>Ga0209211_10011881_pt1 | contig 11061 bp, 8 predicted proteins | sample RifGroA2_FD_183992 | JGI IMG/M metagenome (GOLD analysis project Ga0209211, IMG submission 183992) | Groundwater microbial communities from Rifle, Colorado, USA - Groundwater A2 (SPAdes) (version 2) | ecosystem: Environmental > Aquatic > Deep subsurface > Groundwater | place: Rifle, Colorado...
TTTCCTGTCGGATACGAGCGTGTCATAGACTGATATGAAAATGTCGAATGTAAGTTTTTTTCGCGGGAATCTTGTCAACAGCCATGCAAGCGGAATGAGGTGATGTCCGGGGAACAGAACCGCGACTTCGGTGATGCTTTTTTTTAATTTTCGGTATTGACTGATAAGATCGGAGCACTTTCTAAAAAGTCCGTTTTTATCGGTTCGGCACTCCATTATACGGCAACCGTCATTTTCGTAATGTTTTCGCAGGGTGTGTGCGCGTGGAGCGGAGGGGGAGTAGAAGCCGAAGAAAAGTACGGATTTGGATGGCATTTACTATAATATAGCGCAGTAGCGCAGTAGCGCAGTAGTTTACTATCAAGAAATGAGAATTACATATGTTGTTCACGCAAGGTTTCCCGCGGAAAAGGCTTATGGCTTGCAGATCGCTTCGGTTTGCTCGGCGCTTGCTAAGAACGGACACGACGTTACGATTGTCGCGCCTTTCACGAAAAATTACATACATGAAAATGTTCACGAATACTACGGCCTTCCCGGATCGGTGGGATTTATAAGGCTTAATAATTTCGATGCGCTTGGAAAGCGGTGGATACCCGGCGCGTTTTGGATGGTGATTACCATGTATTTTTACAGGAGGGCATTGAAGGAATTCTTCAAAAAGCACAAATCCTCAGCTGTTTATGCGCGCTCGGTCCACGTTCTCCAGTCTCTTCTTGAAAGCGGGACTCCGGTGATTCTTGAGCTTCACACTTTGCCGAAAAAGCCTTCAGCCAGGTTCAGGCGCATGTGCGATAGATGCGCGAGAATCGTTTGCCTGACAAGGCCGATGCGAAATGAGCTTACAGGCAAGTTCGGCGTTAATCCGGATTCGGTTATTGTTGAAGGAGACGGGGTTGATTTTGGCGCATTCCAATCCGTACCGCCGTATAAGCCTTTCGCCGGCGGACATGATTTTCCGAAAAACAAAAAAATAATAGGGTACATAGGTTCTCTGGTTACGCGTGATGATTTGGAAAAGGGGGTTATTGAATTTCTGGGAGCGCTGAAAGAACTGAAAAATGACGGAGTTTTCGGATGGATAGTCGGAGGCCCTGAAAGCTGGAAAAAGAAATACGAGGAGCTTGCTGAATCTATCGGATTGTCGAGAGAAAACGTCAGATTTGAGGGAAGGGTAAAAATTGCCGAAGTGCCGCTCTGTGTTTCCAAGTGCGATGTTTGCGTCTATCCCGCGCCGAAAAGTTCGCATCCGTATTTCCAGCGGGATACCTCTCCACTTAAACTTTTGGAATACCTGGCGGCGGGCAAGCCGGTCGTCTGTGCGGATATTCCTCCCGTGCGCGACATTGTCGATGAGTCCATCGTCGTCTTTTGCGAGCCGGGAAACTCAAAGTCCCTTGCGGATGCAATCAGGAAAGTATTGTCAGAAGATAATTCCGAACGGATTAGATTGGGCAGGGAAAAGGCGAGGTGGTATGACTGGGGGGCGAGGATGGAAAGAGTGATATCTGGCATTAAGCATTGATAAGATTTGCGGGTTTTCAGGTTTTCAGGTTTTCAGGTTTACTCGTTTTAATAAAGTGTTTAATTTTCCAGATGATGTATGCGATGTCTTTTAGCAGCATCATACCTCTGTTTGTGAAAGGTATTGGTTTTCCTTTAGTCGCATAGGTGATTCCATGGACGAATCTTATGTTTTTAAATTCCCTGCCTTTATAAAGTTCTTCTTCCAGAACAGTTTTTACCCCCGGCATAGATGAATCATGGAATGCGATCATGCCGCCATTGATGAGGTGAGGCGCCCATTTGTCAAAATCCAGCCTCACAAACTCTTCTTCATGCGCGCCGTCTATCCAAAGGAGTTCTATTGGCTCAGTCCATCCCTTACTTGCTTCTTCGGAGGTTTTTTTAATTGGATTAACCAGATCCGTGACTCCGGCTGACGAAATGTTCTTCAAGAATTCATCAAACGTATAAACATCGCCGTGCTCGGATGAGCCGGTGTGAGGGTCTATCGCGGTTATTTTCGCGCCAGCTCCGGCCCGCGAACCAAGGGCAAGGCAGATCGTGGATTTTCCCTTCCAGGAGCCGATTTCGATGATTGCCCCTCGCCCTTTACAGTTTTTAGCGAGCCTGAAAAGCAAGTCTGCTTCTTTGTCCGAGAGCCAGCCGTTGATGTCTCGGATTATTGAGTGGTCGAATCTGTGTCTATGGAAGGGCAAATACTCATACATAGTGTAAATGTTAGTGGATTTGCGGTGAAACTTGAAACTTAAAACTTGAAACATGAAACTTTTTTAGGATACTCAACTCGTCGATGTAAGTTACAAGTTTCATGTTTCAAGTTTCATGGTTTATAGTGACTTCCACGATGGATTTTGCCGCCCTCTTAAGCGCTTCCGGCGACGGATGCACCGTGTCCCAGGGGAGAGTTGGGACTTTGTTTGAGAATGTTTCGTAAAGGTCAATAACTTCAAATCCTCTTTCTTCCGCGAGAGATTTTATTTTTGGCCTTGATGGCTCATGCAGGAACTGATCGGGCCATATCACAAAAATCCTTTTTTGGTTTTCTCTCATCAGAGAAACGAATGTGTCTAATTGCGCGGAATAATCGGCAAGTTGTTCATTGGTAACATCGTCTTCTTCAGGTTTGGATTCAGAAGTAATTTGTTCTTCGATTTTGCGCTGTTTGCTTGAGCGAAGATCAATTGCTTTCTTGAATGCCTTGTAAAACGCGCTGTGCCCGTCAAGCCAGCATTTGCCGGGCAGGTATCCAAGCAAGCCGGTTTCAATCGGCCTGCAGTCTTTTTGCGATGGATCCCAGTCGCTTGAGCGCAGGATTCCTTTGTCGTCCAGTATTCCGATGGTTCCGGTCAAGTCGTTGAAGTAAAACACAATGGCAATAACTTCCGGATTAAGTTTTTTTACTCTTTCTCTGTAAACGGCGGTTTCCATTTCAAGGTTGTACCCGGGCGCGGCGGTGTTTAATACATTGCGTTCAGGAATCAGCTCGCGCATGTAATGATCCAGTGTTTCATTGTCATTTACTCCGTATCCGAATGCGATTGAATCGCCGAAAATTGCTATGGTTCGATTTTTCGTATTTATCTCGGGCCCTCGAAACCCCAAGCTATTTGTAGAAACATGTCCTTTGTACGCGGGCTCGTTTTTCAAGTTTGGAATTAGTTCATAGCTTATGTCCGGGAATTCGCTCTGCATGAAAATTTTTGGCGGGTTTGGTTTTGCGCTCTGCAGGCCCGTTACGCGAAGAAGGAATTCGATGCCAAGAAAAAGGATAATGAGGCTTGAGAGGAGAAGGCCAATATTAATCAGTAGGCTTTTCATGATAAGTATCATGTGCGAGTATCTAGTATTTAGTATCTAGTATTTTGAGCGCAATTCAATAATTCCTAAATACTAAATACTAGATACTGAATACTAATTCAGTCCAGCTCAAACTTCTCCAAATATGTCTTATGAAGCCGAGAGCCATGGCTCTCGGCTGCGGAAAATTTCAGAGGCATCGCCCTCTTCTCCAGTAAAATATTCCCCATAACAAGGTAATCCATGTGCGTGTTTAAAAAGCAGTTTACGGCATCCTGCGGAGATCTAACTATCGGTTCTCCGCGGACATTGAATGATGTATTTATGATGACCGCGCATCCGGTTTTTCTTTCAAACGCTTTTATAAGGCCGTAATAACGCGGGTTTTGATCGCGATTTATCGTTTGTATTCTGGCTGATCCGTCAACGTGTGTCACAGCCGGAATTTTATCTCGTTTGTTCTCATGTACATCCGCGACCAAAAGCATGTACGGACTCGGGCGGTCCAGATCAAAATAATCTCTAGTATATTCTTCCAGCACAGTCGGCGCGAACGGCCGGAAAGATTCCCTGAATTTGATTTTAAGATTTATTTTTTTCCAGTTTTCTCTGTTCCTCGCGTCCGCGATTATTGAGCGGTTCCCAAGCGCGCGCGGCCCGTATTCCATCCGTCCTTGGAACCAGCCTATGGCGTTATCTCCCTGAAGAAGAATTGAGATTCTGTCGATGAGTCCTTCGTCCGTCATTTTCATATACGGCAGATTTTCTTTCTTCAAATATTTTTCAATTTCTTCATCTGTAAAGGAATCGCCGAGAAAAGCATGGTTCATTCTCCGTAGCCGGGAGCCATGGCTCTCGGCTACGCTGGCAAATTTTTTGTGCCAAATCGCAAGCGCACAGCCAAGCGCTCCGCCGCTGTCGCCGGAGGCGGGCTGTATAAAAATGTCTTTAAAAAGCCCGCTTTTGAGTATTTTCCCGTTAGCGACGCAGTTAAGAGCCACCCCTCCGGCAAGACAGAGATTGTCTGACGGAGCGATTTTTTTCGCATGTGATACGATTTTCATCATCACTTCTTCCGTAAGCTCCTGTAGGCTTCGCGCAATGTCTTTGTGGAATTGCGTAAGTTCCGATTCCATCTTGCGTACCGGCTCACCGAAGAGTTTTTCCATTGCCCCTCCGCACATTTTTAGTCCGTGCTCAAACGTAAAATATTTCATATTAAGCGCGAAACTTCCATCCTCCTTCACATCTATGAGTTCTCGCATCTTGTCCAAGTATTTCGGTTCTCCATACGGCGCGAGACCCATTACTTTGTATTCCGCGGAATTAACTTTAAAACCGAGGTAGTAGGTTAGGGCGGAGTAAAGCAAACCTAATGAGTGGGGGTAGTGTATCTCCTTGAGTATTTTTATGTTAATGAATGGTTCGTGGCTGGTTGGAGATTTGTTTTCACGTTTGCAAGTTTTCAGGTTTTCAAGTTTATCATTTTCAATTTTCAATTTTAAATTTTCAATTTTTCCGTGTCCGATCGTTGCCGTTGCCCATTCCCCAACACCGTCCACCGTCACAATCGTTGCGTCTTCAAACCCAGACACACCGAAGCTCGACCACGCGTGGGATTCGTGGTGGGGGATGAAGAAAATATCGCCTTTGTACTTAAGTTCCTTTCGGATGTTTTGCGGTATCCAAAGCTTCTTTGTAAGCCAGTCCTGCATCGCGTACTGGTACTGCATGAATCCCATCGGCCAGACTTTGAAAAGGGTTTTTAAAATCCTGTCGAAGAATTTAGTAAACGGTTTTTCGTAGAATCCGACTGCGCTTAAATCATTCGCGGTTATGCCTGCGAACTTAAATGCCGCGTTTATAGCGTTAATAGGAAATGAATCGTCGTGTTTTTTTCTCGTGTATCTCTCCTCCTGCGCGGCGAAAATTATTTTCCCGTCCTTTAGCAATACCGCCGCGGAGTCGTGGTAGTAGAAGGAGAGGCCGAGGATGTAGGTTGGTTGAGGCACGCGTGGTGAATTTTATATCAATAATGTTGATATGGAATACTGGAATATGGGAATATGGGAGTAATCTTCGATTCTCTTTAGACCAGTATTCCCATATTCCAGCACTCCACATGTCCCGCCTTTCCATCTTCGCCGACCTCTGGCGTTTCATGCTCATCAGAAAAAAGTGGTGGCTATTGCCAATTATCATTGTTATTGCTTTGCTCGGATTGATTCTTGTATTTGCGCAGGGGTCTCCGCTTGCGCCTTTTATTTATACTGTATTTTAAGATGAATTGCCCGAAACTGCTTCTGCCGATTTGGAAGTCATGGCTTAAACTCAGTTTGATTATCGGGCGAATCATGAGTTTTATTATTTTGAGCTTGTTTTGGATTACGTTATTTTCCGTTTACGGAATTATTCTGAAAATTGTGTCAATCGGTAAAATTTGGAAGGAGAAACCCGGAACGTACTGGGCGGATCCTCCGCGGGAAGCGGGGATGGAGTACCAGTTTTAAGGCAACCTAGGCAACCGAAGGAACCGAGGCAACCAAGGATTTACTGCAAGTGGTAACTCAAAGCCTGAAGACTTTATTGCAAAGAATCCTCGGTTTCCTCGGTTCCTTCGGTTGCTTTTATTTTCTCATATAAGTTCAACGATCAAATTCATCACATTCAGCACCGCCGACGATATTCCGAACACCCACGCATTCAAAATCGGAAGATTGAATGCCGCTCCGGCCACGATCAGAATCAAAAGGATCATCGGCCCCTTTCGCATGAAATCTTCGTACTCGCGCGAGTAGTTGTACGGGATGAATCCTTCGAGAACTTTCGATCCGTCGAGCGGCGCTATCGGGAGCAGATTGAACGACATGAGCGCGAGATTGACGAAAATGCTCTGGCTTAAGATTCTCTCCGCGATAATAAGCGCCGCCTGGCCGCCCTCTATGGTTCGCATGAGTCCCATGGCGGACGAATATTCATACGTGCCGAAAATCGCAATCAAAAGGAGGAAACAAATAAACGCCGTAATCAAGTTCGCCGCCGGCCCCGCAAGGGCGGTAAGCATGCTGTCGCGCTTCGGTTTACGGAAGAACCGCGGGTCAATGGGGACGGGCTTCGCCCATCCAAATCCTATCAGGAAGAACATGAGAGTTCCGACGGGATCCAAGTGCGCGAGAGGATTAAGGCTTATGCGGTTGTCCATTTTCGCCGTCGGATCCCCGAGCTTGTATGCAATGTATCCGTGCGCGGCCTCGTGCACGGAAAGGCCTATCAGGACGGCTATGATGAAGGTGGGATTGAAGAATTGCATAGACACACTTTACATGAAACATAAAGCATGAAACATAAAACATAAAATACTAAGCATAAGACTTGGTAATAGAATATGTTTCATGTTTCATGTTTCACGTTTCATGTTTTTTCGTTTGACCTATATCAACCTTACAGAGTAAAGTTAACATTGTACATGTCCCGATGTTGTGTAATTACAGGCAAAAAAACGGGGTTTGGCAATACCCGGAGCCATTCGCTTAGGCATACGCGAAGGCAGTTTAAGGCGAACATACAAAAAAAGCGTATTTGGGATCCCAGTACGGGAGAATACAAGGTAATGAAGGTTTCTACGCATTTTTTGAGGACGCTGGCCAAGAGATTGCAGGAGGGGAGGGAAATCAATGTCAGGTGATGTGCAGACAGGTGATGTTTACTGGCTTGCCCCGCACCGGAGCCGCCGTAGGCGGAGACTGGTGCTGGGGTTTTCACGTTTTCACGTTAGAAGGTTAAATGGGTTTTGTAGTGGTCGAAATGGCGGTTTTGTGGTAGAATAAGCAGAAGATACAAAAATAAAATAATGTCACTAGAAACATTTTCGTCTTCGCCGGAATCAAGCGAAAAAAAAGATCCGGTTCCCGAAAGCGGCAATCTTAACAGCGATAAAGATGTTCATGAGTTAACGGAGTCGCATATAGAAAAAGCAAGCCAGGCGGCATTGGGTCTGGAAGGCCAGATAGATGGCATAAAGGGCGAATCGGAAGATGTTGCGGAACCTGAAAAAAGGAAAAATCTGTTTGAAGAGAAATTGAGGGGAGCCAGACAAAAATATGTCGATGCACAGCGCGGGACGGCTCATCTTGAACAATTGATGAAAAAGCTTAAAGGAAACGAGGAATGGTTTTGGAACAGGGGAAAAGAAAATGAAAGGGAAAGCAAGACGCTTCAAGACGCTGTGCGTGGAGTGAAGGCAAACCTAAGATTGCTTTCGGAATCGTTGGAAGAAAACAAAGAAAGCGCCGGAAGCGGCGAATATGAAAAAACAAGAAAACTTTTTGTTGATGAGAGCGCGAAGCTCACAGAGCTTGTCGGAAACACCAATGAGGATAATGAGAATGTTCAGCTAAGGGACGCCGAACTGGCCGCCGAACTCGCGCAAGACACGATACGCCGCATGACGCTGGATGAGGCGGTTGATTGGGCAAGAAGAATGATGGTTATGATTGACATGAACGATTGGCAAAGCAAAGGGCTCAAGGAAACTTACGGCAAGCTTATGCAGGCAGTGAAGCAGTCAATTGAATTCAAACTCTTCGAAGAAAAGAAACAGTCGCTTTCCGATCCGGCGAGAATGAGAGAGTGTTTGGCAAACTGCATGGAAATGGCGAAGTTATTCGCCGGGCGCGGCGTATCCATAGACAGCGACTTGGCCGACACCGATTTTGCAGCAAAAATGGCCAAAGAAGCAATGGGATTTGAAGAGCTGGCTCTGCGCTTCGCGGAGCATTCGCTTAATAAAGCAAACCAGCTTAAAGTTTACGTTGAAAGGCGCAAGGGGGGGATAAAAACAAAATTACAATCATTGCCGCGAGAAGTTCTTGATGACCCGCAGGTTAAAGGAATGATTGAAACCATTGATTGCAGTACGGATGATATAACGAAACTTTCGGAACAATACGCTGTTATTGAAAGCCTTGAATCTTTGTTTAGCGGAGGAGATGGAGCAATAGATGCCTTGGGAATAGAAAGGCAAATAAACGAGAAATTGGGTTCTCATTTGGAAAACGCTGTAGCAGAGTTCAACAAGTTTCTTGACGGAGGCATCAAAGGCGCGGCTTCGCTGGATGGAATCAACAATGCCATCGGAAACCCGGGGCTTACGCCGTTTCAAACGGAAGCATGGAAACTTCTCGCGGATATGGAGGGATACGGTTACGACATTGGTGACAAGGCGTGGAGTTATGTTGGGCAGGGCGCAAAAATCGCGGCGATGATTGCCGCCGGAGTCGCCGTTGGAATTGCAACCGGCGGATTAGGTATCGTGGCCGCATCGCTTGCGGGCGGAGCCGCGATGACGGTTACGAGCGCCGCTTTGAATCCGCAGGGATTTGATAATCTTACCGAAGCGCTGGATGTTTACGGAAAGGATTTTGCCGTTAACACTGCCACTATGGGCGCGGCAAGGTACCTTGCGGCAGGGCGCGCGGCGTTCCAGCTTGGAAGAGCCGGGCTTCTGCAAAGCGCAGGCGGCACCAAAGAACTTTTCAGAATCGCGGCGCAAAGAGGCGGGCTTAAGCTCATTAATTCTTTTGATGACGCCTCAAGAATAGGCACAAGAATTGCAGGAGCGACGCTGGAAAGCTCTGCTGATAATTTCATAGGAGCTGGTTTGAATACTTTGATTCTCGGCGGCACTTTCGCCGAGAATCTGCGAGACAATGCTATGTTCTTCGGGCTTGGGTTTGCCGAATTCGCTGGTCCGGCTTTCAGGCGTATGCGTATGCTTCCTCCGGAAGAGCTTCATGGGGTAGCACAGTTGGTTAACAGCGCGAACATAGAAAGGGCGAGACTGAATGAGAATTTGCGCGGCACCGGAATAGACCCGAAAAAACTTTTTGACGCGGGCGACGCATCAGGATTCCTTTCATCTTTGCAGCAGGAACAGATAGATAAGGTTAAGGAGAGCATTGATAATTTAAGGAAAATAAAAGAGGAGTTTTCCAAGAAGCTTGAACAGTATCATCGGGAAGGACAGCTTTTGCCGGAGGCAAAAACGGATGTAAAAGCTGTGGAAACAAAAGCGGATCAGGTTCCAGGGAAGCAGGATCTTGTATCGAGCACGGATACTGCGGCTGGACATCAAGAGAGGCAATTAGGCCGAACACTTACTGTCGTCCAAGAATGTGAACGCGTTCTCGCGACTCTCAACATGCCAGAGGTGAGATTGAGAGAACGCTTTTTGAAGGAAAAAGGAATCGCAAAGCTGTCTGGCGAAGTGCAGGAAACTGCCATACAGAAGAGAATCGACGAGTATCGCAGGGCAGTAGATGTCGTGGCATCTCCCCAAATTCAAGATCGGATGATGCGGCTCTTCGAACATCAGGGGGAAGCGATGTCGATCGACGCGGAGACGCAGATGAAGTTGCGTGATTTCATAAATGAGAAGGCAGTGGAACAGCAGATGGATAACCCGGAGCAATACGTGAGCCACGGGTTCGATCACTCGTTGAACGTCATGGCAGTCGTTGAGAAGGCTGCGGCAGAGAATCCACAGGTGCTGGCCGCCATGGAGAAGAATTACGGTCTCTCCAAAGCTGAGGGGGCGCTCATGCTCAAGTTAATCGCGGTCTTCCACGACTTCGGTTATCCGGAATTGGGTAAAATGGGTGACGGGAAATTGGGGAAGGCGCTTCATGCCGTCACTGGCGCGGAAATCGCGGATACTCCAAAATTCATCATTATCTTGGAAAAAGCACTTGGCAAGAAAAGCGAGGGCCCCGAATTCCAGAAGTTGGTACGTGATTTCCGTGATGGGATTCTCTTCCACTCCGCCGATAAAGTGGAAGTGTATCGTGATGCGAAAGTCCAAGTATCTCACGGTGAATTCATCATCGATGCGCAGAACATCGTGGACGTATACTCGGGATTGAAGCAACAGTTCCCGGGACAGAAGCTGACCATCCATTGTTCGCCGGAAATCGAGGCGGAGATGCGCGAGCGCCTCGGTCCTGACATCGCAAAGACGATCGATTTCCACCGCCCGGAAGCAAATGAAACGGTGACTGTGGAGGGGCATGAGAGATATCGGGGACGCACGATGGATTTGAAAACAGCGAAGGACCGTCTGCTGGGTGTGCGGTTCAAAGAAGCGACGATCGAGGGGGATCCGCTCAACTTCATGATCCGTTTGGCGGACAACTGCGACATTACCGCGGAGCGATTCTCTCTGGTTCAGCGAACGGAAGCGTTCCAGCAGATCTACCGACGGTTCGGACCTCTGGAAGGACAGCATCCTCCCACCGGACAGATTCTTTCGGTGCTTGAGAATGGAAATATGCCCCTGCGGACATTAGTGGAATCCGCTCCATTTCAGGATTGTATGAGCAAGACCGGAAATCCAGAATTGGCAGAATTGGTTGAACAGGTTAAGAGGGGAATGGCAGTGGATACCAAGGTATTCACGGAGAAGTACAAAGAAGCGATTGTGGACAAGGTGCTCGGGGAACAGATGGCAAATCCGGAGCAGAAGATGCGTTTGGAAGCGACTGCGAAACAGCTCAGAATAAGTACAGAACAGCTCCGCGATAAAATTCGGGAAATCGGTCTGAAGCAGGATTCAGTGTCGATTCGCCACTTCGGCGGCGGCGAGGTAGCGAAGAGCGTGCGTCTGCGCCCGTGCGCGAACGGCGAGGCAGGGATGGAACTGCTTGTCACCGTGGATCGGACGGCATATGAGTCCTTCAACAA
>Ga0209211_10011884_pt1 | contig 11058 bp, 9 predicted proteins | sample RifGroA2_FD_183992 | JGI IMG/M metagenome (GOLD analysis project Ga0209211, IMG submission 183992) | Groundwater microbial communities from Rifle, Colorado, USA - Groundwater A2 (SPAdes) (version 2) | ecosystem: Environmental > Aquatic > Deep subsurface > Groundwater | place: Rifle, Colorado...
CTTGTCCTGGGACAATTTCAGAAACTCCTCCTGGTATATTTCGGTAATCTGATTTTCAAATAAGTCGCCAAAGCAACAACCGCAATCGCGATCAGACTTCCAGAATAAAAGAAGCTTCTTGGAATACCTTTCCGCCAGCCGCTGCGCGGAAATGAGGCATTTTATCCGGTTGCATAATCCACCCCTAGCCAAAGCAATAACGAACAAAGAAGACGCTTTATATAACTCACTGCTATCCATAGATTTACGCATAAACTATTTCATACACATAAATTATATCATACAACCATTAATGAATCCGCCAAATAGTTATTCCACAACATACTGCGACACAAATACTTACATAAAGCGTCTATTATTACAAACGTCTATTTTATATCCCGATAATACCTCAACTGGCGCTGGGAAAGTCCGTGAGGGACAAAACCATCCTCCCACATCCAGGACAGTCGCATTTCCTTTAATCCGCATTAATATTTTTAACGCGTTTTCCTTATTCATCTCTCTGGCAAAGTAGGTTTACGTAGCCCAAATTTCTGCTATAATCCGCTATATATTTAATATCCCGCGGTATTTCGCGAAATTTCACCTCTTTCCAGAGAACACCAACTCGCCTGAAATCCAATTCAACAAGCAGGCAAAGCAATTCTTCCGCGGTTGTTCCGGAAACCTCTAAAAGAAGCGGATTAAGCTCAATTATAATATTCAGGCCGCGATTTCTCTTAATTAAGCCGCGCATGCCTTCCAAAGCAAATCTCTCGTAACCCTCAATATCTATTTTCACCAGGTCCGCGGACGGCCAATTCTTCTCCGAGAAGAAACTATCCAGAGAAACCACCTCCACCTCAACCGTTTTATTTGTTCTTATCCCGGGCAAGCTGACAAGACTGCTGCCGGTGAGATTTCCCAAAGATAGAACCGCCGTCTTTTCCGTATTTCCTACTGCTGTTTTAAAAGGCTCTACGATTTTATGTAACCGGTTTGCCTCAATATTCTTCTTAAGCAGAGAAAAATACAAGGGATCCGGCTCAAAAGCATATACCCTGCCGCCTTCGCCCACCATCTTTGCCCCAAGCAAGGTGTAGTATCCGATATTGGCGCCTACATCAATAATAGTCATTCCCGGCTTAACTACCCGCTTAAATGCCAGCGGCGTGACCAAGCGATACAAACCCAACGCCAATCTCCGCCAGCCTAGATCTAAAACTAAAGAAAACGCTTTATTTAATTTGTTATTATTCATACTGTATAGTAAGGTAGAAGTAAGGTAGACGCTTTATGTAACTCATTGCTATATATAGTGTTATATAGAAACTATTTCATATCACAAATTACATTAAGCAACCATTAATTAATCCCGTCAAATAGTTTTATCATAACTAATTGTATCATAAGTAGTTATATAAAGCGTCTACACTTTCACTTTCCCCACTTTCCCTTTCTCTTTCCCGGTCTTATATAGAGCCATAGTGTTATTTACCATTTGTTCCTGCGTGAATAATTCCGCGAAATGCTGTTTTCCAGCCTGCCCCATTTCCCTGGCCTCCTGAGGGTGGCCTAACATCCAAAGAATAGCCTCAGCCAAGGCCCGAGAGTCAGCCGGCGGCACGAGGATACCTGTTTTTCCATCCGCCACCGAGCGGCGCATCCCTCCCACAGAACTAGCTATAACCGGCACGCCCATTGCCGAGGCCTCAATCACCGCGAAGCAAAGCCCCTCAAATAGGGAAGGCATAACCAAGATTTCAAAAGCGCTTAAAAGACGGGAGACATCATCACGATAGCCGGTAAATATAAAATAACCTTCCAATCCTTTCTCTTTAACCAGTGTTTTGAGCTCTAACTCTAACTCTCCCTGCCCCACAAAAAAGAATCTTACGGATTTATTTTCTTTAACAACTAATGAAGCGGCATCAATCAAATATCTTTGCCCCTTCTGCGGCGATAGACGGGCGATATTGGCGATTAAGCGGCATTCTCCATCAAGAGAGAATTCATCATATACCTCTTTCTTGTTATGCTCCCGGTCAAATCTTCCGGGAGGGAGTCCATAATAAACAACAAAGCCGCGCTGGCGCGGAATTTTATCTTTCCTGACAGCGGTTTCCCTGTCATATTCCGAGGTAAAGATAAGATTAAGCCCGCAATACCTGAAAGCGATTCGTTCCCAAAGCCTGCCTTTAAGATTATACCTGCGGTTAAGTTCCGGCGTATGATGCGTCATTATCAATACAGCCACGCCGCTCATCCGCGCGGCAATAATCCCATCAAGACAGGGGTCGTTAAAATGGACGATATCCGGCCTCACCTCGCGGAAAAAGGAATAAAGGCGCCAAATCCGTAAGCAGCTATTTCCGGACAAAGAGTAGCGATACACCTTAACGCCTAATCCCTCCACCTCCTTTACAAACGGATCCAGCACGGGAGCCCGCGGACAGGCACACAGGACCTCAAAAATCTCCTTGTCTATGCCTTCCATAAGAAGCCGCAGATATTCCTCACAGGCCCCTATTGCCAAATTCTGCTGAAAATAAACAATGCGGATTTTAGGCATCTGTTTTTTAGGATATGTCCTTTTGGAGCTCCCGAAGCATGGCTTCAACCCTAAAAACCCCCTCTTCATCAAGTTCTTCCGGCGGAAACCGCTCAATCGTAGTATGCCCGGTCATTTTATAAACGGCCTCTATGGATTTTCTTAAGCCTAATAAACTCGCCGCCAAAAATAAATTCGCTCTTATCCTATGCGCCAGACGGCTGCTCTGAAACAGCTTAGAGAACCAGAACCTGGCCCGGGAAAAATCCCCTGCCGCCAGGGACATCCTTCCCAGAAGCGTGTAAAATATCGCGAGGCTGTTATCCCAATCCCTGGCCGCCCGGCGCAAGGCATCCGCTTTGACTAAAGGCCGGTAACTTGGCAGGCGCCTCAGCAGGTCTTCTATCATCGTCAAGGTCATCTTACATCCGTGCACCACGCTGGCATTGCCTCCGTAAAATCGCCAATAACCCAAGGTATACGGAATAAATGAAAAGGCCCCTTCAGATGCTAATACAAAAACAGTCGGATAATCCACCGCGGTAATGCCGCCTGGGATTTTTTGAAAACCGCCTATCTTGATAAGGGTGGATTTGCGGATTAAAACCGTAAGCGTAGAAATAAAAATTCCGTGCAGCATTCCTTCCAGGGCGGCGCCGGTCGGCCGGTTATAAAGCCAATCCGGATGTTCCCTTAAAGCTATTTCTAAGGTTTTTGACGGCTTCTCCGAAATCAGCCTGCCATAACGGTCAACGGAACTCGCCTTACCATAACAAAGAACGCTATCGCTTTCTTCCGAGAACATCTTAATTTGCTCAGGCAGTTTACGATCAGACCAGAAGTCATCCCCTTCCAAGACCGCGATAAAATCCCCCCGGGCCAATCGGAGTAATTTATTATAACTATCCGCGATACGCTCAGGGCCCTGGTGTTTTTGCGAAAGATAATAGACGCGGGAATCCTTGCGTATTTTAATTTCCCGGCCCGCCTTATATTCAGGGCCGTCGTCAAGGACGATAAGTTCCCAATCTTTAAAGGTCTGTTCGACGACAGACCGGATAGCCTCCGCGATAAACGGCGCGTGGTGGTCGGCCGTCAACATCAATACACTGACCACAGGCTTTGTCGGCATGTTATTTTTCTTTACAGGCAAGCAGGCGCACCTCTTCCCCGCTGGAACGGATAAAAAAGTTTAATATCATTTCAAACCAGCCAAACATCCTTGCGTCAAGCGAGATGGATTCATCGAAATTATACCGGCCCTTAATTTTAATCTGCCGGCTGGCCATAAAAGTAGAAGCGGCGGCTAATCCTGAAGTTTCACACCTTAACAGACGAAAACCCGCCCTTTTTAACGCCTCCTTCAATGTTTCCGGCCCCCAGAGGTAAAGATGGCGCGGAGGATCCAATGCCAGCCAGTCCTTCTTAAAAATCTTATGCCCTAGCCCTTGTATATTCGGCGTAGCGACACGAAGGCATCCGCCGCAAGCAAGGATCCGATAACATTCCTTCAATAAATCCGGCGGATTATACGCATGTTCAATCACGTGGCTTATGGTAATCGCGTCAAAAGAGCCGGCAGGGAAATCCGCCTTGTCTAAATCTCCCGTAAAAACAGGGATTTTATGAACTTCCCTGGCAACGCGGGCGGCTTCAGGATCAATTTCCACACCCTGAACTTTCCATCCCATTCTTCGCATAAAGGCCAAAAAATACCCGCTACCGCATCCTACGTCTAAAAGCCTCCCTTCCCCTGACCAGGGAGGGAAGACATTTTCACAGTAAGCAGCCTTGCGAAGCAGGCTCGGTATTTCTCCCAGGAACCATCCAGCGAAAAACTTAAATTTATTATTGTCTTTTAAAGGAAGGCCGTAATGCGCGTGCAATATCCACAGGCGAAGATTATCCCGCAACTGCCTGAAGACAGCCTGCCTATCGCTTTGAGAAAATTGGTGGGTGTAGTAATCCCGGTAACATTCTTGAATGTCTTCCCGGACAGGCCGCGGGCTAAGCCAGACAAAGGAGCAATTCCGGCAGCGATAAAAATTGTATTCGCCCGGAGCGTTAAAAAGGCGGTCCCGGACTGACTCGTAAAGGATTGCTCCTGTTCCACAACAAAGTAGGCATTTTTCTACGGGTTCTACGCGCATTTAAAATGCATCCGGTCCCTGTCATCAAGGACATATAACCAGACGACAGAAACATACAGGCCAAGGCTAAAAAGGATCAGCGCGCCCTGAATCAGGAGGCGCTGAGTGGAAAATTTTATTCCCAGCATAAAGAGCGTAAAAGCCGCGCCCAAAAGAAAACCCCATTTTATTTCATTACAAAAATGCCTTCTTATCCGCAAACCAATTCTTCTTCTTATATACCAAAAAAGCAGGACATCGTCCAAGACAACCCGGCCGGTCCAGGCGATAGCCGCGCCGTTAATCCCCAGAGAAGGAATGAAAAACAAACATAATAAGAAATACACGGGAAGTTCGAGCAGATGGAATTTAGCGGTAATGTCAGCCCGGCCCAGGCCCTGCACCAGCGTATAGGGGATTATAGCCAGCCCATTAGCCACAACCGCGAAAGACAATATCCGGGCCACGGCCACGCTTTTCTGCGCGAAGTTTACCCCCATCCATATCCTTAAAATTTCGTCGGAAAATATAAATAGAATGACCGCGAAAGGCAATATGGTAAGGTTTAAAATCCTGAGAGAACGCCTGAAAATACCGAGCAAAAAAGAGTTGTCCATCATCGCGCCGCGCTCGCTAAAAGCCGGAAAAAGGACCGGCGCGGCGCTACCGGGAATTATTCCTAACTTAGTAATTATCGCGTAGGGAATCGCGTAATAAGTAACCGCGGCAACTGAAAGAAGCGAGCCTATGAGGACCCGGTCAAGATTAACCATTAAAGGCCCTATGATATATGAGACCAGGACCCATTTCCCAAAGCCAAAGAGCTTCCAGAAGGTAGGCCCATGCCACAGTGGACGCAATTTGATTCCGGGCAAGAGCTTAAAGAGAATAACGAAAAATACGGACGCGGATAAAATGCGGATTATTAAATATAAAGCCACGACTTCTTTAAGATGAAATCCTGACAGAACCAGCCATGCCGAAACCAGCCCCTGGAGGCTTAAGGCTATGCCATTGACCAGATTAATTAAATCGAAACGTTGCAGAGCCGCCGGGACTGTCTGTAACGCCCCTTGTAGAAGGGATGCCATAAGCCATCCGGAAAAGATATAGAAGGATATTTTGGTTTCATTCCGAAGAGCCGGCGGTATTTTAAAAATCAATTCAGTAAGGCCGGGAGTAAGAAAGATAATTATCACAGCCCCCACAAGGCCTACGGCAAGGCTGAAAAGAACAGAGGTGGAGATTATTCTGTGAACCTGGTTCCTTTCATTTCTGGCCAGATGTTCTGAGATAAATTTTAAAGTAGCTTGGCTTATCCCAAAATCCAGAAAACCGAAATATCCCACTGTAACCATTATCAGGGATAAAATACCGTAAGCCTCATCGCCTAAATTATGAACCACAACCGGCGTGGTAACCATAAATATCAGGATAAGCCAGACCTGGGTGAAAAAATTCCAAAAGGTATTCTTAATCAGTATGCGCGCGAGCGTAGGATTCATATCTACTTGGTGGAAATCATCTGGTAAAGGCTCTTCCAGAACAACGGCCTTTTTATCAGTTCCTTGATCAGCCTTCCGTGATGGTTAAAATCACCGTATTTCTCAATAAGCCTCTGGGTCTGTTCCTGGGCGGAAAAGCGGATTAATTTTTCTATCTGTTCATCGCTGAAATCAGCGATAAGCTTTCTCAGGTAAAGCCCCATGGTTAAATCAAATTCAATCCTTTTCTTCCACTTAATTTCGTAGCGCCTGAGGAATTTCCCGCTGAAATCCCCCGCCTTGAAGGCGTCAATAATGGTTTTGGCGGCCAGGTCCGCGCAAAGCAGGCCAAAGTATATACCTCCGCCGGTTGTCGGCTTAACCTGGCCTGCCGCGTCTCCCACAACCAGGACCCTGTCGGTATAGGTATTTTTTATTGTTCCCAGGGGTATCGGCCTCCTCATAATGTTAAAGTCGCCTTTCAGGCTTAGCTTCTTCAGCAATGCCTTAAGGAAAGATACGGAGTTTTGATAGGTGCTCATACCGATACGCAGTTCATTTTTCTTTAAAGGCACAACCCAGGCGAAGGAACGCGGCGCGATACTATTGCCTAAATAAATCTCAATCCCTTCCATAGGCCTGCCGGCAGTCTGGACCTGAGAGCAATCCAGAAAGCCGGGCGGCAGAGTTAATCCGACGAATTTATGCAAATTATATTTTATGCCGGTAGCTAAAATAATCGCGTCAGCCTTGATAGTTCTCTCTAATGCCTCCATGGCCACCCTGGCCTCGGCAAAGTCATTATTTACCTTTAGGGCCAGGCAGCGGCAGTTAAGCAAAAATTTAACCCCCGACTCTCTTGCCCGGTGGTAGAGGCCCTGGTCAAAGGCAGTGCGGTCTGTGGCGTATACCGGCCCCTTACTTTTCAAACGCAGCTTTAGGCCGGAAGGGGAAAAGATGGTGGCAGAGCTAAATTCCTCTTCTATAGCGCCTTCAGGAAGAGGAAACTGATCAAACGCCTCTTTACTGATAAGCCCGGTGCAAAAACGCGGCTTACCAATCTGCGCGTCTTCTTCAATAACTAAAACGCTAAAACCTGCCTCCGCGAGCCTGGTTGAGGCATATATGCCGATTGGCCCGGCGCCGACTATTATGACATCATATCTCGAATTCAAAACTGCCATATTAAGACTGCCTTAATAAATTATGATAAATACCGATAATTCTTTCCCCGTAATTATCCCAGGTAAAATTATTGGCCACATTTTCCCGCGCGGACCTGCCCATTGCCCGGCAGATATCCGGATTTTTATAAAGATAAAGTATTTTTTCCTTTAATTTCTCGGTATCCCGGCAAGGAATTATAAATCCGTCAATATTATCTCTGACCAGGTCTTTGGCTCCAACGCCGTCTGAACATATTACCGCGATCCCGCAGGCCATTGCCTCTGAAAGCGCGAAGCCAAAACCATCCGATAAAGAAAAAAGCACGGAAACCGACCCCTGGGAGTAATATTTGTAAAGTTCACCATTGGGTATCGCCCCTATGTATTTAAAACTTCCGGAATATTTTTTTAAAAAAGGCTTCAGCTCAGGATCCACCGCCCCCCCGATCAGCCACAGCTCTAAATCTTTTATTTTTAACTCATCCACGGCTTTTAAGAGATAGTGTATGCCTTTTATAGCCCGCATGCCCACGGCGATTATCCTAAAGCGATTATCGCCCTTGGGGGCTGGCCTGAATTTATCTGTATCAACCCCATGAGGCACGCAGAGTATCTTCTCTGAGGGAAATCCCTTATCTAAGAATGTCTTCCTGGATAAGGTTGAAGGCACCGCTATATAATCCGCTTCCTCATACTCCCGCAATTCCTTCTCAATGAAACCATCCCCAAGCATACTTAGCTTAATTCCCAGTTTCTCCTCTTCTGCCCTTAAAATATCGCGCTGGGCGCCAATATGGACTATGTTATGTTCTAATATTATCTTTGCCGCAAATGTCCCTCGTATCCGCCGTAAGGTATGTAAAGAGAACCCCGACCACCCCACAAAGATATCGCATGGCTTAACGCGGCGGGCCACCTGCTTATCAAAAATATTAGCCGCGTAACAGGGAACCTCCAACTTGGAACTCAGGTAAGGTATCCTGGACAGCCCCCGTTCCATGACCTCTTTAAAGATCAGGCAATGGACCTTATCCGGCGGCAGTTTTGAACCTCTTAGCGCGAACCGGGGATAAGGAGTGAAAATATCTCCCAGCAAGCCCTTCTTTTGAAGTTGTTCAGCCAGATAAAAAGCGTGAAATTTACCGCCCACTGAAATCGTAACATTCATTATTTTATTTAAGCTCCTGAGAGGCTTCAAGCTTCTCTTTATCGCTATGGCGATAAAACATCAGAAGCATAACCATAATCCAGAAAGGAAACACCTGGGTGTTACCTACGGAATAAATCCAGCTTTCCGACATACAACAAATCAACCCCGCGATAAGCGAGGCACGCAAGGCATGCCTCAAGATAGGCACTTCACGATCTTCACCCCGCGAGAATAATTCCTTAAATAACAACATAAATAAAGGGGCAAAAAACATAATCAGCCCCAGCAATCCCAACTGTAACAGCATTCCCAGAAACGAATTATGCGCGTAGGCCCCGGAGTGCACATGAAACATTATTTTTTTCAGGCCGAAAAGCTTGTCTTCCACCCCAAAGCCGTAACCAAAAAGCGGCTTATCCATAATTAAACTTACGGCAGCCTGCCAGGCTTCCAGTCTTCCGCCTCACAGCGGAATAGATTCAACCCGGATATAAGTTTTAAAGAATTCCTTGGCCAATGTTTCTACTATCCAGATAAATATCACTACGAAAGATACTGTGGCGAAAAAGGCAAAGGGATTATTTCTTTTTGAACGCGCGTAAATAAAATATCCCAACGCGAAGAGCGTGGCATTAATTGATCCGCGCGCCCCGCAAAGCAGGAGGCTTAAAAATATCAGCAAAAACAAAAACAAAGCGCTTCTTTTACCGGTCTCTAAGAATTTCCAGAGACTCAAGGGCAAAATCAGGGCGGAAACAACCCCCATACCGTTGGGATTGGCGAATACCCCCATAAACCGGCCGTTTAAAAACGGCCGGTAAGGGCCGATGAATATCGCGAAGTAACTTGCGATAAAAATAATCCACATTACCCACAAAATCAGTGAAGCGACCTTTTCCGGGCCTTGATGATAAGCGTATTTCCAGATAATCCAGAATACAGAAATATACAAAAGAAGGATTGTGATTGAGCGCTCTAAGGTCAACCGCGGGTGGGGCGAATAAGATATAGACATGAACGCGTAGCTGATAAAAACCAGGGCCGCGGCATCAAAAAGCTTAATCCGGCGCACCGTGCGCCCCAGGAATATGTCGCCGAAAACATGAAAACAAAACATAATAAGCAATACCCAGCGAAGCTGCTGAGCGATTTTCCATATCCCGGCGTAAGGAACGCCGGCGCTGCTTAAAGAAAGAATCGCGAGAAAAATAAGAATGCCCCGCGAAAAAAACACCAGAGAAGCGGCAATCAATCCCAGCGGCATAAACATAATCGCGGGAGAGTTAATTCTCCCAGAGGCAATTCCGATCAGGGCGGCGCAAAAGGCCAACAACACCGCGACCATAATTTTCTTATCCATTTTTAATCCTGACGAATATGGGATTGGTTGCCAAAACCACATTATTACCGACAAGGAAATTTAAGCGGTAATAATTCTTTCTATCTGTAATTTCCAAAGAATCATCCTCAAACTCTAAATCGAACGCTTGCGGGGCGGATAAAGCGATTTCCTTAATGCTCCTGCCGTTACGAATGACCTCTACTCTTAACTCTTGCGGCGGATTGAGTTTTGCTGTCCCCCGGATAAACAGCCGCGGCTTGCCGCTCATCGTAATTTCACCGGCGATAAACGCGTTTTCACCTGATGAGTCCGCGATATGAAAATCATCCAACAAAATATCGCATTTATTCTCGGAATAATACCGTATATACAGCCTCCCCGCGCGCAAGGCTTCATACACAGATTCCTCCTTAAACGCGGATAAAAAAATCATATTCTGGATAGAATCAATCCGGGCTCCCGCGCGATAATCCGCCTCGGCGATCATCCAGGCCGGATTAGCCCTTCTGCCTTCGCGGTAACTGTTTAGAGCATCATCCCACTTCTCTCCGGCAAGGATAAGATTCCTGTTGGCCCCCACCCCGAATCCGGTATATCCCTTGGTCCGGGTCAATGCCTCGGGATATTTCAGGGTGAAAAAATTAACTGTTTTGGCAAACCTCCCCCAGGATACTTCTTCCGTTATTAGCGGATGCGCCCAGAAGACTAAAGCGTTTTTTTTAGTTACGTAATCTATCAAGTCCTGATAAGGAAGGTATTGTTTTTGTCCGCGGTATGGGCTGTGTCGGGAAGCCGAAAAGGGTATATTATTAAACAGGAATAAAATACCCGCCGCGCAGATCAGGAATCCTAATGTTTTTTTCTGTTTTTTCCTTAAAAGAAATACCCCCGGGATAATCAATATCGCGGCAATGAGCAAAGAAAACACATCTTTAAGCCGCGGAAAAAAATACTTATTGCACACTACAGGCAAGTGCCGGTAATCCTGTTCTTTTTTCAATCCAATTACCAAAAGATGCCTGCTCCAGTCGTTTAAGTAAAAGTCCCTCCTGAAAGGGCTGCCTGACCACCAATAAAAAGGCGCGACTTCCGCGCCCTCCAGGATAAGCATATCAGGAAATTCCGTCTTTATCTTTTTAAAATCATTCAGATAGCGTTTTATTCCATACCTGGCTATAGAGCCTTCCTCTGCCGAAAACTTAAAGATATTAGGCACTAAAGGCAGGCCGTATTCCCAGCGCCGGATAAAGCTGT
>Ga0209211_10011885_pt1 | contig 11058 bp, 11 predicted proteins | sample RifGroA2_FD_183992 | JGI IMG/M metagenome (GOLD analysis project Ga0209211, IMG submission 183992) | Groundwater microbial communities from Rifle, Colorado, USA - Groundwater A2 (SPAdes) (version 2) | ecosystem: Environmental > Aquatic > Deep subsurface > Groundwater | place: Rifle, Colorado...
ATGATCCAGAAGTAACCTCTTTTTTTGAATAAATTCCAGCAAGAATATCAGCAGCTGCCAGATAAACCTTTTTGCCGTCTTTCAACTCTAAATCTTGTAATTCTCCGGAACTTTCATTTGATGTTTTCAATAATCCATATACTCCTTTTCCTTCTCTGCAATATGGAAAAAATGGCTCAAGCACATCTCTGCCCATATAAGCATTAACAGTAACAGCGTCTACTTTCAACCAGTCAAATATTCCTTTTGCATAAGCTTGTGCTGTTTTATTTATGTCACCAACTTTTGCATCTAATATTATAGGGATATCATTCTCATGGCAGAATCCAACAATCCTTTGCAATGCTTTTAATCCTTCAAAGCCATGCTGAAAATAAAAAGCATAATTTGGCTTGACAATCGCTGGCTTTACATTCTCATCAATCATTGCCTGAAGAATATTTCTGTAGAATGTAAACACAACATCTTCAATCTCTCCATGCAAAGGAATCTTATCAATCTCAGGATCTAACCCAACACAGATGATGCTTTTTCTTTCTTTTGCTAATCGTGTTAATTTTTCAGCATAAGTTTCTTGTTGAGTCATATAATCACCTAATTAAAGAAACAGGCAGGTGTATAAAAATATTTGCAAATAAACAAGAGAAAACTTTATATATAACTTAATTATATTTAATATTATATGGAAGCAATTACTAAAACAAGGAAGATAGGCGGTTCATTAATGGTTACTATTCCAAGAAATATTGTAGAGAAAGAAGGATTAATAGAAAATCAGATAATAAAGATAGAAATAGAAAAAATAAGAAAGAGTGGCTTTGGTTTACACAAAGGTTTAGTACCTTTTACTAAAGAAGATGCATTTAAGGGGCAATTGGAAAAATGAATAACTTTGTCATAGATGCAAGTGCATGGGTTGAATATTTTTCTGGAACAGAAGCAGGTGAAAGAGTAAAGTCAATTGTTGAAAGCAATAATAATGTAATTTATACAAATATAATTACTATTGCAGAACTTTCATGTCATTTTAAGAGGAAAAAAGTGATGTTTAGTGAAGCCAGAAAAGTGATTATCTCGCTCTCAGCAATTTATTATCCTGATTTGGCATTTGCAGATGAAATTGGAGAATTATACCTTCAGATGAGAGGGTTAAATAAAAAAATAAGTTTAGCAGATGTTTTTATAATTCTAACTGCAAAGAAGATAGGCGCAAAGATAGTCACAGGAGATTATTATTTTAAGATTTTGAAAGAGGTTATACTGATAAAATAATTTGCTTTGACACTCTCATTCAAACCCAAATTTCTTTCCCCATTCTTTTGGTATTGTATTCCATTCTTTTATTTTGTTATAGTCAGCTAGATTAATATATTTTCTATCCAATACCTTTTTGCTGAGAGCAGAGAAATTAGTTAATGACAGCAAAGTACAGCCTTTCTCATTAAATTTATTTCTGCTATCCTCAAATTCATAATTCATTATTGCAATACAATTGTCAACAATGCCTTGTGCATCTCTAATCTGCTGCACTGCTTTCAAGCTGCTTCCTCCAGTAGATATCAAATCTTCAACAACCAATACTCTTTGTCCGATTCCCAACTCACCCTCTATTGCATTCTGCTTTCCATGTTCTTTCTTCTCAGCTCTGACATATATCAATGGCTTATCCAATCTGTTTGCTATCATTGCTGCCCAAGGTATTCCTGCAGTTGCAACCCCGGCAACAACATCAAATTGTACATCTTCTCTTTCAAGCAATGCAAGATAGCTCTCAACTATAATTTTTCTTTTGTCAGGATAAGACAGCAGGATTCTATTATCGCAATAGATAGGGCTTAGTATTCCAGATACATATCTATATGGTTTTTCTGCATTGACAATTATTGCTTTTGTATCTAATAATATCTCTGCAGTCTTTTCAGTTATATCTTCTCCAACTGCAATACTCTCTCCAATATCTACATTTGAATCGCTTTTTACCCTAGTTTTATTTTCTTTTTCAGTTTCATCTTGTTCAAAAATCAATTCTTTTCCTTTTATTGATTCATTGATTCTGCCGTCTTCAAACACAATATTGCCATTAACAATTGTTATCACAGGCAATCCAATTATATGGAGAACCTTTTGCTTTTGAAAAAAGAAGTTCATCATTGACAATCTTCTCAGCAGCTAGATCAACAATGACAATATCAGCATCATATCCTTCTCTAAGATAACCTTTGTTTTTTATCTCAAAGATTCTGCAAGGATTCTCGCAGCACAATTCTATTATTTTTCTAAGGCTTAATCTTCCTTCATGATACCATGTCAATGCTAATGGCAGCAATAATTCAATCCCAATAACTCCAAACGCAGGATTATCACAATTCTTCTCAGCTCTTGTATGCGGTGCATGGTCAGTTGCGAGCACATCAATTGTGCCATCATTTATTGCTGCCCAAAGAGCATTTCTGTCGACATTAGTTGCCAATGCAGGCTTCATAACGCCATATCCACCAAGTCTAGTCAAATCATCTTTTGTGAAAATAAGATGATGCGGACAAACCTCACCATAAACCATTTTTCCAGCTGCTTTCTCTTTTCTAATCATCTCAATTTCTGATTGTAAAGAAGTATGGCACAAGTATAATTTAGATGAATTATTTCCATGGAATAAAGATAATGCTTTTGCAAATGTTTTTCCTTCAGCATGCACGGCAAAAAGTTTATTGTTTAGAGAAAATATTTTCTGCAGATTAGCATCATTTTCTATTATTAATTTTCCTGTTGTAAGATTCATATACACTTTTATCCCGGCAATATTCTCAGCCAGCAGTAGCTCTTCAAGATTATCAGCTGCTGCTCCTATGTAAAAACCATAATTCACAGCACTTTTATGGTTTGCGATATCTCTCTTTTGTTGAAGCAATTCTCGATTAAACGTCGTAGGAGATGTATTTGGCATTTCTAACACAGAAGTTACTCCTCCTGCAGCTGCAGCAGAGCTTCCAGTAAAAAAATCTTCTTTTTCTGGAAATCCAGGATCACGAAAGTGTACATGGCAGTCGATTAATCCAGGCAGTACAAGTTTCCCAGTACAGTCAATAACTTTATACGAAACATTATTGACAAAATTATTACTTTCAATCTTTGTAATCTTTCCATTTTCAATAAAGATATTTTTCTTTGAAAACATTCCGTCTGTATTTACAACTGTGCAATTCTCTAATAATAATCTTGTATCATTTTCCATTGAGTTACCCCAAATCATTCGTAAATCTTCAGCTTTCCTTTTGCTTCACTAAGACTATTGTATTCTTTCTTCTCTAAAAACTCGATAAATTCTTTTTCAATTCTTGCAAATACAGCAGTTCCTTCTTTTTGATATGCAGTTGCAATCTGCACAGCGCTTGCCCCGCATAATAAAAATTCAAACGCATCCATTCCACTAGCAATGCCTCCTACACCAATAATTGCAATATCTTTTCGTAGCAATTCATAAAATTTCTTTACATTTGCTAATGCAGTTGGCTTAACGTATTCTCCTCCTAATCCACCAAATCCTCCTTTTGGTTTTATTACTGCTTTTTCAGTATCAGCATCAACAAAAAGCCCGTTTCCTATTGAATTGATGCATGTGACAAAAGCTATATTATGTTTATTAAGTATCTTTGCCATTTCTTCAAAATGCACAAAATCAAAATACGGCGGCAGTTTTACACCAAATGGTTTTTTTGTGATTTTCATAACTTCATCTAATACTTGCTTAGTTTGTTCAAAATCATATCCTATTTGTGGTTTTCCGATAACATTTGGACAGGAAAGATTTAATTCAAACGCATCTATCTCTGGAACTTCAGATAGCTCAGAAATCATTGTGATATTATCAGCTAAACTCAAACCAGAAACACTTACAAAATAAGGTTTATTATATCTTCTCAGCAGAGGAGCAAACTCTACATATTTCTTATATCCAAGATTTGGCAAGCCCATTGAATTGATTGAACCAAGTGGTAGATCAAAATATCGCGGCTCAGGATTACCTTCTCTTGGAAGCAGTGTGCATGATTTTGAAAGTATTACACTGCTTCTTGATTCTCCTAATGCAATTAATTCTTCCAATGTCATGCATCTTGGTCCAGATGCATTAAACAAATAATTATGTAATTGAAATCCTGCAATACTTGTCTTAAATTTATTTTTTATTTCATTCATCTTTTTCACATCTAAATAAATTTATTTTGTAATCTCTTTTTCATATTCATTTCTGTCTGCAAATCTTTCTTGCTTTTCGATTTTTTCTGCAGTTTCTAAGATAAAAAGAATCTCTTCTTTTGAAAAATCACTAATTGATATTACGTCTCTATTGATAAAGTTCATGCAATCACCACTTCTTTAGTTATTTTAATTATTCATATTATTCGTATTTATTTATATTCAATTATTCACAATAGTTCTTTTTGGAACATATTCATCTAATGCCAATGGCAGTAATTCCTCTTGTTTTTTCCGAAGTATTGCATCAATGACTGCTTTTGCAAGCTGTACATTATTGATTAAAGGCACAGAAAAATCAATTGCAGTTCTTCTGATGATGAAACTATCTGTTTTTAGTTCTCCTTCGCTCTCTTCAGGCATACTGATTACAAGATCAACCCTTTGCTGTCGGATATAGCTTAACACATTTGGTTCTATCTTATCCTGTATTTTATAAAGTCTGTAATTTGCAATTCCATTTGCAGTTAAAAATGCTGATGTATGTTCTGTTGCATACAGCAAATATCCATTCTCATACAACCTTCTTAATTCATTAATAAGTCTAAACCTATTTTTATCTCCAGAAATGCTGACTAATATGCTTTTTTGCGGTATTGAAAATCCAGTTGCTGCTAATGATTTCAACAATGCTTCATCAATATCATTTCCAAAGCATGCAGCTTCTCCAGTTGAGCGCATCTCTACTCCAACAACAGGATCTGTTTTCTTTAGCCTAGAAAAAGAGAATTGTGCTGCTTTTACACCAACATAATTTATGTCTTTCGTAGCATCTCCAATATATTCAACATTCATACCAAATTCTCTAAGCATTACTTTAGTAGCAATATCTATAAAATTATAATTTGTTACCTTTGAGCAGAATGGAAAACTCCTTGATGCTCGCAGATTACATTCGATAACCTTGACATAATTATCCTGTGCAAGAAACTGGATATTAAATGGTCCTGTGATTTCTAATGCTTTTGCGATCTTCCTTGCATAATCCTCTATTTTTCTGGAAGTTTCAACATAGATCTTTTGGCATGGCAGCACCATTGTTGCATCACCAGAATGTACTCCAGCATGTTCAATATGCTCGCTTATTGCAAAGATGATTATTTCTCCATTCTGTGCAACTGCATCTATTTCAATCTCTTTTGCATGTTCGATGAATTTTGTTATCACAACAGGATGTTTTGGATTAAGTGCAACTGCTTCTCTTAGATAAATATCAAGATATTCCTCATTATACAATACATTCATTGCAGCTCCGCTCAATACATAGCTTGGTCTGATCAATATTGGATATGTTACTGCTTCTGCAAACTTCTTAGCTTCAGTTATCGATGCTGTTTCAATCCATTGTGGTTGTTCAATCTGTAATCTATCAAGCAGTTTTGAAAATTTATGTCTATCTTCAGCACAGTCGATGTTTTCAGCTGAAGTTCCTAGAATATGTATATTATTTTTATAAAGGTCAATTGCTAAATTATTAGGTATTTGCCCTCCCATTGATATAATAACACAATAAGGTTTTTCAAAATAATGGATCTGCATTACTGTTTCTAGTGTTAGTTCTTCAAAATAAAGCCTATCACATTCATCATAATCAGTTGACACTGTTTCTGGATTGCAGTTTATCATTATTGTTTCTTTACCTATTTTTTTCAATGCTTTTACACAGCTTACACAGCACCAATCAAATTCTACGCTTGATCCTATTCTATATGCGCCGCTTCCAAGCACAAGAACAGAATTATTATTAGTCCCTGAAGATGGTGTAATATCATGTTCGTTAGCATTATAAGTCAGATAAAGATAATTTGTTTGTGCGGGATATTCAGCAGCCAATGTATCTATTTGCTTGATAAATGGCATTATCTTGTGCTGCATCCTATATGTACAGATCTCTGCTTCTTCTTTATGCAGCAATATTCCGATTTGTTTATCACTAAATCCTATTTTTTTTGCTTGCATCAATAATTCAGGAGTTAATATATCCTCACACAATCTCTTTTCCATCTTAATGATATTCATTATCTTATATAGAAAAAATTTATCGATTCCAGTCAATAATGCAATCTCATCGATAGGAATTTCTTGTTTCATTGCTTCGACAATCGCAAAGATTCTTCTATCTGTAGGATGTTTCAATGCATTCCTTATATCCTTTATATCATTAAATTCAGTAAATTCATTTCCATTGCAAACCAATCCTTCTGCTTGTATGTTCAGCATTCTGATAGCTTTCTGGATTGTTTCTTCAAAGCATCTTCCTATAGCCATAACTTCGCCGACAGATTTCATCTCGCTTCCGATTCTCTTGTCAACATCTTTAAACTTTTTTAGATCCCAGCGCGGGATTTTAACAACAATATAATCCAATGCAGGCTCAAAGCATGCAGTTGTTATTTTTGTGATATTATTTTTTATCTCAAGCAGCGAATATCCTAATGCTAATTTTGCAGCAACAAAAGCTAATGGATACCCTGTTGCTTTAGAAGCAAGTGCAGAACTTCGTGAAAGCCTTGCATTTACCTCAATTACTCTATACTCTCTTGATTCAGGATGCAGTGCATATTGGATATTGCATTCGCCAATGATGCCAAGATGGCGTATCACTTTAAGGGAAATCTCCCTCAGCATATGATATTCATTATTATCTAATGTCTGTGAAGGCGCAACAACAATGCTTTCTCCTGTATGTATTCCCATAGGATCAAAATTTTCCATATTGCATACAGTGATGCAGTTATCATAACAATCTCTGACTACTTCATATTCTATCTCTTTCCAGCTGCCTAGATATTCTTCAATTAAGATCTGTTCAACATTAGCTAATGCTTTTTGGCTGGTTTCAAATATCTCTGTTTCATCATAAACAACACCTGATCCTCTTCCACCAAGTGAAAACCCCGATCGCACCATAACTGGATATCCTATTTGTTGTGCAGCTTTTAATGCATCAGCAACATTTCTCACGGCAAAGCTTTTTGCTGTCTTTACATTGATTTCTTGTAGCTTTTTTACAAATAATTCTCTATCTTCAGTGTCACGGATACTTTTAACAGGAGTGCCAAGTACTTGCACGCCATATCTTGCAAACACTCCAGCTTTATCTAGATCTAATCCGCAGTTCAATGCAGTTTGCCCGCCAAAACTTAGAAGAATCCCTTCTGGTTTTTCTTTTTCGATAATTTTCTCAACAAAGTATGGCGTTATTGGAAGAAAATATATTTTATCAGCCATTCCCTCGCTAGTTTGGATAGTAGCAATATTAGGGTTGATTAAAACTGTTTCAATTTGCTCTTCTTTAAGTGATTTTAAACATTGTGATGCAGAAAAATCAAATTCTCCTGCTTGTCCTATCATCAATGCTCCGCTGCCAATTACTAATATTTTTTTAGGTTTCTGCATAGTGTTCACTTATTCTCAATACTTCTTTATACCTTTCCTTCTTTTATCATCATCTTAAATTTTTCAAAAATTTGTAATTCATCAGGACAAAACTTCTCTCCTTTTGCAATCATTGCATCGATTTCTGCAATACTCATAAATCTGCCGTCAATAATTTCTTCTTTCTGCAGTTTCATCTTTCCATCATGTTTCACATGCACAAATATTTTTTTATTTGAGTTCATAACAAAACACAATACTGATCGATGTAATAACTTTTTCTCGTCAATGACTGTTCTTTTTTCCTGATACAGAACTTTATCATTATTATCAACAACATCAAGGTATTCAGTTTTATCTATTTCTGGTGCATCCATCTAATCACCTCTATTTCTGTCAAATTTCTGCAGGATTTCTGGTTGAATTCTTTTCTCTTGTAGTATCTGACAAAATTCATCAAATAAAAATTGTGTATCTGTTGGTCCAGGTGCTGCTTCAGGATGAAACTGTACTGATTTAAACAATCCAGAATCATGAATAATTCCTTCATTGCTGCCGTCATTTGCATTTACAAACCAAGCTTTCCATCCTTCTGGCAATGTTGCGTCATCAACAGCAAAGCCATGATTCTGTGAAGTAATAAAACATCGCTTGCTTCCAATCAGATTGCAAGGTTGATTTTGTCCTCTATGACCATATTTAAGTTTGTAAGTATTTGCTCCTGCAGCTAATGCAAGCAGTTGATTTCCTAAACATATTCCAAATGTAGTTATATCCTGCTGCAGTGCTTTTTTCACATTCTTGATTGTAATATCGCACATCTTTGGATCTCCTGGTCCGTTTGTTAAGAATACAGCATCAAACTCTTCTTTTAAAAAATCATAATCCAATGGCACTCGAATAACATGCAGATTTCTGGCCACAAGATTTCTGATAATATTATTTTTCACACCGCAATCGACAAGCAGAATTTTTTTCTTATTTGTATTTATAATTTCATTAGCTTCATTATTTACATTATTTTTTGAATATTCAATTACTTCTTTACAGCTTACTTCAGCAGCAAGATTTCTTTTATTAGGATCATCAAAAGGTATATCATTATTATTTACAACAATCTTGCCAAGCATTACTCCTTTTTCTCGTATCTTTTTAGTTAATGCTCTAGTATCAATATCACACAATGCAGGAATATTATGTAATTGCAGCCATTCTCCAAGTGATTTGACACTATTCCAATGATTATACTGCATAGCATAGTCTGCTATTACCAAACCTTGTACATGAATCTCAGCAGACTCAAAATCAATTAATAATTTGTCTAGCATTTTATCAAAAGGGATGCCATAATTTCCTATAAGTGGATAAGTCAGAATAAGGATCTGTCCTCTATAGCTTGGATCAGTTAATGTTTCTGGATATCCGACCATACCTGTATTAAATACAACCTCTCCAGCTTTGCTTACATCTGCTCCAAAAGAAATACCAAAGAATTCTGAACCATCCTCCAATACCAGCTTTGCAGATTTTTCAGATTTAAACATATCAAAAAAAAGTATAACTTATACTTTATTTAAATAGTTTGTTATTTAAAAATTGTATTTTTTCAAAAAATACAACTTTTTAGTAGTACAAAAAGTTTTAATACTCTCTATTACAAGAATAAAACAATTGGGGGTAACATAATGGGAATATTATCAGTTTTTAAGAAGAAAGATACTTCTATATTAGATACACCTCCTCCAATGCAGATGCAGACAAATCCAGTTATACCTTTAGACTTAGATCTTCCGCCTATTCCTTCATTACAATCGCAGCAATCGATGCAATCAATACAGAAAAGTACTTCACAGCAGATGGATGTTCATTCAATGACTTTTCCAGATATTCCTGATGAAACGCAGATGGATGCACCACCGTCTGATTTTGAATTTGATATTAATGATAATTTATCAACACAGCAAAAAACAAGTAATGTTTATAAAGAGAAAGCTCCAGAAATACCATTAGCACCACCTTCAAGGGTGTTTATACAGCAGCCAATGCAAAGATTGCCAAACAAGCCAATGTTTGTTTCATTAATGCAAGTGAAAAGAGCAATGAATAATGTAGAAACATTATACAATGATGTTACAATTGCAGGTGATACAATTTACAGGTTTTTTCAATTATATGCTGATATGGATCAGTGTTATATACAATGGCAAAGAACATTAGACCATTTGCAGGAAGATATGGTAGATTTGGATAAAGCATTATTCAGGTACAGTTAAATTAATTTACCAAATATCGCTTGTCCGGATTGCCAAGATTAGAGAATTTTGCGGGTAAATTAATTGCAGAGCAATTACCACAAAATTCTATTAAAAAGAGTGATACTATGCAGCCGCAAACAAATGACAATGCAATGTTTATAAGATTAGAAGAGTACAAGGAAGTTCTTACTATCTTGACAAAGATGAAAAACAAAGTTGATGATGCAAAAGATTTGTTAAACAAACTCAATGACATGAAAGCAGAGGAAGATGCTGAGCTTGATATCTGGGATAAAACTTTGAAAGATATCGAATCAAAGATTTCTGATATTAACAAGACATTATTTGAGTCAGGCAGAGGTTAGGACAATGCCAAGAGATGTTGTTGATTATTTTATCAATGTAAAAAGACCATTGGAGATTCGAGAAGATGTATTGACAACATCAAACGATTTAATTCTCTTATTAAAACGAACAGAAAAGATTAAGACATTACGATTGCAGAAAAAGCAAACACTAGACAATGTCAAACTGCTTCTCAAGGAGATAAATACAATGAATACGCAGTTAAAGCACGCGCTTCCAAGAGTAAGGATTGAAAAGCAGGCAACAGCACAGCAGCAATCATCTTCTTCAAATTCTGCATCGCAGATGAATCCAAATTACATGAACCAATTAAAAGACTTGCAGAAAGCAATTGGTGAAATTGAAGATAGGTTGAGAGGATTTTAGATTCTAAGTTATTCTAATTAATTTTTTACATTGTGAGTGAAACGAACAAGTAAAAAATGCGGAGAGCAGGAATCGAACCTGCGAAGGCACTAAGCCAAACGCTCTTGAGGCGTTTCCATTTGACCGCTCTGGAATCTCCGCGCAATTTAGCAAAAGTTGAGAATTATTTATAAATTTGTTGAAATGCTAAAATAACTAGATAAATTTAAATAGTACTTGTTCGTACTTATACTAAGGTGTTCTACTTGATTCATGAAGAAGATTTATGGATAACAACTCATGCAGCAAACAAGATGGTTGTTGAAGGAATATCAGTAGCTCAGATCAGTAGAGTGCTTGAACAAGGTTCAAGATTCCAACAAACAGATGGGTATTTATGTGTTTATTCCTATTTTTCAATAGCTTATAAAAAAATTGGAGAGAAATATAAAATAAAAAC
>Ga0209211_10011886_pt1 | contig 11056 bp, 14 predicted proteins | sample RifGroA2_FD_183992 | JGI IMG/M metagenome (GOLD analysis project Ga0209211, IMG submission 183992) | Groundwater microbial communities from Rifle, Colorado, USA - Groundwater A2 (SPAdes) (version 2) | ecosystem: Environmental > Aquatic > Deep subsurface > Groundwater | place: Rifle, Colorado...
GTAAGATTACTCTAAACGCCTTTGAATCTGACCTTTTTTCAAATGTGACCGGCAGTTTTGATTTAATTATTTTTAACCCGCCTTATCTGCCAGTGGAAGAAGATGAGGACGATCTTACTTATGCCGGCGGTGCTACAGGAAGAGATGTTATAGAAAGATTCATAAGTAAGGCAAAAGACCATCTCAAGCCAGAGGGTACTATTCTATTGCTTATTTCTTCTCTTACAGGAGAGAAAGAAGTCATAGAACTATTCAAGAAACAAAAAATGTCCGCAACTTCGATAATGCGCGAGAAAATTTCGTGGGAAGAGCTTATTGTGATTGAAGTGAGAATTTAGAATCCAGCATCATCGAGTTTTTTCATTTCTATTGCAAAATGATCTATACATATGCCGTGAGATGCACTATTATTTTTTCCATGATCTGGCACTTTATAGAACCATATAGGAAATTTTCCTAACGTATAATCCGACAGGTAGTCTACATCGTGTCTTTCTCCTTTTCTATACTCTTTTTCGCAATAGGCGCAAAGTGTTACTAACATATTCACCATTATATAGTGACAACTGTATATAAAGCTTTTAAATCGGTTCTTCACAAATCTTATTTATGCCTGTTAACGCGCCCATGGAATATTACAAGGCCGAAGAGCGGTTCAAGTCGGCAAAAAGCAAGGAGGAAAAGATAGCTGCCCTTGAAGAGATGATAAGACTTCTGCCGCGCCACCATGGCAGCGAGAATGCCCATGCGCAGCTCACGGCGCGACTCGCCAAACTGAAAAAGGAATCAGAAAAGAAGGGCGCGCGGCACGTGGGCGTAAAAAAGGAAGGCGATGCCCAGCTGTGCATTATAGGCCTGGCAAACAGCGGCAAATCCACGCTTCTCTCGAAGCTAACAGATGCAAAGCCTAAAATCTCTGTCACTCCCTACACCACCACAAAGCCGGAAATAGGCATGATGGACTACAAGGGCATAAAAGTTCAGTTAGTGGAAATACCATCCACCTTTGATCCCGAATACATGAGCATAGCCCGGTGCGCTGATGCAATAATAGTGGTTGCCAATGACGACAAGGAACAAAAAATAATAGAAAGCGTTCTGGAAAATAATTACATACGACATAAACGCATTGTAATCAAGGCGAGCGACGAGAAAAACATTCTCAAAGAAAAGATATGGTCAATGCTTGGCCTGATGGTTGTCTACACAAAAAAGATCGTGTGGAAAGACTCCAAAGGTATCAAGCAGTTTTCACCAATGGCTTTGTCAACTCGCGCAACAATAAAGGACTTCGCTGTTCGCATTCATAAAGATTTCGTGACAAACTTCAGATTTGCACGCATAACAAGAGGCGGAAGGATAATACAGGCAGGCCTCAGCTATCCTCTCAAGGATGGCGACATGGTAGAACTGCACATGAAATAACTTTGTTGAAATTATATGTAAAAGCGTCGCCGTAGACCTATACGTGTTTTCACGTATAGGTCAGCTAGGAGCATTGTGTACTCACAATGCTCCTCACGGCGATGCTTTTCTTTAAGCATGTCAACAAAGTATGTGAAGTGATAATTATGGCAGCAGGAAGTTGGCTAAGATATATTGTTGGAATACTGCTTTCTTTAGACGTACTTAGGATTGCGCTTACGGGCAGCCAGCTGCAGCAGACAACAATAGCGCTGGCTGTTGTTTTCCTGATACTTGCGGCGCTCTATGTGGTAAAGAGAATTTGAAATAATCGTATAAATATCTTCGGGGTGAACTACTCGCCACTAAAGTGGCGAGCGTCCTAAGGTGAAAATTCTATCAGACTTCTCTGTTTTGTCAGTTCGCTTCCTTTGTAGCCATAGTCCTGCGATTCAGCTACATACTTCTTTACGGTAGCCGAATTAACCGCGCCCACTGTCCTGTAAAAGTAACCTGCGCTCCAGAACTTCTTTCCCCATAAGTCTTCGCTGAACAGCTCTCTGTGAAGCTTGCGCATCATTCTCGAGGAAAATCCTTTCAGCAGCTGCGCAAGCTTTGCCACGCTGAAGTTCTTCCAGTTTGCCACGAACAAGTGTGTGTGCTCATTACCGAATCCTATTGCCGTGATTTCAAACTTGTGCCTTCGTGCTGCTGAAAGCAGATAGTCTCTTGTCAGGATGCGCACGGCATCGTCCCGAAATATGTCCTTCCTGTACGCTGGCGTAAGCTGCAAATGCAGGTTTGTCTCGCCAACGCTATGACTACCGCTAATCAATTCTACGTTCATTGAATCGCCTCTCAAAGGTTTTTAAGGAAGCGAACCCTACAAGTAATTGGGATTATCTTTTGCAGGAAGTCGCTTCCTGCTTTTTATTATTATTTCCAGAACAAGAAGCTCGCGCTTTGAAATTTATGAGCAATTCATCTACCCAGTAAACTGGGTGAGGTTTCTTGCGGCGCGAGCTCTAAAGCCCGAAGTATTTTCGCATGAAAGTAGAGTAATGAACGGTTTAAAGACCGTAGTATTAAACTACTTTCATAACGATAAATACCGGCGGCGCAATTAATTTTATGGCATTTGAATTTCTTTCAAATCTAAACACTACGACCGCGTTCCTGCTGTTGATAATATTCATACTTTTTGTTGTGTCCATGAAAAAAGCGTTCTCCATAATTCTCAACGCTGTCTGGATAGTCATTGCAGCCATACTGTTTCCTGTGGTCATGAACAGGTTCTTTGGATTTGATATACCGATTGACCGCGACTCCATGATTTCCTTCATACTGCTTGGCCTCACGGTATATTTTGTCTATCTGGTTGGCAAATCAATCTATAAAGTCCTAGGGATGGCGGAAAAAGCTGCCAAGAAGGTTCCTCTTCCGCGCGGTGAAAAGAAGGTCAAAGACGAAAAGGAGGAAAAGCCGGTCAAAACTGATAAGAAGAGGGAAAAAGAGCTGGAAGAGCGCGAGAAAGAACTGCAGAAGAAGGAGCAGCAGATAAGATTCGCTTCTGCAATCCAGAAAAAAAGAAGACCAAGCAGCTGGCAGAAGGACTATCTTGAATTAGAAGCTCCAAAAGAAAAGCCAAAAAGCAGTCATATAACGCCGCTGCCTGTAATAGAGCACAAAAAGAAAAAGAAACGGGAAGAAGACTAATTTAAATAATTATATTTTATCTGTTACGTATGAGTTATATCGTTTCAGTGGATGATAGTGCTCTAAGACGTCACCCTGAATCTGCGCGAATTAAATGTTTTGGAGACCGTGTAATTGTTGCTCGTCGTTATAGTTCATACAGTTCGTTTTACATAGGGCATGAAGACGGTCGTCATTATTTTAATGTTCATGAGAGCGATATAAAATCAGTCGTGGGTGTATTTCTAGACAGTCCTGACAGTTCCATTGATCTTAATTTTAGGGCGTGTACAGAACAGAACTTGCCGCCGCTTTTAAGGGACATGTATGGAAAATTTTTTGTCTCACAAAAAAATGAGCCTGTCGCTTGAAGATACTTATTTTTATCCTATATTTATTCCGGCACTCGGTATTGATATCTTGCTGGCGCTTCCGGAAAGCGTGAATACTGCATTGTTCTTGTAAAATTCAAAGCTGCCTGATGGCGAAGTTATTGTTATATCTCCGGAAAACTGGGTCGTGGCACCTCTTGCGGTTAGTGTCCCTGTTGTGCCTTTTATTGTTATATCTTTTGCTGTAAGGTAATCAGCAGACATGCTAGTGAAGGTCGAATTTGATGATATTGTTTCCTGAACAGCTACGGTTATTTCCGGGAGCTCTATTTTTCCTATTTTACCTTTGAGAATCAGCTCATTACCTCTCATGGAACCTGATCCGGTAAAATCATAAACTGACATACTAACATTTGTTCTAAATGTACCACTCTTCAAGGTTGCTGTTGTGCTGCCGATAACAGTAAAGTTGGCTGGTTTTTTTGCTGAAAAATCTATAGCAGGGTAGCTGTCGGTTTTGAGTGTAAACTCAACACCTGACTGAGGGGAACCAGTCAAAGAGGACAGTTTTCCGCCGATAGCATCAAAAAATCCGGAAACCATGGGATTAGTTCCGACATAGCCTGTAATGAGCACCAGAACTATTATTATGGTCACAACTATTTTCCAGTCGAACATGATTCTAAATTAGATGCCATTGTTTAAATATAATATATTTTTCTTTGACTACCTGCAGAAACAAAAAGTTTCTGAGGTCTCGAAAAGCAGAGCTTTTCGCAGACAAGCTACTTTCTTTTTCGAAAAGAAAGGAGCTTATTTAAATGTTACGTTCTATTGTTTTTAGTAAAGCTAATTCGGGTGTGTTAATTATGTTGTTTCAAACTGATATTGCGGGAACCGTTGTCTGGTTTGTGCTGTTCTTTGCACTAATATTTCTGTATCCAAGAATTATGCTGTCTCAGCTCATCTACAAAATAGAGCAGTCAGCTGTGCGGATAGAAACCATGTCACAGGATGCTATGAAAATCACCGCAAGAAAAGTGGATAAGAATGTCTCCAAGGAACTCAAGAACAAGATAGAGCAGTTCAGCGATTTCTTTGTTATCGAGCCTTCCAACATCGATCCCTACGGGCTTGTCAAAAAGATAGACCACACAATAAGGGGAATGGAAAGCCGCTTTGACGAGTTTGTGGAGGAAGTGGCTGGAGACAAAAGTTACAGTGAAAAGCAGGAGATAAACTATGGTATAAGGGCGACCATTGGATTACGGCAAATATCAAAGATCGTGCGCCACTATGTGGAAATGGCAAAGAAATTCAAAAATCTGCAGATCGCTATGATACTTCAGATGCAGCTGCCTATAATCGAGAAAATAGCAGAATCAGAAATAAAGGGCGCTGAAGCCTTTGTCAATGGCTGGCCTATAGGCGATTCCATAGGCCCTCTCGTTGCCGCATCGTACATGGAAAAGAGCAAGGAAATAGCTGAAGACATAATGGCAAGCACAACAGTAATAGAAGGCAGAAAATGCTTTGTGCTTAAGGCAAAAGGTCCTTCTCCTCATCTGGGCAGAGACGACGAGGCAATAGCTGCTATAATGAAAAAGAACAAAATTGCAAGGATAATCACAATAGACGCGGCTCAGAAGCTGGAAGGCGAAAAATCCGGCTCTGTTGCTGAGGGCGTCGGCTTTGCGATGGGTGGATGGGGCCAGAGGGAAATGATAGAAAATTTCCTTATGGCGAAGAAGATGCCCATAGACAGCATTGTTGTCAAAGTTGGGATGACAGATGCAATAATACCAATGACAAAAGATGTATATGATTCGGTACCGGTTGTCCAAGACTTCATAAAAAGGGCTGTAAGGCGCACCAAGAAAAGCGACAAAATAATAATTATAGGCGTCGGAAACTCCTCGGGAATAGGGAACGACAAGAAGGAAATCGAAAAGGTAAAGGAAGTCGTGGACATGCTGGACAAGAAAAAGAAGGAAGAGGAAGCAAAGCAGAAGAAGGGCGGCTGGTTCTAGAACCAGCATAAAAGATTTGCTTAATTTTTTAATTTTTTCGTGATTTTCCCGCAGTTCAAACGTGATTTGTTTCTTGTTTTAAGAGCTTTTCAGGGCACGGTATTTGTTACTGGTCAAGAGATATATTTATATAGTTTTTGCCGGATATGGATGACTATAGAGGGGTAAAAATGGTCGCAAGTTCAAAGGTATTGGACGCACTAAGAACAATAGGTCTAAACAAGTATGAGCGCAATCTATGGGTAGCTCTGCTCTCACGCGGCTCTTCTACGGCCGGTGAACTTTCTGATATTTCTAATGTTCCGCGATCAAGATGCTACGATGTTCTTGAATCACTTGCTGACAGAGGCTTTGTCATAGTCCAGCCAGGCAAGCCAATGAAATACGTTGCAATCCAACCTCGGGAAGCTCTTGAACGTCTTAAGAAAAAGGTCCAGCAGGAAGCTGTGGAAACGAGCGACAAGGTGGACCGCCTTGTAAAGAGCGAGCATATCAAAGAACTGGAAAGGATACACAAGGATAACATAAAAACCGTTAAACCTGAGGATCTCACAGGTGCTTTGAAAGGTCGCTATGCAATGCTGCAGCAGCTTGAGACGATGATGAAGAATGCCAAAAAGTCAATAAAGCTCATGACGACAGAAAACGGCCTTGCGGAGCTTGTGGAAAATCATACTAATGTTCTAAAGAAAGCGTCAGACGCGGGTGTGAAAATACAGATAGCTGCGCCTGTTACAAAAAACACAGCAGAGCATGCAAAGACACTTTCAAAGTATGCCCAGGTGAGAAGCACAGAAAACGTCGGCATCATAGAGAAATTCCTTGGACGCATGTGCGTTGTGGACGGCGAGGAATTTGTTCTTGGTCTTACAGATGACGTGAAAGTTCATCCAACACAGGATGTTGCCCTTTGGACACAAAGCTCCCACGCAACGGCAAATGTCTTTGAGCCAATGTTCGAGCACGTATGGAACAATTCAAAACCTGTTAAATAAATATTACTATTGTAATTCTTTTGTAATTGTTACCTCTTACGAATCAGCTATTTTAAGCTTCAGTAAATCATATCAATAGTTGAACTTCATGTATCTAACTCCCGAAGATACGTCAATGCTAAATGGAAGCATAGAAATAATGAGCCGTATTTTTGAACGACTTAGAGATACTCCTGTCAAGGATGCCGTAAGAAATTTATCAGGGCTTGATAAAGCCAAACAAGATAGATACAGACGTAAGGACAGAAAAGATACACGCATGTTTGACATCGTTGCAGAAGATGCAATTTCTATCGGAGATGGTTTTAGCGGGCATATGGATCAAATGCTTCGCGTTTATAATAAAACTGGTGTTATAATCACAGAAGAGTGTGGAAGAGTACCACGAGAGATTCCAATAGAACACAGCACACCAACAGTTATAAGCGATCCTGTAGATGGTAGCTCTTATTTTGATGACATCATGAAACGACTAGGCGAGCCCGATGATAGGGTTGGGGTGGTTTTTGACAGGGAAGTAGATTTGGTCGGTGCAATGGCAAGAAGGCATGCGTGCAACACATCTGTCACATTGATTAAAGACAATATGATAAAATATTCTGTCGTTTTCAATCTTTTTACGGGCGATATTTATGTGGGCTCACCGATGGGGGTTTTCATGGGTGACATAAAAGTCGCGAGAACGTTAAGTGACATAAACATGCCCGTTGAATTTGACGGAAGCGAAAACCTTGAAATGCTTTGTTATACGAGACAAGAAGGAAAATATGAGAGAAACAGGCAAGGAACACACCTTAGGCTATTGCCAATGCACGAAGCCTCTAAAAGAGAGATAGGTCCCATTGGTCCTATGAGATTTACATATCTCGTACGTTTTGGTGATAAAAATGATTTTAAAGTAGGAGTTATCGCCCATAACGGGGAAAAGGTCCAGGAAGCTTTGCCAAACGTTGCCATGGCACTTTTCTCTAAGGGAGCTCTGAATGCGTATAAACTCTTCTGCGACCCGGAGTACACAGAACAACGCGCTGGTATGCAACTTACGCCAAATTTTTCAAACAGCCTGTATAGTGATGGTCTCCTGCGCAACACTGGTGTTAGATCGTCCTTCTTTAACAATTATGATTATCCTAGCGAGTTTAGAGATACGACAGCGGTTATTTCACCCAGTAATGATGCGGCACTAACAATGTTCACAGGAATGGTATCAAGAGAGTATGCAGTAAGAATTGTTTAATAATTAGAGGTGGTCTAAATGTCAGTCAGAATAAATCCCAGCGTAAGGTTGAGCGGAACAGATCCAAATTACCCTTTGGTTTTAACTTATGAGCAAGGTGATTTAGAATCGCCACGTCCACAACTAATAGTTACCTTGCGATACGAAATTAGTATAGATGATAAAGGCTCGTATAAAATAATAAGTGGTGTGGTAAAGCACGCTGGTATGAGTTCGCGAGACTGCTTGGATGACGAAGATGCAACGGAGTTAATGTTAGATGTGGAACGTAAATCCACGGGGAAGTAACAAAATATCTAAAAGAATTATTTCATGGTGCGGTGATTTCAGGCTTTAGGAGTACTAGTTGAACCTTACGCAGCCAGGAACGTGCATATGACATCCCAAAAGATCAATAAATCATCGAGCTATAACAAAAATTTATTCTGTTAAGAACTTTTCATTTAATTTCTACTTATGATAGCACAACGATTGCTCGACGAAATAAGAAACGGAAAAATAAAAACCGCTGGGGAACTGGAGCTGGCGAAGATAAAGCTAGCCAATCAGTACGGCACAGGCAACATCATAAAAAACTCCGACATAGCTACGTTTCTCTCGCCGAACGATAGTGATTACCACAAACTAAGTAAATTTCTGCAGATAAAAAACGTCCGGACTGCCAGCGGCGTGGCTAACGTGGCTGTAATGTGGATGCACGGCTCTCATGAGAACAGTTGCCCTGCTAATTGCATTTATTGTCCCTCCTCTGAAATAGCTCCGAAAAGCTATACAGGAGTCGAGCCCACAACCCTCCGGGCCATTCGTAATAACTATGCCCCGTTTCTCCAAGTCACTAATAGAATCAAGCAGCTCAATCTTATCGGCCACTCAACAGACAAGTGCGAACTGATAATAATGGGCGGCACTTTCATGGCTACGCCGACTAAGTTCCAAGACGAGTTTGTCAAAAGGTGTCTTGATGCTTTAAACGAAAGCGATAGTGAAACACTGGAAGAAGCGCAAATAAAAAACGAAACTTCCACAAACCGTTGCGTTGGCTTGACAATAGAAACTCGTGCTGATTTCTGTTCGCAGGAGCAGATAGAGCATATGATGAAGCTCGGCTGCACACGTGTTGAGATTGGCGTGCAGAGCACTGATGATAATATTTTGAAATTAATCAACCGTGGCCACAAGGCACAGGCAAACATAGATGCCATAAAACGGCTGAAGGAAAACGGACTAAAAGTATGCGTACACTGGATGCCAGGACTTACAGGGCTTTCTGGAAAAATAGACGAGAATAAAGAAGTAGAAATGTTCAAGCAACTTTTCTCGCCGAATTATTCCCCTGATGAGCTGAAAATATATCCAACCCTTGTCGTGGCTGGCACCAAACTACATGAATTGTGGAAAAGCGGAAAGTACGCTCCGCTGACAAATGATCAGGCTATTAATCTACTCATAAAGTTCAAGAAAATTGTTCCCCCCTTTGTCAGAATAAAGCGCGTCATGCGCGACATATCAGAGCACAAGTCAGAAGCCGGCGCAAAAACGACCAACCTAAGGCAGCTTGTAAAAGAGAAAATGAAAAAAAGTGGCATCGAGTGCAGATGCATAAGATGCCGCGAGGTCGGACATACAAAAGAAACTACCGGGATGCCGGAATTAAAAGAATTCACATACGAAGCTTCCGGCGTCAAGGAAATTTTTCTAAGCTACGAAAATGGCAACGCACTTCTTGGTTTTCTTAGATTGAGACTTTCTGATACAGCGAGAATAAGAGAACTTCATGTCTACGGGAGTGTTGTACCTATTTCTAAAAAGGATGGAACAAAAAAAGACGCACAGAGTGCGTCATACATCTTATGGCAACACAAGGGGCTTGGAAAGAAGCTACTAGAGCGTGCAGAGGAAATTGCAAAGTCCTCTGGCTACAATTCGATATCAGTAACAAGCGGCATTGGAGTCCGTGATTACTACAGGAACCTTTGTTACGCTTTCGAATCTTCCTATATGACGAAAAAATTGTAGGTTAAGATAATTTTAAGAACTCCGGCAGACATATAATATTGGGTATTGGTCTTTTCTTTATCTGCAACATTGTTTAATTTAGGCAACAGATATTACGTAAACAATGTTGAGATCACATCTTCTTTCCGAAAAAAGAAGATGTGATGGTGATTGCCATGACGTTAGAACAAGAGATGCGACAGGAGGTCGCGAGACTTCAAAGAGAACTTATGTCAATAGATCTAGAGCTAGAAAAAATGAACTCCAGAATAGTACAGTTACTGGATACGAGAAAGAAGATGGAATATGACCTCAGAGTGCTGCGGGGCAGTGTTGAAGAGAATTACATAAAAGACATTGAGGAAGAAAGTCTTGCAAAATTCATTGGCAAGAAAATAAAGGTCTAAAAATCTAGCTTTACTTCTTCTCACGCTTAGAAAAAATTCTTTTGTAGTGATGGGCATATTTATGCCTGTATCTGTAGAGTGCGTAGATAATCGCTACCACAACTATAACAGTCACTATTTGTTCAAGCATATTTAATTTTCCTGCAATAATGACATAGGCTGAGCCAAGTTCCCATCCCACTAGGCCTAGAATAAAAGTTCGTGGAATTGAACCTATAAAAGTAGCTACTGCATATTTCTTCCACGACAATCGTAGCACGCCAGCTGAAAGTGATACAATGGCGATAGGAAAGAAAGGTATCGCGCGAAGGATAGCTATGGTTACCCAGACTTTATTGCCTTTTTCCAGTTTCTTCTCCTGGGCCTCCACTGTTGCCCAGGATATTCGGAGAAATTTGTGAAATTTCATCACAAGCCTGCGGCCGCCGAAATATCCTATACCATATGCGAAAAAAGACCCGATGGTTGATGCTATGGATGCTGGAATAACAATGGTGAAAAATATTCTTGATGCTGCGTCCCAGAAAGCGATGTCAGACGGTATCAAAATAAAACTAGCACCCATTATCACTAAAGGTGATGGAACAGGAAGCAGGAGCTCCTCAAGAATCACCACGATGAACACGCTAAAAGCGCCATAGGCATGTATAAAGGAAAGGACCCAGACCACTAGGCCGCTCAATATTTCAGAAAATACCATATTATCAGCTAAGACTATAGTTTGTTTTCTATTTCTTTTGTTATGCGCGCTAAAAATTCTTCTGTGCTTACACCAAAACGCGGCTTTTCGCCGCGTGCTCTCACTGCAAGCGTGCCGCTGGCTTCTTCCTTGTCGCCTATCACAATTGTGTAAGGGACCTTCTGCATCTCTGCTTCTCTTATTTTGTAATCGACAGTATTCTGGCGCAGGTCGCACTCGGCGCGCACACCGCACGCTATAAGCTTTTCATAAATTTCTTTT
>Ga0209211_10011887_pt1 | contig 11055 bp, 6 predicted proteins | sample RifGroA2_FD_183992 | JGI IMG/M metagenome (GOLD analysis project Ga0209211, IMG submission 183992) | Groundwater microbial communities from Rifle, Colorado, USA - Groundwater A2 (SPAdes) (version 2) | ecosystem: Environmental > Aquatic > Deep subsurface > Groundwater | place: Rifle, Colorado...
TATTTCTACCTTAGGCTTATCCGATATTAAATCCTGAACCGATTGAATAGGATTATGAGGCACAGATACATCATTGCTCTTTATTTTTGATTCTGACGGGTTTATATCCTTAAGGCTATTTGCCTCCGCATCTGAAGTTTCCGATGTATTAAGAGTATTTCTTGCATCTTCTATCTTTTCTGCACTTTCTACAGGTGCAGAGGAATAAATTTTTTGAACAGAAATAGTATTTTCCTTAATATCAGGAATCTCAATCAATCTAACACGAAATGGGAGTTCTTTTCTGCCCTCAAAAGAATAATAGGCTGTGGATGCAATAAATACGGCATGCAGAAAAAAAGATATTCCGATAAATCTTGTGAGACTATACCCCATAAAATAAATAGAAGAACAAAACAAAAAAATTAAGGAGAAATGGGGAAATTAGGGAAAAAGGGGGAATATTTTTAAAATAATTTTTCCTTTCTCCATTTCTCCCTGTTTGTTCTCCTTCTCTCCTTAATGGTTTTTATAATTTCATATACATGAACTAAGAATTATGATTTATAAGCAGATTTTACCTCCTCCTGAAATGGAGGAATTATTTTTATCCAGTCTTGTATCAGAGGGGTCAGTTCATATTCCATCAGGTCAGCAAGCATAACCCAATCCTGTCCTATCTGTGCGGAATGCATCTCGGATGTCAGCTTTAAAAGCCTCTCCTTACGGTTTTGAATGGTCTCACCATTAATTGATACCTTTGAGAAGTCTAAATTTAGAAGCCGACCTATACCCTCTATCAGTTCATCAAACAACTGAATTGCCTCAATACATACCAGATAATTCTTATTCGCCTCTTCTGCCCCTTTTACCCTGAAACACTCTGCTGTAGCCTGAAGGGTGGAAACTATGTGATGGAGGTGATCTGTAAGATTGATGAGGCTGTCTTCCGTAATTTTTTTTATATCCATGAGAACAAAAACATGCCACAAAGACTCTAAGACTCAAAGAAAAAATTATTCTTTGTTCCTTTGCGCCTTTGTGTCTTGGTGGCTATATAATTTCCTATACATTAGCTTACGACTGACAACTAACAACTTTCAAGTTAGAAAAGTTATCAGCGATTGGTTGTTGTAAGTTGTCTGTTATTAATTTTAACATCTGTTCCATTATATTTGCCTCTATTATAAGTGTTGTGTAAATTATAAGGGTATCTTCTGCAAGAAGCAAGATGTTATCGCCCTGAAGATTCTCTTTGGCAAACTTAAACATACTGACAATGGGACCTGCTGCCGTTTCTGTCAGGCCGAGTAGATTTATTTTTTTATCTATCTCATCAATCTTATTGCCTAACCCCTTTACATATTCATCATCAAATTTAACCCTTGAAACCTCCTTTATAATATCTTTTGTAATTGAAACGCCATCCTTACCGAATTGTGCCAATTTATTAAATATCTTCGGCAAATTATTAAGATGGATAATAGCGTTTATTTTAATATCATAATGCTCTTTTAGCTTTTCCGCCACATCCCTTGATTCCTCTAAGATCTCCTCTGTATATGTATGAGAGGATATGTTTAATCTGCCATTATCTCCAAGAACCCTTTTCCACATGGTTCTATAGGCATTCCCTACAATATCATTTATATCTAAAGTCTTCTTTATTAATGGCAGGAATTCTACCATATTGTCTTTATCAAAGACAGAATAGTATGGCTTTACCTTAGAAAAGTTGCAAGTAATGTCATTCTGAGGGCGAAGCCCGAAGAATCTCGCTTCTTCAAGACCCTTCGCTTCGCTCCGGGTGACAATAGTGTCATCTTGCCCCTTGCCCCTTGCCCCTTGCCCCTTGTTTATTATTTCTACTGCTGACAGGACATCTTCAACAGCTATATAATCTTTGCAAATAGGGTTTTTACAGTTTGTGTGATGGCTGCATGGGGAGCATGGGATATCTGCTTGTAATATTATATGCCCTTCCCCATAAGGGCCTGTTTCATGCACGAGGGCATGGGCAAAGAATAGGGCTACTACCTTTGTCCCAACTGCTGCTGCTACATGCATTGTCCCTGTATCATTTGTTACAAGGAGATGGCACCTTTTCAGGAGTGCAGACAACTCTCTAACAGATGTTTTCCCTGCCGCATTAATAGCCCTTCCATCCATTTTTGACTGAATCTCATCCCCCACATCTTTCTCAGACGGTACGCCAAAGATTATTATCTTCGCCCCGTATTTTTTGACAAGCTCCAATCCAAGTTTTGCAAAGGAATCGGAAGACCATCTCCTGTCAGGACGGCTTGATGCAGGCTGAAACCCAATCAGCATATCTCCGTCACTAACACCATTTTTCTCCAAAAATTCATCTGCAAACTTCTCACTTTCATTTGAACTGTTTAAAAAGAGCCTTTTACTAAAAGGCTGCACATCACCGCTCTTCATATATATATCAACCAGATTAAATCTATTGTAATTTCTGTTAAATATGACGTTGCAAAAATAGTTTAGCCAAGGGTGTCTTATAACCCTGTGCCCATAGCTGGTTGAAGTAAGCCCCCTCACATCAGGGACATTCAGCAGGGATGTAAAGATTGCAGAGAGTTTGGAGTGGCTTAAATTTATTACAGCATCAAATCTCTTTTCTTTCATCTCATCTACCAATCCCTCTAAATAATTATAAATAAGAAGTAAAGACGGCTCATCACCTGTTTTTTTTGGGGCAAACTGCTTTATATCAAAAGTATGAAGCTCATCTATAAATGGAATGTCATTGCATATATCTGCAAAATTCTTATTTGCAAGGAGTGTAATCTTTGAATCAGGATATTTTTCTTTGAGCCCTGCAATGAGGGGAGTAGTCTGAAGAAGGTCACCCATTCGGGTAAGATTTAAAATAAGTATATTTTTCATTTGATAAATTATTAACCGCAGAGGTGCGGAGACTCAGAGTTTTTAAAAGCGGTTTAAACGGTTTAAACAGTTTAAACGGTTTAATCTGGTTTATTTCTCTGTCAGGAACTGTTCCATCATTAAGAATATTGCCTCAGGCCTTGTCAGGGAGCCTTCACCATTCTCTATTGCCTTAACAACAGATTTTATAGATAGATTTTCCTCATCTTTAAATCGGGAGAGGAACCTTCCAAGTTCTGTATCCGCACCCGCCTCTCTCATCATCCTCCCTACACTATTTACCCCTTGAACACCTGAACCCTTGAACCCTTGAACCCTTTTTATAAACCTATCCCCTTCCGTTTTAAATATACAAGAGAGCATCTCCTCCATTCTGTTCTCAAAAGCATGAAATTTAAGTGCCTTAATCCTTGCATTTTCAGATATTTTTTCTCTTTCCTCAGTATGCTCTAAATAAAATTTTATCTTCCCCCGCAGTTCCCTTAAATCCCTGTAACAGATTATTTCTTCATCAACCTTAAATAGATTATCTAATTCGGTCCTATAGTCCACCAGCTGAAATGCACCACATGAGGCAAGCTCAAATGTCCTCGGATTCACAAAATCACCTGAAGGGTCAACCCCTTCATGATAGGATGATGAGTGGAGATTTAAGTTTATTTTCGATGCATTAAAAATCTTCACATACTCATCAGGTGATAACCTCTCGCCATTCCCATGAAACGAGTTCAGGGCAGGCTTCTGAATATGTCTGGCAAGTGGTGACATATAATCCCATTCAGTCCCCCATATCTTAAAATCAAAATCCATAAGCCCCTGAAAAAACACCCTGCGGTTGTAATATCCTGCACCCATGAATGAAATATCTGACGAATATAATTTCTTATCATCTTCTGTCATGGTAATCTTCTTATGAATATCGGGAGAGCAAGCCTGAGGCAGATAGTAGTAATTTTTAGCACCAATCTTTTTTAATTCATCAAAGAAATCACCCCTCTGAATAGTAAAGAAATAGTCATAGTGAGGTGCAACATCCTTCCAGTAGAGGAGGGTTCTAAAGTCCTCAACAAACCAGAATGCAACAGATGCCCCGCCCCCTTTTAACCTCTGAATAATATTCGGTGTAAGAGGAGCCTGGGCAATTGCAATAATAAGCTCAGCTGTTGGAAGGGAGCCTCCGTACATTGGGCCAATGACAAGTATTTTGAGTTTCATGTTCATAGCTAAAGTATCCGAGTATTAAAGTATCAGAGTGTCAGAGTTTTAATCTGTGATGCTTTGACACTTTGACTCTTTGACACTGCCTTTATCTCCTCTATCCCCTTCTCAAGACGATGACTGAATATACTACATATCTCATTTATCCCGTTAAAGAAGGTCTGGTATGATTTAAGGGTATCAAGCAAAGATTGGGGTTTCTCAGTTGGATGCCTCATTTCAAGATTTACACTGTCAAGGAGCAAATCTATGCCCCACCTGTTTATATCAAAGAAATCCTTAGAATCAAGCATCTGAGTGGCAAGGATGCTCATCTTTTCTAAATATATATTTATGTGATTTATTTTCCCCTCATTCATATTTATAAGTTTAAACAGCCCATCAGATATTTCAACCCCATCACTGCTCAATTTTTGCAAACCCTTAATCTCTCTGCTTAGCTTAACCATATTGTTGAAAAGCCTGTGAATATCAATCATTTTGGTTTTGCCTATATAACTTCTTATTATATCATCCGCACATATATCCTCTTTGCACCATATATTAACAGCCTCACTCAGAGGCATCTCAATCGCCCCTTCTATATTTACACCACCCTCTGTTGCATTTATGCATTTAGTCTTCCCCTTCCCAATCATTATTTCAAACCACCTTTTCCAGCCTAACATCTTCTTTGATGTCGTTACGAGACCTGAAAAAAAGTCATCCACCTCTGTCCCTGTCTCTGACAATATTGTACTTCCATGTTTTATTGAGAGTGTATCACTGCCGTTTACCTCTTCAATCCACCTCTGATTATAGTAGCTCCCCTCTGTATATGCCCTTCCGCCGTAGAATGAAAGGTCCTGTCCTATCAATATAATCGGATTCCCGCCAAGCCTGTATGCAAAGTCAAAGGCTGATGTTGCAACAGATCCTCCAACCGTCGTCTCCCCCTTTTCATCTATAAACCTTTCAAACCACTGAATGAGGGGGTCGCCGTAGGTCATTATTAATACATCCCCCTTATATTTCTTTATTATCTCAGGGTATGTTACAGGGTTTGCGACAAGGCATGAATCCCTTAGCTGATTTTCCAACCCTTCAAGATGGTAATAGTTTTCTATTAAAGGGTCAAGTGAGAGTACGAAATCAGGCTTAATATTATTATTAAGCAATGTCCTTACGGCAGTATCTACAGAGATAATGATTAGCTTTCCTTCTGCCATGGAGAGCCATTTTACATTCTTATCAAGGGAGGGGCCTGCAGAGACAATTACAGCAGGCTTATCTTTAAATTTGCCAAAGAGCCCATTAATACCAGGTCTTGTCAGCATGGATTTGAGATTATTGAAAATATGCCCCTGCCAGACAGAGGCAAACTTTTCCAGTGTAGCCCTGTTAATCCGTGCCAAATCAAGAATCTCTTTTATCCGGTTATCAATCTCACTGTAATATGATGGATTTATCTCTATGGATGGAGGATATTTTATAACCTTTACATCCCGTGAAGTAAAAACGCCGAAATGCTCCTCCAGCCGATTAATAACTGCAGATACACCATCCTCCCCGACCGATATACTCACTTTCCCGCATGAGAGAATAGGTTCTATTTCTATCAATTCAAGGGCAGCCCTGAAAAGTTTTATATCAGACTCTATTACAAGTATAAATACACTCTGGGGTGTAGAATTGATTATATCCAGTATATGCCCCCCCAGGCCGAAACCATATACCACGATTACTTCACTGCTCTTTAGATTTCCATAGTCTGTTATTTTTTTTACGCCCCTGTTTATATCCTGTCTTCCAAAGAATATTTCCTTACTTTTAGAATTGGAGACAAATATGCCGCTATTGGTAAATTTTATATCCTCTGACAGTTTTATATTTCTTACCCTTTTAGATAGAATAGGGTCAAATCTGTCCAGGGCTTCAATATTTTTTTGAAATATGTTCATAAATACCCGACACGACTCAATGGATTAAGGCTCCAAGTGAAAGAGATTGCTTTGGCTCCGCCTCGCAATGACAATCTTGAACCCTTACATCCTTGAACTCCTGAACCCTTTCCATAAGCTCCAGTGCCTCACTATGCTCGGGGTTAAAGAGCAATATCTTTTCAACAGCATCTGCAGTATCTTCATACCTCCCTGTCTTAAAGTAAAGACTCCCCAATGCGTAGAGCATATCAAGATTTGCAGGGTGCAGTTCAAGATGTTTAAGAAGATACTTAAGAGAAATATCAAACCGTTCATACATATTGGAATATTTGAGGAGCATATCAAGTGCCGGCATATTATCAATATTTATATCAAGGGCTGTTTTAAACATCTCACACCCTTCTTCTATCCTGTTTAAATGGCAGAGTGAGATTCCAAGCCCGCAAAATGCCGTATCACTCTCTGAATTTACTTTTATTGCATCCTTAAACTGTATTACCGCATCACCGTATCTCCCCTCATTTATATATAGATCCCCTATATCTATATACGGTTTTTCAGATTTTGGGTTTATCTCTTTCGCACTTTTATAGAATCCAATACCATCACTTACTTTTCCAAGCTTTATACTGCACTCACCGAGAGACATATATAGCGTAAATTTCTCAATTGTATTCAGTTCCCTTCCGCTTAAGGCAAATGTAAGGTTTTTAAATGCCCCATCATAATTTTTATCTTCTATCTGTTTTAATGCCTGTAGTATAAGAGGATCTTCAATAGTTTCAGATTTATTCTGGCTTCTGACTTCTGGCTTCTGACTTCTGAATATTGTGTCCACCATCTCCCTCACCCTGTGGTCATAAGTATGCGATTTTAAAACTTCTTCTCTTCCCCTCTCTGCTATTGCTTCCCTCTCTTTAGGATGGATGAGATAATAATCTGCCAGCTCAATAATATTATCATCGTTGTATATTACAAGATGCTCCCTGTCATTAAAAAAATCTGTAAGACCACTCTCTTTTGCATTGTCTGTAAATAGCAGGCTGCCGGTTGAAAGTGCCTCAAAGACCCTCATATTGAGGTCATCTTTAATTGCCTCATTAAAAATAATCTTTGAACGGCTGAATGTGAGTGCCATATCCTCAAGAAATGACCTTTCAATATGAACATTAAAATATCTTGAGAGTTTATCAAGGAGCATCTTTCTCCTGACATGATTCTTTGTAATGCTTCCGACAAACCCTATATCGTATATCTTTTCAACATCAAATTTTTTATGAATACCAGGGGTGCATCCAAGCGGAAGCCAGTATACATTCCTGCACCCTGCATTTTTAAAATCAGGGATATATTTTTTCTGGGCAACAAATACAAAGTCAAACTGTTTAGCCCAGTCAAGATGCCATGACAGATTCAGATGCGAGTCAATCATATAACAGGCAGTGGGAAACGGTAATTTTTGAATGCCTTGAGGGAAATATCCATATACAGATTCAATCCACAAAAAGAGGTCAGGCATAAATCCATGAGGAAGTCTTTTTAATATTTCATCAGTTGAGACATTATTACTGCATGAGATATCATGAGATTTTACCTCCTCCTTCATATTCTCAAGGTTCCATAGACGAACAATATCCTCCCCTATTGATGGGCCGCAAGTCACAACATTATGAAATTTATTAAGACTCCCTTCCATATATCTTGCAGTTGTAACTGGATAAGAGACATAGGCAAGGAGAATGTTCTTTGGATTGAATATTGAAGATTGAAGATTGAGGTCGGAAGATTTTTGATTATGTAAGACTTTGAGCTTTGAGCTTTGAGCTTTAAGCCTTTCAAATATCTTATTCCATTTCTTCACAAAATCATTAATATTAAAATCTCTCTCTATTGTCTTTCTTGCATTTGCTCCTAATCTAATTGCCTCATCTGAAGAGGTTAAAAGATATCTTATTTTTTCTGAAAGATATTCTGTATCCTCTGATATATAACCATTGTAATTATCAATTACTGGTGAAGTCTTATTGGCTATAGAAACAACAGGCATACCTGTTGCCATTGCCTCTAAGGAAGACAGATTATATCCATCTTCAAACCCATCAACTGTCGTATTAAGATAAACCCTGTGTGAACGGTAACACTCCTTTAAATCATCCCAACTCTCAGTAAACCTCCCTCCATCCGAGGGTTCGTTTATACCCAACAATGTAGATGGGATTACAGACGACCTCCCCCGACCCATCCTCTGGATGGGTGCCCCGCCCTCCTTATGAAGGAGGGGAAAGGGGTGGTAATCAGATTTCAATATTTTTTCCTGAATAGAATATCCCAGCATTATGTCCCTTCTCTTCATGAAATTTCCAACCCTCAATACCTTTGGCTCAGAACCGTGATAACCATGATATTCAGCGAGGTCAATACCGGGGGTGATTATGTCTCCATCCAATCCCCAGTCATCCATCTTTATCTTTGATATAAATACGAGATGAAGGTCTTTAATATCTTTAATGAATTCCTTAACTGATTTGAGATATTCCTCCCTGGAATATTTATTGCCGCCAAGGGCTAACTCTGTTGTAAGCTTATTATGAAATATTAGTATCTTGGGGAGAGGATAATCCTTTATCTCGCCTAAGTCTTTCATGTTATGGCAGAGGACAATATCGTAATAACCTGAAGATAGCCTATCAAAGGCATCCCTCTCTTTTACTATGACAGCATTTTGAGGGATAGGCCTTGTATTGTAAAACCATATCTTGCTCCCCCCTTTAAACCTCTCCAATATTTCAAACCGGTGGCCTGTCTTTGCGAGAGAACAGATATAAGCCTCATGCCAGTTAAAGGTCAAAATTCTCATATTTTATTATCGGAAATTAAATGATAAGGCTAAAGATGAAATAACAAAAACCTGCCACAAAGACACTAAGACACGAAGATTAAGACATTATTTTTATTCTTTGTGCCTTTGTGCCTTGGTGGCTATATAATTTCCTTTACATTAATTGAAGGAGTTGCAAACAATATGCCAAGAAAATAGAAAACTATAACTAATATAAGACTAATTATTTCAAATAGATAGGAATATGTTCTTTTGAGTATTATATCTGAATATTAATTTGGTGGGAATTTTTTTCCTTTATACAATCAACATCTGATAGCCATCTTTTTTTCAACATAGCCTGCCCTATCATTTGCAACCTGTTCATTTTTATAACTATTATTCACAACAATACCCCATGCATCCCTCAATTCCGTGAGAATCTTAATTATATCTTCAATATATTTCTCATCCCCCTGCATATTTGCCATTATAAGATTACGGTTCATGAATAAATATAGTCTTGATAAATTACCTGCAATCTCTCCCCCATTTTCCATATCAAGCGAATTCATTAACTCCAGAATTATATCCTGCGTTTTTCGTATGTAAGCACCCCTCCCTGCAATATCCTTTGAACGGATTTTATTGATTGACTCCCTTGCAAATCTTATTGCACCGTCATACATCATCAAAATCAGCTTTGACTTTTTGGCAGTTAATATCTGATTGTTCTGATAATACTTTGCATGTCCATTATTGTACATAAATTTATTCCTCCTATTCAGTGCCTACTGCTTACTGCATACTGCCTACTATTTTTTCCTAGCTGCTGAAACATTGCCGAGGTTTGCCAATTGCTGATTCAAATAATTCCCCTGGCTCTGCAGTTTATTTAATACAACCTCCAGGGAGGTAAATTTCCTCTTAAGCCCTTCTTCTTTATTGTTAATACGCAGATTGAGTCCATCAATCTGGTCATTAATATCCTCAGTCCTTTCCTGTATATCCTCCTCTTCAGCAAAGATCAATCCCTTATATGACTTATCGGTTAGATATTTTATTTCTGTAGTCAATTGCTCAGCTACGCCGAGGGAGACTGTTACATTCCCATACGCCCCATCTGACAAGCTATTCAATCTAACCTTTAGTCCCTCTTCATCATATCCGCTCCCTCCTGTCCAGTAATTGCCTGAACCTGTAGCATCATGCCATGTAGATGTCCCGCTCTTTCTAAACTGGACAACCCCACCTGAAATCCTTACTTCATAAGTCCCTCCCTTTGTCTTTTCAGAATTGGTAACATAGGTAACATTTGTATCCGTAGAACTTCCGAACTCTGTAAAGAGTTTAGTTACCTGTGAATAGTTGTCCCTCAAGGCATCCGAGAGTTCGGAATCATTTACAGATAATTTCCCATCCTCCCCTGTCCTTATACCTATCTGTGAAAGATATGTATAACTCCCTGACAGGCCAGGAACTGCATTTGAGACAATCCCCCTTAATTTCTGCTGAATAGACATAAGTGTATTATTGCCAAAGAGCGGGCCTCCGGTTGTCTTCTTGTTTGAATCATAGGTGAACTGGTCTTTTATAAATGAAAGGACATCATTATAGGCATTTACAAAATTAGAGATATTCTGTTTTACCTTGCTTGTATCTGATGCAAATGTTATCAATCCTGAACCGGCAGACTGAAGATTCAGTGTGACGCCATCAATCACATCTGTCACTACATTTGAACTCTTGCTTATGCTTATACCATCAAGCTCAATACTGGCATCAGAAGCAGATTGAGACTCGCTCCAGCTAAAGAGGGCTATCTGTCCCCCTATCCCGCCCTTTGTAATATTATCCTGTATAGTGATTTTATTATCTGCACCTGTACTCGTTCCTGTAATGGAAAGTCTATAAGAACTGCCGTCATTTATTATGGATGCTGTGACGCCGGCATCTGAATTGTTTATGGCAGTCTTTATCCCTTCAAGTGTATTATTACTTGAGTTTATATCTATTCTTGTAGTCGTAGAGCCAGCAGTTATGGTCAAAGTCCCGCCTCCGCTTCCCAATGTCGAGGATGTTGAAGAGAACCCCTGAGACACCTCTTTTTCAGCCTTTGCGAGTGAGCTTACTTTTATAGTATATGTTCCTGATGCTGCAGAACTTGATGCAGTAGCAGTCAGGACAGTCTGGGTTGCAAGGGAA
>Ga0209211_10011888_pt1 | contig 11055 bp, 12 predicted proteins | sample RifGroA2_FD_183992 | JGI IMG/M metagenome (GOLD analysis project Ga0209211, IMG submission 183992) | Groundwater microbial communities from Rifle, Colorado, USA - Groundwater A2 (SPAdes) (version 2) | ecosystem: Environmental > Aquatic > Deep subsurface > Groundwater | place: Rifle, Colorado...
ATCCGCATAAGCGGGTCCTAAGGTAAGCTCGGTGACAGGGACTAAGTCGTAACAAGGCACGGGTAGCGGAAGCTGCTCGTGGAATAATTCAATTTGAAAAACGATTCGTTCGCAGGATTGCGAATAGAATTTTATTGAGTCGGTATTGTGTCGCTCAATTGACGACACAATAGTCTAAATATGCTATGGACTTAAAGAAGCATATTGGCAGAGAGGAAAGACTCTTAAGTTAAGCCCCCGTCAAACGGGGCAAGGAACGAAACAAAACATAGAACAGCAAAAAACACCATGTGAAAGCATGGTGTTTTTATTTTTATGATATAATTTAGACATGCAATCGGTTACTAAAAAACGAATTGGAATCTTGCGGGGCGGGGCAGGGAAACATTATCTGTCTTCTCTAGAGAGAGGCGGGGGAATAATTTCTCATATTTTTGATAATTTATCTGATAGATACAAGCCAGCCGATATTTTAGTTGATAAAGATCATGTCTGGCATTTCAACGGAGTGCCCATCAAGCCGAGCGACCTAGCCAGCAAAATCGACATGGTGTGGAATACTTCCCATCCAATTTTGTCCAATATTCTGGACAGTTTGTCTATTCCGAATATCGGGGCCAGTTCTTTTTTCTACACTTTGGAAAACAGTAAGGAGATGCTCCGGGAGCACATGAAAAAAATTGGAATGGAAATGCCCCGCTCCATCGTCTTGCCTGTCTATCAGAGAGATTTCGACGGCCCGCGGGAGAGATACGCAATTAAAAAGGCCAAAGAAGTTTTTGAAAAATTTTCCTCGCCCTGGATCGTAAAATCTTTCACGCCGGACTCCAATATGGGCATCCATCTGGCACAAACTTTTCCGGAACTGGTCAATGCGATTGAAGACGGAATGAACAGCGGGAAAAGTATTTTAGTTGAAGAATTCATCACCGGCAAGGTCGCTTCGGTGCACTCCATTCCGCGTTTCCGGGGAGAGGATGTTTATGTTTTCCCGCTCGGAAATGCCTTCGGAGACCTGTCTGCGCAGGCAGGTTTTTCCGCCGAAGAAAAAGAAATACTGTCAAATTCGGCGAAAAATTTGCGCCGGCACGTCGGCGCCGAACATTATTTGAAATCGGATTTTGTTTTAAATCCCCGGGGCAAGGTTTATCTTCTGCAAGTCGAATCGGTTCCGGACTTGAAACAGGGTTCCCATTTCTCCCAAGTGTGCGAATCAATCGGCGCTAAAATGCATCATGTGGTGGAGCACATGCTTGAAAGAACTATTAATAATTAAAATTAATTTATGAATAAAAAAATAGCTATCGTGTTTGCAGGGTTGGGTATTTTGGTTATCGCCGGAGCGATATGGACAATGAGGTCAGTGCCATTGCCGGCAATTTTTCAAGTTGTATTTGAGACAAGGCGAGAAGGGAACGATGTTGTGCTTTATAAGATTTCCCGGCAAGGAGAAAAAGAAATCTCTGAAAAAACAGGACTTAAGGTAACGTATGACTGGAATCCTGACTTTATCGTAGATATTCACATTGTTGTTTCCCCGGATCAAAAACTGGCCGTGTTCAATAAATGGAGTGAATCTCATTATGGGCAAGTTATATATGTGTCTAATATTGATGGCTCTAATATGCGCCAAATAGCAAAACAAGAGGCACCAGAAGGTAACGGAGAATTAAACGATGAAACAATTCGCTGGGTTGATGAGGTTAATATCACCTACAAAGAAAATTCTATAATTTGTGAGGCTGATTGTGGCACTGAACCCTCGTCTCGAGAAACAATCTACCAAGTTAATACTATAACAGAACAGAAAACGATTCTGAGTCAGAAAGACCTATAGGGTTTTGAAAATTACTATTGTCGGGCCGCCGAGAATCGAACTCGGACTACAAACACCCCATGCTTGTGTACTACCACTATACTACGGCCCGGGTGTGGGCATGAGAGGATTTGAACCTCCAAGGATTGCTCCATACGCTTCTGAAGCGTACGCGTGTACCAGTTCCGCCACATGCCCTTATTTTTGCGTGGACACCTGTGTCCTGTGGAGTAATGCTATCCTTTGCACGAACTTATTTCGAGGACCAAACGAACTAATGCGCACGCTCCGCGTGCCTCATTTCTCTAAAGCAATTACTACGCTCCGATAATGTGGTAACTCAATGAACTCCGCCCCGACGAGCTAAAGCTCGTCGTCTGCCCTCACCCATCGCATTTCCATTCTATTTTTGTTTGGCGGGGGGAATTCTTTTTTTGGTATGGGCGATGGGGTGAGGTCAGGCTTCTTCAAAGAAGAAGCGGCGAAAACTAAATCCAAATTCAATAGGTGCCTTCGTTCATCATATCATATTGTGTCGGGTCTAAAGGAATACACCCTCGGCATCCGCCTCGGGAATTTCCGCTAGGGCTACGAGCGCCAGTTCTAGGTATGGGAACGGCTCAAATACCAGTAAATGAGCCGTTCCCATTTCTGGTTGGGGAGAGGATTCTCCTCTCCCCAGTGCGTTGCCTCGGTTCGTGCTCGTTTCACTCGCATCCCGCCGAAGCGGGACAGGGCTCACCCCACCCGGCCGCACAAACCCCTCTCAGGTTTTTCACTTTCTTGTTTAGTGTGTCGCTTTCGCTATGATACTCTGCATTGCATATCACACAGGCGCTCGTCTTTAGCCCAGACACCCCAGCGGAAATTCCCGAAGGCGCAAATGCCATCGTGCTTGCCCCAGAGTTTTTGTGATTACACAAAAACTCCACCCACCCGTGCGTGCACGCAAATTCACTCCCTTATTAAAAACTAAATTCTAGAATACGAAACTCCTTTTCCAGTTTTTCCAACTTGCTTGATTCTATTTTCCTTTTCCAAAATTGAAAGATACCGAGTTGCTGTCGCATCAGAGACATGAAGAAATTTCTCGACTTCGTCGTTTGTGATTTTAGAATGTTGCAAAAACAAAGCCATGATCTTGTCTAACTTTTTTCTTTTTCTGAATTGAATTACTTGTTGGGCTTTGGCTAGAATTTCACGAACCGAGTTTCTTGCTTGAGATTTCGGCTCGGGTTTCACTTCGCCTAACGGCTCATTTCTTCCCATTTGAGCCGTTGATGGTTCAATAGCTTGGACGGGTTCAGAAACTGGTTCGGGATGTGGCTTATTTTCAGCTTGTTTTTCCTCGGTTTTTTGCTCATTTTCTGCTTCTGTAAGGGTAGAATTTGAGGGTGGTATATCCATTACTTTTCACTGAAAAGTCGTTCGGTGAGCTTTCTGGGGCTTCAGGAGGTGCAACGGACGGCTCAGAATGTGCTGTGTTTTCAGGGGCAGGCTCGGTAGGCTCTTGGGGGCTTGGTGGAATAGAGTTTTCTTCGGGAGTTGGGTTTTGAGCTGTATTTTGGTCGTCGGGCATAAAAATTACTTATCATTAATATATTTAACTTCATTCGAATACTTCGTCGGACATAAGTTTATTATAACAAACCTAAATCACTTGGGTCGATTTTTTAAATAAGCTTTCAATAATCTTAAAATAGTCCAGTTCATATTATCAATAATCGCGCTTAATTCAGTTTTATATTTAACTTCAAATCCTTTTTCTGTGTCATTAATTGTTGATCTAAGATACTCTTGCACGGCAGCATCCGCATAAAAAAATCTAGTCGTTTCCATATTTTCACCAATAGCATAGTAGGCTAATTTGTTTTGCTCAACTTTTTCTTTTTTAAAAAAAATATTACTGAATGATTTTTTTAATTCCTTTCCAGATTGATAATAATGAGAAGCTACGTTATTTCTTACTCTAATAAGATAATTAGCAAAATCAGAAGTATCTTTTGATTTATTTAAAGCAATAGCAACAAGATTATTCCACCTCATTGTAATATCTTTATTAGTTTTACTTAAGACCCCTTTAAATTCTGTAGATGATAAAATTTGCTCGTTTTCTTTTAAAAACTCAAAAAATTCTCGCAGATAGCTAATAAAAATTTTTCTAGTTTGAGTAAATATTCCTCCATATTCGCCCATATGGAATGAGACTTCGTCGTTCATAGAAACTGGTTCGTATGTATCAAAAACAAGTTTTTCAAAAAGAACCATTCCTTTTAAATCGTTGTAAACAACAGCAAGAACCAAAAAGAAATTATCAATCGGATCATTTTTATTTTCCTTTATAATTCTATGAGGTTCTATGTGTATTAAATTCCCTTGAAATTTTTGCTTTTCCATATATATTTATACTTCAGAAAGAAGAGAGATCAAATGTCCTTCAATTGCAACGAATGCCCCCATAGACAAATTCCTCTTGCTTTAAAGGAGCGTGATTCCATGTAGGTAAATTATCGTAAACTTTCAAGAAACTATCTATACCATGCACAAGTCTTTCTAAATGCGATTGACCTTTTTCCTCAAATTTAACAATATGACGCAAGCGGGCTTTTCTGGTAGGTTTGCCATCTTTATTTCCCTGATCTGTTTTATAGAAATCTGTGTTTTTAACTTCATCGTCGGGAGCCAGAGTGTGAAGCAGAGTGTCAACAAGTCGACGCATAGAGCTAGTTGATTGCCCTATATAATCCTTACCTTTTTTATCGAATGTTTCCCATGCTCCTCGCCTATATTCTACAAGTTCGGGGTTAATTTTTTTCAACATAGAATCTAACTTTTCTTGGTGGTCAGAAAGTTCTTTTTTCTTTATTTGGCTTGTTATCTTAACTTCAGAAAGACTTGGAAAGTTTATCTCAGTCGGGTAAGTAGGTAAAGATCGCATCATGGAATCAATTCCACTACTTACAAGACGAGTCGAAGTAATGAAAGGTATTCTATCGGCAGTATAAATTCCAGAATCAGCAGTTCTCAGACCAATGATTCCACTTTGAACAACAGCTTGTTGCCCATGCACCATACCCAAGAGAGTGTCAGAAATATCTCCACTGATCCTAAGTTGATTTTCATTTATGACACCAGAGTCATAAAGTCTGTGTGCATGTATTGTTGTTAATCCTATATCTGCAATTGCTCCACTTACTGAAGCAGTGGCACCTAACGCACTTGCTGTATCAAAAAGACCGCCTGTATCATTTATTAATTTTAAAGTTCCTCTTTGTACTTCTAGTGTTGAAGCATAATCTTTCGTGAAAGGACTTTGCATGGAAACATTTAGTCCCGTTGAAAAGTCGTTTAAGGCGGTTATGTTTTCTTGCAACCTAGTTGTTGCAGGCATAATAAGATTTGCACTTGTTCCGTCATAAACATATTGATTTAAGCCACCACCAAAGTTAACTTTTTTTATGTCTTCATCTTTCATATTGTTTCCTTTATTTTATAATATTATTAATTTTTTTAACGAACGCTTTTAAGCATCCGAGAAGGTGTGTCTTTTAATCGCTATTGTGTATGCCAGACTGAAACACTGAAACCTGAAAACGCATCGAACACGCAAGCTCTATTAGTCAGAACACTTTTTCTAAGTCCCTATTTTTTTCGATTGTATGGTGATTGATTCGTTGGGCGAAGACTTATATCAAGTTCGCTTGCTTTAGAACGAACACCATTTTCTGGGCGACCAAGTTTTAACCCTATGACTCGAGTAGGAGTATTTTGGCGGGCTAATTGTGAAAGTTGTCGTTCTTCTTGTGTGCTCCATTGCTTACCGGAATTTCTATTGTATTTTGCCATAAAAATTATTTACTATTTTCTATTAATTTTTCGACCCTCCCGTCTTTATTTTTAAAAAAATTTTCCAAAAATCTTATAAAAAAATTATGGTGATCGCCACCAACTTCATCGTAGCGTCTACTGGTTAGATTTCTTGTAGCAGCCTTTAGAAATTCCACTAAATGCTGAATTTGTATTTTTACATTGACCTCTTTCACAGAGTTGGCAAGTGCTTGCGTCGTTTTATACTCAGAATTAAATATATTTGCAAGTTCTCTATTATGTTTCCTCCCTTGTAAGAAGGCAGCTGCTCCCCAAGTTATAAAAACTATATTAGCGATAGATGATATGGTTTGTAACGTTTCTGAATTTGCGATTAAGTTTGGCATGTTATTTAAAGTTAACGAATAATTTTACCCAAAAGGCATTGTACTATATTTATTTTAAAAAAGCAAGCCATTTCCGTCAATAAGTTGTCAACAGTTGACACTTCCACCCCCTACCGGCTATAATATGGGTATATGCATATCATTCAAGAAAAACTTTTAGAGTTATCGCAACGGTATGACCTAAAGAAAATGGGTTTGAGGCAAATAGGCAGACTCATTGGAGTAGAACATCCACAAAAAATTAAATTTCATATGGAAAAACTAGGGCTTCTCGATGAAGGAAAGAAAAAAAGAGTTGTTCAAACTAAATCTCCTCTACTTGGCAATGACGAAGCGAAGAAACTTCTGTCTATACCAATTTTAGGTTTAGCTAACTGTGGAGATGCCACCATGCTCGCAGAAGCTCGTATTGATGGAATGCTCCCTGTTTCTTCTAAACTTATTCCCTCAACTCACATAGACAATCTTTTTGCAGTCAAAGCCATTGGTTTGTCTATGAACCGTGCAGATGTAAATGGTAGAACTATCGAAGATGGAGATTATGTAATTGTTGATGGCGAAGATAAAAATGTAAAAAGTGGAGATTATGTTCTATCAGTAATTGGCGGAATGGCAAATATAAAAAGGTTTATGGAGGACAAAAAAAATAATCAAATCGTTTTGCAGTCGGAGTCAAACAAATTTTTTCCACCAATTCATATACACGAAGATGAACTAGATGAGTATTTAGTAAATGGAAAAGTAATTGAAGTTATAAAACAACCGCAGGAAGATAGCTATCGCTATGAGCCTATTTAATTATTTGGTATAATAAATGTAATTAATATGAATACTGAGATTAAAAAATCGCCTCTAACCTACATTAGTTTGTTTAGTAGTGCTGGTGTTGGTTGTTATGGATTTAAACTTGAAGATTTTGAATGTATCGCAACAAATGAAATCATAGAAAAGCGTTTGAATGTTCAAAGGCACAACAATAAATGTCGCTATGATAGTGGTTATATTGCTGATGATATTTTAAAAGAAGAAGCAAAGAACAAGATCAGGAAGGAACTTGAATTTTGGAAAAGAAATCATGGAATTAAAGAACTTGATGTTTTAATTTCGACACCTCCTTGCCAAGGAATGTCAGTTGCTAATCATAAAAAAGGAAATGAATTGGCCCGCAATTCTTTGGTTATAGAATCTATTAAACTTGTTGATGAAATTAGACCTAAATTCTTTATTTTTGAAAATGTCAGAGCTTTTTTAAATAGTCTATGTACTGATATTGATGGAAAGGACAAGAAAATTCGTGAATCCATCGAGTTAAATCTGGGTGGTAAATATAATATACATTACCAAGTAATAAATTTTAAAGATTATGGTAATCCGTCGAGCAGAACTAGAACTCTTGTACTTGGGGTAAGAAAAGATCTACAAGAAATAACTCCGCTAGATTTTATGCCCTCTCTGCAAAAGGAAAAAACAATCCGAGAAGTTATTGGGCATTTACCAAGTTTAAAAATAATGGGTGAAAGTGATAACAAAGATATCTACCATAATTTTAGATCATACGCAGAACATATGCGTAGTTGGGTAAGCGGAACAAAAGAAGGTGAATCTGCTTTTGATAATAAAAATCCAAAATATCGTCCACATAAAATCATTGATGGAGAATTAGTTTCTAATACACAAAAAAACGCAGATAAATATAGTAGATGTTTTTGGGATAAGGTTGGTCCTTGTATTCACACTAGAAATGATATTTTTGCTAGCCAAGCAACAATACACCCTGCTGATGATCGTGTTTTTAGTGTAAGAGAGTTAATGAAACTTATGTCTATTCCGGACTCTTATAGATGGACAGGAATATCTGAAGAAGAGCTTAATAAATTATCACCAGTTGAAAAATCAAAATTCTTTAAGAAAGAAGAAGTTAACATTCGTCAGTCAATTGGTGAAGCTGTTCCAACAATCATTTTTCAACAAATTGCTAGAAACATAAAAAAAAATATCCAAAAGAGTGTTTTAGATGAAAAAGATATTGAAAAAATTATCGTTAACAACAATCTGACCGAAGTAGAGAATTTAAAATCTTTTCTTCATGAGTATTTAGTTAAATATTCATTTGCCGAATTATCAAAAATAGTAGAGCTAGCTAACGCTTATAGGTTTAAACACGCAGCTTATTATACCCGCCAAGACATATGCTTTACGGTTATTAAAGATTTACCTGATGCTTTAAATTACAATTCAATTAAAATTTTAGAGCCATCTGTTGGGGCAGGAAACTTTCTACCCCTTTTGATTGAAAAATATAAATCAATTTCAAGTGTTCAGATTGATGTAATAGATATAGATAAAAATGCAATTGATATCTTAAAAATCTTAATTAAGAAACTTAATATCCCAGCAAATATAAAAATCAATTTTATAAACAAAGATTTTCTCTTATTTGGAAAGAGTGGCCTTTTTTCAAATGAAAATGTCCATTACGATATAGTAGTAGGCAATCCTCCTTTTGGAAAAATTTCTGATAATGAATCATTGCTCGTGGAATATAGAAAGGAGAAATTTAATACAAAAACCAGCAATTTATTTTCCTTTTTTCTCGAGAAATCCATTAGTCATGCTGATACTATTGCATTAATAATACCAAAAAGCTTTTTATCCTCTCCCGAATTTGATGCTACTAGAGAATTCGTCTCTAAATTTGCAGTTTCAAAAATAACTGACTATGGGGAAAAAGGATTTAAGGGTGTAAAAATAGAAACAATAAGTCTTATTGTAAATACAAAAAAAACAGGCATTAACAACCAGACTCTAGTTGAATCTTATATAAAAAATGAATTAGATTTTAAAGACCAAAATTACATTTGTTCTAAAGAATTTCCTTACTGGTTAGTGTACCGAGACTCATTCTTTGACAAAATAGCCTCAGGACTTAATTTTGGAATATTCACTGCATATAGAGATAGACAAATAACTAAACAGATTACAAAAACTAAAGGACAAATCCGAGTTCTTAAATCTAGAAATATCGGAAGTAATAAAATTGTAAATATCCCAGATTATGATTCATATGTAGATGAGTATAAGAATTTATCCATAGCAAAATATATAAACCATGACGAGGCTGTTCTTGTTCCAAATCTTACATATAATCCTAGAGCGTGCTTTCTACCAGAAAATACAATTGTTGATGGTTCTGTAGCGATTCTTATACCCATAAACAAAGTAAAGATTACAAAAAATGATCTTGCCTATTACAATTCAGAGGAATTTGTTGGATTCTATAGAGTTGCTAGAAACTACGGAACTAGATCTCTTAATATAGATAATAATTCAGTATTCTTTTTCGGGTTAAAAGTCTAAAAATAAATATTAGAAAATACTGGTTCTATTTGATCTAAACTAGACGTTTCTTTTAATTTAAGATTAAAGGCTGAGTTTATTACTTGTATGAATTTATTCAACACATAAAAATCTTCTCCATTCTTTAAAGATGTTTTTATATTTTCAAATTTTCTTTTTAGACAAACCTTTTGAAACTCAGCATTAATTCTATGTGTATTTCCTTGAATATGAGCATACGACAAGTGTTGCCCTGGAGTTAGCGCAATTAAATTTTCTCTAAAGAGGACGAACTCGGGATTTGAATGTTGGGGTAACATATGGTGAATATGAACGCCTCCCTCTGGTGTGAAATTATATTCTTGCTCCTGAATTTCACTGATTCCGTTATATTTTTTCTTTATATCAGCTTTAACTTTCTGTAATAATACTGCCCCGACAACACCACTTGCATCGATATCTAAGAGTACGCTTTCTCTGTATTCTCGTCTTGTCATACCTGATGGCATATTTTCGTCTCTGAAATTTTTACGATTATAAATCAAAAAAGAATACGGGCATGGGCCACTTGTTATATTTGAACCATCCTCTCCGGGTATTCTGTGTTTATAGCAATAGACGTTAAACATTTTATTAAATACGCGGTAAGTATGTTTACGATCAGTGCCTCTTATTTTTGTATTGATTTTTGCCCATAACCAATACTTATCTTTAGCTATTAAGTGATTTGCTTGTGTAGGATTGTTTTTGTATTTTTCAAAATCGACAATAAGTCCATTATCATTTAAAAACTTTTCAGTATATTCAGTTAAGAATTTAGAAGCATTTAGGTCGTTCGTAGACATATACTCTAATGCTTCCAGATTTGTAATCTTGTATTGTTTAGGGCGGTCACTAACTTTTTCAAGAATACCTGCGTAGGATAATAGTCCTAATTGATAAGAACTGACTTTGTTATATTCTCCTGGAGCAAGAGCTTGTGATGGTTTGGAAAAATAATCTTGCATTAAATTATCGAATAAAGGTGAAAGCCTTATCTCGCTATCTGAAAATACAAGATTTCTATCGTTTTTTGTAATATCAAGAATAACCAAAGAAACACACCATAATAAATCTGGCGTAGTTTTCTGCTCATAGTGAAGTCCTTGTTTAGGGATTTTCTTTAAATTTTTATTGTTAAAATACTCTTGGAAATTCATATTGTTATTTTATGAAGAAAGACAACTCCTTTTTATAAATCTTTGCAAACTCTTTGAGTTGCGTAATATCAAGTCTGCGTTGCCCAGCTTCAATTTTTGAAACATGTGGTTGAGTTTTACGGAGTAGCTTCGCTACGTCAGCTTGATCCAAGCCAGCTTTAAGACGAGCTTTTTTAAGCTGTTCGACAGTATATTTATGATCTTTAGAAAAAATCGCTTTTGCCATACTTATATATTATAGTATTCCGTTGTGTTATATTCCAAATTGTTATATGCTATATATACCCCTCACCCCATCGCCCATACCAAAAAAAAGAATTCCCCCCGCCAAACAAAAATAGAATGGAAATGCGATGGGGTGAGGGCAGGACACGCACGCTTGCGTGCGTGTGGCGGAGTTCATTGAGTTACCACATTATCGGAGCGTAGTAATTGCTTTAGAGAAATGAGGCACGCGGAGCGTGCGCATTAGTTCGTTTGGTCCTCGAAA
>Ga0209211_10011890_pt1 | contig 11054 bp, 15 predicted proteins | sample RifGroA2_FD_183992 | JGI IMG/M metagenome (GOLD analysis project Ga0209211, IMG submission 183992) | Groundwater microbial communities from Rifle, Colorado, USA - Groundwater A2 (SPAdes) (version 2) | ecosystem: Environmental > Aquatic > Deep subsurface > Groundwater | place: Rifle, Colorado...
TTCAAGAACTGCCTTGCCTGCTCTCTCGTAAACAACTTTCCCATTTTCTCATCCTCCATTACTGATATTTTCAATAAAATACCTACTATATCAATTATGGAGTTTCAGCAGAATTAATTACAATCCCAAGTATTATGGACTTTGGCCATGTAGTCTAATGTCTTTTCTTGTTATACTAAGAATCCATAAAACTCGAATCTCCCCAGCACTCCTTATCGCTTCCTTCGCGTCTTCCAAATTGAGCTTCACATTAAATTATTAAAACAAATACAGATACATTTTTATACCACACGCTACATTAATATTACATATGATACAAAAATGTAGCAACATAAGGGTTTTGCATGAATTCATAAAAAATCCTTCAACACCATTCCAAATCAGGGAACTCTCAAGAAAAATAAAGCTGGCACCTACTTCTGTCATAATACATCTCAATAAATTACAAAATGAAAACCTGGTAAGAAAACAAAAGGTCGGAGTTTATGATGCCTACATTGCAAACTTCGATGAGGATGATTTCAGGTTTTACAAAAAAATACTGAATTTGTTGGAAATAAGGGAATCCGGCTTGCTGAAATATCTTGAGATTGAAACTACTCCGGATACAATCATCTTATTCGGCTCTTTCTCAAAAGGCGAGGATTTGGAAAACAGCGACATTGATCTTTTCATTCAGGCAAAGGAAAAAAAACTTGATTTAAAAAGATTTGAAACAAAACTGCAGAGGAAAATCCAGCTTTTCTTTGCAGAAGATTTAAATAAGCTCCCAAAAGAGTTACAGAACAATATCATAAATGGAATTTTACTCAGCGGATTTGCAAGATGGAAGATTTGATAAAAATCAAGCAGGACAAAGAAAAGGCAAGAAGCTTGGTCAAGCTAGCAAAGCTGCGCATCAGAAAATTTGGCGACAATGATGCAGAAGAAGAAAGCATGCTGCTGATTGAGAGTTATTATGAAGTCGCTAAAGAACTCATTACTTCAATTTTGTTTATTGAAGGTTATTCAACCTTCTTATATTCACAGAAATAAGAAAGCCATACTGGAAATTATTTCAAAATTAATGGAAATTTGTGAAACAAAGTTAAAATAAAGAGGTGCTAAAAATGGAAATAAAACTTAAGAAAAAACCGAAGAACGTCACAATAATAGAGGGCTTCCCGGGATTTGGATTAGTCGGGACGATAGCTTCAGAATTCCTGATAGAGCATCTGCAGACAGAGCAGATAGGAAAAGTTATTTTTAATGAAATGCCTGCAATGGTGGCCATACACGAGAGCAAAGTCGTTGAGCCATTGGGGATTTTCTACAATAAGAAATACAACCTCATTATTCTCCACGCGATAACCGCTGCAACGAAATATGAGTGGAATATGGCTGAAGCAATAGCAAAAATGGCAAAAGAGCTGACTGCAAAGGAGATTATTTCCCTGGAAGGGGTTGGCACAGGCCAGGAAGGGGCTGGAGAGCAGGTTTTCCATTATGCATCTGAAGAAAAAAATGCAGCAAAATTCCAGAAGATGAACATTTCTCCCTTAAAGGAAGGGATTATCATAGGCGTTACAGGCGCCATTTTATTGAGAGTGGAGAACACTCCAGTGAGCTGTCTGTTTGCAGAGACAAAATCAAACCTGCCGGACAGCAAGGCAGCCGCAAAGGTTGTCGAGGCACTTGACAAATACCTGGGAATGGGGTTAAACACAAAGCCCCTGATGGAGCAGGCTGAAAAATTTGAAGAGAAATTAAAGACTCTGATGCAGAAATCGCAGGAAGCCCAGGATATCAGCGAAAAGAAGAAGCTGAGTTATTTGGGGTAATAAATCGAATTTCCAATACTAGATATCACATCGATTCTTGGATTGCTGACAATCACATAAGAAATTTTATGTCTTTCGAGTAGTTTTTTTACCTCGTCCATATGTTCGCTTCCATAAAGCAATCCAACAACATTAGGCTTAATTCCGGAACCTGTATTACCTGCCAGCTTTTTTATTAATATATCAACAGCTGCATTTGTTCTTTTATGAAGAGCATGATCTTCGCTAGCTTTTCTTAAGCTAGCCACATGTTCATCATATGCCACCATATCCGCAAGGATTCTATTGCCAGGTATAGTAATGCTGCCAAAAGTTGAACAAGGGTATCTGCCCTTAATTGAATCGAACTCCTGAGTTGCTTTTTCCAGGGATAATCTTTCTTTGAGTTGTCTGACTTTTAATCCAATTATAGCCCCACTATAATCATCAATGCAATTTGCCGTTTTAATCATGTTTGCGTCTTCAATCCCAAAAACTTTAATTCCAGAATCATAAATGATCTTAAGCCCAGATGATTCTTCCAATAGGTAACCTCTATCAAAATTATCTGGAAGTTCAGCGCCAGCTTTTATTAATCTTCTTTTGATAGTGGGCAACATGGATTCTACGAAATCAGGGGCTCCATAAACAGCATCTTCCAAGCCGATTGATCTCATGTGCCTAAATACAACATTTAACGCTTCATCATAAAAACCGCTATTGTTTAACGGATGTATGTTAGGAACCAGTATAACAGCCTTATCAGAGCCGTAATCAGTTCCGCTAGCATACCATTGAAAACGAGAAGGAGTGTCTAAAAGTAAATCTTTTTGAATAGATTTTACCAAAGCTCCAATATCAAGTTTCTTGCCGTTATCCGCTGCTTGATTTTGGGCAGCTGAGTTATTGGGAATTGATCCGGCCGTGCTGCTTGCTGCAGCTCCAATGATAATTTTTTCAAGAAATTGACGTCTGTTCATTTGAATATACGAGCATTATTTCTTGTTATTAGGTGCGTTGGCCCTTTCCTGCCAAATGCTGTATGGGACTGCCATTGTTGTAAGAGTATCTATCCTAACTCCCAACTGTTTAGCTAATCTTTTGTAATTTGGATTTTTGGAGTGAAGCACTTCGTCAGCAATTTCTGTTCCTCTCTTATACCCCAGTTTCTTAGAGCCATCTGTCAAATATCCGCCGCTTAGGTTTACAAGCGCCCTTGTTCTTTGAGGCCCAATAACTTTAGGCTCTTTCTCATCTACAATAACAAGTTTAGGAGTTCCACCTACCCCTTGATTTACAGTTGCTAATGAATAAGCATTTACAACGTGAAAAACGAGCTCTGCCCGGCTTAATTTTGAGGGATCCAGTCCTTGCAATCTTGTTACAAAATACATATTTGCCCCGTCCATTCCTGAACCGATTTGAGCATTGTTTCCAAAAAGTTCATTGTAAGTATAGGAACCAATATCAAAATGCCTTATTTTTTCTTTTGCTTTGTCAAATAAAACAGCAATTAACTGGGCCCGATTGTTTGGATCAGCCTTATATTGGTCAAATAATTGCATTATTTTCACATGTTCTTGATTAATAAACTGCTCTCTTTTTGGGCCTTTAGGTATTAAAGTGGCTTTTGCCATTGCTTCAGATTTCATCGCCTCAAGCCATCTAGCATAATTTGGATTCTCTATTCCTTGCTGAAGCGAACGCACTGAAGATACAAAATCATCAATTGTGGAGGACTTACTGGAATCCAAGCCAGAAAAAACTCCTTGAATTGTGTTGCCATTGCCACTCCCAAACATAGCACCATGATAATTTGCAGTAGCAAATGTGCTCATTTTATCAAAAACGTCACTTTGCCTACCAAAAAGAGAACCTCGGCTATCTGTAATCAATGCTGCTTTCTTTCCATTGTTAAATGTTATTCCTACTGTCATGATTCAATTAAACGGCAACTGTTATTTAAACCTTTCTATTTTGTTACTATATTAAAGTAGTAAAATTCAATACTCAACTCTATGTGGTTCCAAATGTTACCACATGGTTTCCAAAAAGTTTATATAGTTTCTTAAGTTACCAAGAGTATGGTTAATCAATTAAAAAAGATGGATTTGCATGAATTAAATCAAGCATATCAAAAGGTCCTTATATGGTTCTTCTCTTTCCCATCCAGAGAGATTGGATTAAATGACTTGTCACACGCAGTCAAAATTTCTAAGACTAGCGCCAAAGAAATTGTAAATAAGCTGGAAGCTGAAGGGTTCCTGAAGAAAGAAGTAATTGGAAGAACTTGGCAAATTTCCTGCGACCAAAATCATGCCTATAATTCCTCAAAAAAAATTGCATTTAATCTGGCAATGATTTATGAGTCAGGGATACTTGAAAAGATAAAAGATATAATTCCAAGCCAAAGAGCAATAATTCTTTTTGGAAGTTACAGAAAAGGAGATGACGATGAGAATAGTGATATAGATATTGCTGTTGAAGTTTTAGACGATAAAGAGGTCAGAATAATTGAACTAGGAATTATACCTCAAATTGGGTACAGGAAAAATATCAAGGTAAACCTGCATTTATTTTCAAGAAACAACGTTGATATAAATCTGTTTGCCAATATTGCAAACGGAATTGTATTGCAGGGGTTTTTGGAGGTAAAGTCATGACAATAAGGTACAAAAGGCCTGACAAGAAAAATGCCATCAGCATTCTAAATGCTGCAAAAAAAGAAATGAATTTCACATTATCGCTTCCAATTAGTGAGCAGTCTGGCGCCACAATTGTCAGGAATATTTACGAATGTTTCAGAATGCTGGGAGACGCTTTATTAGTGGCCCAAGGTTTTGAATCAAAAGATCACATAACACCAATCAAAGAGCTGCTCAAGCTTAAGGTAGACACTTCAAGACCAATAAACTTAATTGAAAATTTAAGGTCTTTGAGGCACAATATTAATTACTATGGATATGCTCCAAAAATAATTGAGACAGAAGATGTTGCTTCTTTAGCGAAAAGCTGCTTTGAACCATTATATAAAGCAGCAGAACAAAAGATAAACGGTCAGCAATAAACCTTATCAAAAACAGAAATATATCTCCTGACAAGATCGTTGTGCAAATCAATTGCCTTTCTTCTTCTTGTCATGAAATTAACAAAAGAAAACGCAACATCATGCAATCCGTTCCGCGCGGGCTCAAAGTCAAATTCATTTTTGATTGACGACGATAAATTAGCAATGTTATGCTTCCTGATGGTGTTTGCCCATTCAATTGAGAATGCAAATGCCTTTGCCTCTTCATCGTGCTTATTCGGCAACGTCTCTGAAGCGACGTGGCCTATCTCATGGCCGAGGACAATCATTAGAATATCCAATTCATTTTCACGGACAAAGACTTTCTTCCTTTTTCCGTTTATCGAGAAGCCAAGAATTCCGCTGCTCCACAAGCCATAGCGTGAATGGGCTCTTTTGAAGTCGTCAAGATCAAGTATTTGGATTACTATTTCAGGCATTTTTTGATTTGTCGTCAGCTCAAAAATCTCCTCTGATAATCTCCTTATTTCAGCTTTGTCGTCGACAAATGGAGATTTTGGCCTTATTGGATTCAAAAATGAAATTGGCTGGAAATGCGCTTCAGAAGCTACATTTAGGGCATATTCAGCATTCCTATATAGGTTTTGATAGTCAACTCTCACTTTTGGCTTGTATTGCCTTGAATAAGGTAATCCTTGCTGAACGCTTTCATGAGCACTGTCATATTTGTCGACGTTATTCCTTAAAAAGTAGCTTAAAGAGCCATATCTATTGGAAAAGCCAGAATATTGGTTGACAACGTACTCTAAACCACTTTTATAGTTCATAATCTCATCCAATGTTATTTCTTGATTCTATAAATAATTATTGATTAGTCATTATAAGCCTTAAAAATGCTGAATTCCAGCTTTATACCTCCTATAAACAATAATTTATTGCTATTTTCATAGTGCCTAACTAATTAAGATTTACTCACTTTTCCAGTGTAAAATTGTAAAAATCTGAACAATAAACCATCCATAAATGTCACTAATCCACGGCAAAGTCAAGTTATGTGTGTTCAGCAAAAATCAAGTCTGAAGTTGCCATCTTTTTGCAAGGCTCATCAACGAACGATATCCAACTGACAAGGGGGACGTCCCTTACGGGGAATGTCAGTCATCTTTTAACAAAAACACAGCCGAGCCTAATGGCAACTTGGACAAAAAGACTTGACAAAATAACTTATCTTCTTCCTTACTCACATTTGCTCTATGAACTCTCACTTTTCCTCTACTAGCTTCACTTTTAATTTTTATTTTCTATATTGAATATTAATAAATACAAAATATATGTTAAAATAAAGATATTAGAACAAGTTATTTAAATTAATTATATTACATTATAACTAAATTAACATGTATTATTAAAAAGAAGTATTATAAATTATATAAATAGCTAAAACATATAATAATTAACTAAATATTTTTATTATTTCTAATTCCAGTTTTTTAGAAAACTTAATAAATTCTTGCATCTAAAATTAAATAAAATGAAAAAAATTTTAGCTATTTTCTTGTTGATTTTTCTTATTGGCTGCACACAAAAAGCCAATCCAAACTTAAAAGAAATTTCAATAAAAACCTGGGACAAAAATGTCAGGGTTTTTGCTGAAGTTGCAGACGACAATGATGAAAGGGCAAAAGGGCTTATGTTCCGCGAAAAGCTTGAAGAAAACAATGGAATGATTTTCATTTTTGAGCAGGAAAATGAGATTGCATTCTGGATGAAAAACACTTTGATCCCATTGGACATAATTTTTATTGGAAAAAACTTCAAAATTGTTGACATAAAAAATGCAGTTCCGTGCAAACAGGACCCTTGCCAGCTATATAAGCCTCAAAAATCGGCACAATATGTCCTAGAAGTCAATTCAGGCTTTGCGGAAAAGAACGGAATAAAAGTCAATGACGAGGTTGAAATCACAAATTAAAAACTTTTATAAACAAGGTGGATGTTGAAAATTGCATGGATGCGCCACAATGCCCAAAATGCAAAGGAGCAAAGATGTTCAAGAAGGGAATGCTCCAGAGCGGAAATTCAAAGTATGATGTCTATAACTGCGAGCAGTGCGGGGCAGAGCAGATGAAGGCCATAAGTGTGAATGCGAAATATCACAGATAACATTTCTTTAGAAAATCTTTAATTTTTTCTTGACGTGATTTTCCTAGTTGGGCCGGGTAAAATGTTTAAAACATAACAAAGTTTTATTGTTCTCATCGACAAAATATTATTTTGCAAAAATTGTGCAGAAAATCAAGCAAAACTTCGTCTAATACACACTAGAAGAAGTTTTATATACTAGTATACTATTTTAATCTGCATGCTAAGGTGCATTTTGCCTGAAAATAAGTATGTCAATGGCATATTATACCCGTCAGTAAATGATAATCCATTTTTTATTACTCCAGTCTCGTTATTGCCGGTTGTTAACTTCGCACCAGGGGGAGATGCAAATGTCCATAAATTTGCCTCTGGTGAAATTCAGGAAACTTCCATAAGAATTGCAATGCAGCTTCAGGCAGATGTTTTTGTAGTCGAAAAGGAATTAAAATTGGTAATTAATGCCCTTAAAGGAAAATGACGCTAAAAAAACTTGAAACAGAGCTAAAAATAAGGGGATTCAGCATAAGAACAGTTGATGCTTATGTTTTTCATGCAAAGAATTTTCTTGAGTTTATAAAGAAAGAGCCTCAAAATGTTACAGAAGAAGATGCAAAATCGTATTTGGCTCATTTAATGACAGAACACAATTACAAGCCCAAATCCGTGAATTTGGCTTTAAGCGCCTTAAAGTACTTTTTCAAGGAAATAGTTCAAAATACAGCCTTTAATGGGCTCAAGGCGCCAAAGCTGGAAAAAAAAATTCCAACTGTACTCTCAAAACAAGAGGTAAAGCAGCTCCTTGACAGTTCCCAAAACCCAAAGCACAGGCTTCTGATAGAGTTCATGTACTCTGCAGGGCTAAGAGTTTCTGAATGCGTCTCATTAAAGACTGATGACCTTGACTTCAGCGAAAAGATGGGCAAAATAAGAAACGGAAAAGGAAATAAAGAGCGATACATAATTCTGTCTGACACTCTCATAAGGCATCTGCAGCTTTATCTTTCAGCCAAAAAGGACAGCAGCAGTTACATTTTTTCCGTCAACAACAGGCCAATCACAATCAGACAGGCACAGTATGTTGTAAAAGATGCGGCGCTAAAAGCAGGCATCAGAAAAAGAGTATTCTGCCATGCGCTTAGGAGCAGCTTTGCAACTCATCTTCTTGAGGCAGGAACTGACATAAGGGTCATTCAGGAACTTCTTGGCCACGCTGATTTGTCGACGACACAAATCTACACAAAAGTTTCAACGCAGCAGCTGAAGAAAGTCAAAAGCCCTCTGGATAGTTTGTGATCATCCTTCCCTGTAAACTCTTGGCTCAGGAGTAATTCTGTCAAAAATTTCAATGATCCAGTAATACAGCGGGAAAAAAACTATTATTGCAAGCAGCATATACCAGTCTAATCTTAAGACATTGTAAATCACAGGAGTAAACATCAGTAAAACATAAGTAACCCATCTGACTCTGCCGATAAAAAAAACAATCCGCTTTATCTTAATGCCAGCAATTATCACAAAAACTCCATACATGAAGACAGCTGCGCACAGTGCAAACTTTGCATAAACCCCAAAAGAAGGCTTAATAATGCCGTCATCAAGAAACCTTATCAAAGTCCTTATCCAGTCTAAAGATGCCAAAATTGGCATTACTCCATTTGAAATTGCATTTCCATAAGAAGTTCCATATTTTTCCATGAAAAATTCCGTGAAAAACCAGTTAATCCATATTGGAATCAGTATAAAAACCATCTCCCATTGCTGGAATGGCGCTGCAAAGATTCCAAGCCAGAAATAAAACAGCTGCCAAACCCAGATTATTGCATCTCCGATTAAGCCAAAAAAAGTTATTACTATCACCTCTTCATTCGTTTCTTGAAATGCAGGTATAAAAATGTGATGGAAATTCGTTCGCTTAGAACTTTTAATCAAAAAGAAAATAAATTAAGAAAATTGTTAAAAAAATTCCTGCAAGCTTAGCTGCAAAATGTTTTCCTTTGCCTGCAATGTCTTGAATTCCGGATCCAGCTTAAGGTATGCTTTTGAATTAAGATACCGCTTTATTATTGGAACTCCTTTCTCGACAAGTGCAGTTACATAGTTTCCTGCAAGATGTGATGAGATTTTCAGTTTCTGAGCAATATCATCATAAGTCAAGGCTCCTTTTTCTTCCTCAAGGGTGTAAATCACCAGAAAAACCTCCTGCTCTTTCCTGTTCAATTTTCTGACGTCAAATGACTTTTTCTGCTCAAATTTCATGCCAGAATTCATTTCAAGATACATCTGGATCTGGTCCAATCTTTCACTTAACTTCTCTATATTCCTTTCAAGCTGGCATGTGTACTCATAATTTGCAGAAATCTCGTTTGCACTCTCATTTATTGACTGCAAATGTTCATCCAAATCACACCTTACTTTCAGAATTTCATCCTTGAATTTCTTATGTAATTTCTTTAAATTTAGACTAGTATCTCTAAAGAATAATTTTGTCCAAATGTTAATCACCCCCAAAATCTAAAGAAAAATCAGTAATAGGTTATATATATAGATTTCGTTTTTGAAAATTTGAAATTTTTAGGTATTTTTCATTGCTTTGTAGAGGTAAAAATTCTCTTTTCCCTGTCTTAACACCCCAATCTCATCCAGATTTTCGAGCTCTTCAAGGATCCTGTAAAATGAGCTTTTGGAGCAAAAATTCTGCTCGTCAACTATTATCTCTTTCAACTTCAGCGCAGAAATTCTTTCATATTTTTTCAAGTATGAAATAATCACGCTTTTCACATATTCCTTTGATTTCTGTACGATTTTCCTTGCCATTTTTTCTCTGCCAGAAAGGCGCTTTATCTCAAGCTTCTGAAGCCTGTCCTGGAGTTCTGAAATTGCATCATAATCCATAATTTCCCTCTTCAATTTGTGTTCCGGTTCATGAGGAACAATCTCAGCCTTTTGCCTTGAAATTTTCTCAAGATTACGGTCCAATTCTTTCACTCTCCTTATTAAAGCCTCAAGCTCGTAATGGTCATCCACTATTTTTCTGATTTCTTCACGGGTTTTTGGCGCGTGTGAAATATCCATTTTCATCTCGCGAATCAGCAAATTCTGGTCTCTTATCATCTTGTCCTGGTCGCGTATCATCTTGTCCTGGTCCCTTATCATTAAATCTTGGTCGCGTATCATTCCATCCTGCTCCATGATCTTTCGATAGAAGAAATTCATCCACTGGAATATTGCAGTTGTATCCCTTTTGACGTTGACAAACGACTTTCTGACTGTTTCATTTATTTGCTCAATTTTCTTTTCGTTTTTTTCAATCTCATTGACTTTTTTCCAGAACATAATATCATCAAAACACATTTTTTATTTAAATTTTTTGATTCTGTGGGACTATGTTGGGACTATCGTGGGACTATGTTGGGACTATTCTTAGACGACAAAGCTTCATTTCTGGGACTATGTTGGGACTGTCCTGGGACTGTGTTGGGACTGAAAAATATATCAAGACAATTCACAAATGAAAAAATAATTTCATTAAAATCAAAATAAAAATCCAAAATTTTTCATAATATTTTTTCAAACAAGTTGCGTAAAAATTTCATTAAATTTTTGTAGGAATTTGCTTAAAATTGAGCCTTTTTTTGATAAATTTAGCCAGAAAAAAAAGAATTAATGTCCATACAGAATATAATTAATAAAATTAATCTCAAAAAGAGTTTAATTACAAATAATTCTATATATGGGAAGTGAGGAGTGATATATGGGTAAAGATAGTGATTTTGATTATTAAAAGAAGTAGTTCTCTTCTATTAGTCACTAAGGGCTTAATAGAGACGTTTTATGAAGGGAGAATAAAAAGCCAGAGTTTAACCTTTTTAGCTCCTATAAAGGCAAAATACAATCAGGATAGATTTTTATTAAGAATAGAATTCCTATTTGAATAGAAAAATATAAGAAAATAAATAAGTTGACTCATGGAAAGTGAGGGTTCATGAAACAAAAAAAGCTTTCAAAATCAAGCTTGGCTGTGATTTTATCGCAACTAGAAGGGTTTTCAGAGCATAAAGTAAACCAGGAACAATATGAAACAG
>Ga0209211_10011893_pt1 | contig 11053 bp, 7 predicted proteins | sample RifGroA2_FD_183992 | JGI IMG/M metagenome (GOLD analysis project Ga0209211, IMG submission 183992) | Groundwater microbial communities from Rifle, Colorado, USA - Groundwater A2 (SPAdes) (version 2) | ecosystem: Environmental > Aquatic > Deep subsurface > Groundwater | place: Rifle, Colorado...
TCCTCCCGGGTTATGGAGATGCCCAGGGCCTGAAGGCGCTCCATTATCCCCTGGTTGCGGTTGTGTCTGGCCTGTTGCAGCCTGGTGATAAAGGGGAGGAGGGCGGGGTGTTCATGGTTGAAGCCGTAGCCAAGAATATGGAGGGCTACGCCTTCGAGATTACTGCTGACTTCGATTCCCGAGATAACCTCGACCCCGGTGATTCTGCCGTGGGCAAAAGCCTCGGGAAGCCCCGCGACGGTATCGTGATCGGTCAGGGCAATGGCCGCAAGCTTCCGGCGGGCGGCAAGGTTCAGCAGGGCGGTCGGGGTCAGCAGCCCGTCCGAACAGGTTGAGTGGGTATGCAGATCTATGAATGCGGTCATTTGTAACTATCCAGCAGCACCCCATCTTGCGGCGATCGGGCCGGCTCACGTACCCGATGTACGCTGCACCGTCCCGCTTACCGCAACCTGGGGCACTGCTGAATAGTTACGGTTTGGTGGTTTTAGTCATTTCCGGCATTGAGCTGGATAGTTACGGTCATTTTTAAGAGATACTATTTGCCTATGGGGTTGTTTTTTTGCGTGGAGTAATTTGTATTGATTCTATATAGTAGCATTACTGATGGATAAATGCTGTATGGCAGAGGCCATTTGAGGGGCTGCTCCCCATGTGACTTTCAACTTGCTGATTACAGGAGTTTTTTTGTATGGCTCAGATCGATGCTTTTTTTAAACTGATGAATGAGCAGGGCGCCTCGGATCTCCATATGGTTTCAGGGCAGCAGCCGATCCTTCGTATCAGAGGTGAGATGGAGCGGGTCAAGTACCGGGTTCTCGGCAACGATGAGCTCAAGGCCATGCTCTATGAGATTGTTTCCGAAGAAAAAGTTAAGGTTTTCGAGGAAACCGGCGATGTGGATTTCGGTTACGAAATTCCCGGGCTGGCCCGCTACCGCGGCAACCTTTTCATGCAGAAATACGGGATCGGTGCGGTGTTTCGCGAGATTCCCAGCAATATCCTGGGCTGTGATCAGCTGGGGTTGCCCACGGTTGTTTCGCAGCTTGCCACTCTGCCCAAGGGAATGGTCCTCGTGACCGGGCCCACCGGCAGCGGCAAATCGACTACCCTGGCCGCCATTGTCGATCAGGCCAACAAGTTGCGCAAGGATCATATCCTGACCATCGAAGACCCCATCGAGTTCGTACACAAGAGCCAGAACTGCATCGTCAACCACCGGGAGGTGGGGCTGCATACCAAGTCTTTTTCCGCGGCCCTGCGCGGGGCGCTCCGTGAAGACCCGGACATCATCATGGTCGGCGAAATGCGCGATCTGGAAACCATTGCCCTGGCCATGGAAGCGGCCATGACCGGCCATCTGGTCTTTGGCACCCTGCACACCCTGAACGCCAACAAGACCGTGGACAGAATCATTGAGATATTTCCGGCCAGCCAGCAGGCCCAGGTGCGTTCCACCCTGGCGGATGCTCTGAAGGCCGTGGTTTCCCAGACCCTTTTCAAACGGGTCGATATCAAGGGGCGCTGCGCCGCCCTCGAGATTCTCATCTGCACTCCGGCGGTGCGGAACCTGATCCGCGAAGGCAAGACCTATCAGATCCCCTCCGCCATGCAGACCGGCAAAAAATACGGGATGCAGACCCTGGATGACGCGATCATGCTTCTGATCAAGAAAGGCTGGATTTCCGGGGATGACGCTTACATAAACTGCATTGACAAGAGCAAGTTTGTTCAGTTTCTCAAGAAGCCGCCCACGGATTTTACCGATGCTGCTTAGGGGTGGGAGGTTCGCAGGTTTATAGTAAGCGTTCAGCAGCACCACATCTGCTTTGTCATCGGCCTGCTCATGTGCAATAGCACACTTCGCAGGCCTCTTTCGCGCATCTGCGGCACTGCTGAACGCTTACATTCCTGGGTTTATCTTGAATTTTGGTGCCCCTGGTGAACGATTACGGTTTATAAGGCATCCTGCGCCTCACTGTTGGCCCGATAGGGGTGGGCGGTAATTTTTTTTCCGTCGGACAGGAAGAAAATGCTGCCATGCCGGGCTGTGGAAAAGATCTCGGCATTTGTATCTATATATTGCGGCGGGGGAAACGGCTCTTTTTTGCCCGTTGACACCACATGGTAGTGCGGCTTGACTGCTTCCATAAACCGGGCGCTGCCAGAGGAATTCAGCCCATGATGGGGCAGGAGGAGGACATCGGCTTTGAGTTGGGACTCCTTTCCCAAGATGTATTCTTCGTATTCCTTTTCGAGATCCCCGGGAAAAAGAAAGGTGTTGTCGCCGTTGTTCAGGCGCAGGACCAGCCCCCTGTTGTTCGGGTTGTCCTGAATATTTCTCCCCTCTGTCAGCGGTTGCTGGTCTCTGGCCAGAGCCAGGTTAGCCAGGCAGGTGATGGCAAAGTCATTGTCCCCTGCGGCAAGCACTTCTCCTCCCTTGGCAATCCGCACCTGACAACCGGCCAGCTTGGTTTCCTGTAAAAAAGCGGCAAAACCAGGTTCCATGCTGCTGGTTTCGCTAAGCCAGAGAATTTTTGGCTGAAATCTTTTGATGATCCAGGGCAGGCCGTTAAAATGGTCGGCGTGGGCATGGGTGAGGATGATTTGTTCAACCCGCTTGATCTGCCGGTGCCATAAAAATGGGGCGATCACCCGTTCTCCCACATTGAAAAGATCGGTGGGCGGGCCGCCGCCGTCGATGAGGATGACGCGGTTGTCTGGTTGTTCCACCACCGTGGCGCTGCCGTTGCCCACGGCCAGAAAAGAGATCTGGGCCGAGTTGGCCTGCCATTTTGGCAGTGGCGGATAACCGGAAAGCAGCAGGGCGAAGCAGGCAAGCATGGCCAGGACGGGAAGCGGGCGTCTGCTGTGGAAAATCAGGAGGAGGAGCAGGTAGGAAAGAATCAGTAAGGGAATGGGCGGTGTGGGGAGCCAGAGAGAGGAGAACGGCAGCCCGGCAAGAAAACCGGTTAATGCATGGGAAATCTCGATGCCGAAAGCGCCGGTTTTTAACAGAAATACTGCGATTGTGGGGGAGAGTGGCTGGATGAGGATGGCCAGCAACCCAAGGGGCAGGGTCCAGAAGCAGAGGAAGGGCGTGACCAGCAGGGTGGTGATGGGATCCAGCAGGGAGATTCTGTTGAAGTGGAACAGGGCAAGTGGGGCGGTGGCGAGAAAAGCGGCGCCTGAGATGATCAGCCCCGAGATGAGGAAATAGCGCAGGGTCTGCCATGGAGACCGGTTTTTCTCCTCTGGCCGCCAGGCGGCGACTCGCGGCATGGCGAGTATTATTGCCGCTGTGGCGGCAAAGGAAAGCTGAAAGGAGGCGGTATGGATGCTGAGCGGGTTTGCCAGGAGGATGCAAAAAGCGGCAATGGCAAGGTTGTTGAGGCTTGACCACTGGCGATCCAGAAGAATGGCGGTCATGAAAACGCCGGTCATGATCAGGGCCCGCGCCACCGGAGGCTGAAAACCGGCAAAGCCGGTGTAGAGAAAGAGCACGGGAAATGAGAGGGACAGGGCGATTTTGTTTGCGGGCAGGCGAAGAATCAGCCAGGGAACGCGGCAGACCAGAAAGCGAAAGAAGATGGTAGTCAGGAAGGCGACGACAACGAGATGGCTCCCGGAAATGGCCAGGATGTGCATGATCCCGGTTGCCCGATACATTTCCGCGACTTCCGGCGAAAGGCCGTTGCTGTCGCCGATGAGAAGCGCCTGGTACAGGGCGGCGGTGTCAGGGGCAAGGCGGTCATAGAGAAAGGACTCGAACTGCAGCCGGAATCTCTCAAGAAAATACGGGTCCGCCATGGAAGGGCGGCCGGAGGCAGAAGAGGAGATGGGCTGTATGAAGATTGGGGTGGCAATCCAGCCTTTGACCATGATCTCTTCGGCGGCAAGATAGCCGGCATAGTCAAAGACGCCAGGGGTTGTCGGTTTGTCCGGCAGGGAAAGCCGGGCGCGCACCAGATAGTCCTGGCCGGGAACGAGCCCTTTCAGCAGGGGGGCATTGACCGTGAGGGTGACGCGGCCGATGGTCGCCAGGGGTGTTGGCGCTAAAGGAAACAGGATGCTGTCCGCTTCAAGGATGAGCAGGGTTTTTTCATTCTTGAAGACAGGCTTGCGGATTAATTTGCCTGTCAAGCTGACATCTTGTTTTTCCGTTATGAAGCGGGCGAGATGATGGGCAGGCAGGTTGGGGGTCAAAAATGATTCTGTGTACAGCAGGCCGCAGAGAAAGAACACGGTTAGCAGCAGGCCCAGGAATCCGGCGCGAGCCTGCGGCCACCTGAACAGGGTGAGGGCGGCCAGAGCCGAGATCAGGGCAGCCGACAGCCAAAGGTAGTTGGCGATCGGCAGCCAGTCGGCCCCGGCGGTTATGGCTCCGGCGGCAAAGGCCAGGAGAGCGGGCAGGAGTGGGTTGCGGTTTGTCTGGAGCAGCATGTGCCTGGTCTGCGGACTTAGGGGCCGTTAAAAAATAACCATTACATTCTTGTCTATTTTATTACGGCCCCTTATGCCGCTTACGATATGAGAATGTTACAGTTATTTTGTTATGACGGCTTCCGGAAGGGAAGGGTTCGGCAACTTGGGCAAAGCTGGTTATGCGGCGTGTTGTTGCAGACGCGGCGGTAAAAAATGGAAATCGGGATCGGGACTCTTTAGTCCAGAAAATGCTTGAGCTTTTCCCGCCTGCTTGAATGGCGCAGGCGATTGAGTGCTTTTTTCTCGATCTGCCGGATGCGTTCGCGCGACACGTTGAATCGTTTGCCGATCTCTTCCAGGGTGTATTCCGCGTCCTCACCGATGCCGAAACGCAGGCGGATGATTTTTTCTTCCCTGGTGCTCAGGGTATTGAGGATGCTGGTAACCCGGTCTGAGAGTTGCTGGTTCTGCACCGCTTCGTAAGGTGAAATCGATTCCTGGTTTTCCAGAAAATCTCCCAGGGTGCTGTCATCGTCGCCCACCGGGGTTTCCAGGGAAATTGGTTCTCTGGAAGCTTCTAGAATTGCCAGGATTTTATCCATCGGCAACCCGGTTTTTTCGGAAATTTCAATTGGGGTCGGTTCACGGCCCAATTCCTTGAGCAGGGAGTAAAACGCCTTGAAGAACTGGCTTCTGAGCTCCAGGAAATGGACGGGTAGCCGGATGGTTCTGGTCTTGTCCAGAATGGCCCTGGTGATCGCCTGTCTGATCCACCAGCTGGCATAGGTGCTGAATTTGTTGCCCTTGGTGTAATCAAAGCGGAAAACGGCCCGCATCAGGCCGAGATTACCTTCCTGGATAAGGTCGGCCAGAGTAAGGCCCTGATGCATGTAACGTTTGGCGATGCTGACCACCAGGCGAAGATTAGCCTTGATCATGGCGTCCTTGGCAACCTCGATGGAGCGATGGAACATCTCCAGCTTGCACTGCATTTCCTGAAGCTTTTTGTTGCCGGGATGGGTCTGGCAGGCGCCGGCAATCGCGCGCATCATGAAATTGAGATGCTGCTTTTTAGGTTTCAGGGTAGGGTCACGCTTTTCCCACAAGTCGATGCGTTCAACAAGTATGGTCAGTTCTTCGGTCCCATGCTGGTCCTGGCGAACCGAGCGGATTATTCCGTCAAATCCTTCGCGGATGGTCTTGCTGTATTTCTCTTCTTCCTGTGGGGTGAGCAGCTCAAATCTGCCCATTTCCCGGAGATAGGTGGTCGTGGTTTCTTCCGGCTCCGGGCTATCCTCCTTGGAAATAAGGGCTGCGGCATCCATGAGCTTGTCATCGTCATCGTCCAGGGGCGGTTCCTCGTGCTGGCCATCTCCGCCGCCTTCCCAGTTTTTACCATCAAGGGTTTTTTTCTTGCCGGATTTCTCCTGGCTAACAATTTCTATATTGTTTTCATTGAGAAAATCGAAAATGCCGTCGATGGCGTCAGCGTCATTGCCTTCCGGAATAAGGTCGTTCAGGAAATTGAGGGTTACGCATCCTTCATCTTTTCCGGCTTCGAGGAGTCTTGCTTTTATGTCGGCAGGCACGGGCTAACCTCTCCTGGTTTCAAGATTTTCGTTACTGTTGCTGGCAGATATCGATTTTTGATATTACGGAAGCAGAAAACTTGTTACTATACAAATAGTATCAGGTTATGGCAAGTAAAAGTGAGCATAAAATAATAGTATTTTTTGGGGAGGTATTTTTTTTTACGAAAAAATGTTGACACTGAGCGGATTAGCCAATAGTATTGCGCATCGTATTCGAAAAAATCATCTACATATCCTCCCCTAGCTTTAAGTAAAATCAAGATAATCTGAGAAGATATATCAGCGCTAACCAATTTCTCGAAAAACAACGGTTCAATTTCACATATTGCTCTCTGTAAAATTTCCGCGTCGTTGAAAATCTTCAGGTGCCTCCGTCCGTTAGACCATGGCGGTTTCCTCTAGTATTTTCGTGATCCTGTGAAAACATTTCAAGGTTTTTCATTTCATATTTTTTCTGTTGCGATGGCGTCGGGCTTGGATGTCCCGCTATTACGTTTTCGAATCATGCCTGATTTAATTCTTTTTTAAAGATTTTCTGGGGCAGCCACGGTTGACGCTTACTATTATGAGAAGCAGCATACGGGAGATGGAGAAAGGGATTGCATGAACTTATCAGAACTTAAATTGATGAAAATCACCGAGCTTACCAAGCTCGCCAAGGAACACCGTATTGAAGATTACAGCGCCATGCGCAAGCAGGAGCTGATTTTTGCCATTCTGCAGGCCGCAGGCGGTCAAGCCGAGAAAAACGGCGAGAACTGGGGCAGCGGGGTGCTTGAGGTCTTGCCCGATGGCTTTGGTTTTCTGCGGGCGCCGTATTACAATTATCTGCCCGGGCCAGACGACATTTATGTCTCCCCGTCCCAGATCAGGCGCCTTAATCTACGCACCGGCGATACCATTGAAGGGCCGGTGCGTACCCCCAAGGAAGGTGAACGTTATTTTGCCCTGCTCAAGGTTGACAGCGTCAATTTTGACCCGCCGGAAAAGGCTAGAGACAAAACCCTTTTCTCCAATCTTACTCCGTTGCACCCTCAAGAGCGCATCCATCTTGAGCGGGATCCGGGCAATTATTCCATGCGGATCATGGACATCATGGCTCCCATCGGTAAGGGGCAGCGCGGCCTGATCGTCGCTCCGCCTCGAACCGGCAAAACCGTATTGATGAAGGATATCGCCAACAGCATCACCAAGAATCATAAGGAGATCATTCTCATCGTGCTGCTCATTGACGAGCGGCCGGAAGAAGTCACCGACATGGCCAGGAGTGTCAATGCCGAGGTGATCAGCTCTACCTTTGACGAGCCCCCCCAGCGTCATATCCAAGTCGCCGAAATGGTGCTCGACAAGGCCCGCCGGCTGGTGGAGCACAAGAAGGATGTGGTTATCCTGCTGGATAGCATTACCAGACTGGCCAGAGCCTATAATACCGTGGTGCCGCCCAGCGGCAAGATTCTTTCCGGCGGGGTTGATTCCAACGCTTTGCACCGTCCCAAGCGGTTTTTCGGCGCGGCGCGGAATATCGAGGAGGGAGGAAGCCTGACCATTATTGCCACCGCATTGGTCGAGACCGGCAGTCGAATGGATGAGGTTATCTTTGAAGAGTTCAAGGGGACCGGCAACATGGAGCTTGTCCTTGATCGTAAAATCTCGGACCGGAGAATTTTCCCCGCCATAGACATTGCCCGCTCTGGAACCAGAAAAGAAGACCTGCTGCTCACCCCGGATGAGTTGAATAAGGTCTGGATCTTGCGCAAACTCCTTGGTGCCATGAATCCTGTCGATGCCATAGAATTTTTTCTGGCCAAGATGAAGGGAACCCGCTCTAACGCTGAGTTTTTTGATTCCATGAAAGGCGGTTGATTTTGTTTGCCTCGCAATTCCGGCTTGCAAAAAACAGAATATAAGGATATAGTTCACCGTTTTTTACTTGTTTGTTGGAAAAATTGGCCTGTCAGGGCCGTGTGTAATGGATTTTTGTTAATTTATCGGAGGGTTCTGTTCATGAAAGAAGGTGTGCATCCCGAATATCATAAAATCGATGCTGTCTGTGCCTGCGGCAATGCAGTTGAACTTGGTTCGGTTCTTTCGGCAATAAAAGTCGAAATATGTTCAGCCTGCCATCCGTTTTTCACCGGTAAACAGAAGCTGATTGACTCTGCCGGGCGGATTGAGAAGTTCAACAAAAAATATGGCAAGCAGCAGGAAGCCAAATAAGAAAAACGTGTTGTGTGAGTTGCTGACGCCTTTGAACCATCCCCCCTGTTAGGGGAGATGGCTCAGGGGCGTTCCTTTTTTGACGAGATGATCATGTTTGTTGAAATCGCAAAAAGCCGCGATTACAACGGCTACCATTTTGTAGCCATTTGATTTCGTGTTACGTACCTGTGGCTTTTTCCCCCTTATTGACGGGATGATTATGTTTGTTGAAATCGCCAAAAGCCGCGATTACAACGGTTATCATTTTGTAGCCATTTGATTTAGTGTTACGGACCTGTGGCCTTTTTCCTCTTATTGCGAGTCCCTCATGTTTGCCCAACTTGAAAATGTTGCAGAACGCAAGATGGCTCTTGAGGCCAGACTTTCAGAGCCTCGCCTGGCAAGTGATCAAGCTGAATTTCGCCGGGTTGCCAAAGAACACGCCCATCTGGCAAAGCTTGACAGCCTGTATCACAACTACAAGAGGGTAAATAAGGAGATCGCGGAGAATCGGCTTCTGCTTCAGGAAGAAGACGACAGCGAGCTTCGGGAGCTTGTTCGGGCTGATCTTGCCGAGCTGGAATTCAGTCAGGATGAATTGATCAAGGCGCTTCGGGTTGCCTTGCTCCCCAGGGACCCTAATGATGATAAAAATACCCTTCTTGAAATCAGGGCCGGTACCGGCGGGGACGAGGCAGCGCTGTTTGTCAGCGATCTATTCAGGATGTACAGCAGGTACGCCGAGCTGCAAGGGTGGAAGGTTGAGGTGATGACCAGCAATCCCACGGGGATAGGGGGATTCAAGGAAATCATCGCCCTGATCAGCGGCGAGCAAGTCTACAGCAGATTGAAATATGAATCAGGGACTCACCGGGTGCAACGGGTTCCAGATACCGAGACCCAGGGTCGGATCCATACCTCCGCTGTTACTGTGGCAGTCATGCCAGAGGCGGAAGAGGTTGAGCTGGATATCAGCCCCAACGAACTGCGCTTCGATGTTTACCGGTCCACCGGTTCAGGTGGACAGAGCGTTAATACCACTGATTCGGCGGTTCGGGTTACCCATTTGCCCACTGGTTTGGTGGTAACCTGTCAGGATGAAAAATCCCAGCACAAGAACAAGGCCAAGGCCTTGCAGGTACTCCGTGCCAGACTCCTCGACAAGATGCAGCGCGAACAGGACGAGAAGATGTCCGCAGACCGTAAGAGCCAGGTGGGCAGCGGCGATCGAAGCGAACGCATCCGGACCTATAATTTTCCGCAAGGCAGGGTCAGCGATCATCGGATCAATCTCACCCTGTATCAGCTTGATGAAATCCTAACAGGAAAACTTGACGATCTCATCGAACCTCTTATTGTCCATTTCCAGACAGAAGCCTTGCAAATTATGCAATAAGGCGTGCTCCGTGGAGGAGCTCTGCCGCTTTTCCCCGGTCCGGAAAATCGCCCATGATTGTTGAAATCGCAAAAAGCCGCGATTACAACGGGTATTCGTTGGTAACTCTCTGATTTTGTGTCACGATCCTGTTAACTTTTTCTTTCTTTTGATAGTACATCATGATTCTCAAACAGCTATATCTTGAGAGCGTTCAGAGCCTTGCCGATGTCGGCGTTGCCGAGCCGGAGGTAGAGGCCGCGCTTTTGCTGGGGCAGGTCCTGGGCTATTCCCGCACTCAGTTTTTCCTTGCCTTGAAGCAGGAAATCTCTCCGCAACACCTTGCCCTTTTTAATTCGCTCCTTTTCCGGCGGCTCTCCAGGGAACCGTTGGCCTACATCACCGGCGAGCAGGAATTCTGGTCGTTGCCCTTCAAGGTTTCCAGCCAGGTTCTCATCCCCAGACCAGAGACCGAGGAGCTTTTGGAAAAGATTTTTGCCACGCTGCGACAGTTTGGCCTGCCTCCTGGGCCGCTGCTGGATCTGGGTGTCGGCAGTGGTGCGATCAGCGTTATTCTGGCGCGCGAACTCCCGGAACGGCTGGTGTTTGGGGTTGATTTTTCTCTGGACGCCCTTCGGGTTGCCAAGGAAAATATTGTTCGGCATCAGGTGCAATCGAGGATTTTCTTAGTAAACGGTGACTGGTTGGCTGCCATCAAGCAGGAAAGCAGGTTTGCCCTGGCTGTCTCCAATCCGCCATACATCGACGCAACGACCCTGGGCAATCTGCAACCGGAGGTGCGTGATTTCGAGCCCCATCGCGCCCTGTGCGGAGGTGCGGACGGCCTCTTCGAGATCCGCACCCTGGCGGCGCAAGTTCATCGGGTAATGCTGTCCGGCGGCCATTTTTTCATGGAGATCGGCGCGGATCAGCAGGAGGCAGTGCTGAAAATCTTTGCTTCCTTTCGGGAATATGATAGGTTGCAGGTCCATTCTGATCTGGCTGGTTTGCCGCGTATTTTTCAGGCCCGTCGCTGCTGAGTCGTAGCGGAGCATTGACCTGCACAGGAGTTGGAATTAAGAATTCAAAAATCATCAGGAAAAATTTTCTGTTCTCGTCATTTTCCCTTAGCAATTAGCCGCCATATTTTTTTATAAGCGAGAAACGCATGGACAAGATAGTTATCGAAGGTGGTTCCCCCCTGCATGGTGAAATAGCGGTGAGCGGTGCCAAAAATGCAGCTCTGCCGCTGATGGCCGCCTGCCTGCTGAGCAGTGAACCGATAATCCTGCGCAATGTGCCGGATCTCAGGGATGTCCGGACTTTTCTTTCCCTGTTGGAGTCTTTCGGAGTCAAGTGGCAGAAAGACGGCACGACGTTGGTGCTGGATGCCAGCACCATCACCAGTTGCGAGGCTTCCTATGAGCTGGTGAAAACCATGCGGGCCTCGGTGCTGGTTCTG
>Ga0209211_10011894_pt1 | contig 11052 bp, 6 predicted proteins | sample RifGroA2_FD_183992 | JGI IMG/M metagenome (GOLD analysis project Ga0209211, IMG submission 183992) | Groundwater microbial communities from Rifle, Colorado, USA - Groundwater A2 (SPAdes) (version 2) | ecosystem: Environmental > Aquatic > Deep subsurface > Groundwater | place: Rifle, Colorado...
GTTGCACCTGTTGCTCCAACATTTCCTTGTGGACCGGTTGCACCTGTAGCTCCAACATTTCCTTGTGGACCAGTTGCTCCAGCCGAACCTGCTGCACCTGTTGGACCAATAGGACCTATTGAAGAAAGATATACCCAGTTTGGAGTAGTGGTGGTGCTAGTGTTGTAATAAAATCCTTCACCATCGCCGCCGGCATCTGTTTGATAAACTGTTAGTCCCTGTGCAGCGGCAGACAAAGGGTTGAAACTAATACGTTGCGCATAAGTTACACGCGGAATTAGTAATCCTTTATTTGTATAATCAACATCTAAACCTGCCGAGGCATTAGGTAAAGCGCCTGTAGGGTTGATACCAACGTTTTGAGCAGAACAAGAAGCCCATCCTAAATCCTTCCCATAGGGAAGGACTTGTAAAAGGGAAGGGAGGAAGAACATTGTACAAAGTGCAATCCCAAGTGAGATAATTTTACTATATTTTACAGTGAACATTGCGAAAGTTAAATTTTTTGTTTCCATTGTTTAATTTTAAATTTTATTTAATTTTTTAATGACATTTTTTATATAACAATTTTAATAAAGGTAAACAAGAAAAATACTCGTGCAAAGCTATATTTATCATAAGCATTGTTTTTAAGGACGGTTGTATTATATGAGTTATCATTTGAATTTTTCGTTTCTTCTTTTAATTTTTCATTTATTTATGTTTATTATTGCGAACAATCTGTCCAGTTGTCAATTGTTGGTTGTGATACCGGTGTTATTGAAGGGAAAGTCATTGCAGGTGCAACAGTTTGCAAATAGGTTAGAACAGTGGCTGTAATATCTGTTACAAGAACTGTTCCGCCCGAAGAAGCATCAGAAACAAGTGCCATCAAACATGATGCTCCGTTGCTTTTCACCTTTTCTACACATAAATTAGTTTCAGCATAAGCATCTGTATGACGATGGCTACTTGCAACTGTCAGAAAACCATCAGGCACTTCGAATGCATTAGCAGTTCCATCCCAGGGATTCGGGTGACCGTCTGCAATATTGTTATCTGTAACTGTCCATTGAACATTACCTGCTCCATCAAACTTCCAATAAGTCCTGCTTGTTTTTGAATTAGGGTGCCAACCCGTAGAAACACCAGAGGTGAAATAACCTCCGTCCGCACTGTTTAATATATGCTGACTTGCCCCAAAACCTGTAGGTGCATAACTTTTTGTCCATAGCAAATTTCCTGTAGATGATAGTTTAATCAATAGAGGAGTTGTTCCATTGGCTACAATAACATATTCGCCGGCAGAATTCTGACAGATACCATAACCATCGCAACCTCCGAGACCATCAGCATTTGTTCCGATAATTTTAGCCCATTCCAATGTACCCGCTGAACTGAATTTTTCGACAATACATTGTCTTGATGCTGCACCGGTAAGTCGGTATGACCATGACCATCCCGTAACAATGCATCCGCCGTCTAACGTAGCCTTTATATCTTGAAAATAATCATTGGTAGGAGATGATGTAGTATTTGAACCTAATTTTTTTGACCATAAATGTGTGCCACTGGGATCGAGTTTGGTAATAAAACCTTCATAGGTAGAGAACCTTTGTGCTGCAATATAAAAATTTCCATCAGAAGCAATTGATAATCCAACAGCAGATTCATCTAACGAAGCTGTTCCTACTACACTGCTCCAAACCACATTATCAGATGAGTTGAATTTTACCAGTAAAACGTCCTGTGTACCGGTACCCCAGCTTGCTGTGGTTCCGGCAATAGCATAGCCGCCATCAGAAGTAGTATCAATATATCCTCCGCCTTCTGCGCTTGCACCTCCAATGGTTTTTGCCCATTGAAAAGTTCCGTTTGAGTCAATATTTACTACTAATATATCAGAACTACCGCTTCCCCAGTTATTAGTTGAGCCGGTAGCTAATATTCTGCAGTTTGACCGGATTTTAGCTACATCGTATCCATAATTTCCGCCGGTATTTAATTTACCTGCAAGGAAGAGAAATTTTTTATCGGATGGACAGAATGCAGCAAGCGGATTAGAATAAAAAGAAATAACCACATCATCGAAAGATGAACCACATGCATTAGTTATCGTCCACCTTAATGTGTAAGAAGTTCCTGCTGTTCCTGTAAATCCACTTGTGGGGATACCTGGAGTTGTTACAGTTCCTCCAGTACCACTAATTATACTCCATGTTCCTGTGCCATTTATTGGTGTGTTTGCGGCAAGTGTTGTTGATGTACCTGCAACATTTAACTGGTCTGCTCCGGCATTTGCAGTTGTAGGGTTTGGAGTACATGTTCCGCATAATTCCCACCATGCGCTATTTTTATACACATTAAAACATTTTGTGTCTGTGTTAAAAATCAACAGTGCTTCGGCAGGGCTTGAAATGGCATCGCGCTGGGCGGTAGTTATACGAGGAATAAGCAGCCCTTTATCATTACCAGGAGAAGCATCTAAATCTAATAATGCTGAAGTATTGGGCGCTGCACCCGTGGAGTTTATACCGATGTTTTGGGCAAAACAGGAAGCCCATCCTAAATCCTTCCCAAAGGGAAGGACTTGCAAAAGGGAAGGGACGAAGAATGTTGCACAAAGTGCTATTACGAAGGATAGATTTTTCTTTTTCATAATGTTTAAAATTTAATGTAAATTTATTACTGTTTAAAAAAGTTTATTGTTCTATGTTCATTGTTAACTGTCTGAACTAGGATTTTTAGGATTAGATGATGAGCATACTCACCGTACCCGTCTGACCGCTCCAAGCGGTCAGACGGGTCATGTTCGAGTACCACAGCCATAAATCCTACCATAAGCCGTCATTCCCGCGCAGGCGGGAATCCCCTGTTCGAAGCATAACATCATCATTTGCCATCCCAACATTCCTTTAATCTTATAATCCCGAAGCTTCGGGAATAGTTCAGACATTTTTATTTCATTGTTCATTGTTCTATTTATTTCGGGCTTTTTCATTTTATTATAAATTGTTTTTGTGTTTTTTTCATTTTAGCGGTAGTTATTATTAACATATAAGTACCATTTGCCAATGACGAAACATTCAATCGTTTTTTAGTTATTCCCTTGTCTATGTTTTCTTCGGTTTTAATAACAGTTTGTCCTAATGTATTTATTACTGTAATGGTTACAATGTCTGCCTGGGAACTGCCAACGAGATAGTCGAAGTAATCTGATGCGGGATTTGGGTAAATTATTATTATTTCGAGGTTCTCCAAATTAACAGGTACTAACTGTGAGTATGTGTATGAGCCATCAAAATCAACCTGTTTAAGACGATAATAAGATACGCCATGATATGGGTCAGGGTCAGTGGCTGAATAATAAAGTGTGCTGTTACTGTTGCCAGCTCCGTTTACCTTGCCAACAAATTCGTATTTAATACCGTCAATAGTACGCTCTACAACAAAGTAGTCGTTGTTTATTTCTGAAGCTGTAGCCCACTGGTTTAAAACTTTTTTTTCCGGATTAAGAATGGCAGTATAGTAAAGCAACTCTATGGGCAATGGTGAACTGTTATCTGTTAATGTCCATGAGCGGAAAAAATTTGCAGGTATAACAGGTACTGTGGTAACAGTATTTGAACCAGTATTGATTGTTCCTTGTGGATTGTATCCCCACCATGTACCGATTGTAGAATTAAATCGTTGTGCTCCAAGATTTGATTCTGTAATGGTATTACCTCCATTAGCAGCCCATTCGGCATCGAGGTATGTAAACGCAAAAGTGGCAGTTGGTTTTGTGGTGTAACTTATTGCATCAATAAGCCAGAAACGGTCAATTACATAAGCCGAGTTGTTTGAACCGGAAATATTACCCATATTTGCAACATCACTCGGCTTATATGTATTATTATCCCAAGTGCTTCCGCTGTATGTAGAAAATAAAATACTACCGCTACCTGCACCTGCCGTATTTATATTCACAGTAACAGGTATTTTATTTCCGGGCGATTTTGTAAACGGAACAATATAGGTACCTGTTGCAGTTTCGATATTCCATTTTATTCTGTTAAGTTCGCTTTCGGATATAATATTTCCTCCGGTACCAAGCGTGGTAATGGCATTGGCTGCACTGTTATTAATAATAAGATAAGCACTATTACGGATATTTACATATATATTGTTATTTAAAATTAAACGGGGTTGGGCGAAACAAGAAGCCCATCCTAAATTCCCGCAAAAGCGGGACAGGCACTTCCCAAAGGGAAGGTGCATTAGGGAAGGGAGGAAGAACAGAATAAACAGTATGGTAATAAAAGGCTTCAAATTATCTGTTATTGTTTATTATCATTTTTAAATCAACTTTTTACTATTAATCTTGTAAAAATATATACAATAAATAATATTAAAAGCTACATTTATCATTCAGCTACTTTTTAAGGATAAAATACTTGTTTGAATTATCATTAGGACTTAAAAAATTGTTTATTGATTTTCGCCTATTAAAAATTATCATTATTCAATTATTTATTATTTACTTTTACAATTTTAAAATATTCGGATGAAAAAAACCTGCTCCTTCATTTTTATTTTGTTAATAAATCTGCAATCATTTTCACAGCATTATAATTTTAAACATTTTACCGACGAAAACGGACTCCCATGTAATGTTGTTTACAGTGCATTTCAAGACTCGAAAGGTTATATGTGGTTTGCTACCGAAATGGGTATTAGCCGTTTTGATGGAATAACTTTTAAAAACTATACTATTAACGAAGGGCTGGTTGATAATACTGTTTTTCAATTCTATGAAGACTGGATGGGACGAATCTGGTTAAGATCATTTTCAGGGAAATTGGCATATATAATAAATAACAAGGTTGTTCAATATCCGCTGAATTATTTGATTGATTTGAATAAGGGAAAGTTAGGAATAACAACTTCCATTTATACCGATAAACAACAAAATTTGTTTGTAGGTTACACACCAAAAGAAGTAGTAAAAATTGACACCCAAAAGAGAGTTACAAAATTTATAAATAAATTTTTTTGTGTAGTAAAAGATTCAATTTACTGGTTTCAATATTATGATTCTGATAAAACTCAATGGTTTATCAATAAAAACAAAAAGTTGCTATTGTTTACCGGACAAGAAGAATCGTCTAAACCAGTTTTAATAAAATTAAAGAACAATAATTTTCTTTTTGCAAATTACAATAAATTGGTACTCTTCAATAAAAATATTATTTATAAAACTATATTTCCTTTCGTTATCAGCGATCTATCTGAAGATAAAGAAGGTAATATATGGATTAGCACATATAATGATGGTATTTATTATTATAAAGACGGAAAAATAGACAAAAATAAACCTATAAAATATTTTAATGGCAAGACTGTGGATTTTATGCAAGACAGAGAAGGCAACCTTTGGTTTACAACGATAGATGATGGTATTTTCTTTTTACCTTCACAAGAATTCAAATCATATACTGCTGCCGAAAATTTTTCGGATAATAAAATTAATTGCATGGAAACTCTGGGAGATTCGCTTATTATCGGGTTAAGCAATGGTTGTATTAATATTCTTTATAAAGGAAAGCTCACAAATTACAATTTTAACGTAAAAGAAATTGAAAGTATAGTGGCATTAAAAAGGCAGGTAAATAATAATATATGGATTTGTTATAGAAAAAACAACCATAAATATTACTACGATATTTGTAATAATAATAGAATCGTTAAAAGCATAGTATTATCAGGTGGATTAAAATCAATAGAAGAAAATAAAACAAATGGGAATATTTTAATAGGCACTATTACGGAAATATATACATATAGTATTGACGGTGCTCATTATACGATTAGTCAGGGTATCAGAATTGGTTGTCTTTACCCTGACCGCAATATTATATGGATAGGCAACTACCATGGACTTTGGCGTTATGAGAATAATAAATTAACAAATTACAGTTTACAGGATAAAAATTTGAATACGAGAATAATCGAAATAAAAAAAGACAATAACAATTATTACTGGGTAGCAACAAACGGAAAAGGGCTTGTGGTTTTTAAAGACTCTTGTTTTTACCATATTACTGAAGAAAACGGCTTATTAAGTAATACCTGTACTTCTATTTACATAGATTCAGTTGATAATGTAGTATGGGTTGGAACAAACAAAGGGCTAAATAAAATAATAAAGAATAAGAGTAATAATTATAGTGTTGAACGATACACAATAAACAACGGTTTGATTTCGAATCAAATAAAACAGATTATAAGAATAAAAGACACAATTTATATTGCTTCAAACAAGGGATTATCCTTTTTTAATTACAAAAAAGTAAAAGTAAACGATATTCCCCCTCTTATATACATTACAGAAGTTAAAGTGAATAGCATGAGCCGTGATTTTGCTCAAATAAAAAATTTATTTTATTCCGAAAATCAAATTTATATCGGATATATTGGTATAAGTTATAAAAGCGCTGATAATATATCATATAAATTCAAATTAGAAGGACTAAATAATAACTGGGTTTTTACAAAGAATAATTTTGTCGAATTTATTAATCTTCCACCCAAAAATTACAAATTTATTGTCTATTCTCAAAATGAAGACGGGTTTTGGAGCAGCAAGCCGGCATTTATTGAATTTAATATTAAGCCTCCATTTTGGAATACCTGGTGGTTTTTATTAATATTAATATTTATTGCAATAGCTGTTGTTTGGGGAATAATACACATACGCGTATTGTCTGTAAAAAAGAAAAACAAAACAGAAAAGCAATTGGCAGAGCTTGAAATAAAAGCATTAAGAGCACAAATGAATCCACATTTTATTTTCAATGCATTAAGCTCTATTCAAAACTTTGTACTGAAAAACGATGCTGAAAATGCTGACAGGTATTTTACAAAATTTGCTCAATTAATACGACTGATTTTAAATTCGAGTAAAGAAGCGAAAATAAAACTTGTTGATGAGATAAAGATGTTGAAGCTTTATTTAGATTTGGAAAAGTTAAGATTAAGCAATAAATTTGAATATGCTATAAATTCAGATTCTGTCGGTAATGCCGAAAACATTGAAATACCGATAATGTTAATTCAGCCTTATGTTGAAAATGCAATTTGGCACGGTGTTTCTCACAAAGAGTCAAAAGACGGGTTAATTAATATTGAATTTTCTTTAACTGATAATAATTGTTTATTTTGCATTATTGAAGATAACGGCGTTGGGCGAAATAATGCAGAAAAATTGGAGTCAAATGTAAATGATAAACATAATAAAACAGGCTTGCAAAATACAAAAAAAAGAGTTGAATTAACACGTAATTCAACTGTAAATATAATTGACTTGTTTGATGCAAGCGAAAAACCATCGGGAACAAGAGTAGAAGTAAAAATAAATTTATCTTAAAGAAATATGATTAAAACTGTAATAATTGACGACGAAAAAAACTGCATTGAGTTACTTCAACAAAAACTTACCAATTATTTTGACGACATTCATATAATAGGAACTTCCGAAACTGTTAAATCGGGGATAGAATTAATAAAAAACACACAACCGGATTTAGTTTTTCTTGATATTATTATTGCCAACAGCAATGCTTTTGAATTAATAAGCGGTTTTGAAAAAATAAATTTCGAGATAATATTTACAACTGCACATAACGAATATGCTTTAAAAGCTCTTAAATTAAGTGCACTCGATTATTTATTAAAACCAATTGATTCGGATGAATTAAAACAAGCAGTTGAAAAGTATAAAAACAAAAAGAAAGAAAGTAATTTTAGTGAATATTTGAAAGTGTTTATTGAAAATTATTCGAGTCCGAACAATGAGCAAAATAAAATTGTATTACCCACGCTTCACGGTTTTGATATCGTAAAATTGTCTGACATTATCTATTGCGAAGCTGACAGAAATTATACTAAGTTCATATTGATAAATAACGTAACCAAGTTAGTTAGTAAAACAATCGGACAGTTTGTTGAGCAACTAAAGTGCAATAATTTTTTCAGAATACATCAATCATACCTTATTAATATTAATCACGTAGAAAAGTACATAAAGGGTAATGCACCGCAAGTTGTAATGAGTAACAAAGACACCCTTAATGTGTCAAAAAACAAAAAAGATGAATTTAAAAAATTATTTTCAGCGAAATATAAACAATGAACATTTTTGAACAATGAACAGTAAGCAGTGAACATTAAACTTTTTCTAAACAATGAACTGTAAACTTTTTATTCTTCTTTAGTTTCATTAACAGCATTATTTTTGTTTTGAATTTTAATAGTTATAGACTCTGTTTTTTTATTAAAGCCAACTATAATCACATCGTTTGGTTGGGGGGTATTTTTAATTATTATTTCTGCCATTGGGTCTTCAAGATATTTTTGAAGTGCTCTTTTTAGTGGACGTGCACCAAACTGTACATCAAAACCAAGTTCGGAAATATAATCTTTTGCCTGAGCAGAAATTTTTAATTCGTACCCCATAATTTTAACTCTTTGGAATAATCCTTTAAGTTCAATATCAATAATTTGGTGTATATGTTCACGTTCAAGTGAATTAAACATAACAACATCATCAATTCTATTTAAAAATTCAGGTGCAAAAGTTTTTTTAAGTGCATTTTCAATAATACCTTTTGCATGGTCATTAAAAGTATCTTTTTTTGCAGACGTTTCAAAGCCAACACCTCTTCCATACTCTGATAACTGGCGGGTTCCAATATTAGAAGTCATTATAATAATAGTATTTCTAAAGTCAATTCTTCGTCCTAAACTATCGGTTAATCTGCCTTCATCTAAAACCTGAAGTAAAATATGGAACACATCGGGATGTGCTTTCTCGATTTCGTCTAAAAGTACCACTGAATAAGGGCGACGGCGAACTTTTTCGGTTAATTGTCCACCCTCTTCGTAGCCAACATAACCCGGAGGAGCTCCTACTAAACGCGAAACCGAAAATTTCTCCATGTATTCGCTCATGTCAATTCTGATTAAATTATCAGGGTTGTCAAACAAATATTCGGCAAGGACTTTAGCCAATTGAGTTTTTCCAACGCCGGTAGGTCCAAGAAAAACGAATGTTCCGATTGGTTTATTCGGGTCTTTTAATCCGGCTCGGTTTCTTTGGATTGCTTTTACTACCTTTGTAATAGCTTCATCTTGTCCAATAACTTTTCTCCTTATTTCATCAAGCATTTTCAGTAAACGTTGTCCTTCAGCTTGGGCAATTCTTTGAACTGGCACACCGGTTTGCATAGCAACAACTTCAGCAACATTATCTTCGGTAACTGTTTGACGGTGAGCATTCATATCTTTTTCCCATTTGTTTTTTTCAGTTTCAACGGCTTCTAATAAGCGTTTTTCCTGGTCGCGAAGATTTGCTGCAAGTTCAAAATTTTGATTTTTAACAGAACCGACTTTTTCTTTTTTAATTGTATCTATTTTCTTTTCTAAATCAAGTATTGTTTCAGGCACATGAATATTCGAAATATGAACACGGGAACCAGATTCATCAAGTGCATCAATAGCTTTATCGGGCAAGTGGCGATCTGTTATATATCTGTTAGTTAATTTAACACAAGCTTTTATTGCATCATTGGTGTAAATTACATTGTGATGGTCTTCGTATCTTTCTTTAATGTTATTTAATATCTCATAAGTTTCTTCTTCTGAAGTTGGCTCAACCATAATTTTTTGAAAGCGACGTTCTAAAGCTCCATCTTTTTCAATATATTGTCTGTATTCGTCTAAAGTTGTGGCTCCAATACATTGTATTTCGCCACGAGCTAACGCTGGTTTTAACATATTAGCAGCATCTAACGAGCCACTCGCTCCACCAGCACCAACGATAGTATGAATTTCATCAATAAAAAGAATAACATTATGATTTTTTGACAATTCATTCAGAATAGCTTTCACTCTTTCTTCAAATTGTCCACGATATTTTGTTCCAGCAACTATTGATGCTAAATCTAATGTTACAACTCGTTTACCAAATAAAATTCTTGAAACTTTTCGTTGAACTATTCGAAGTGCTAATCCTTCAACAATTGCTGACTTACCAACACCTGGTTCACCTATTAATATAGGGTTATTCTTTTTACGCCTGCTTAAAATCTGAGCTAATCGTTCTATTTCTAATTCTCTGCCGGTAATAGGGTCTAAACGACTTTCTTCTGCGGCTTTTGTTAAATCAATCCCAAAATTGTCTAATACCGGAGTTTCCGATGATGATTTACTACTAGGATTAGGTTTGCTAGCCCCAAAACTTGAGCGGTCATCATCATCTCCATAAGAATCATCTGATTTATCTTTTGGAGTTTCGCCCATTAATATCCCTTTAACCGTTGGGTAATCAATATTATATTCTTCTAACAAAGGTGGAATAAATGAATTATCGTCCTTTAAAATAGCCAATAACAAATGACCTGTATCAATTACAGAGTTTTTTAAAGATTTTGCTTCTAAATAAACTAACTTTAAAACTCTTTCAACGTGTTTTGTTAATGGTAAATTATCAACTTCCGACATTTTTAAAGCGTCGTTAGCTTTAATTTTCTTCTCAATTAACTTTCGAATTTCTGTTAAATTAACACCTAACGAAATAAGAATATCAATTGCAATACCTTCGCCATCTCTTAATAATCCAAGGAAAAGATGTTCTGTGCCAACTACTTCATTACCAAGCCTTACTGCTTCTTCACGACTGTAATTTAACACATCATTTATTCTTTGTGAATACTTAGAATCCATATAAAAATTAATTAAAATTTAGTTACTACTCAGCAACAAATATAAATATATTTTTAATTCACCTAATAATAAAAAACCATAAAAAATATTCAATGCCAAACGAACAACCAACAATGTTCAAGACATAGTCCGTAATCTGACGGACACGCTTAATTATCAACCGAACTTTTGCTACTATCAAGATTCTTTCTGGCAGTTTCAATACTTTTTGAAAAGATAGCAAGCAGTTTCAAACATTCTTTAAATGCCTTTTCTGATTTACTTAAAAACTTCTTTATATGGTTTTCTGATAATAATTTTTAAAATAAC
>Ga0209211_10011897_pt1 | contig 11049 bp, 9 predicted proteins | sample RifGroA2_FD_183992 | JGI IMG/M metagenome (GOLD analysis project Ga0209211, IMG submission 183992) | Groundwater microbial communities from Rifle, Colorado, USA - Groundwater A2 (SPAdes) (version 2) | ecosystem: Environmental > Aquatic > Deep subsurface > Groundwater | place: Rifle, Colorado...
AGCCTATTTCAGCCCTACTATAATCTTGTCAAGCTGCTCCAAAAAGACGCTGTAGTTTCAGAGACAGCCTCGTGGATTTTCAGGGCAACCCCTTATGTTACGTTTGTTTCAATCTTACTCATAGCGTTGCTAGTACCAGTTCTATCATCACAGGTACCACTCAATTTCATAGGCGACATTATCCTAATCATATACCTGTTTGCCCTGGGAAGATTTTTCCTGGCGCTCTCTTCCCTTGATACAGGGAGCGCCTTTGGGGGTATGGGGGGGAGTAGGGAGATGGCAATATCTTCTATGGCAGAACCAGCCATGATGCTTTCCATATTTACCGTTTCCTTAACCGTTGGCTCTACCAATCTCAGCAATATCACCAGTACCTTGCTTAATTACAAATCATTGAATCCATCCCTCTTTTTGGCCTTTACGTCCCTTGTCATCGTTATTATTGCAGAGACAGGAAGGATTCCTGTTGATAATCCGTTCACCCATCTGGAATTGACGATGATTCATGAAGGGATGATCCTTGAATTTTCAGGGCGTTATTTAGCCCTGATAGAGTGGGCATCTTCAATGAAGCTGTTATTGTTATTGACTATCCTGGTGAATACCTTTTTACCATGGGGGATTGCCACTGACCTTACTTTCCCAGGACTGATTATTTCTTTTGCATTATATCTTGTTAAGATCGGATTTTTTGCCTTCGCGATCGTTATATTAGAATCTTCGTTTGCAAAGGTCCGATTATTTCGTATACCAAACCTGTTAGGCACATCATTTATTCTATCTGTTCTGGCAATTATTTCATTTTATGTGGTGAGTTAATTATCATGAAACAGCACATCATAGTAAATTCCCAAGTTATTGATGTATTAGCAGTTTTAATGCTCATGTCAACAATTATGCTCATCGGTACAAGCCGGGTAAAGACCTGTGTATGGGCATGCGCCTTTCGGTCCTTTTTATTGACATTAACCAGTGGTCTTATAGCCTATTTTTCTGGTATCCATCACATTTATATTACAACAGGCGTCTCGCTGGTGCTGAAGGTTGTTCTTATTCCAGGATTTCTCTTTTATATCATTGACAAGGTTGATATTAAAAAAGAGGTGGAGTCTTATATTAATTATACATTATCACTGCTGATATCCTGCGGTCTTGTCCTTATTGCATACTATTCAACACTATCTGTTGTTCAATTTGAAAATACCTTTATGCGGCATTGCCTACCCGTTTCCCTTGCCATTACCCTTGTGGGATTCTTTTCAATGATCACGAGGAAGAAGGCCATTACACAAATACTTGGGCTTGTTACCATGGAAGACGGGCTTTTCTTTGCCGCCTTATCCACGTCTTATGGTATGCCCCTTATAGTGGAGTTAGGTGTATTTTTCGATATTCTCGTGAGTGTTATCATTATGGGGATTTACGTGTATAGAATCAAGGAATCATTCGATACCATTGATACAGGCTTCTTAAGGGAACTCAGGGAATAAAATGATTATATTAATATTATTGATTATACCGTTAATAACTGCTATTGCGTGTGTCCTCATAGGGAAACATAGCGTATCAAAGTATATAAGTATTGCCGGTAGTTTTCTCGCTTTACTATACAATATATTCCTTAACTACAATATTCACGTCCATCGCTCCCTATTAGGACTAAATGATTTCTTTTATATGGATTCCTTGAGTATCCTTACTACCCAGATTGTTACCATTATTGGTTTTGCGTCTTCATTGTATTCAGCAGGATATATGGCAGCAGAACTTCACGAAGGCGTGGTTACTGAAAGGAAGTTGCGGTGGTACTACTTCCTCTTTCATATGTTTATTTTTACCATGTTATTGGTGTGTGTAACAAATAACCTGGGAATCATGTGGGTAGCAATAGAAGCAACCACGCTGGCGACTACGTTTCTGGTCGGTTTTTACAATAAAAAAGAACATCAGGAGGCGGCATGGAAGTATATCATCATTTGTACGGTGGGAATAACATTGGCATTGTTCGGCGTCATACTGACCTACCATTCGTCAAAAGGTGTTATTGGTGAAATTGGGTATGCGCTGAATTGGACAGATCTGCTTACCGTAGCAGATAGGTTTGAGCCGCATCTTATAAAACTGTCCTTTCTCTTTATCCTGATCGGATACGGCACAAAGGCAGGTCTTGCCCCGATGCACACATGGCTCCCGGATGCGCATAGTCAGGCGCCAGCGCCCATTAGCGCATTGTTTTCCGGAGTGTTACTAAATTGTTCATTGTACGGCATCATCAGATACCATGTCCTTACATCCAAATGTGTTGGTCCGCACTACTCATGCACACTCTTAATGGTGTTTGGGCTTATTTCTGTCATCGTTTCAATACCTTTTATCCTCGTGCAAAGGGATTATAAACGCCTTTTCGCCTATAGCAGTATAGAGCATATTGGTTTTATTGCGCTTGGAATAGGTTTTGGAGGTATGTATAGTGTTTACGGTGCAGAGTTGCATACATTTAACCATGCCGTAACGAAATCACTCTTGTTTTTCTGCGCTGGTAATTTATTCTTAAAATACAAGACAACGAAGATGGAGAGTATAAAGGGTATTATTAAAGTTACACCCATTACCGCAGTAATTCTTATTATTGGTGTCTTTGCTATTACAGGTACCCCACCGTTTAATATATTTGTTAGCGAGTTCATGGTGCTTGCTGATGGCTTTGCAAGTGGGAATGCATTCATCATTATATTTACCTCGGTGCTTATAGTATGTATTACCCTTATTTTTATTGGATATATATATAATATATTCAAGATGATTTTTGGTGTATCTCCTGAAACAACTGTTCCCAAAGGAGAGATAAGTAAATTTACCATTGCCGCAATGCTCTTCCTTTTGTTCTTTGTACTGGTTATCAGTTTCTATGTACCACCCCTTCTGCGTGAAATACTTAGTCGTGTCTATGATATTATAAGGAATGCATAATGAGTAACGGTATGCAACTCTACATCGATACTTTGTCCAGTCAATTCAAAGAGGTTATTTCCATCACGAAAAGTTTTCTGGAAAACGAGATATACATTTCCACGAAAAAAGAAAATCTTGCGGATGTGTGTGTCTATATACGAAGAACATTTAATGCGAATCTTTCGTCAATGATCTGTAATGATGAAAGAAGTCTAGATAAGTACTTCAAAATCTATTACGTTTTTTCTATGCCTCGTGCAGATATCTTCTTAATTGTTAACATACCTGTCAGTGAGCAACAACCTGAATTTCCATCAATTACCCCAAAAATTCCGGCAGCCCATTGGTATGAGCGTGAGATTAAGGATATGTTCGGGCTTGAACCAGTAGGGCATCCCGACCCACATACGCTTGTATTGCATGGGAATATGCCAGAAAAGACGTATCCTTTAAGAAAGGATTTTGATATCAATACCCGCATACCCCTTCAAGAATCCAAATTACCCTTTTTTAGAGTCGAAGGAGAAGGGGTTTTTGAAATACCGGTTGGTCCAATACATGCTGGTATTATTGAGCCTGGTCATTTTAGGTTTAGTGCGGTAGGTGATAGTATATTTTACTTAGATGCAAAGCTCTTTTATACGCACAAGGGCACGGAGAAACTCTTTGAAACTATGCCATATACAAAGGCTCTCTTTCTTGCAGAAAGAATTTGTGGAGTTTGTGCAGCCTCTCATGCGACAGGATACTGTCAGGCCATTGAAAAGGTCGCAGGTATTGAAATTCCACCGCGTGCAAAATTTATACGGACTATTGTTTTAGAATTGGAAAGGCTTTACAATCATATTGGTGATGTTGGCAATATCTGTGCGGGTGCTGCATTCCTTTTAGGAATCGCACATGGGTTCAGGATTCGTGAGCGTATGCAACAACTCAATGAGACCATTTGCGGCAACCGGTATTTAAGAGGTATGCTCACTATTGGCGGCGTGCGATTTGATATTGATGATGATTTAAAAAAACATATTTTAAATACGCTCAATAGTGTCAAAAAGGATTTCAAAGAACTCGTAAATATTATACTTGGCTCATCTTCTTTATTAGATCGACTGGAAACTACCGGTAGACTATCTACAGAAATTGCTACGGAGCTAGGGGTTGTTGGCGTAGCGGCAAGGGCTTCTGGTATTGCTACAGATACCAGACTTATTCACCCCTATGCAGCTTATGCCGAAGTAGATTTTGATATTCCTATCTTTTATTATGAGGGTGATGTGCTTGCAAGGGTACGGGTCAGGGTAGATGAGGTTTATCAGTCCATGTATATTATTGAGCAGTGTTTTGATAAAATGGTTGATGGCCCGATAAAAGCTCCAATTAAGGAGATTCCACCGTACAAACAGGCTTTGAGTTACGTTGAATCGCCGCGTGGTGAAAATATTTACTGGATTATGACAGCGCCGAACAATATGCTATTCAGATATAAGGTACGTTCCCCTTCTTTCTGTAATTGGCCGTCTATTCCATATACGATTCCCGGCAACATTGTTCCAGATTTTCCTCTGATTAATAAGAGTTTCGAGTTATGTTATTCGTGTACTGACTTATAAGATATTGCCCACGAAATACGCGAAATTACGCGAAAAAGAAAATTTTTGGGTAAGTTGAACTCTGTCAGGAATCTTATATCCTGATGAAAGTTATAAGATTATTGGGGCTTGTTTTAATGTTTACAAAACAATGGGATGTGGTTTTTTGGAAAACGTATATCAGGAATGTTTAGAAATTGAATTTGAGGATCAAGGAATTCCATTTAAATCTTACAAAGAATTAAAGCTCAAATACAGAGATAAACAATTAAAGCAAACATATAAACCAGATTTTGTATGTTATGATAAAATAATTGTTGAAATTAAGGCAATTTCCAATTTACTGGACGAGCATAAAGCACAAGTCCTTAATTATTTAAACGCATCTGGATTAAATTTAGGCATTCTTGTAAACTTTGGACATTATCCAAAGTTGGAATACGAAAGGTTTGTCTTAACAATGGGAAAAGAAGTTTTATAAAAAGTTTTTGTTATAAGGATTTTAAATCCGTTTTCGCGTTTTTTAGTGTATTTCGTGGGTAAAAAATGTTTACAAAATTTCAAAAAAGTTTACAAACAGGCGTCGTTACCTCAAAATATCCAAAAGAAAGAGAACCTGCTCCTTTGCGTTTTCGAGGGAGGATTGAGATTGATAACGAGCGATGCAAACAGTGCAATGCGTGCGTGGAGGTCTGCCCAACAAATGCTTACACATGGATCGAGGACAAAGGGAAGCGATACTTGCAGTTGGATCATGCAAAATGCGTATTTTGCGGCATGTGTGAGGAGGCATGTCCTTACAAAGCTATCAGGATTACGAATGACTTTGAACTTGCCGCAACAAACAGGGAAGACCTTTTAGTAAAGGCAGGTTTCAGCACAAACGCATCGGTTGAAGAACTGGGAGAGAAACTCAGAGAAAAGATATTTTCTGTATTCAGACGTTCACTCCACGTTCGTGAAGTGGATGCCGGCTCATGTAATGGATGTGAGTGGGAATTTGTCGCTTTATACAATAGCCCTATCCATGATCTACAAAGATTCGGAATAGACGTTGTTGCCTCGCCGCGCCATGCGGACTGTCTGCTTGTTACGGGACCTCCAACAAGAAATCTTGAAACCGCGTTGATAAAAACCTATCATGCCACCCCTGAGCCGAAGATGGTTATTGCCCTGGGCGCATGTGCAAGCAGTGGAGGTATTTTCAGCAATTGTTACGCCACGAAAAATGGGATTGATAATGTCGTCCCTGTTGATGCTTACATCCCGGGTTGTCCCCCGCGGCCACAGGCTATTATCTATGGATTTCTGCTTGCGTTGGAGAGAATCGATAAATAGGATAACCTTTCCTTCGCTTTCCAACCTCTTATCACAAGAGCCAAAGTATTACCTAACGTAGCCTTCACTTGCGGTGTTGAGCGTAGCGGAACACCGTCAAGAACAAGGCGTGGTTCGCCATTTCTTTCATCTATCCATTGCGATCGAGATAAGACCCAGATAAGGATGCCTGCAAGAGTAAAGACCCACCCCTACGACCCCCCAAAAAACGGCGAGTACTGGGCGTCAAGTGGAAGCGGTCGTTAGGCGGCAGTTTTTGCCCAGGCTATTTCTAATGACCAGCGAAATAGTTCAGTATCGGGTCTAAAACTGTTCCCATCGGGCTTTTTGCTCCCAAGCCTTTCAAGTTCTGCCTCAACAAACTCGCTAATGATAGGTATTCTTGGCCCCTTATCTAGTTCTTGCCCGCCTTTTTTATGCCCCAACAACTCTTTTATGGCTTCCTTTAACTCCCTCGATGTTACTATGCGGTCAACCAAAACCTCAAATTCCATTGGTACAACCCCATAGCCTGCTTCGATCCACTTACACGCTAATATCGGACGGAGCACGTAAAAATATTTCTTCACCCACACGATTTCGCCTTTGAGATATTCTCTAAAGTTGCCTTCGGCCATGTGTAGATAATGATAAAGGCAGGATTTGGGAGAATAATACTCCGGCATTAATGTTTTGATTTTATCTACAATATCAAGCCGTTGTTGATAAATTATGGGTGAATTTAACCATTCCAGCAAAGGCGGGTTTGACTTTCGGAAGAGTTTAAGGGCTTTTCTGATGTCCCAACCACTTAGGTCTATCAAATCGTTACCGGGTCGTTCAATCACATCTCGTTTTACATCAATACCGAGATACCAATTTTGAGGGTGAATATACAAAAAGCGCACATCATAATCACTATCTGCGGAAGGAAAACCCCATGCCCTACTTCCAGACTCGCAAGCGTAAAAGATGCACACTCTTTCTTCTTGCTCAAGTTCTTGTAATCTGGCTTGAATTTCTTTCTTTATCTCATCCATTTTTGTTCTTGGCGATAAATTTTTCTGCTGCCTAACGTTTCGCGTCAGCCGCCGCGCGTTTCTCTCGTGAAAGCCTGCGGGCAAGGTGCGCAAGCATCAAGAGTCGGCCAGTTGGCAGCGCGCGAAGCGCGGTCGGCTGCACGCGGTGTTAGCTTGCCAGTTGCGTTATATAAGTTTGGCTTCCTTACATTTTTCAAAAGCGAACTGTATAGAATAGCCAATACCAATGCCTGTGTTTGCGTTTGCTTCTAAGACTTCCTGAATCAAGAGCATTGCTTCAGCCATGAGTGAGCTGAAACTACCAAAGTCAATACCCATAATTTGAACACTGCCTCTTCCGGCAATCTGCTGACAATGGGCTCTAAGCTGTTTAGCGGCCGCCCGAAGCTCGTCCAAGTCTTGTGCTCCCAGAAACCGGCGCTGGGTAACGATTCCAATCACAGTCCCATCTGACATATCTACTATCGGTCCGCCGGAGTTCCCCCCGTTTACGGAGCCATCAATATAGAAAATGTCCTTGCTGATGTGCCCTGATATTACTGCACGTTGAACAAGCAGATGAGGTATCCCGTGTGGAAAACCGGAAAAGGCGATCTCGGTGCCTCTCAGATATGAACTCGGGACTTTCGGTTGAAGTACCTGCCGTCCATTTGGGATTTCACCCTTTGCTTTGAGGATTGCAAAATCGAACTCGGTGAGAGGAGAAAAAGAGAACAGCTTTAGATCGAACTTATGCCCGTCTTCAGTTACTCCTACTATCGGGGTATTTTGTCCATGATATTTTTCAATAACATGGTAATTCGTGATGAAAATTTCTGGTTGCAGGAAGTGAAAACCTGAGCCTTTGCTTGGGCCGCACTCGATTAGTACTGTCGCATTTGCCACTTTCTGATAGAGACTCATCTTCGACTCCAATGTGGGTAAGGCAAGCTAACCCAGTCTGTAAGCGGCGTAGCTGCAGTATCGCCATGTCCGTCTTGAGCGATTTGTTGGATGCTGTCTTCTTTCCATGTCTATCATCCAAGCCGAAAAAGTGTATCCTTGGAGATTTTCGATTCTATCTGTTCTATAATCTTTCCAAGTTCCACCTTCGTCTCTGCTTGGAGTCCTAAACAAACGGCAATTCCATCGGAATCTGTACTGAGGCGTGACGTCAGGTTGAGACGATACAAAAAATTCCTCTGCGGCGACATGCCGTATGCATGAAGATGCATGGGGTCTCCTCTTCGGGCATCAGTGAGATGGGAGAACTGAAACTCTTTGCGAAGATACTCCAGCAGGAAGTCCTGAATCGCGAGAACAAGATGCTTGTTGATGGCTTCGAACGTCTGAACCTTATGGTGCAACTGGATCAGGATGGTCTTCGCCGTCATCTTCCAATTCATGCCATAGGTCTTGTAGGATGCCGCATCTTCCCTGATGACATCGACTCCAACATCCTGAAGGTACTTTTGGCGTGCTGGCCAGACAGTGCCCGTTGTGTCAATGGTCTGTAGTTCAACGCCGACAAAGTCCTTTACCTTACCATCTCTGACAGACGTGAGGAAGTAGTCAACACTGCCGCCTGGGATGGAAACCTCTGGTACGATGTGCAATTCGTTCCCCGGTTCGTGAACAGTCAGTAAGTGCAGGCAGTCGGTGAAGACCTGCCTTCGTTCAAGTAGTCGGTATGGGCAGATGATAATGGGGCGTTTGCCCTTACCGTAGAGAACAGAGCAACTACCGATTGATATTTCCGGCTGACTTTTCCGCACTTTGATGCACTTGCGGTCAAGGTAGGGACACCACTGCCGCGCCACAATGGATTTCCAGTCTTGTGTCTTGTCCACCGTGCTTTGTCCGAACAACTCAATCATATTGCTCATAGAAGTGTCTCGCATCTCCGCTCGGCAATTTTCAGATACTCCAGCGCAAGGTCTATTCCAACGGACCTTCTGCCGAGCTGGCTGGCAACGAGCATGGTAGTTCCAGTTCCACAAAAAGGATCAAGGACCAAACCTTCTGGAGGGCAAGTCGCCAGAATTGGAATTTTGCAGAGGTCTTCGGGGTAAGGAGCGAAGTGATCATCACGTTTCTGTGTATCCTCCGGCAGGATGTCCCAGACATCGGATGGTTTGCTTCCGTTGGGGTGGTATTTTAGAAAATAGAACCCCTTGCCTCTCAACTCCTTTGCCCGTCCTGACACTCTTTCCGAATCGGAATGCGTCGTTCTTTGTTGGCCACGGATGATCATGCGAAAGTCGGTGACATCACCTCGCACAACGGCGGCTAGCATGTCTTCTAACGCAGCCATTGCGTCCCTCCTCTCTGCATCTGTAAGGGCGGTCGTAAGTTCAATCTGTCGTTTGTACCTGACCCCACTGACGCCAGTGGCCGAAACTACCGAACCATTAACTACCTTTGTTTTCTTCGGATCACTTCGTATGGCGTCAGCATCGTAGTAATATCCACGAGGATGTTTCACGAAATGGAAAACGTCCTCATGGACGTTGCGGAGCCTGTCGAGGGTATTGTCTGGCCCACCTTTGACTTTATTCCAGACTACGCTGTTTCGCAACGTCCAATCTTGTTCGTCTATCATTCTGATTGCCAGACGCCAAGGGATTCCAAGAAGCCGCTTGTCTGCATACGAATCGCCGATATTCAACCAGAAAGAACCGGATTCCTTGAGCACCCGTTTGACCTCTGCGAAGATTTCCAACAGATGTAAAACGAAATCGGAATAGTCTCGTTCAAGTCCGATTCCACCGTTGTGATACTCCCGCTTTCCCCAGTACGGCGGGCTTGTCATGCAGAAGTCGAAGACCCCAGATGGACACAGTCGGAGGACTTCCAAGGCGTCACCCTGGATAAAAAGAGGGGCAAGACGCCCCTTTTTGGCGTAGTCCTCGATTCTGTCGCGTGTGTCTGTGATATTGGCAATCATCGGACGAATTATACCTCTTCTGTCGTCAGGTTTGATTTCATTCTCTCATGCATCCAACTTTATATTAGACTTCCCAATTATCATATTATTTTACGTCGTTTGCGAAACCTATTATTACATTATATAGCCTAACATCGACAGCATATTACTCAATTATATAAGTATAATCAACTTTATTTACTTGTTATAGGTTAGATTTGCATATAATTATAAAACCATTTAGTTCGTAGAAGGGTAAGTTTTCGTGAGGAATTTTAAAATTTCTACGTGGGAAAAATATCTCGCGGACTTGCATTCTTCGTTTTAACTTACTATAATGTCTTTCGATTTTCCTGGCTACTCTGTTCGGGAGTAATAATTTGATTCAATGTGAGGTAACGGTGTGAGATGAATGCAAACAATATCCTTTATGAAACGGCACTCAAACAATTTGATACTGTAGCAGAGATGTTAAATATAGAAGATGGTATAAGGGAGCGTATGAGGAATCCAAAGCGCTCCCTTATTGTTTCTGTACCTGTTAAAATGGACACTGGCAAAGCCAAGGTATTCAAAGGCTATCGGGTGCAACACGATATTACGCTCGGCCCTTCCAAAGGCGGTATTCGTTATCACCCTAATGTAGACCTTGAAGAAGTTTCCGCCCTCGCCATGTTGATGACATGGAAATGCGCACTCATGCACATGCCGTATGGCGGAGCCAAGGGAGGCGTTCAATGCAGTCCAGAGGAAATGTCAGAAGGCGAGTTGGAACGCATGACACGTCGTTACACCACGGAAATTGTTCAAATCATAGGACCCGACAAAGACATTCCCGCCCCCGATCTTTACACCAATTCACAAACTATGGCATGGATGATGGATACTTACAGTATGCAGCAAGGTAATACCGTCCTGGGAGTCGTTACCGGTAAACCATTGTTATTGGGTGGTTCGCTAGGTAGGACAGAAGGCACAGGGCAGGGTGTTGCCTATATGGTTATGGAGGCTGCAAGGGTTTTATATAAGGATCTCCGTGGTCTGCGAGTTGCGATTCAGGGATTGGGAAATGTCGGGTCTGTGGCTGCCCGCCTTCTCTACGAGCAGGGTTGTAATATCGTGGCAGTGAGCGATGTCAGCGGTGGGGCATACAATCCCAAAGGTATCCTTGTTCCGTACCTCATGCATCATCTTAAAGAAAATAAGCATGTTGTTGGGTTAAAAGAGGCAACTGCTATAACAA
>Ga0209211_10011898_pt1 | contig 11048 bp, 11 predicted proteins | sample RifGroA2_FD_183992 | JGI IMG/M metagenome (GOLD analysis project Ga0209211, IMG submission 183992) | Groundwater microbial communities from Rifle, Colorado, USA - Groundwater A2 (SPAdes) (version 2) | ecosystem: Environmental > Aquatic > Deep subsurface > Groundwater | place: Rifle, Colorado...
TATCCTCGGCGGCAGCCTGTCGGCGCTGATCCTCATCTGTGTGTCGCTGGCTGGGCTGGCGCGCCTGGCCGGGGAGGATCTGCTCGGCCTGCTGCGCCTCTGCGGTGGCCTGTATCTGCTCTACGCCGGTATCAGCCAATGGCGCCAGGCGGCGCCACTGCAAACCCAAAGCCCCAGTGCACCCCACCAGCGGTTATTCCTGTCAGCGTTTCTGGTCGGCATGAGCAACCCCAAGGACATTCTGTTTTTCTCATCCTTTCTCAGCCTGCTGGTCCCTCAGAACGGCAGCCTGCTGCTGCACAGCCAGATCGTGCTGGTCTGGGTGCTGGTCGACCTCGTGATCATGCTCGGGTATGCCTGGTTCGCTCGGCATCAGCGGCTACTCGACGGCCGTCAATTATCCCGATGCTGCGCAGTACTGCTTGGCGCTTTCGGCAGCGCAGCGCTACTGCTCGAAACGCAACCGCTCTACGCCCACCTCAGCGCACTCTGAGGCGGCGCTAGCCCCAAGCCCTGCGCAGCGCCTGCAATGCCTCGCTGATCTGCGCCTCGGGCACCGCGGCAAAGCCCAGCACCAGCCCGGCGCGCTGATCGTCCGGCGTGCGGCTGTCGGGCAGCCAGTAACTGCTAAGCGCGCTGATCTCCACACCAACCCGCTCCCACCACCGGCAGCGGCGCGCAGCCGGGTACATCCGCAGGCCAGCCCGCCAACAGCGCATCGCGCCGGCTGCGGGCGGCCGTGCGCATGCGGCGGATATGCCGCTGAAAGTGCCCGGCGGCGATAAATTCGGCCATCACCGCCTGGGTGCCGATTTCCGAATGGCGCATATCCAGGCCACGGCGACGGGCAAAGGCTTCGGCCAGCGCCGGCGGCAATACCAGATAACCCAGACGCAACGCCGGAAAAGCAATCTTGCAGAAGGTGCCGACGTAGAGCACCCGGCCCTGGCGGTCGAGGGCCGCCAGGGGCGCTAACGGCGTGCCGCTGTAGCGGTACTCGCCGTCGTAATCGTCCTCGATAATCAGGCCGTTATTACGCTCGGCCCACTCCAGCAGCTGCAGGCGCCGCGCCAGCGACAGGGTGACCCCGCTCGGGTACTGGTGCGAGGGCGTCAGGTAAACCAGCCGGCAGTCTTCAAGCTGCGCTAACGCGGGGACATCCATGCCCTCGCCATCCACCGCCACGCCACACAGCTGCGCACCAGCAATCGCCAGGGCATGACCGGCGGCGCGGTAACCGGGGTTTTCCACGGCCACCCGAGCACCCGGCGTGACCAGCAACTGCGCGCACAGGCTGATAGCCTGCTGCGCGCCATTGGTGACGACAATCTGCGCCGGATCGCAGTGCAGGCCACGGCTGTTGCGCAGGTAAGCGGCGATCAACTCACGCAATTGCAGATCGCCGGCCGGGTCGCCATAGCCCAGTCGCGCCGGCGAGGGTTTGCGCCAGAAGCGCGCAGACAGCCGCGCCCAGGTCTCGAAGGGAAACAGATCAAAGGCCGGCACACCGACGCGAAACGCCCGCGGCGGGCCGCTCAATGGCGGGTTCAGATGATGATTCTGTAACAGCTGCAAAGCGGCACTCTGCGTGCTGCCAGACAGCTGAGCCTGGGCAGAGGGTACGGGCGTTGGCCTCGTCGCCCCGCTTAACTCGGCCACATAAGTGCCGGCGCCGATGCGCCCCTCGATATAACCCTCGGCATACAGCTGATCGAACGCGCGGGTCACGGTGTTGCGCGAGATACCCAGCAGGTTCGCCAGATCACGACTGGCCGGCAAGCGCGTGCGGCGTTGCAGGCGACCATCAAGGATGCGTTCACGCAGCGCCTGATAAAGCTGGCGCGCAAGGCCCTGCTGCGGGTCGAGCTGGATGCCGGACAGATCGACCGGTAGCGGCGCAGCGGACGAAATGGCCATGACGATTGGCTCCATAAAAGTCGCAGAAAGTGGATCTTACAACAGACCAATATCCTGCCTAGCATGGCTCCATCGCGTTCGCAGGCTGTTGAAAAACTACCTGCGTTGCCATTGCGGCGTTAAAAACAGGCCGAGACACGGCGTCTCAAAATGCTCATTTACAGCTCGTAAACTCCGCTTTTTCGCCTGTTTTTGCCTTGCACTGGCTGCCTCGCCAATGTTTTTCAACGGCCTGCTAGGAGCCCGCCCATGTACACGCCCGCCGCCTTCCGCCAAGACGACCTCGCTACGCTGCACCAGCAGATGCGCGCCACGCGCCTGCCTACGCTGGTCAGCCACGGTACTCAGGGCCTGCTCGCCAGCCATCTGCCGTTGCTGCTGGAACCTGGCGAGGGCCAATACGGCACGCTGTACGGCCACTTCGCCAGGGCCAACCCGCAGTGGCGCGACCTCGACGAGGGCAGCCCGGCGCTGGTGATCTTCCAAGGAGCGGAGGCCTATATCAGCCCCTCCTGGTACGCCGCCAAGGCCGAGCACGGCAAGGTGGTGCCGACCTGGAACTACATCAGCGTGCAGGCCCATGGCCGCGCCGAAGTATTCGATGACGCCGAGCGCCTGCTGCAGCTGGTCAGCCGCCTCAGCGCGCTGCACGAAGCCGAGCGCCCGCAGCCCTGGGCGGTGAGCGATGCGCCGCGCGACTACATCGACAGCATGCTGCGCGCCATTGTCGGCTTCGCCCTGCCCATCGAGCGCCTGGAAGGCAAATGGAAGCTCGGGCAAAACCGCAGCCAGGCCGACCAGGCCGGCGTGCGCGAGGGCCTGCACGCCAGCCATGACCCACGCGACCGCGAACTGGCCGCACATATCAATAGCCAACACTTAGCCAAGGAAGCGCCATGAACATTGAAATCCGTCCCGTCAGCACCGCCGATCACGCCGCCTGGTTGCCGCTGTGGCAGGGCTATCTGCACTTTTACCAAAGCGCGTTGCCCGCCGAGGTCAGCGCCATGACCTGGCAGCGTTTTCTCGACCCGAGCGAGCCCACCCATGCCGCCCTCGCCTGGCGCGACGGCCAGGCCGTAGGGCTGGTGCAGTGGATCTTCCACCGGACTAATTGGTCGCTGGAGAACAGCTGCTACCTGCAGGATCTGTTTGTCGGCGCCGATCAGCGAGGCGGCGGCATCGGGCGGCGGCTGATTGAGCACGTCTATGCCCAGTCCCAGGCGGCCGGCTCCAGCCGCGTGCATTGGCTGACCCAGGAAACCAACTACCCAGGCCGCCAGCTCTACGACCGCATCGCCGAGCGCTCGGGCTTTATCCAATACCGCAAACAGTTCTGAACAGGAGCCGCCGCATGCCCCAGCAACCGCTACACGACTGGCAGCCCGTGCCCACCCCGGCCCATAAACCCCTGGACGGTCAGTATGTGCGCCTCGAACCGCTCGACCCGGCGCGCCATGGCGACGATCTGTGGCAGGCGTTGCAAGGCCCGGATAGCGACCCGGCACTCTGGGATTACCTGCCCTACGGCCCATTCAGCGAACGCGCGGCGTTCGATGCATGGCTGAGCGGCCATGCGGCCAGCCGCGACCCGTTGTTCTTTAGCGTGATCGACCTGAGCCAGCAGCGCGCGGTCGGCCTATTGAGCTATCTGCGCATTGCGCCCAAGGATGGCTGTATCGAGATCGGCCATATCGCTTTCGGCCGCGCCATGCAGCGCAGCCCGGCGTCGACCGAGGCGGTTTATCTACTGGCCAAGCTCGCGCTAGGCACGCTCGGCTACCGCCGCCTGGAATGGAAGTGCAACGCCGACAATGCCCGCTCAATGCGCGCGGCCAAACGTCTGGGCTTCAGTTACGAAGGGCTGTTTCGCCAGCATATGGTGGTCAAGAGGCGTAACCGCGACACCGCCTGGTTTGCCATCCTCGACAGCGAATGGCCGGCCTGCAACGCGGCCTTTGAACGCTGGCTGGCGGCCGACAACTTCGATGCCGAGGGGCGGCAGCAGCAGCGTCTGCAAGACCTGCGGTAATAGCGCAGCGGTTTATTCGATCTCGAACAGCCCGTTCTTTAGCGGTGCATCGGCCAGCCGCTGGCGCACATCGTCGTCAATGCGCGGATCATCCGGGCGGTACAGGCGCACCTGACGGTAGGCGCTGATGCGGTTGATTTCGGTGCCCAGGTATTCCCAGACCACGCGGGTGCAGGCCGGGCTACGGCGGTCGCCGCTGGAGACGCCGGTTTTCAGGCCATTCAGGCGGGTGATGCGGCTCTTGTAGCTGGGAATCAGAATGGTCTGGCTCATCTCGTTGAGGGTCAGTGATTCGTAGTCCATCAGAAACAGCCGGTCCTGCAGCTGAAACGCCGCACCCAGGTAACGGCAGCGCACCCAGTCTTCGCCCTGCACGTCGGCGCTGGCGGATCGCTCCTGACGCTCCTGGCGCTCGAACAGGAAGTCGCCGTCTTCCTCCCACAGATGCACCAGCGATAACAGCACGGTGCCCGGCACCGACATGCAGTTGGAGTATTCGAAGTAGTAGCCGCAGTAACGCGACAGGTTGCCGGCATGCGCGCGCAGGGGCTTAAGCAGCTCCACCAATGCATCGGTACGCGCGCCGGAAACCTGGCCCGGCGTGCGCGCACCAATCAGGTCGGCGAACTGCTCGGCCGGCAGGCTCAGCTCGTAGGCTTCGACACCGAAGAAATCGCAGATCCGCTTGAGGTTGTAAGCCGTCGGTCGGCTTTGCCCGCTCAGGTATTTGTTGAACTGGGCGCGATTGATCGCGAGCTTGCGGCAAACCTCGGCGATTGACCGGTAATGGCTGCACAACAGCTTTAGATTGGACCCTAGATGGTCGGACATGGCGGTTTTCCTGGTGATGCGAGCGACGCGATTCTAGCATCAACTCGCATCAGTTCGCCGCGACCCGCGAAATTGCACGACAAAGGCCCTTGCACAACCATGCCGGGGCCGCACGGTGGCGCGGTGTCAACCTATCTAAAACAACAAGAGAGGCAACCTCATCATGCTCGATCTGCTCAATGACCTGCTCTGGAGCAAGGTCCTCATCGTCGCCCTGGTCGGGCTCGGTCTGTACTTCTCGATTCGCTCGCGTTTCGTCCAATTCCGTTACTTCGGCGACATGTTCCGCATCTTCGCCGAAGCCTTTGAGCGCCAGCCAGGCCAGCTCAGCTCGTTTCAAGCACTGATGCTTTCGGTCGCTGGCCGCGTAGGGGCCGGTAACATCGCCGGCGTCGCAGTGGCAATCATGCTCGGCGGCCCTGGCGCCGTATTCTGGATGTGGCTGGTGGCGCTGCTCGGTATGGCCACTAGCTACTTCGAATGCTCCCTGGCGCAGCTGTACAAGCGCCGCGAGGCTGATGGCACCTACCGTGGTGGCCCGGCTTTCTACATCCTGCACGGCCTGGGTCAGCGCTGGATGGCGGTGGTGTTCTCAATCCTGCTGCTGGTGACCTTCGGCTTCGGCTTTAACGCCGTACAGTCCTACACCGTCGCCACTTCGCTGCATGACACCTTCGGTCTGCCGACCTATGTCAGCGGTCTGGTACTGGTAGCGATCATCGGCCTGATCATCTTCGGCGGCATCAAGCGCATCGCCAGCATGGCTGACGTGCTGGTACCGATCATGGCGTTCTCCTACATCGGCATGGCGCTGGTGGTACTGGGCATGAACATCAGCGAAGTACCGGAAACCCTGAGCCTGATCGTGCGCAGCGCCTTCGGTCTGGAACCGGCCTTTGCCGGCGGTATCGGCGCGGCCATCCTGATGGGCGTCAAGCGCGGCCTGTTCTCCAACGAAGCGGGCCTGGGCAGTGCGCCCAACGTTGCTGCCGTGGCGGAGGTCAAGCACCCGGCCGCTCAGGGTATCGTGCAGTCGCTCAGCGTGTTTATCGACACCATTCTGGTATGCACCAGCACCGCGCTGATCATCCTGCTGTCGGGCGTGTATCAGCCGGGTAGCGAGATGGCGGGCGTCGTTCTGACCCAAACCGCTCTGGCCGCCGAAGTTGGCGAATGGGGCCGCGTGTTCGTCAGCATGGCGCTGCTGCTCTTCGTCTTCACCACCCTGGTTTACAACTACTACCTGGGTGAGAACGCCCTGAGCTTCTTCAGCAAGAAGCGCTGGTTGCTGCAGCTGTACCGCGTGATGGTGATTGCGCTGGTGCTGTGGGGCTCGATGCAGGACCTGTCGACCGTATTCGGCTTCGCCGACGTAACCATGGGTCTGCTGGCATTGGTCAACCTGACCGCTATGTTCCTGCTGTTCAAGACTGGCCTGCGCCTGATGCGCGACTATGACGACCAGCGCAAAGCCGGTGTAGAGTCCCCAGTATTCGATGCGAAAAACTTCGCCGACCTGGACCTCGACCCAGCTGCATGGCCTAACGCGGCGCAAAACGCCCCGGCCAACCATGCGGAAATTGGCAACAGCGTGCATCAGCGCTAAGCCGTCGCTAACGCTGCATACGCTGTAATAAACAGGGGGCTTGGCCCCCTGTTTTCTTATAAGAACAATGAAAGTACGGAGACCCCTGATGGGTTGTAGCAATCTTCTGGTGCTCTACACCGGTGGCACCATCGGCATGCAAATGAGCGCCACGGGCCTGGCCCCAGCGTCCGGTTTCGATGAGCGCCTGCGCCGCCAGCAAGCGCTGGAGTCTCAGCCGCTGCCGCAATGGACCTTCCGCGAGCTGCTGCCGCCAATCGACAGCGCCAATATGAACCAGCACAACTGGCTGGCGATGGTCGCGGCGATTCGCGCCGGCATCGAGCAGGACGGCTGCGACGGCGTACTGCTGCTGCACGGCACCGACACCCTGGCCTACAGCGCTGCCGCCCTGAGCTTTCTGCTGCTGGGTTTGCCCGTACCAGTGATTCTCAGCGGTTCGATGCTGCCGGCCGGTGCCGAGGGCAGCGATGCCTGGGGCAACCTGTTCGGCGCTATGCGCGCGCTGCAGGCCGGCGTCACGCCGGGCGTGCACCTGTATTTCAACGGTGAGCTGCTGCATGGCGCGCGGGTCAGCAAGCTGCGCAGCGATGCCTTCGATGCCTTCCACGTGCTGCCACGCCAGCGCCAGAGCCCACGTGCGGAAAGCATTCCAGCGAATATCGACTACCGCCAACCGCGCCAGCCGGTGAATCTGGCCGTACTGCCGTTCTACCCCGGCATCCAGGCAAACCACATGCGCGCCCTGCTGGACAGCGGCGTGCAAGGCCTGCTGCTGGAGTGCTACGGCAGCGGCACAGGCCCGTCAGACAACGCTGAACTGCTCGATGTGCTCAAGGCCGCCCATGCACGTGGCGTGGTACTGGCCGCAATCAGCCAGTGCCCGCACGGCCATGTCGAGTTCGGCGTGTATGCCGCCGGCAGCCAACTGGCCAGCGCCGGGCTGATTTCCGCCGGCGGTATGACCCGTGAAGCGGCTCTGGGCAAGCTGTTCGCCCTGCTCGGCGCCGGTCTGAGCCAGGCCGAGGTGGAACACTGGTTCGCCCTGGATGTCTGTGGTGAACGCGCCGATTGAAGCTTGGGCCCTTACGGCTAGGCTGTAAGGGCTTTACCCAGCCAAGGAGAGTGTCGCCATGCCCGTTCGCATCCCCGTCGAGATCCGCCCTGTAACTGCCGCCGATCATGCGGTCTGGCTGCCACTATGGCAGGGCTATCAACGGTTCTATATGACCGAGATCGCCGCAGCGACCAGCGACATTACCTGGCAGCGCTTTCTCGACCCGGCCGAGCCGATGCATGCCGCGTTGGCCTGGCATGATGGCCAGGCGATTGGCCTGGTGCATTGGATCTACCACCGCTCGACCTGGACACCCGGCGACTACTGCTACCTGCAGGACCTGTTTATCAGCAAGGATGTACGCAGCAGTGGTGCCGGCCGTAAGCTGATCGAACACGTCTACCGCGAAGCCCAGGCACAGGGCTGCTCGCGTACCTACTGGATGACCCACGAGAGCAACAGCAAGGCCATGCTGCTGTATGAACGTATCGCTGAACGCTCTGGTTTCATCCAATACCGCAAAGTGTTCTAAGCACTGACTTCGTGGTCAGAAATTCTGCCATGCGCTCTTGCCGCAGGCAGATTACGGCGTTATCTTTTGCGCCACGCCCGGCCACCTGCGCCGGCCGCGCACCTGGATCAGCAGACAGGGTAAACACTGAGCTGGCTAACCTGAACCCAACTTCAGAGGAGCCAACTCAATGGCTGCTACACGTATCTGGATCAAAAACCCCCTCGCCATCTTCACTGCAAACAACCTCGACGCTGCCGGCGGCCTGGTGATTGAAGACGGTGTGATCAGTGAACTGCTCAAGGCTGGCCAGCAGCCGAGCCAACCCTGCAATCGCACTTTCGATGCCCGCGAGCATGTGGTGCTGCCGGGGCTGATCAACACCCACCACCACTTCTATCAAACCCTCACTCGCGCCTGGGGCCCGGTGGTCAATCAGCCGTTGTTTCCCTGGCTGAAAACCCTCTATCCGGTGTGGGCACGCCTGACCCCCGAGAAGCTCGCCCTGGCCAGTAAAGTGGCCCTGGCCGAACTGCTGCTGTCCGGCTGCAGCACCGCGGCAGACCACCATTACCTGTTCCCAGGCGGCCTGGAAAACGCCATCGACGTGCAGGTCGAAGCGGTGCGCGAACTGGGCATGCGCGCCATGCTCACCCGTGGTTCCATGAGCCTCGGCGAAGCCGATGGCGGCTTGCCGCCGCAACAGACGGTGCAGCAGGGCGAAGTGATCCTGGCCGACAGCCAACGGCTGATCCAGGACTACCACCAGCGCGGCGACGGCGCGCAGATCCAGATCGCCCTGGCGCCCTGCTCACCCTTCTCGGTGACTCAGGAAATCATGCGCCAGAGCGCCGAACTGGCCGAAGAACTGGACGTGCGCCTGCACACCCACCTGGCCGAAACCCTCGACGAAGAAGACTTCTGCCTGCAGCGCTTTGGCCTGCGCACCGTGGACTATCTGGACAGCGTCGGCTGGCTCAGCTCGCGCACCTGGCTGGCCCACGGCATTCACTTCAACCCGGATGAAATCGCCCGCCTCGGCCAGGCCGGGACCGGCATCTGCCATTGCCCAAGCTCGAATATGCGCTTGGCCTCGGGCATCTGTCCGACCCTCGACCTGGAAGCCGCCGGTGCACCCATCGGCCTCGGCGTGGATGGCTCAGCCTCCAACGATGCCTCGAACATGATTCTCGAAGCGCGTCAGGCTTTGTATATCCAGCGCCTGCGTTACGGCGCCGAAAAAATCACCCCGGAACTGGTGCTGGGCTGGGCCAGCAAGGGTTCGGCCAAGCTGCTGGGGCGCAGCGATATCGGCGAACTGGCGGTGGGCAAGCAGGCCGACCTGGCCTTCTTCAAACTGGATGAGCTGCGCTTCTCCGGCAGCCACGACCCAATCTCCGCCCTGCTGCTGTGCGGCGCCGACAAGGCCGACCGGATGATGATTGGCGGCCAGTGGCGCGTGATCGACGGCCAGATCGAAGGCCTCGACGTGGCCAAGCTGATCGCCGATCACCGCCAGGCGGCCAAGGAGTTGATTGCTGGGTGATGCATCCACCCTGAAGGAGCTGCTGGGCGGTACCCCGCCGCTCCTACGGCAGTTAAAACACCGACCAGCCGATCCGCTCGCTCAGCAGCTCCAGGGCCTTGATCCCGGCCAGGGAGTTGCCGGCGGCGTTCAGCTCCGGTGACCACACGCATACGCTGAAACGCCCCGGTACCACTGCGACAATGCCGCCGCCAACACCACTCTTGCCCGGCAGGCCGACGCGGTAGGCGAAATTGCCCGCCTCGTCATACAGGCCGCTGGTGGCCATGATCGCGTTGACCTGTTTGCTCTGCCGCGCACTCAAAATCGACTGACTGCTGTGCTTGCAGAAGCCGTCGTTAGCCAGAAAGCAGAACGCCCGCGCCAAGTCGACGCAGCTCATGCGCAGCGCGCAGTAACTGAAATAGCTGCGCAGCACCGCTTCCACATCGTTGTGAAAATTGCCGAAGGACTGCATCAGGTAAGCCGCCGCCGCATTGCGCGCGCGGTGCTGGTATTCCGACTCGGCCACCCGCTGGTCCACCGCCACCTCCGGGTTACCCGCCAGACGGCGCACAAAGTCACGCATCGACAGCACTGGCGCAGCAAAGCGCGACTGATTGATGTCGCAGATCACCAGCGCACCGGCATTGATAAACGGATTGCGCGGCTTGCCCCGCTCGAACTCCAGCTGCACCAACGAATTGAAGGGTTGGCCGGAGGGCTCATGACCCAAACGCTGCCAGATATCCTCACCGGAATGCTCGATCGCCTGCACCAGGCTGAACACCTTGGAAATGCTCTGCACGGAGAACGGCGTGTGCGCATCACCGGCGCAGAACAACTCGCCATCGTTGCTGTACACCGCAATACCCAGCTGATTGGCCGGCACATCAGCCAGTGCCGGGATGTAATCGGCCACTTTCCCTTGCCCGATCAGCGGGCGGACTTGATCAAGAATTTCATTCAATAGCGCTTGCATGCTCAGGCCCATAGCGGCGCCCAGACGCCCGGGCTCTGTGGCTAGACGCTTGCGGCAAGACGCTGATCACAGCCGGGCCCGGAAAACTTTTCAGGAACACCCCCGGCACAGGCAAACCCGATCAAAACTGGGTATATTGCGCGCCCGCGCAGCTGGCCAATGGCCAGATTGACGCCTGCTCGTGAATGTTCACGGATGACCATAAGGATCGACACGCATGTCCGCACTCCGCCTCAGCACCCTGTTACTCATTGCCCTAGCCTGCGTAGGCTGCTCAACCGGCGCCTGGTTCAAACTGCCGGAAAACAGCACCCTGGTGATCAACGAACGACCGGCGAAGAACAACCAGGGGCTTGTCCGCAGCCGTCCCTTCTCCTGGGGCGCCAGCGCTGGTATTCCCTACCGTATCGAAGACAATCAGGCCAATACCATCCGCTCTGGCAAATTGAAGAGCCGTTTCCGAGTGGCCTCGATCTTTTGGCCACCAGTCGGCATCGCTTACTGGCCAATGGGTTTCGGCCAACGCTGCTTTGATCTGACCGGCGAAGCACCGCAGACCTGCACCTATCAAGACCTACTGGAACTGC
>Ga0209211_10011899_pt1 | contig 11048 bp, 15 predicted proteins | sample RifGroA2_FD_183992 | JGI IMG/M metagenome (GOLD analysis project Ga0209211, IMG submission 183992) | Groundwater microbial communities from Rifle, Colorado, USA - Groundwater A2 (SPAdes) (version 2) | ecosystem: Environmental > Aquatic > Deep subsurface > Groundwater | place: Rifle, Colorado...
CCAGCTTTTATCGAAATCGTATCCCTGATAGTTTTCATTAATATTCTCCTCGCTATTTTCAATCTTGTGCCCATACCGCCCCTTGACGGCTCTAAGCTGATTTTTGCTTTCTTCCCGGATAAGTCGCACCAAATCAGAGGATTTTTCGAAAGATACGGTTTAATTCTCGTTCTCTTTTTTATTTTCTTCCTATGGCAATTTATCTTCCCGGTCATAGTCCTGCTTTTCCGGCTGATTACCGGTATTGCTTTCTAGGTTAAACCTTGATAAAGTATTGGTCTCCATCCGGAGCGTTTTTATTATCCATGTCCACAATTAATCAGCTTATTAGACGCAACAGAAAAAAGATTGCTCGCAAAACCAAGGCGATTGCTTTGACGCGCGGTTTCAATACTATCAAGAACCGTCCGGTATTTTTTAACGCCCCCTTCAAGCGAGGGGTGGCTACTAAAGTTACGACCAAAACTCCCAAAAAACCAAACTCCGCCATCAGAAAAATAGCCAGGGTCCGTCTGACCAATGGCATGGAAGTGACCGCCTACATCCCCGGTATCGGCCACAATTTACAAGAACACTCCGTGGTTCTCTTGCGAGGCGGTCGTGTCAAGGATGTCGGTTTGCGTTATACAATTGTGCGCGGAGTGCTGGATGCTACGGGTGTTGAAAATAGAAAACAAGCTAGGAGTCAATATGGAGCCAAGAAACCAAAGGGGAAGTAAATAATAGAATGAGAAGAAAAATAAAAACTAAAGCTAAAATTCAGCCCGACTACACCTATGATTCCGAGAAGGTGACAAAATTTATCAACTACTGCATGGAACGCGGCAAGAAGGCGACTGCCAGAAAGATTGTTTACGAGTCCTTCAAAGATATCAAGGAAAAAACTAAGAATCCAAATCCTCTGGAAGTTTTCGAATCCGCGCTTAAAAATACCGGTCCGACTATGGAAGTACGCTCAAGACGTGTTGGCGGAGCCAATTATCAAATTCCTCGTGAAGTACGCCCGGAGCGCCGTCAATTTCTTTCAATGAAATGGATTATTGACGCCGCGCGCGCCAAGAAGGGCAAACCTATGCATGCAAAGCTCGCGGAAGAAATTATCGCTGCCTCCAATAACGAAGGCGACGCTGTTAAAAAACGCGAGAACACTCATAAAATGGCGGAAGCTAACAAAGCATTTGCTCATTTCGCCTGGTAATTTTATATGGAACGCGACTATCCACTAGAGCGAGTTCGTAATTTTGGCATTATTGCTCACATTGATGCCGGTAAAACCACCACTTCCGAGCGAGTGCTTTTTTATACCGGTTCTCAACATGATATTGGTGAAGTGCACGAAGGTGATACCACCACCGACTGGATGGAGCAGGAACGCGAGCGTGGTATTACCATCACCGCCGCGGCCATTACTTGTTTTTGGAAGGGGACGCGTTTCAACATTATCGATACTCCGGGTCACATTGATTTTACGGTAGAAGTAAAGCGTTCACTTCGAGTGCTTGACGGTGCAGTAGTTGTTTTTGACGGTGTGGCCGGCGTTGAACCACAATCTGAGACCAACTGGCGTTATGCCGAAGAAGCGCAAGTACCCCGCATCTGTTTCGTCAATAAACTCGATCGCACCGGTGCCTCTTTTGAACGCTCATATAAATCCATTCTTGATCGGCTTTCTAAACAAGCGGTTCGTATGCAGATTCCCATAGGGGAGGAAGCTAAACATGAAGGTGTAATAGATTTGCTTAGGATGAAGGCGTATTACTTTGAGGGTAACATGGGCAATTTGGTGATTGAAAAAGATATTCCGGGTAATCTTCGCGCCGAGGCGGAGAAATATCGCGCTGAACTGGTGGAGAAAATAGCAGAAGGCGACGATACTTTAATCAACGATTATCTCGAGGGCAAAGACATTGCTCTCGATGTGTTGAAATCAGCTTTGCGCCAGGCAGTTATCGCCAATAAAATTTTTCCGGTTTTTGTCGGTTCGGCTCTGAAGAACAAGGGTGTCCAACTTGTGCTTGACGCGGTTGTGGATTTTTTACCGTCACCTTTGGACATCCCGGCTATTAAAGGTATCGATCCTCGTACCGGGGAAGAAGTAGAGCGCCACGCTTCGGACACAGAACCCTTCTCGGCGCTTGCGTTTAAACTTCAATCCGATCCGTTTGTTGGACAATTAACGTTCTTTCGTGTTTACTCGGGCACAGTGGAATCAGGTACCTACCTATACAATTCAACCACTGGTGAGAAGGAGCGCCTGGGTCGGATAGTTCGTCTACAGGCCAATCAAAGAGAAGAAGTAAAAAAAGTTTTTGCCGGAGAAATAGCCGCCGCGGTTGGTCTTAAGAATGCCAAGACCTCGCACACTTTCTCGGATGAATCGAATCCTATTATTCTCGATCGAATCACTTTTCCGGAACCTGTTATTTCGCTTCGCATCGAGCCGAAAACCAAAGCCGACCAAGAAAAAATGGGTATGGCCCTCAAACGTCTCTCGGATGAAGACCCGACTTTCAAAATCAAATCAGACCAGGAAACGGGTGAGACAGTTATCATGGGTATGGGTGAACTTCATCTTGAAATTATCGTGGATCGTATGAAGCGCGAATTTTCCGTCGAAGCTAATGTCGGCAAGCCACAAGTAGCATACAAGGAGACCATCACAAGCGAAGCGGAGGTAGAGAATAAATATATCAAGCAGACCGGAGGTAAGGGCCAATATGGACATGTCAAGATTAAAATTAAGCCTTTGCCCAAATATGATCCGGAAGCGAAAGTACCGAAAAACGCCCATCGCGAACCGGGATTTGAGTTTATTGATGCTATTAAAGGCGGAGTCATCCCGCAAGAATTTATCCCAGCCGTTGAGAAGGGTATCAGGGAAGCGATGGACAGGGGAATTGTTGCCGGTTACAAGATGACAGATGTTTCTGCTGAACTGAATTATGGTTCGTATCACGATGTAGACTCTTCAGAAATTGCCTACAAAATTGCCGCTTCGCAGGCCTTCCAAGAAGCGGCAAGACGCGCTAAACCAGTCATTCTTGAACCTATTATGAAAGTGGAAGTAGTGATGCCAGAGAGATTCATGGGTGATATTACGGGCAATCTCTCGGGTAAGCGCGGACAGATTGAAGCCATGGAAGATCGAGGTGAACTTAAGGTGGTGCGAGCTAAGGTGCCTCTCTCAGAAATGTTCGGTTATGTTACTTCTCTCCGCTCTATGACCGAAGGTCGAGGTTCTTCTACTATGGAATTCGACCATTATGCCATCGTGCCCGCAAATGTTGCTCTCACTATCATTGAAGCTAGAACAGGAGGGAAGTAATTTAAAAATACTTGGTTCTTGGATCGATAACGTCAACCTGTTTCGGGATTCTTAGAAGCTATCATTTTAAAACCTTTGCGTTCGCTTTTATTGACTGAGCGTTTCCCGAATGGGCGTGCATGTTTCCACCAGCCGGTGTAAGAGACTGATTTTTTAGAAGCATACAAAGTTTTTCTCATAAAGTAATTATATCAAAAATGTGCTATAGTGGTTATTAGTATTATGCAAATAAGTGAAGTTAAAGAAAAAATATCTCCAGTCTTACGCGGATAGAAACTAGGAAAAAAATAGATTTACCATGGAAACAGATTATTGGGTTTAGACATATGGCTATACATGATTACATAAACTTAAAGCTGTATAAATATCCTTATTTTAAGCCACATATTGGCTATATAAAAAATAGAAAAGAGTGCTTGACAGTGGAAACAGAGTATGATATACTATAGATGTGTGATACGGAAGTTTCATACAAGCTCCTTGACAATTAAATAGAGAAGTTAGGATAACGCAGAACAATATGTCCTGAAAGAAATTGAAGGGCAGACTGCAATGTTATTCCTCTTCTCCGACATTAAGAGTGTTAGAAATAATTTTGTTAGTGTCGGAAAGAGGGATCGCATAACGCGATTCCTATGTAAAAAGAGTTTGCGGAATTACGGCAACCGCAAAGCTCTAGAAGATTTGTTTGCGCTGTCTCGTTGGCATACGCTAAGCGTAAATTCAAAACCGACGAGAGGAGAAGATAATGTATTGGAGGACAAAAGAGGAGATGGAGCAGCACGCGAAGCGGGGATTGCCCGCGGCGGTCATTGTTTCAAAGATAGCCCCTAGGCTATCGCATTATGTTGGCTACTTCGGAGATAGAATTCCGAAGATAGCCGCCATGCGTATCGAGGAGCTCCGGCTTCGACACTGCATGTCGGAAAAAAATGAAACCCCCGAGGGGTTTCTCATGGATGGGAATTATATTCCCATGCCGGAGGTAATCGAGTTCAATTGCATGACCGCAACCTTGGAGTGGGTTATCAATGACCCACTTCCATGCGAAAAGTACCATCGGGCGCATGCTCAGCTGGTAAGATGTGGAAATCATTCTCCGTCCGGCGACTCGGGATGGGCTAACGGCTAGTCGACATACCGATGTCGTACAACTCGGAAACCTGCTGGGCGTTGGCAGAAGTCATAAGACTTGAAACGGCGCAAGTCCGACGCAAGGTCGGACAATTCCATCCGAGCTTTCACCAAAAAAAGAAAGCAAGATGGAAATGTTCTTTGGGGTTTCGAGATTGAACCTGAAAAATCTCAACGGGAGAGGCAGTGAATTTACACTTCACCTCTCCCCCTTTATTGAGTTCTTGAAGCGATTCGAGAACTCTGAGAGGGAAGATGTTCTTTGAGTAAAAATTCTGGTTGCCGTTTTGATTCTGAATGTTCGGAATTAAAACGGCAGCTGGAATTCTCAAGAATCGGCTGTACTAAAAATTTTGGAGGTTTTTATGGAAAGAATCATGAGTATCATTACAGGTGGCGGAATATCTTATATTCTGCTAAGCTTGGGAGCCATGCTGTTGACAACTATCGGCGTGGACTATCACTTCTCGCCGGTAGCAGGAATAGCGGTATTTCCGGCTTTGATTGCCGGTTTATGGTGGTCTGTTCATCGGGCTAACTGCTGTTACGACTTTGAGGGGCTACGCGGGCACATTACCACTATCGCAACTAACGTTGCGGTGATCGTAGGCCTTGTACTAGCAGCCCACGTTACCTCCACAATCTACTAAAGCGAGGTGTAGACATGTAAATCCCCCCACAGCCCCGTGGCGCTTGCGCGTTGCAGGGCTTTTGTGTAAGATAGTCCTTACGCGTTAATGTTTGTAGGCTCTTTGATATTTTCTTCATAGACCATATAAGCGATTTAGTGCGTAACCAATTAAACTTTACTATTCACTAAAATAATTATTTACCAATACTATGGCAGCAGAATTTGATCGTTCCAAACCGCACATCAACGTAGGCACTATCGGCCACGTTGATCACGGCAAGACAACTCTCACCGCCGCGATTTTGCATGTGCTTCATCGCGCAGGCAAGAAGGCGACGGTTAAAAACGTCGACCAAATCGACAACTCTCCGGAAGAAAAAGCTCGAGGTATTACCATTGCTCTTTCTCATTCTGAATACGAAACCGACGCGCGCCATTACGCGCACGTTGATGCACCGGGACACGCGGACTATATCAAAAACATGATTACCGGTGCCGCTCAAATGGATGGTGCTATTCTTGTGGTTGCCGCTAACGACGGTGTGATGCCTCAGACTCGCGAACACATTCTTCTTGCCAAACAAGTCGGTGTACCGAAGATCGTAGTTTTTCTCAACAAATGCGATATGGTTCCAGACAAGGAGCTTATTGACCTTGTTGAAGAAGAAGTCAGGGATCTTCTCAAGAAATATGAATTTGACGGCGCCAATGCCCCGGTGATTAAGGGTTCGGCTCTTAAGGCTCTCGAGGCATCCGGTATAGATGATGAATGGTCCAAGCAAATTCTGGCTCTGACAGACGCACTTGACACCTACTTCCCGATTCCGGTTCGCGAAACTGATAAACCGTTCCTCATGCCGATCGAAGATATTTTCTCGATTGAGGGCCGTGGTACTGTAGTAACCGGTCGTATCGAAAGAGGGAAAGTAAAACTAGGTGAAGAAGTTGAGATTGTTGGCATCAAAGATACATCTAAAACAACTGTTACTGGTATTGAAATGTTCAATAAATCGCTCCAAGAGGGTATTGCCGGAGATAATGCGGGCGTTCTTCTCCGTGGCGTCAAGAAAGAAGAATTGCATCGCGGTCAAGTGTTGGCCAAGCCGGGCTCGGTCACTCCTCATACTAATTTCGTTGCCGAAGTCTATATTCTCAAGAAGGAAGAAGGCGGTCGCCATACCCCGTTCTTTACTGGTTATAAACCGCAGTTCTATATTCGCACCACTGATGTCACGGGCGAAGTAACTCTGGCTGAAGGGGTAGAAATGGTTATGCCGGGTGATACCGCAACCTTTACCGTGAAATTAGTTGCTCCTGTTGCTCTTGAGAATGAACAACGTTTCGCTATCAGAGAAGGAGGTAAAACTGTCGGGGCTGGTGTAGTTACCAAAGTTATAGCGTAAATTAAAGTGCCTAAAGCACCTGTTAAAAAGAAACCAGCTGTCAAAAAGTCGGTTAAAAAAGAGAAGACCCCCAAACTCAAGATTCCCAGCCTCGCCGAGTCTAGGCGGGCTAAGACGGAGGAGACGACTTCTCGTCTGCGCATTCGAGTCAGGGCTTATGAATCCAAGATCTTGGATATATCAGTTAAGCAGATTATAGACACGGCGCTTCGTTATGACGCCAAGATACAAGGTCCAATTCCTCTGCCGACCGAAATCAAAAAGTACACGGTTAACCGATCTGCGTTTATCTACAAAAATGCGCGGGAACAGTTTGAGATGCGGATTCATAAGCGATTAATCGATATTTTAAATCCGACTTCCAAGGTTATCGAGTCGCTCACTAACTTGAGTCTGCCTAGCGGAGTGAATATCGACGTGAAGCTCATCTAACTTGGAGGTTCAGCCTCCAAGTGGAGGTTGAACCTCCTAAACAATGAAAAAGATTATTGCTAAAAAGGTTAATATGACCCAAATTTTCTCCGAAACAGGAGAAATTTTTCCGGTAACTCTCGTGAAGGAATTGCAAGGCAAGATCTTGGCAGATGACCTGCAAGGTCTTGCCTTGCAGGAAGGGGATGTAATTACAGTTTCCGGTATTTCAAAAGGCAAGGGTTTCCAAGGAGTGGTGAAAAGGCACAAGTTTCAGGGAGGCCGCCGTACTCATGGACAGAAGCATTCCGAGCGTGAAGCGGGTTCTATTGGCGGTGGCGGCCGTGCCGGTGGGCGAGTCGTCAAAGGTATGCGTATGGCCGGTCGGATGGGTGGCGAACGAGTGACTGTCAAAAATCTCAAAATCATAAAAATATTGCCGGAAACTAGAGAAATCTTTATCCAGGGAGCGATCCCCGGACGACGAGGCAGCAAAGTTGAAATCCTAAGCACTAAATCCTAAATGGAATCAGTAATCTACAATATCGAAGGGAAGAAAACCGGAACGGTCACTTTGCCCGAAAGAGTTTTCGGCGTTCGTTGGAACGCCGATCTGGTTAAACAAGTGGCGGATTCGTTGCTTTCAGCCAAACGTAAAAATGTGGCTCACACTAAGGATCGAGGCGAGGTGCGCGGCGGAGGCAAGAAACCATGGCGGCAGAAGGGTACCGGCCGCGCCAGGCATGGCTCTATCCGTTCCCCGATTTGGGTTGGCGGCGGCGTGACTGGCGGCCCAAGAAATGAAAAAAATTTTTACCGTAAAATCTCGAAGAAAATGAGAATTAAGGCGCTTTATACCATTCTCTCTCAAAAATTAAGAGACAAAGAAATACTTCTTGTCGATTCGATTGCGCTTTCTGAACCCAAGACAAAAATTACTGTAGGGATACTCAAGTCCCTCTCTAGTATTAAAGGATTTGAAAATATTTTCTCGAAGAAAAATAACGCGACAGTCGTTGCCATGTCAGGAAAAAATAAAATGACAGAACGAGCTTTTGATAATCTAGGAAATATCGAAGTGGTCGAAGCAAGAAATTTAAATCCACTCTTATTGCTTGAGTACAAATATTTAATAATCGAAAATCCAAAACTAATTTATGGCAAATCTTAATTTAAAGCCAAATAACGTCTTACTTCGTCCTCGTATTACCGAGAAGGCTGCTTTGGGAGCCGACAAGTCCAATGTCTATGTCTTTGAAGTCATGCCGAGCGCCACTAAAAGGTCCATCAGCGACTCTGTGCATGAAGTTTATGGAGTCAGACCGGTAAAGGTGAGAGTTGCCGTCATGCCCTCAAAACAGGTTTTCATCCGAGGTAAAAAAGGAGTCAAAAGCGGGGGTAAAAAAGCGTACGTATATTTGAAGAAGGGAGATAAAATTGAATTAGTATGAAATCTTACAAACCCATAACCGATTCACGTCGTCACATGCTCGGTATAGACTATCGCAAGGCGCTGACTTCCAGTGAACCGGAGAAATCTCTGACGAGCGGTTTCAAACGCGGTCGCGGCCGTAATAATCGCGGTCGTATTACCACTCGGCACAAAGGGGGCGGCCATAAGCGTTTGTTTCGAGAGGTCGATTTTTCATATGATAAATATGATATTCCTTTTACTGTAAAAACCATTGAATACGATCCTAATCGCTCGGGTTTTATTGGACTTGTGGTTTATCGGGATGGAGAGAAAAGATATGTGCTTCTGCACAACAGTGCGCGAGTGGGAGAGACTTATATAGTTTCTGAAAAAGCGCCCGTCACACCCGGCAATCGACTTCCTCTGGGACATATTGCGGTCGGTACTTTTGTTTACAACATTGAACTTAAGCATAAGGGTGGCGCTAAAATTGCGCGCTCCGGCGGCAATTATGCCGAGGTTTTGGCCAAAGATGTTGGATATGTGAATCTAAAGATGCCTTCGAGCGAAGTGCGCAAGGTTCCCGCCAATGCCTGGGCTACTATCGGGGAAGTTTCAAATAACGAAAATCGTTTGGTAAATATCGGTAAGGCGGGTCGCTCCCGTTGGTTGGGTATCCGTCCGACTGTCCGCGGTACAGCCATGAATCCAGTAGATCATCCGCACGGCGGGGGTGAAGGCAGACAAGGCCGCGGTCGCCGACGCGCCATCTCTTATTATGGTAAGCCAACAGGCAAGGGTCAGAAATCTCGCCGAGCTAAAAAATATTCAAACAAGTTTATCATCAATCGCCGTAAAGTGGGAAAGAGATAGCAGATAGCAAATAGCAAATAGTAAGTAGTGGACAGTAAGTAGATATATTGTATATACTTGTAGTATGACAACCAAGATAAGAAAATGGGGTAATAGCTATGCCGTGAGAGTTCCCAAGGCTCTTGCACATAAGCTCGGTGTTCGTGACGGTAGTGCTATAAATTTTAAGATTGAGCCTGTCCATAGGAAACCAACACTTAATGAATTGCTCGATCAAATCAGACCGGAAAATATTCATCCGTTGATTGACTGGGGTCCGGACGTTGGAAATGAAATATGGGAGTACTGAAATATATTCCCGACAGAGGAGATATAGTTGGTTTTGACTTAGGTCCTACGCGTGGACATGAACAAAAAGGGCATCGGCCATCTTTGGTAATCACCCCAAAAAAATTTAATGTCATTCACGGCAATATGGTAATCTGTCCAATTACAAGAACATTCAGAAATCATCCATTGGAGGTAAAAATTGATACGATAAAAGTAAAAGGAGTCGTATTGCCTCATCAAATACGCACTATAGACTGGCAAGCTCGTTCTGTGAAGTATATAGGCGACGCCGCACACGACACTGTTCAAGATGTCTGTTATAAGCTTGAACTTCTGATCAAGGGAGAATAAATCTTGTCACACTAAAAAATATTCAAACAAATTCATCATCAATCGTCGCAAGGTGGGAAAGAGATAGCGCTTGCATTAAATTTTTATTCCTGTAGAGTATTTTTCCGTAAGGTCAAAGATAAGAGGCATCCGTAAGCCCTCTCGAGACTAAAGACTTGGCCTTATTTAGTAAGTCAATGGCCATCTCAAAAGCTAAAAAAGGAGAAATCGTCGAAAAACTTAAAGAGGTGTTTAAGAACGCTAAATCTTTGGTGTTCGTCAATTTTCATGGCTTGAATGTCGCAAACGTGACTCAAATGCGCCAAGCTCTCAAGAGCGAAGGTATTTCGTACACGGTTGCCAAGAAAACCCTGACAAAGCGAGCCCTCGCTGAGAAAGGGTTTGAGGGCGTGGAACCGTTGTTTGACGGTGAATTGGCTCTCGCATGGGGAGAAGATATGATTGCTCCGGCCCGGGGGATTTACTCTTTCCATAAGAAGTGGCCGGAGAGTCTCAAGATCATGGGCGGCGTATTCGAAGGTCGTTTTATGACCGCCTCCGAAATGGAGGAGGTGGCCCAGATTCCTACCCTTGATGTTCTCCGCGGTAAATTTGTGAATATTATCAATTCACCGATTCAACGTTTAGTAATTGGGCTTAGTGAGATTAGTAAAATTAAATAAAATGGAAGAAATACAAGATAAAAATGAAGTTACCGTGCCAGAAAAGTTTGCCAAAATTGTAAAAGAAATCGAAACTATGTCTGTTCTCGAACTGAATGAGCTAGTAAAAATTTTCGAGAATAAATTCGGAGTTTCGGCAACAGCCCCGACGCTTGCGGTCGGGGCTCCGACCCCGGAGGGCGTCGGAGAAGAGAAGTCAACCGCATCGGTTGAGCTGACTGACAGTGGCGCGAATAAAATTGCCATTATAAAAGTAGTTAAGGAAGTTCTCGGTCTTGGTCTCAAGGAGGTCAAAGATTTGGTGGACGCCGCACCCTCGATGATTAAGGCGGATATGAAAAAGGAAGACGCGCAAGCGCTCAAGAAGCAGATAGAAGAAGCCGGCGGCAAGGTAACGCTTAAGTAGTAAGATCGTGCCTAGCGGGATAGAATAGACTAATGCAATCTGTTTCTCATATTTTTGGCGGAGAAGCCAAAGTCAAAATCATGCGCCTGTTTATTTTCAATCCGGGATTGACTTTTACTCCAGCCGAAGTGGCCAGTCGTGTTAAAGAAAGGCCACACGTAGCTCGTC
>Ga0209211_10011900_pt1 | contig 11047 bp, 5 predicted proteins | sample RifGroA2_FD_183992 | JGI IMG/M metagenome (GOLD analysis project Ga0209211, IMG submission 183992) | Groundwater microbial communities from Rifle, Colorado, USA - Groundwater A2 (SPAdes) (version 2) | ecosystem: Environmental > Aquatic > Deep subsurface > Groundwater | place: Rifle, Colorado...
AAAGAGCCGAAGAATCTGATCGATTGAAATCGGCATTTCTTGCAAACATGTCGCACGAAATTCGAACACCAATGAATGCGATTATTGGATTTTCAAACTTACTGAACGATTTAGATCTCGGGGCTGAAGAAAGAGAAGAATTGCTTCAGCATATTGTTCACAACAGCAATACACTTCTACATTTGATCGACGATATTATTGATATTGCAAAAATTGAAGCCGGACAACTTACTATTGATAAAAAGAATTGTGCAATAAATACTATTTTTCAAGAATTATATGAAACTTTTTCTGAACAAAAACAAAATCAGTTGAAAAAAGATGTTCAGCTCAGAATGTCATTAGGGGTTGAGAATCCTACTTTTTACATTTATACTGATCCATTAAGGCTACAACAAGTAATTAGTAACTTAATTGATAATGCACTCAAATTTACCGAAAAAGGATATGTTGAGTTTGGATATACACTCGAAGATAACAATGAGAATCCTACAGTTAGGTTTTATGTTAAAGATTCGGGCATTGGGTTATCTAAAGATCAGCAGGTTCAAATCTTTAGCCGTTTTACCAAAATAGAAAACGATAAAAAGAAACTGTATCGTGGTGCAGGACTTGGCCTTGCTATTTGTAAAAGTATAGTTAAACTTCTCGATGGTGAAATATTTATTGACTCAGAAATTAATATAGGATCAACATTTTATTTTACAGTACCTTATATAAAAATAGCCGAACGTGAAAAATTAATTAAAGAAACTCTAGAAAAAGATGATAATTTCAAATGGCCTGGAAAAACAATTCTTATAGCCGAAGACGAAGAAAGTAATTTCAGATTTTTGGAAATGTTACTATCTAAAACTGAGGTAAAACTATTACATGCCGAAAATGGATAGATTTGATTTTAATGGATATTAAGATGCCTGTTATGGATGGTCTCGAAGCTACAAGGAGAATTAAAAACATTGATAATGAAATTCCGATTATTGCTCAAACAGCTTTTGCTATGGAAAATGACGAAAAGTTGAGTCTCGATGCTGGATGTAATGCTTATGTTTCTAAGCCAATTCGGAAACACAAACTTTTTGATTTGTTAAACGAATATTTAAAATACGAATAATCACTTTTCAATAATTGTAATAAATTAACAATTAATTTAATGTCAGAAATTATTCATAAGATTTTCAAAAAATTAAATAATATTATTACAAGTAATTTTGAAGGTGGATATGAGTCTGAACCCGTAAGAAAAGCTATTATTATTAACTTGTTTGCAATTATCGGCTTTGCTTTTATGACCTATTTTGGTATACAAACTTTACTAAGTTATAAAATTTGGTATTCATTAATTCTATTCGGGTTTGCAATTATTACTGTAGTAAATTATATATTTCTTCGTATTTCCAAAAATTTCATAGTAGCAGGTCATGCTTTGGTTATTTTGATGACTGTTGTTGAGTTTTTCTTTATTATTAGTGGGGGCGTAGATAAAACAGGTTTTCTTTGGTATTACACGTATCCAATATTGAGTTTGTTTATTTTAGGGTTAAAAAAAGGATCTCTGTATATTGCTTTTTTATTTTCTATAACAATAGGATTATTCATAATTCAACCTGATTTTTTCCCAGTTTATAATCATAATTTAATTCTGAGATTTGTTTCTTCTTTTTTAGCAGTATCACTTATGGCAATTGTATTCGAATTTGTAAGGTCGGCAACCTATAAAACATTTACAGATGCTGATATAAAAAAAACATTTTATTTAAATAAGGTGCTTGAGCAACAAAATGAATTAGAACAACATAAAAATCATTTGGAAATTTTAGTTCAGGAAAGAACAACAGAACTCGAAATTGCAAAAGAAAAAGCAGAAGAGTCAGATAAATTAAAATCCGCATTCTTGTCAAATATGTCCCATGAAATCAGAACTCCCATGAATGCAATTATTGGATTCTCAAATCTGATCATTGATCCGGGAGTAGATCAAAATTTAAAACGTGAAATGGTTAATCACTTACTTAATAGCACAAATTCATTATTACATTTAATGGAAGATATTATCGATGTTTCAAAAATTGAAGCAGGGCAAATGATAATGAATATTCGTTCGTGTAATATCAATACAATAATGGAAGATCTTTACGAATCTTATTCGGAAAGGAGAATTGAGCCAAATAAAAGTCAGATTCAATTTATTTATGAAAATAAATTTTCTAATGAAAACTTAAACATTTTATCCGATTCATCTCGGATAAGACAAATACTTTCAAATATTCTCGACAATGCATTTAAATTTACAGAACATGGTGAAATTCGATTTGGGTATGAAAAAATAATTAAGGATGAAAAAGAATATTTAAAGTTCTTTGTAAAAGATACAGGAATTGGACTAAACGAAGATCAAAAAAAATATATTTTCCGAAGGTTTACTAAAGCAGAAATTAGTAAAAAGAAACTTTACAGAGGTGCCGGATTAGGTTTAAGCATTTGTAAAAATATGGTTGAGATTTTGGGAGGCGAAATTTGGTTCGAATCAGTTATTGATATTGGTTCCACATTTTATTTTACACTACCTATCGATACAAATATTCAAAATACAGCAATTCAGCAAGTTAAGAATGAGGTTCCTGAAAAAATAAATTGGATTGATAAAAACATACTTATTGCTGATGATGAAGATAGTAATTTCTTTTACTTAAAGAATTTGCTTTCAAAAACAAATGCATTACTCTATCATGTAAAAAATGGACAAGAAGCAGTTGATTTTGTAATCAAGAATAAAGTGGATTTAATTATAATGGATATAAAAATGCCGGTAATGAATGGTTTGGAAGCAACCCGAATAATTAAAAGTACGAGAAAAGATATACCAATTATTGCGTTAACAGCATTTACTTTGGAAAATAACGAGAAGATTAGTCTTGATACCGGATGCGATGCTTATATTACAAAACCATTGAAAGAAATAAGTCTTATTAAGTTATTAAACGAGTTTTTTATTTGAATTTGCATTTAGCTAAATTAAAGTTTAATTGTTTTAATTTTATAGTTAATGAACTAGGAGTAATTATCAGAAAAAAAATCAAATGAGAAAGCACAATCAAATAAGTATAATTATAGCTTTGGTTTTCATAATTACAGTTCAGAATAATTTACTTGCCCAAATAAAAAGCCTTGATCCTGAAAAGGCAATTACTCAATATAAAATAAGATCATGGACTATAGATCATGGATTACCTTCAAATGCAATTAGCCATATTATACAATCTCAAAATGGATATATATGGATTGCTACATACGGTGGTGTTTCCAAATTCGATGGTATAGATTTTACAAATTATACATCACAAAACAGTAAAGCATTATTAACCGAAGCTGCTAAAGAAGTATGCGAAGATAAAAATGGAATTGTTTGGATTGGAACACAAAAAGGAATTTCATTATTTAAAAACGACAAATTATGTCGACAAAAAAAACTTGAAAGTCTTGATAATTCAAATATAGAAGCCATTTTTGTTGATAGTAAAAATCAAGTTTGGATTGGTACAGAGAATGAAGGTTTATTCAAATATGTAAATGATAGTTTAATTCATCTTAAAAATCTAAAAAGTTTTACTACAAATTCTATTTATTCAATTTTTGAAGATGCCGAAGGAAACATTTGGATAGGTACAATTAAAGGTGAGCTTATAAAATATAGAAATGATATTTTTACTCCTTGTGATATGAATAATTCGGCTGATGAAATATTCTCATTTTATCAGGATAGCGAAAATATAATTTGGGTTGCTACAAGCAATGGAGTTTATACTATTGAAAATGATAAATTGCTGAAACATCCATATATAAATACACGATTTGTTGAGAATATTATCGAAGATGTAAATGGCTATCTCTGGATTTCATCTAATGCTTTTGGAATATACAGGTACAATAAATCGAATCACCAAATTGAACATTTATCGGAAATAAACGGTTTACCTAATAACCGGGTAATAAAAATAATATTCGATAAGCAGGGAAATCTATGGGGAGGAACATACCGAAATGGATTATTTCAGATAACTGATGGTAAATTTACATGCTTTTCAAAATCGGAAGGATTATTTTCTAACGTGAATACTGCAATTTTACAATATAACGAGAATGAATTTTGGGTTGCAAACGAAGAAGGTACTATTGATATTATTAAAAATGGACAAATAACTAAATTAAAAACCAAAGCACCATTTGTAAGTCCACAAATTAAGCACATGTATAAAGATTCTAAAGAAAATATTTGGATTAGTACGTATGCTGGTTTATTAAAAATCAACAAACAGGAAGAAAAGATTTACAACACGAACAATGGTTTTCCCGATAATTTTATCAGAAAAACACTTGAAGATGGCAATGGAAATATTTGGGTTGCTTCAAATCGTTCAGGATTACATAAAATAAATTCAAATGGTAAAATTCTAACGTTAAATACCAATAATGGATTAAGTTCAAATTATGTAATGACTATTATTCAATACACTCCTGATATTATTATTACCGGAACAAAAAATGGAATCAATTTTATTCAGAATGATTCGGTAATCAAACAATATACAATGGACGATGGATTACCTGATAATATGATTTTTAATATATACAAAGACAAAGACAATGTTCTTTGGATTTCGACAAATACAGGAATCTCAAGATTTGAGAACAACTCATTTACAAATTATACGATTGAGTCAGGTTTACACACCAATAATGTATTCGATATTATTGAAGATAATCTTGGATGCTTCTGGATGCCAGGACCAACCGGAGTAATGAAGGTTTCTAAACAGCAACTAAATGATTATGCTACCGGAAAAATTACAAAAATTGAATATTTATTCTACGATAAGAGCGATGGAATGAAAAGTAGTGTTTGCCTTGGTGCAACAGAATCACTAAAAGACTCAAAAGGTAACATTTGGTTCTTAACTGCTGAAGGAGTAGCTCAAATTAATCCGGAAATAAAATTTATAAGTAATGAATTACCTTCTGTTTTTATCGAAAACGTTTACACAAGCGATTCATCATTCAATTTAAATAATCCAATAAATATACATTCAAAGTATAATCGGTTTAATATTAAATATACCGCAATAGATTTAGTTTTTCCAGAGAAAATACAATTTAAATACAAACTTGAACCATTTGAAAATGAATGGATTGAGGCTGGCAATAAAAGAGCGCTATCATATACAAACATTGATCCTGGTAATTACACATTTAAAGTACGTTCAACTAATAGCCATGGAGTTTGGAATAATGATTATGTTTCTATTGATATTAAAGTTTTACCTGCCTGGTATCAGACAATTTTATTTAAAATAGCCCTAATAGCATTCGTTTTTGGTGGAATATTTCTGTGGATCAGATTTCGTATTTATAGAATAAAAATTCAGCGAAATATTCTTGAAAAACAGGTAGAGGAAAGAACAAAGGATTTACACAATATAAATACACAGCTAGAGGAAAAACAAGCCGATCTGGAAGTAAAGCAGGAAGAAATTACAGCACAAGCAGAGCACCTTGAAATTGTAAATAAAGAACTTAAAAAACATAAGGAAAATCTCGAACAATTAGTTAACGAACGAACAATCGACCTTGAAAAAGCAAAAGCAAAAGCCGAAGAATCTGATCGCCTAAAATCAGCTTTTTTAGCAAATATGTCGCACGAGATTAGAACCCCAATGAATGCGATTATTGGATTTTCAAACTTGTTAATCAATACTGAAATTGATGATCAAGCAAAGCAAGAAATGGTTTTACATATTACAAATAATAGCAATTCACTTTTAAAGCTTATTGAAGATATTATTAGTATATCAAAAATTGAATCAGGTGAGCTTAAAGTGAATTACCGAAAAGTAGATATTAACAAGATATTAAGTGATATTTATGAAGATTTTGTAATTAGAATTGATTCTTTCAAATTAGAATCAATAAAGTTCTTTCTCGATAATGATATTAATATTAGTATTCTGGAAATAAACACTGACTCATCTCATTTAAAACAGATACTTTTTAATCTAATAGATAATGCTTTTAAATTTACAGAAAAAGGTGAAATTCATTTTGGCTATAGAATTGATGACAATAACAATATCCAGAATATTACATTTTATGTGAAAGATTCTGGAATAGGCCTTTCCGAAGTACAGCAAACACAAATTTTTAAGCGTTTTATAAAAGCCGAAATATCAAAACAAAAATTATATAGAGGAGCTGGTTTGGGATTGGTTATTAGTAAAAATCTTGTTGAAATGATGGGTGGTAAAATTTGGGTCGAGTCAGAAAAAGATAAAGGATCAATATTCTATTTTATTTTACCAATTAGTAACTAATAAAATAAAAATATATGCCTGAAAATAATAGTATTAAAAAATATAATTGGAAGAATAAGACAATCTTAATTGCTGAAGATGAAATTAGTAATTTTAGGTATTTAGAGATGGTTTTACATAGAACAGAAGTTACAATATATTGGGCTAAAGATGGCATTGAAGCAATTGAATTATGTAAAAAGCATATACCTGATTTAATTCTTCTTGATATTAAAATGCCGAATATGGATGGATTGGAAGCAACTCGAATAATTAAAAGTTTGTTTCCCAAAATTCCTATTGTAATTCAAACTGCTTATGCTATGGAAAACGATGAGCAAATTAGTTATGAAGCAGGGTGCGATGCATATCTTTCAAAACCTATTCGTGCAACAACACTTTTACAGATTGTGGGAAATTTTATTGATATTTAGAAAGATTTAATTACTTTAACAATCTATGAATAAATCTGGTGAATCGATAAACCAATTCTCTGTCAGCATTATCATGTTGATTTTTTTACTTTGTTTTTATTCAGGTTTAAATGCTCAGGATAACGAAGTTATATTCGAAAAACTCACGTTAAAAGATGGATTATCACATAATAATGTATATACCATAATTCAGGATAATACAGGATTCATGTGGTTTGGTACACAGGATGGTTTAAATCGTTACGATGGATATAAATTCATTATTTACCGTCACGATTCAACAAATCCAAATTCATTAAATACTGGAAATTTTGGTAAAATATTTCAGGATTCGTCGGGAGTATTATGGTTTGGTACTTATGGAGGCGGTCTTGACAGGTACGATCCTAAAACCAGTAAATTTAAACATTATTCTCATCAACCCACCGATTCAACTAGTTTAAGTAATAATCAGATTTTATATATCTATCGCGATAAACTCAAATATTTATGGGTTGGAACAGCAAATGGAGGATTAAACAAATTTAACGAAAAAGACGAAACATTTACACGTTATCAGAATAACCCGGACGACCCTAAAAGTTTAAGTCATATTCGGGCAAAATGTATGTGCGAAACCCCAGATGGAACATTCTGGGTTGGTACTGGTGATGGACTCAATAAATTCAATCGAAATAATGGAACATTTGATCATTATAAAAATAACCCTAAAGATATAAACAGTTTAAGTTCAAACACTATTCAACATATGGTTGTTGATAAAGATGGAATAATCTGGATTGCAACACGTGAAGGGGGTTTAGATAGATTCGATTCAAAAACAGAACAATTTATTCATTATAAAAATAATCCAAACGACCCAACAACCATTAGTGATAATAAAGTTGAATATATTTTTATTGACTCATACAATCAGTTTTGGATTGGAACATACGAAGGTGGATTAAACAAATTTGACTCAAAAACAGGTAAGTTTATCCAATATAAACACAATCCGAATAATAGAGAAAGTATTAGCAGTAACCGTATAGAATATATTTTTGAAGACCGATCGAAAGTATTATGGATAGCAACACGCGGAGGAGGAATTAATAAGCTAGACTTAAAACCTGCCAAATTTAAAAATCTTGTAAATAATCCAAATAACACAAATTCATTACCTCCCTTTAGCGTTATGGCAATTAAAAGCGATAACAAAGGAAATCTTTGGATTGGAACCGATGGAGGAGGTTTGTCAAAATACAATTTTGAAACAAAAACATTTACTCATTTTCATCATAATCCGAAAAACCCAAATAGCTTAAGCGATAACAGAGTGTGGTCAATTTATATTGACAAACAGGGAGTTATCTGGGCTGGTACTTACGTTGGCGGCCTTAATAGAGTAGAGAATGTAAACGGTGTTTACACATTTAACTCGTATATGAAAGATTCAAGAAAATCTGATAACATTAGTAGCAATCAGATAAACTCAATACTTGAAGATTCGAAAGGCAATATTTGGATAGGAACAGCAAACGGATTGAATAAATTGGTAAAAACAGATAATCCTGCAAATTATACTTTTAAATCGTTTTTTCAGAATCAATCAGACAATAATTTAATAGTTGATAATTATGTTGGCTACCTTTATTTGGATAAAGGTGGTAGAATGTGGATTGCAGCTTATTATAGCGGTTTGTTTGAGTTTGATCCTATTAACGAAAAATTTATTTCCTATTCTCCCGAAGGATTAAAATCGTCAGAATTTATTAGTAATATTCATGCTCTAACAGTATTCGAAGATCACTTAAACCAATTGTGGATAGGAACTGAATCGAACGGATTGGTTATGTTTGATAAAGAAACGAAAAGCTTTATTCCACATCAAATAAATGAAACATTTCTTGGAAGTATGATTGTTGGAATGCTCGAAGATGATATGAGCAATCTCTGGATTAGTACATCGAGAGGTATTATTAAATATTCGCCATGGAATAATTCAATTAATAAATATACTTTCACCGATCAACTCGAAAGTGGAGGTTTTAACCGAAACTCACTTCATAAGTCAGCAGATGGAACAATGTATTTTGGAAGCAATGCAGCTCTTAGTTATTTTTATCCCTTTGATGTAACAAATAATCCATATATACCTCCGGTTGTTATAACTGATTTTAAAATCCAGAATAAATCAAACTGGAACGATAATTTGCTATCTCAATATATGTTATCTGATTTTAAAGGAGAGCTCATATTATCACACATCGATTATTTTTTCACAATAGAATTTTCAGCACTTGATTATACTACACCTTCTGAAAACGAATATAAATATATGCTCGAAGGATTTAGTAATGAATGGATTGACGCTACTCAGCTTCGCATGGCAACATTCACAAATCTTGATCCTGGAGAATATACATTTAAAGTTAAAGGATGTAATAACGATAAAATATGGAACGAAAAGCCTACTGAACTTAAAATTCGAATTATTCCTCCATTTTGGAAACGTACTTGGTTTTATATTCTGGAATCTATTTTAGGGATTTTTATTATTTGGTTTATTATTCGATTCAGAACTCAAAACCTGATAAAAGAAAAAAAATCTCTTGAGGAAAAAGTGATTGAACGTACAAAAGAAATTAATTCACAAAAAGAAGAATTGAGTTCACAGGCCGAAAACCTCGAAATTATTAATAAACAGCTCGAAGATCATCAAAATCATCTTGAACAGCTTGTAAAACAAAGAACCGAAGATCTCGAAATTGCGAAGAATAAAGCAGAAGAATCCGATCGTTTAAAATCTGCATTCCTGGCAAATATGACTCATGAAATTCGTACTCCGATGAATGCAATTATTGGGTTTTCGAATTTGCTTGATGATGCTGGTACAGAAGATATTAATAAAGAAGAGTTAATACCGCTTATCATTAAAAATAGCAATGCCCTGTTAAATTTAATTGATGATATTATCGATATTGCAAAAATTGAAGCTGAGCAATTAAAAATTGTTGAGAAAGAAAGTAATATTCAATCGGTATTTGCTGATTTAATCGATAAATTTTCTGAAATCAATTTGGGCAATTCGTTGGTTAAATTAGTAGTAAGAGAAGAGTTTCTGAATAAACCATTAGTTATTAAAACAGATCCTTTCAGATTACAACAAATTATGTCGAACTTAATTGGCAATGCATTTAAATTTACAGAAAAAGGTACTGTTGAATTTGGATACAACTTGCAACATACAAATCAGCAAAACAAAATTTTGTTTTATGTTAAAGATACAGGAATAGGATTAGCACCTGAACAAACCCATACAATTTTTAACCGCTTTACCAGAATTGAAGATAACCTTAAGAAAATATACCGTGGAGCAGGATTGGGTTTAGCAATTACCAAAAATCTGGTTGAAATGATGGGTGGTAAAATATGGGTTGAATCTGAAATTAATAAGGGCTCTGTATTTTATTTTACTCTTCCCTATAAATTTATTGATAGTGAGGTTAAAAAACAACCTATTTCTGTAATAGCACCATCAAAATTTCGATGGAACGAAAAATGTATTTTAGTTGCTGAAGATGAAGAGAGTAATTACAAGTTCCTCGAAATGATTATTCGTAAAACAAATGCCGAATTACTTTGGGCTAAAACAGGAAAACAAGCTTTAGAGATTTGCAAAGGAGATTATTCAATTGATTTAGTTTTAATGGATGTTAAAATGCCGGAAATGGATGGTGTTGAGGCTATTAAGGAAATACGAAAATTTAAAAAGAAAATTCCAATTATTGTTCAAACAGCATACGCAATGCCCGAAGACAAAGCATTATGCATGGAAGCCGGGGCAAACGATTTTATTACAAAACCAATTGGTACAGAAAAACTTCTGAGTATCATGAATAAGTTTCTTATGAGCTAAATAAAGGGAGTTACTATTTAATATATTGATACTCAATTAGGTTTTTTTGATAAAAGCTTCAGCGGAGATAATCCTTTTAGAAGATAAGATTAATGAAGAAAAACGTACCAACTACAAATAATTTAGATGTAATTCAGCTATACAGTGCTTAATATATCAGTAAGTTATAGCTAATGCAATGAAACTGTGAATCTGAACAGATAAGTTCTGAAACCAAATTATTTTATTAACTTTGCTTTAGTATGAAAATAATTAGTCAACATATTGACCAGATTGTTCAACTTTGTGAACTAAACAAAGTTAGAACTTTATTTGCCTTTGGTTCTGTTACTACTAATAGATTTAGAAAAGACAGTGACATTGACCTCGTT
>Ga0209211_10011903_pt1 | contig 11046 bp, 15 predicted proteins | sample RifGroA2_FD_183992 | JGI IMG/M metagenome (GOLD analysis project Ga0209211, IMG submission 183992) | Groundwater microbial communities from Rifle, Colorado, USA - Groundwater A2 (SPAdes) (version 2) | ecosystem: Environmental > Aquatic > Deep subsurface > Groundwater | place: Rifle, Colorado...
GGTGATTTTAGTCTGGATTCCCGCCGGAGCCTGCCCTCGACTCCGATCGGGGGCAGGAATGACAGATCTAAGATACCTCGTGGGCTTGCCCCGAGGAGTATGTCATTTATATCAAACCTAGCAAACTGAAAGGAAGAGTACGAAATGCTGAAGTATATTTTCTTAGATTAAATTGTTCAGACAGACTAAATCTACAAGTTCAGACTGGCTTACCCTCCAAAGTTTTTACGAAAGAGGGTGGTTTACACTGAGCGAATAAAATGAGCCGAAGTGAGGATGTTAGAATCTTTTACGCACAAATTTAATGACTATTTTTAGAAACTAAAGATTCCATATAATCTAAAAATTTGAACAATAAATTGTTCATTTCACTAAAATCATGTTTTCTAAGAGTTTCTGCACTTTCGATAAAAGGCCAATTTTTATAATGGTTCAGCTCTTGAGCGTTATTTTTTATCATATCTGCCATAGACTCAGGAGTAAATTCAAAGTGACATTGAAAACCGTATATTTTTGGTGAAAATCTAACTATTTGCCTTGGACATCCTTTACTTGTAGCCAAAATCTTAGTGTCTGGAGTTAAGCCAGGCATATCTCCGTGCCAATGTCCAACCGCAAATTTTTTTGGAAAAGTTGAGAATATTGGATCGTTTTTTGCTTCTTTAGTTAAAGTCAAATCATATACACCAATTTCCCGACTAGGACTATGTTTAAATTTGGCTCCCAGCGCTTCACCTATTAATTGAGCCCCTAAGCAAACTCCCAATAATGATTTCTTTTTTGCGATTGTTTGCTTTATAAATTCTATTTCTTCTTTAGTATGAAAATGTGGGCATTCTAATTCAGTTGTAATAGGGCATTGTGGCCCACCCATAACTATCAGATAATCAAATTCATCAATATTGTCTCGAAGTTTGTCATTTTGATAGAAACGTGTATAAGTAACTGGAAAATCATGATATTTCGCCCATTTCTCGATAGCTCCTGGTGCTTCAAAACTTTCGTGCATTAGGATGTGTATTTTCATAAGAAGATTATATCAAAACACAGTAAACTGAAAGGAAGAGTACGAAATGCTGAAGTATATTTTCTTAGGTTAGATTGTTCAGACAGACTAAATCTACAAGTTCAGACTGGCTTACCCTCACGACTTGTCCGCCGAAGTCTATACGTAGGTGGAAGCATCGGCGAAGGAGGGTGGAGTACCAGTCTGCAGGCCGGTCAGGTGTTAGATCCCTCTATAGCACTTTGATATACTAATACAATTATGCAATATACGATAATGCAAGCTAGAAATAGTGACAAAACTCTGCTAATTCCTAAATTTTTAATTGTTGACATTTATAAAATAGGCACTCACGAAATTGTAAATAATGTTCATGAAAATCAAACGTCAGATGTTATCAAATCGTTATTAAAAAGCGGATACAAGGGGCCAGCCATTTCGGTTTTTGAAGTGAGAAAAGACATTCTATATGATTCTTTAGCTCTAAATTTATTTAATAAATTTAATATAGAGTATGGCAGAATAGGTGTTGCCGATGGACATAATCGTTTAGAAGCACTTAAGGAATTAAATATGCAAGGAAAATTGAAAACACGATTTATACCTGTCCAGATAATTCCTGCTAGAAAATCAGAAATAGTGGCAATAAAAGTAGAAAATCCTGATGAAAAAAAATGGACAATTGAACAAATTGAAAGTTGTTTTATTGAGGAAAACAAGACAATGCAAGACTTCAAAAATACTTCACATTTTGAAGTAGCTTTTTCAGATGGTATATGGAGAAGAATCCGCGAAGCTCAACCAGATATTGAAATACCTCTTAAAGAACTTATAAATTAAATTTAATTAATCTTGTTTATATTCTTTCTTCCCAAAGAATAGAAAAAGTTTTATTAGGTTAATTAATCCAACAGAATAAATATCTGTCATTTTCTTTTTGTGGTATTTTAAATCTGTTTTCCAACCCCACTTCCAATGTGTATTTATTCCCGAGGAAGGTACCCAAAAGACTTTCTTCTTGTTCTCATACATGAATAAATTCAACTTTGATTCAAGTTGCCATCCTTTACTAGAGCTTTCTAAAAGTTTTAGTAAATACTCCTTTTTTACTATTCGTTCTCCAGTAGATAAAACATCTCCTCGAGTTATTTTAACTAAAAATGGAGCCTTTATTCTTCTAAGAATAAGCATGTCAATGTCTTGAGTTTTTTTAACTGCCTTGATTGCATTTTCAATTTCTATATAATTTAGATTTCGAAGGTCAGCATCGAGTAATAAAATAAAATTATTCTGAGTATATTTTAGTCCTTCAAGAATTGCTCCTGATTTACCAACGTTATTGTTTAACCGAATTAACTTAATACTTGGATAAGTTTTTTTTATTTCTTCTGATTGATCTTCATCCGAAGCATCATCGACGCATATTATCTTTGATAAGTTTTTTACCTTAACTATTTCATCAAGAACGGTATGTAAGCGTTCACTTTCATTCCAAAAGGGGATAATGCAGGATACTTTAGATTTATTTTTATTCACATTATCCACACACGAATTATATCAAAAAGGTTCGGATCCACTTTCTTGTTTCTACATAGAGCCTTGAGAAAGCTTAAAACACCAAGATCGGGCTCGTAAAGGATATTAGGTCTTTTTACGCACAATTTAAAACTGTTTAAGAAAGGCTTATTTTTTCAAGGAATTGTTTTATATCTTCATCCTTTTTTTCAAATCCCTGGATATATTTTATTTCTTCCGAGTGATCAATATCTTCAAAATAACCAAGTTGAGTACGGAATAGTTTTTCATTAAACTCAGATTTAAAAATGGAATTAGTTTTATCAACCAAGTCTTTAAACGAATATTTTTGAAAAATAAAATATAAATCAACATAATCTTTCCATTTGGCTCTGCGACCTAAGGCAAACGCTTTCATCGCACCGAGTGTAAGAATATCCGGTAATTTTATGTAATTATCAAAATCAATCCGCCGATCAATAATAAATGGATAATGAAAAAAAGTGATTTTAACTTTGTTAATAAGAACTGTTAATTCGCCTTCCCCCTGAGAGAAAGTTTGATCAATTTTATAACTGGCCAATAATTTAGTCCTTATGCTCATAGGATCAAAAGCATTATCTGAAAAAAGATCAAAATCAATTGATCTTCGATGTCCAAAATGAAGTGCGATCGCAGTTCCTCCAACGAGATAATAGTTGGGTGAAAAATATTTTATCAAAGGGAGTAAATTTTCTTGGTCAGAATTTAATATGTTTTTAAACATGATTGTTATTGAAATACCGATAGAAATATGATTTTATAGCCGGTTGATAGTTTGTTCTTTTATTTTTTAATGATTTATTAAATAATTTTGTTGTTTCAATCAATCCTTTTATCTTAATAAATTGCTGTACGTCATCCCAGTTACCATAATTCAAGACATGCTCCAAAACAGATTCTTCAGACAGTTTTTCCGGCTCTTTTACGTACCAAGCTAAATAGGGTTTATTTTTGATAATTGTATTAACTGTCATATTACATTTTATCAATAATCTATATCATAGTCCAGAGTCCAGACTGGTAGACTTGTGGTGAGTAAAGCCGAACCAGGATGTTAGAATTTTTTATGCTCAAATTTAAATCTTTCCTATTTTCCAAACACCTTTTTCCATAAATGCTTCGATTGTTTGTCTGTTTGCCTTATTAATGAGGTTTGAATGGGATAGATTATGTTTTTTCGCATATTCTGACAAAGGGATGATTTCTTTTCCTTCCAAATATGCCAATCTTTTATAATAACTACTTGTAAGGGCTTTTCCTATGATCTCTTCCATAGTAAAAGTAATACTTTTACTATCAAATTCTTTAAAAGCTTGATAATATTTTTTCCTATCAATAAATTTAATATTGACTGGAACAAATCCTTCTCGAATAAGTAGATAATTATTAATAACTCGTCCAATTCGACCATTACCGTCGATAAATGGATGAATATTTTCGAACGTAAGGTGGAGTCTTGCTAATCGCTTGATTATATTTTCGTGACTTGAAGCAAGATATTCGACCAACATTTTGATAAGTAATCCTACCACTTCCTGTGGATTTGGAGCAATATGGGTACCGACTCGAACAAATTCATTTTTTTCTCTAAATCTTCCAGCAATTTCGTCGCGAATATTTAATACCAACATTTTGTGAAGAGTCAAGATCATATCGAGATTTAATTCCTGTTCTTTTGCTTTTTTATCTATATAAGTAACGACACGTGCAAGATTTTTTGTTTCAAAAATTTCTCTTTCGGTAATATATCTATCGAGATCTATTTGAAGAAGTATTTTTTCTGTTTCTTCAAGAGTAAGAGTGCTGCTTTCGATTGCATTCGAGTTATAAACTTGTTCAGCTACTTCAGTTTCTGAAATAAGAGCAATAAGCGACTCTTTTTCAACAGATGCCTTGTAGTATCTCTCGCGGAGATATTGAATTTTGTTAAAAACATTTAGTACCTTTGGCATGTCTTTATTATACATTATTTCACGGTTATGTCAACATAATCGTGAAAAATAGGTTGATAATGCCTCATATTCATGATTATGAAGCCATTATTAGACTCGCTTTGCCCTTTGAAGCTCAAAGAGCGAAAGAGGGTGGTTTACACTGAGCGAATGAAATGAGCCGAAGGGAGGATATTTGAATTTTTTATGCACGAGTTTAGTTAGATTAAGACAATCTCAAATTAGAAAAATAATTAGCAACTTTTTTATTGTTAATTGGGATTAAGGGTAGATCAAAAAAAGTTATTGAAATAAATCCGTTATGAAGTGCCCACATATCCGTTCCTTCTTCAGTAACCCTGTTCTCTGTAAAAGCGCCTCCTGTTTTTAGATATCCTTCTGGTGTTTTTGAAAAAAGACTACCATAACTCCAATAGTAAGGACGAGTAACCACCCATTTACCATTAAATTTCCCTTCAGGTGGAAAATTTACACTTATAATTTTAGCTTCTGCTGGAAAACCTCTTTCTAAAACATAGTCAGTAATAATTTTACTTACTTTTCCGCTTAAATTAAAAAATTTTTCATATTTTTCAACAGGTTGTTTATTCTTTACACTATTAGTTATCTTATCATAAGCTTCATCTGACATCTGTTGACTAAATGCAATTCCTTTTACTCCGCAAATTGCTCCCTCTATTGTTGCAGCAACTGTAGCCGAAGACAAAAGCCAACCAACTGTAGCGTTTTCTCCTATATTTATACCTGATACTAAGAGTTCTGGTTTTTCTTTAACAATATGATTTAAACCAATATTTACACAGTCTGCTGGAAAACCGTCAATCACATAAGCTTGATGATTATCAATAAATTCCTTTTTTAATTTGACGTATTTGTTTACAGTAATTGCTTTTGATGTCCAACTTCTGATATGTTCTGTGCTGATAACTGTTAGATTATATTTTTCAAGATTTTTTATTAATACTGATAAACCAGGAGATCTAATACTATCATCATTAACAACGAACACATTTTTCATAAAAGTAATTATATCAAACCTAGAAAACTGTTTTTAAGAAGCTTAAATGCTGGAGTGTTTTGTGTTAGTAACTAAGAATATTAATAGATCTATTATTCCTAATGTTATGATTTTTTTCATATTCTTATTTGGAATTATTAATAATATTTTGAATTATTTGGTCAACTTCTTTTGGTAAATTACCAAGGTCGGCCTTTGGAAAAAACTGGGTCAAAATAATTGGTCTCATGCCGGAAATAAAAGTTTTTTTATTTTTGACATAAATATTGATTTTGCAGGGAAGACATAAGCCTATTTTTATATCTGCTTTTAATACCGCATATGCACTTTTGGCGTTACAAATTTCGATAATCTTAAAAGGCTCAATCTTAAAGTCCTTTTCATTCAAAGTGGCAGAGACATCGTGGATGTGAAGAACCCTAAAACCAGCTTTCTTTGTTTCTTGTTCAACAGCATTTACTGCTTCATCGAATGTTTTTTCTGTTATTACCGTATAGTCAAAGTCCATAATTTTTTAAAAAGTTATAACCTTATCACTGTCAACAATCAAATTATATAAATCTTCAATCCCACCAGCCGGGCATTCTTCATCACTTTTTTGTTTTCGGATCGCCAGGCAAGTGCCGCAAGCAGTAATTTTTCCACCTGACTCCAGGAATTTCACGACCTGTTCTTTAATGTTGAATTTAGGAGAACTCAACTGTTCATACTCTACACCTTTTCCCGTAAGAAACGTGGAAACAGTATCGCCTTTACTTAAAGCAAGATTGGCAAGCCGCAAAGCGTTCCAGACAGTTTCTGGATCATTCTGGCTGATGATAATTCCTATTTTCATAAAATTATTATAGCATTTTAAGCCGGAGGAGTCGGGCGGAATTTGGAAGAATTAATCTATCCTTAGTGGTTTAATTCCCCGACGCTTGCGTCGGAATATGTTTGTCATCCCCTTGAGCCGAAGGCTTCCCTTTGGGAAAGAAGGGGATCCAGTCTATCATTGCATTTTTAAAAACAAATAAGGTAATTTTAGTCTGGATTCCCTCCTTCGAGGGAATGACACAATACAGATACCCTGCGGGACGGAATATTGCCATTGTCACATTTGTATCGTTAAGATACTCTTTCCCTTCATATGAAATATCAATATATTTTCGGAAGGTTGGGAAAAGAAATATCGAAAACAAGAAAGGAGAAAAATATTTCTCAAGATGATTTAGGGTTGATTGCAATATGGATCGTTCTTACTTAGCTGAAATTGAGGAGGGTAAAGCAAATTCGAGTTTGAAGGTACTCTGTAAAATTGCAAGAGGATTGAATATCCAACTTTGGCAACTTGTTATTGAATTTTTTAAATAAAAAAATACTTTTAAATTTTGTGGTAAATTATTAGGATGGATTCATCTTTTTTAGAAAAAATATTTATCTCACAGTTCGGAGCAATCAATCCTCCATGGATTCATAAAGATGTATTTTATAAACTACCTTTTAATTTTTGTGACCGCTGGTGCAAAAGATGCAAGCTTTCCAATATCTGCCGAGTTTATCAAAAAGAAATAGAATCTGAGAAAAAATTTATCAAGCAAGGAATCGATCCAAAAAGCACTAAAGCAATGTTTTTATCCATGACTAAAAGTTTTGAAGAAACAAAAAAATTATTGGAAAAAGATATGAAAAAAATGAAAATAAAAATAATTGAAGATGATGATAAAAAATTTGAAATAGAAGAAAATAAAAAGGACAATTTGGTGAAAAATGATCATTTGACTCAAGTGTCAAAAAAATTAGCAATTTCACTAGTAAAATTAGTTGAAGATCTCCATTATTATTTTCTTGAAGAAACTCAAAAAGAAATTAAAGAACCACTTAGAATCCTTAATTATTATATGTATTTTTTCTCTGTTAAAATTCAAAGGGCAATATTAAGTGACATTGAGGAGAAAGAAATGAAATATGAAGATACTACTTTTGACTCAAAAAACTCTGCTTTTTTATCTTTTATTTCGATAATAAAAATTATAAACTCATTGAAAACTATTTCCAATTTTAAAAATCTTCATCGAAAAATTAATTTGGAAATATTAAACCTTATTTCTTTATTTGAAAATCTGAATTTTGTTTTGAAAGAAAGATTTGATTTAGAATATTAATAAAGAAAAGTAATCTATTTATCATATCTCCGATACATCTCGTTCGGGCATAAGCCATTAAGTACTTCATGTGGAAAATAATTCCAAATATTTTGAAAAAAATTAAGATTTTCAAAAATTACTTTCTCTGGAATTTTAAGTTTCACTGATAAATCTTTAAAAAATTGAGCAAAATGATTTTCATAATTTTCTCTGTACACAAAGTCTAATAATTTTTCAAAATTTACTTTTAATTTATATTTTTTTATCATAGAGTTATATTGTCTCTCAAGTTCTCCTCTAAAAACTTTCACTTTTATATCTTCGTCTGGTTTTTCCTCTTTTTGATTTTTTATAAACTGATCAAAAATATATTTAGGGTTAAATTTTTGTGAGTCTTTAGATTTTGAGAAAAAATTTAAAGATCTCTCTGTATAAGTAATTGGAAAATAAAGTGGGTCAGATCCAACCACGATCCACTTACCGTCGACTTTTGCTAATCTTCTGGCTAAAGTTCCTTTATCATTTGTGTTTGATGAACCTTTAATATCGTAGACTTTATAACTTTTTCCAGAAAAAATATCAACTAAATTAAGCCATTCACCTTTTTTGACTTCTTTTATCTGATACATTGAATATTTTTCTGTCTTTATTATTTGTTCCAATTCTTTTAATTGTCTTTCAGATAAACTATGAGGATTTTTAAAATAATATTGGCTAACTGGGGTTGCCTCAGAGATTGTTGGTTGAAAGTCAAAAATAAACCATTCATTAAAGAGTCCACTTAAAATTTTATGATCATATTTATCAACATCAATACTATTACCAAAGAATTCCTCAACTGCTTTTTTCAACCAAGTTTGATTTGAATTTGCGTATTCAATTATTTTTCCAAAACGTATTATTAGCATAAGTCAGAAACCAAATTTTTCATCGACGTACTCCTGAAAAACTTTTTTATCTTGAATAATATCATTAACTTCGTCAACAGAAAAATAAGAGGAGTCAAAAGTGTCGGAAATCCACGTCTCGCTTATTTCTTTGTATTCCGGATGATTTTCATCTTTCATTACCTTTATAAAATGTTCAAAGCCAACGTAGCTTCCAACATCTTCCGGTGGAGCAGCGTTTTTACCATTTACACAGACGGGGTAGGGTGCGTTTTTATCTAAATCATTTAACTCTCTTATTTTGACTGTCATTTCCCAACTATCTCCAAAATCATACAAAAATTTAAATTGAGTTAATTTTGTTTTAGCAATATCGTATAAGTTATATTTTGTCCAATCGAGCCATTCATCAGGAGGGTCTTCAATGGAAATATTTCCGTAGAATATATCTCGAATAATAAAAGCAGATAGATGATATCCCGTCCATCCCATGCTGGTAAACAGTACCCAAGCTACATAATTTAATTTTTCATCTCCTCTTATCCAAATCTTTCTCCAAATTTTCGGAGTCCAAAAATCCAAAGAGATTGTCAAATAATAAATCGGGGCTATTTTCATTCCTCAATTTTAACAAATGTTTTAAAAACCTAAAGCCCAGCTTGATTTATTAAAAATTAACCATATTGGTTTAATACCTCGAAGCTTCATTGCTTCGACACATGTTTGTCATCCCCCTGAGCCGAAGGCTTCCCTTTGGGAGAGAGGGGGATCCAGTCTTTAATTACATTTTTAAAAACAAATAAGGTGATTTTAGTCTGGATTCCCGCCGGAGCCTGCCCTCGACTCCGATCGGGGGCGGGAATGACAGATCTAAGATACCTCGTGGGCTTGCCCCGAGGAGCATGTCATTTCTTAAAAGTAGATTGTTAGTTATTCCAACGTAGTAAGACTTTTCATCGCAAAGAAGCAAGTATAAATACCAAATGTCTTTATTTTCCATAAAGTCAGTCTTGAGCTTACACTAAATCATCCTGTGCTTGCACTGAGCTTGCCGAAGTGTCCAGAGGGGAGGATTCGAACCTCCGAAGGTATAAACCAGCAGATTTACAGTCTGCCCCCGTTGGCCACTTGGGTACCTCTGGTTGCAGATGAATTATATCAAAAGTGAGGAAGTATTCCCAGGCTTTTTTCAAATAATTCCGTGTTATACTCATTGTTTATGACACCATTTGCTCATGTCACTGCCGGTTATTTAGTTACTCAAGCTGTCGATTTAATTAATCCCTCGCTTGGTTTTAATAGTCCAGAAATTATTATTGCAGGTATATTTGGAGCAAATATAATTGACTTTGATGTTTTTTTGGTCAAAAAACCAATCGAACATAGGAATACAATTTTTCATACACTAATTTTTTGGATTGGTATTTTTATATTTCTATTTATTATCGCCAACTTTTTAAATAATCAATTTATCACAAAGTTATTTTTATCTTTCTCGCTTGGAATTATTTCTCATTTATTTTTGGATTGGTATGCTGCGCGAGGTAAGGGCGTGGGCGGGATTAGACTATTATATCCATATTCAAAAAAACACTTTGGCTTATTTCCCTTAAAAAAAGTCGATCTTAGTAATGTTAAATCAATGATTTCGAAGGAATTTTATAAATTTTATTCGGAAAATAAATTTTTATTCGCATCAGAAATAGCCATTATTATTTTCGGACTTATTACTTTTTTAAATAGAAGTTTCTTTTTGTTTTTGAAAATTTTTCGATAGAATATCGAAGCATTGTCCTTGGCATCACTTTATAATGCCTAATCAAAAACTCTTCCTCAATTTTTTGATTCTTTTTACCCACTTCCCTTAAAGCCCATCCGACCGCTTTATGAACCAGATCATGTTTATCGTTTAATAATATTTTAGACAACTTTATTGTGTCATCAAATTCGTTATCTCTAATAAAGGCAAATGTCGAAATAATTGAAATTCGTTTTTCCCAAAGATTTTTTGATCTTGATAAATTATAAATTATTTTTCGATCACGGTTAATTAAATAATTCCCAATTATTTTATGTGCGGTTAGATCAACTAAATCCCAATTATTTATATATTTTGTATTTTTTAAATAAAAATTAAAATATTCTTTTTGCTCAACTTCATTCGCTTTTTCAAATTTTAAGGTAAGTATTATTAGTGCCGTCAGTCTGATTTCGTGATATTCATTATGTAATAAACCACCAATCACTTTAAGGCCTGCTTTTTTATATTGAGATGCGATTGATCTTATAATTGGTACAGTCAATCCTAAAAATTTATCACCTTCTCCATACTCTCCAATTCCAGTCTTAAAGAATCTCGAGAGGTTTTTTGCCCTAACGGGGTCAGCCTGTTTATGTAGTTCTGACAGTATTTGTCTCAACATAATTAGATTTTATTATATAAAATATAGCATGGAATTTTCTATAGGAATAAAATTATTACTCTCCTTGGTTTTGGGCG
>Ga0209211_10011906_pt1 | contig 11045 bp, 12 predicted proteins | sample RifGroA2_FD_183992 | JGI IMG/M metagenome (GOLD analysis project Ga0209211, IMG submission 183992) | Groundwater microbial communities from Rifle, Colorado, USA - Groundwater A2 (SPAdes) (version 2) | ecosystem: Environmental > Aquatic > Deep subsurface > Groundwater | place: Rifle, Colorado...
GGGAAGAAAGCCAGTATCTCACGAGGTCATTAACCTTCATGCTCTTTGATGGAAGGTGTGCCTTCTTTAAAGGAAGGTTGAGTTGTTCTGCATCAGGTTGGATGCTTAGCAGAGAATTTTATTTGTCTTTATCTGAGGAAAATGATCCCCGGGTAATAATTGAGATATTGGGTAACAGCCGGTTTGCCGGTTGTCCTCCGACCCTCTCGATAGATATGGCAGTAGAGAAAAAAGGCACAGACTTTTACCAGATCACCCTTCATGCCGGCAGTGGGGCAGGTTGGGGTTATGGGGAAGAGTATGTAGATGAGACAATAAGAAAGGTCATTGATGTTAATGTCCGGATGTATGATTTTACAATGGACTCCATTATAATTCCGCAAGACTTAGGTGAGTTTTTAACGATTGCTTACGAGGCATATGAGGCATACTGAAGATTCCGGCTATGACAAGCCGTAGTGAGTTTCAATGTGAAAACCTCGGGGATTAATACTCCTGTCTTTATTATTGTTTCAGGTTTTGCTGAAAATAAGCATTATGGTTAGGGTGGAGCCATTGGTATAGAACTTACAATGTCCATCCTTCAATCTCCCGATTACAATATCTGTAAAACCTCTGTCAAGTGATCTTCCTCTGATTTCGTGCAAGAATGTTCCATATAATGTAATAAAAGTACTTGATAAAATTGAAATCCTGGCGTATATTTTATACTATAAATAACAGGATTTATAAATTCTGTTACATAAAGAAGATATAAATGACAAAACATGAGATAATTCAGATACTTGACGACTGGAATTTTTGGAATCGGGATCAAAAAACAGGTGTTTCACGGCCAATCTATATTTCAAGACTTGAATCTCTTTTTTCGTCCAATCAAGTTATCACTATAACAGGACCCAGGCGTGCCGGCAAATCATTCGTCATGCGTCAAATGGCAAAGCAACTGATCAATAAGGGACATAATCCAAAGGATATAATGCATGTCAACCTTGAGGATCCGCGATTTACTGAGTCGGGAGTTTTGTTTTTAGAGAAAATATTTGAGACGTACCGTGAATATATATCTCCCCAAAATACTCCTATCTTATTTCTTGATAAAATACAGGAGATAGAAGGCTTCGAGAAATGGGTTAGGATGATGCATGAGCTTTCAAAGGCAAAAATTATTATTTCCGGTTCAAACGCGCGCATTTTAAGCCGGGAGCTGGGAACATTACTAACCGGCAGACATCTGGACATGGAAGTCTTTCCGTTATCGTTTAGAGAATTCCTGTCCTTCAATAATATTGCGCTTACCGATAAGATGGACTTGATTGGAAAGGAATCGGAAATAAAAAGCGCTTTGCGAAAATACATTGAATATGGGTCCTTCCCTGAAGTCGCGCTATCAGAGCAGAAAAAAGAGATTTTGTTAAGCTATTTTGAAGATGTAATAACTAAAGATCTCTTACGGAGATTCAATATCAAAAAAACTCAGGACCTGAGAGCTATCGCGAAGCACTACCTTTCTAATATTTCCGCTCTTTCAACATTTAAATCCATAGAACGCTCACTTGATATGTCGATAACCAGTGTTAAGAGCTACACCGGATATCTTGAGCAGGCATATCTCCTGTTTCCACTGAAACGATTTTCATTTAAAGTCAAAGAGCAGGAAAAAAGCCCGCGCAAGATCTACGCTATCGATACCGGCTTATGCAACGCCGTCGGTTTTAGATTTTCGGAGAATGATGGAAGACTCGCTGAGAATGTTGTTTTTGTGGCCCTCAAACGGAAACAAAATTTAAATCCGGATATGGAGCTGTTTTACTGGAAAGACGTCCATCATCGGGAGGTTGATTTTGTTATAAAAGACGGGTTGAAAGTAACTAACTTGATTCAGGTTTGCTGGAATGTTCAGGATGAAAAGACCAAAAATCGGGAATTACGCAGCCTCAGGAAGGCTATGGAAGAATTAAATGTTACGAACGCGACTGTTATCACCGGAGAAACAGAGGGTGAAGAAAGACTTCACGATAATACAGTAAAGCTGGTCCCTCTTTGGAAATGGCTTTTGGCTGAGGAAGGTCTTTAAAACTTCATAAGTGGAATATGGGGAAAGAAGGTTGAGATGGCCACTGAAATCAAGGAGCTTGTTGATAAAAAGTGGCCATCTCTCAATCTTGAAAGACCCCGCTAATAAGATAATCAGGGGTCTTTCGGTGGGTAAGGAAGTCGTTTTTCTTATTACCTCAATGCCTCATAAACCTTGCCTACGAGCTTGGCAGAAGGTTTAAGGGTTTTTTCTCCCTCTTTCCATCCGGCAGGGCATACTTCATCCGGATGGCCGGCGAGATATATGTTGGCCTGCATCTTCCTTAATAACTCATCTGCATTTCTGCCTACATTGTAGAAGTTGACCTCAGAAGCGATCAGTTTTCCCTCTGGATTAATAATGAATGTACCTCTGAGCGCAAGTCCGGTATTCTCATCATAGACCCCGAACATCCTTGAGACCTTTCCGGTCGGGTCTGCTCCCATCGGATATTTTACGCTTGTAAGGAGCTTCTCTGACTGATGCCATGCCATATGGGAAAACTTTGTATCTGTGCTAACTGCAACTACTTCACAACCGAGGTCTTTCAGCTCTTTGTATTTGTCTGCAAGGTCGTCGAGCTCTGTTGGACAAACAAAGGTGAAGTCAGCAGGGTAGAAGAATAGTATCGTCCACTGCCTCTTACCCTTCGTATCCTCAAGGTTGATCTTTCCAAAATCACCCTTTACAGGGTCATATACCTCCATTTCAATATTTGGGACAGTCTGTCCGATTGATAAACATTCAGCCATTTTAAAATCCTCCTTTTTGTTTTAAGTTTTTATTCACAATCCATCTCTGGATTGCTCAACGGATTACATTTTCCAGCATCCCGCTGATATACTAATTTTACTTCGTATCTGACGTTGTTACTTCAATTCCATAGGGTCCTGATAGATCATCAGATGGGAGTATGGCGTCCCGTCGTACATGACATAAGTCCCAAATTTCCCCGGCATGGAATGAATACCGCTGGTTTTTGAATCAACCGGCCAGAAGACCATCCAATGTGGAGGTTCCTTTACCTTCCTGGCCACTGGATCATTCTTCGTAGTCAACGTGATCTTCCCATCCTTCTCCCAGTGCCATCCACCCCTGCCCATATAAGCAATGCCAGGCACAGTATTGGTTGGTTTTGGTGCTCCACTCATAAAATCATTCGCCAACTGCATTGTAGCAGCGTCACCACACATCGGGTCAGGATTCTCATGGTCATCAATATACGGAATACAGGTGAAGCCATTTGTTCCCTTCCTCGCCTCAACCATCTTTCCTTCTTCCCCTATGACCATGATAGTGGCAGCCTCTGATATATATCTTGGCGCCGCGCTTTCAGCAATCTTTATCTGCTCTTCTTTGGATAACGACTGTACACCTTTTCCTCTCTCACCAGCTATTGTGACAGATGCAAAGATTACAAGTAATACCATCGGTGCTATAACGTAAATGGCCCTTTTCATCGTCCCACCTCCTTTTTTAAATTTAAATCTGGAATCTTAGATTAATCTGTTCTTATTTTACTTAATTCTCACCCCCCTTCCCTCTTTTCTGACATTTCCTGCACACGCCGTAAAAATCCACATGATTTCCTACAAGTTTAAACTCCCTTAATATATTAGCCGGGAGTTTAAGGCTGTCTGCATAGTCTTCAAAGACATCCAGTATCTCATCACATTCAATACAGATAATGTGATGGTGCGGATGTGTATTAGGGTCATAATGTTTGCGTGTTGGATCTATTGTAATTTCAAGTACTTCTCCATTATTCCTTAGTGTCTGAAGGGTATTGTAGACTGTTGCAAAGGATATGGTTGGAAATCTTCTTTTGACATCCCTGAATATATCATCTGCGGTTGGATGGCTGGTATTTCCTTCCAGATATTTAAGTATGGCAATCCTCTGGGGGGTCATCCTCAATCCCTTGCCTTTAAACTTTGCAATTATCTTTTCCATATTCATTTCCAGGTGGTAAAAATTCTTACTTTAGAATAATTCTAATCTAAGAAAATATGCCTGTCAAGAACTTTTTTATTTTCATATCATTTAAATTTTATTTTATGCCACGAAGGGGGGACAGCAGGTCAACATATTGAGGAATCAGATAACATGTGCTATACAATATGTGAATCTTATTTCAGGAGGAGATTATGGAATCTTTAAAAGGTAAGGTTGCCCTGGTTACAGGAGGGAGCAGCGGGATAGGACTGGCCATTACACGGGTCCTCTTAGAGGCAGGGATGCATGTGGCAATATGCGGCCGTGATAAAGATAAGCTCAGGAAGGCGGAAAAGGCCCTCAAGGAGTATGGCAAAAATCTCATTGTCATGTCAGTTGATGTGTCAAATAAGTCCCAGGTGAAGAAGTGGGTCAAGGCTTCTTTAAACCGGGCCGGCAGGGTGGATGTCCTGGTGAATAATGCAGGTGTGGCCCGGTGGGCAGAGGTGGAGAATATCACAGATGAACATTTAGACTATCAGCTCAATGTGAATTTGAAGGGCCCGCTTTATTGCTCACAATCGGTGCTTCCATGTATGAAGGAGCAGAGGAACGGTTATATTATCAACATCTCTTCTGTTTGCGGTAAATTCGGTTTTGCCGGCACAGCAGCCTACAGTGTAAGCAAATTCGGACTTATGGCCCTTTCAGACAGCCTGAGAGAAGAAGGTGCAGCCCATAATATAAAGGTTACTGCAATCTGTCCCGGGTATGTTGCAACACCAATGGTTACTGATGCCCCTGTCCCTCTGGAGGAGATGATCCAGCCTGAAGACATTGCACACACAGTATTGTTCTTATTGAACCTGTCTGAACATGCTGTAATAAAAGAGATCATTATAACGCGAAAGGGTGAAAGTTAGAAATCAAGTTACATAAATTCTGTGATTCAGACAGTAGACCATAGACATCAGACATTAGACTTAGAAAGGAAAATAAATGGAGAGTTTGAGAACACTTCATGGACTAATTTCTTACATTGAAAAGTCTGATGTCTAAAGTCTGAAGTCTACTGTCTGAATTGCAGACATAAATTAAAAATGTAGTAGATACTGTACCAAAGTGTAGCAGAGGCTTTAACCTCCGAAAGGGTCAACTAAATCCGATCTTACCCAATTACCTCCGGTGTGCAGATAGAGTTGACACTCTTTAATATTTAGGGCAATAATGATGCATGATTAAGTTTGAAAGACTGCCTGAAGATATACTGACGAAGATTACTGAAGGCAAAAAGGTCCTTTTTGATGACAACAATGTCATATTTGCATATCTTTTCGGTGGACTTGCTGAAGGAAAGGTAACCCCTCTCTCTGATATAGATATAGCCGTTTTCCTGAAATCGTCTCACAATGTTGTTGAATATAAACTCGGACTATTCGACAGGCTTGCGGACTCTCTCGGCACCAGTGAAATTGATCTCGTAATCCTGAATACTGCCCCGATAAGCCTTACCGGAAGAATATTACAGAAAAAGCAGCTAATTATTGATAAGGACCCTCCCCGGCGTCATGTATTTGAGTCAGTATCATTACGGAAATTTTTTGATTTTAAGAAAAAAGAGGATATATATTTTCTGAGGAGATATGGCATTGGTAGATAAAGCTGTAGTCTTGAGAAAACTGTCAGAGCTCGGAACATACTACGGTCAGATAAAAGAATTCTCAGATATTACTATTGACAACTATAAGAATGACTGGAAGACACAGCGTATTGTTGAGCGAACACTTCAGATAATGATAGAAACATGTACAGATATTGCCAGTCATATCATCTCTGACAGAGGCATGAGGCCCCCAACAACCTATGCTGATACATTCAGGGTATTACTCGAAAATGATATTATAAATTCTGAGATGTTTGGTACGATGGAAAAGATGGCCAAGTTCCGCAATGTCGTTGTTCATCAGTATGAAAAAGTAGATGCAGAGATTGTCATTGTAATCTTAAAACGACATCTTAAAGACTTTGATAGATTTAAAGATGTCATTCTGACCTATATGCAGGGCTTACCAGAAGACAGTCAATCCTCAGATGCATAATCAAAATAGTCCTTATGTTTATCCAGGTTGTTCTTATTGAACCTGTCTGAACATGCGGTGATTAAGGAGATCGTAATTACAAGAAAGGGAGAGAGTTAGATTATACCTTTTTCCCGCAAACTATAGTTGATGACATCGGTTGTGGTAAATCTTCGCGTGTTATATCAATAAATCCTGCATCTTCAAGCCATTTTTGCACTTCATGATATCCATAGTCTCTCCCCTTCGTAGTAAGAAGCATATAGATACTGAAGATTGCCCCGCATGTCGGTTTTGTAAGGCTCTCATCCATTATATGGTCTTTGATAATGACCCGGCCGCCAGGATTTAATGAGCTATATATCTTTTGCATAAGATTACTGTTTGCATCTTCATCTTCACCATGGATGATATTGGACAAGAATATTACGTCAAACCCTTGTGGCAGAGGGTCTTTATTATAATCTCCGGATATAAGTTTAATCCTGGGCCTGATCCCCTCTTTTTCAAGGACCTTTCTTGTTATATCAAGTGTGCCGGGCAGATCAAAAATGGATATGGATATACCAGGATGCCTTTTGTATATGGCAACAGGATATGTCCCTGGTCCGGAGCCAATATCGAGCAGAGAATTAACGCCTTCCATATTTAGTTTTTCTGCCAGGTATGTTGCATCACCTCTGGCGGATACGAGGTGGTGCATGGCCATTATAAAGCATTCTGTGTCGTCCCTGTTTGTCTGGTACATGTCAGGATTTCTTGCAGGTTGACCTGTCCTTATAGCTATGGAAAGTCCTTCCCACACATTCCACATTGAAGATTCAAATCTGATCATCCCGGCGTAACAAGCCTCTGAAGTTGACAAAAGGTATTTTTTTGAAAGATCATTCAGATAGAAAAGGTTATCTTCTTTTTTCAGGAGATTCATGGCTGTGAGCGCATTCAATATTAGGCCGGTTGCCCTCTCGTCTGTATGAAGTTTTGCCGCTGCATCCTCTGTGGACATTCCCTTATCCCCGATGGTATCGAATATATTTAATTCAACAGCCGCATGAAGTATCCTTGATTCCGCATATGCCCCAGATAGGTTATCAAGATATGTAAAGTCCATATATCGTATAATAGTTACATAACAAGAATTTTGCAAGGGCGAAGGGGCTCAGGTCTTGCCTCATTCCACTTCTTTATTACTGTTGACAATGTTTTTTAAAGTTGTTAGGATACAACCTGTTGATATACAAGGGTCTATAGGTAAACAAAGCTTTTTTAGCATTTAAGTGTATTTTTCAGTGTGAATTAACTGGTGCGGGCGGGTAGCTCAATTGGGAGAGCGCAGCCCTTACAAGGCTGAGGTCACAGGTTCGATCCCTGTTCCGCCTACCATAATATCAGTGGTTGAATAATATTTTAATTATTGTGTGGGGTCGTAGTTCAGCACGGTTAGAACGCCTGCCTGTCACGCAGGAGGTCGCGAGTTCAAGTCTCGTCGGCCCCGCCATATATCTTAAGGCCCATCAATTCTATAATAACATATCATGTTATTATTAGTGATGGGTTTTTTAATAATAGATGAATATATCCGGCAATATAGAATCAGAAATTTTTAAACTGATACTTTCAGCAGGGATTGTTGCCAAGGTTGTATTATTTATACTCTTCATATTTTCAATCTTCTCATGGGCTGTAATCTTCTTTAAATTATATCAGATCCGTAAGGCAGAAAAAGGGGCGGGTGATTTTCTTGAATCATTCTCCAGGGCTGATAGTATCCATCATCTGCGACTGTCTAATAATAAGGATATAGATAATCCCCTCTCAGCCCTGTTTAAAGAGGGCTATGGCAGGTTTGAGGAGATAAATAAAGGCAAGAGCAGCCTCCTGGCTGACCGGCCTGCATTCCTGAATGCTATAGAGAGAAGGTTAAAGGGGACTATAGAGGATGAGGTAACCTACTATGAGGGATACCTCCCTTTTCTTGCCACAACAGGGAATGTGACCCCGTTTATCGGACTCTTTGGGACTGTATGGGGTATTATTCATGCCTTTCATCAGATTGGATTTCAGGGATCTGCAAATATAGCTTCTGTGGCACCCGGCATTGCAGAGGCATTGATTGCCACAGGTGCAGGACTTGCCACGGCTATTCCTGCAGTTGTAGCTTATAACTATCTCTTAAACAAGATAAGGAAACTTACTTCAAAGATGGAGGTATTTTCCGGGGAATTTATCGCCTCTCTTGAGACTGAGATATGGCCTTCAGATAATGGAAAATAAAAGTCACAGATTAATGAGTGAGATCAATATGGTACCTTTTATAGATATAGTACTTGTGCTGCTTATTATCTTTATGATATCAGCCCCCCTTATGTACAGAGGTATTGATATTGACCTGCCCCAATCATCTGTAAATACTATCAAGCAGGAACAGAGGATATTACTCACTGTTGACCGTAACCACAATGTTTTTGTAGATGATGAGATGGTTCCAATAAACAGGCTTGAGAGTGTCATTCAGAAAAAGAGAACATCACAGTCAGACACCACTGTTTATTTAAAGGCAGACAGGGATGTGCCTTACGGGACTATTGTCAGTGTGATGGATATAGTGAAGAGTCTTGGCATTGACAAGCTGGGAATGGTTACCGAACCATTGAAAGAATGATTATATGTCAGGCATCCTGATTAACAACTTAATTTAGAATTATGACTGCAACGGTTGTCATATCTTTCTTCTTCCATATAGTGATTTTATTTGCCATATTGTCCACCGGTATAGTGAATAAGTCAATATTTACAGGCAGGACGTTTATGCCGGGGTCTGCAATTCAAGTTAAACTGGTTGATATGCCTAAGGGATTAACTCTTGCAAATACAGTTACAGAGAAGTTAGAAAAGAACACAGAAATACCCGACAATAAAAAGATAAGTGAACCTGAAAAGAAGAATGATACTGTAAAAAAGAAGACAAAGATAAATGAAGGTGTAATAAAATCTCAAAAATCCAGGACTGCAATGCCAGAATTAGTGATAAAAGAAAAACCACAACCATCCACACCCACTCAAATAAAGGAGGGTGGAAAAGGAGATATGCCGGAGGTATATGATCCGGATCAGGGGATTTTACATAATTACAGTAATGCTGAAAATGGAGAGGGGACGCAGGGGGCCAAGCTTGTACCCGGGGAGGGGATATCAGGCGGACCTACGGTCGATATCACGAACTTTAAATATGACTATTACCTTGATATAGTAAGGAACAGGGTCAATAACAAGTGGAACCAGCCTATAGAATACAATCAGGTTAGAGAGGCGCTAATAGAATTTACAATCAATAGAAATGGTAAGATAGATAATATCAGGATATCTGAGTCCTCAGGGGACAACTATTTTGATCAGACAGCCCTGAGGGCAGTATCTCTGTCAAATCCGTTTCCTCCGCTGCCACGTGGTTATAAGGATAATTATTTAAGGGTAAGATATAGATTCATCTTTGGCAGGAAGGGGTGAAAGCCATAGCCCTAATCTTTACACTCTTACTGTTCTTAATGATCTTACCAACCGGGATTTCATATGCAGAGGAGGTCTATTTAGAGACATTAAAGGGTGATATAAGCAGGATACCTGTTACAGTTATTGTTAACGGCAATAATTCAGATGCAGTTTCTAATATACGGAAGGTACTTGAGTATGACCTTGACAGGTCTCTGTACTTTGATTTGATAAAAGTTAACGGGTTTGATGTTAAGGGGGTACCGTCAAGACTTGATGAAAATATGAGGATGCAGCTCAGGTCATTGGGGATTGATTCCGTGATCATGGCTTTTGTTACAAAGGATGAGAAGGGGATTAAATTAGACGGTAAGATATATGAGACTGGAAGTGGAGAGCTGATTTATGTTAAAAGATATATAGGCAATGACAATCTTCTCCGCAGGTTGGTTCACAGATTCTCGGATGAGATAGTCTTCAGGCTTACAGGGGAGAAGGGGATTGCACAGACCAGAATAGTTTTTATATCAGACCAGACCGGCCAAAAGGAGCTATATATAATGGATTATGATGGCTACTCTCCAAAGATGATAACAGGGAACAGGTCACTTAACCTCTCTCCGTCATGGTCACCTTCTGGATCGCTTATTGCTTATACATCATACAGGGATGGGAATCCGGATATATATATTGTTGATCTTGCCACGAGTAAGAGGTGGAGGCTTACTGACTATTCCGGTCTGGACATATCACCATCATGGTCACCGGATGGGAATGTAATGGCATTTGCAACCAGCAGGGATGGCAACGCCGAGATCTATATGATGAACAGGGATGGTAAAGGGGTGAAGAGGCTCACATATATGCGCGGCGAGGATGTCTCTCCAACATGGTCTCCAACAGGCAGTGAGATAGCATTTACATCAGACAGGGGGGGCAGTCCTCAGATATATGTTATGAAAGCTGATGGCACCAATGTTCGCCGGCTTACATTTAAGGGGGAATATAACAGCGATGCAGTATGGTCACCGAGAGGAAATAAGATAGCCTTTGCATGCAAGAGGGGGAGCGGCTTTCGTATCTGCACTATAAATCCGGATGGGAGTGGATTGAAAGAGATAACCATTGGACCTGGCAGTGATGAATCACCTTCATGGTCTCCGGACGGGAGATGGATAATGTTCGCATCATCGAGAAATGGTAAATGGAATATATATATGGTAGATATAGACGGGAACAGGGTGGAGAGGATTACAAATAGCGGTTCAAATAACTGGGGACCTGACTGGTCACCGAATTAATAAGCATGAAAATAGGCGGGACATTCCTGTCCCCCCTGGAGGATTTTCGGATGAAACAATCATGTTACATGTTAACACAAAGGACAATGAAAACAGGCGTAGACGTAGGGACAGACCTTTAGGTCTGTCCAACAGGAAAGGGACAAACCTAAAGGTTTGTCCCTA
>Ga0209211_10011909_pt1 | contig 11044 bp, 10 predicted proteins | sample RifGroA2_FD_183992 | JGI IMG/M metagenome (GOLD analysis project Ga0209211, IMG submission 183992) | Groundwater microbial communities from Rifle, Colorado, USA - Groundwater A2 (SPAdes) (version 2) | ecosystem: Environmental > Aquatic > Deep subsurface > Groundwater | place: Rifle, Colorado...
CTTATCTGGCTTTGCCGAATGATGGGATTCATATAGAAAAAGGCAGGAATTTTTTCGGGGCAAGCTGGCATTCTTTGTCTGAGCAGAAAAAGCCTTACTGGGCGGATGAAAGGGAAAATACGGGGATGCCTCAGGGCTTTTACCCAAAGCATTCGCTGAGAGGCTACTGGAAAATAGGGATGTATTTTGACACATCGAAAAAAGATATCAAAAAAATAGCCGGCATTTTTTCCTACCAGCCCAAGATCCAGAGCATATTGCACCTAAGCTCTGAGCAAGTTTCAAATGCCTATATAACAAGGTGGAAGGGCAACAAAAAAATTGCATTTAATGCTATAACAGATGACTCAAAAATAAACGACTATCTTTACAGGGCAGAAGGAAAAATGCCGAAATGGGTACAAATTGCGATAGCTACAAGAACCTTGGGAATAAATTACCACCGCTTTTGCTATATTGGAGATAAAATATTTTATTTGAAAAAATACCCCCTGCTCTCGACATTATTGAGCACTTTATTCTGCTTTTTGGGTATTGGGAAGCCTTTAAGGAAAAAATTCAGGGATGAGAATCTTTCATACTTGCCACATACAAATACACATCCAAAAATTTACAGGCTCAATGCAGGCAGAATAATCAAGGAAATCAAAAAATCAGAAAAAATCTGGACTGAAAACTGGAATTATAAACTACCATTATCGCATGTTTTTTCTTATACTGCTCCATACGGCTTAGCTACTGAGAAAGGCACTATGGAAAAGGCTGCATTTTCAGCTTCAAAATATTTGCAGTGGATAAGGGAATGGCCGATTCCAAATGCACCCTTGGATTTTTTCCTTCCAGCAAGGCTTTTCTGGGGCATCAGCATAGGGGAGTTTTTTGACGAAAAGAACTGCGGCAGGATAAAGGAAGAATTTTACGAAAGGCGCAAAAACGGCTGCGATTACATGCTCATTTCGGGTCATGTCCATGAATACGGCATTGAATGCCCCAAATACATCAGCGAAATGTTCGAATTTTTTGAAAAACACGATGATGTCTGGTTTGCAAATGCCGATGATATTATTAAATATTATAAATCTAGGGAAAATATCTGCATTGGCAGGGTTGAGAAGCGAGGTGAAAAATTTTTGATGAAAATCACAAACACTTTGCCACAGTTCTTTTCAACAGAAATAACCTTAATCCAGAATATAAGTAAAAAAATCAGCAATATACAGTTTACAATAGACGGGAAAAATTATGCAGATGTAAAATATAAAACAGTTGGAAAGAATGTTGTTATGTATAATGTCACTTCGGAAACAAAATATATTTTAATTTCATAATGTCTTTTCTACTACGTAAACTTTTGATGGATTAAGAAATCCTGTTACAGCATCTATTATCCTATAACTATTGTCTTTTATAATGCCACGAATCTTTTTGTGATTTACATAAAAAGCATTCACAACAATCATTAACCTTAAGCCTCTTGGAGCTTCTTTTAAAAGTCTTTCAACTATCCTGTAGCCGTTAAGGTCCTTTTCATTCCTAAACGGCGGATTAAAGATCGCCCAGTTAAATTTTCCCCTTACACTCCTGAATAAATCGCTTTTTATTACCCTGAAATTAACTTTATTGTCTTTCATGACTTTCCTTGCGCTCTCAATATATCTTCTGTCAATTTCCGTGGCAACAACACCAGCCCCAATATTCTTTTTAAGCCAAATGCCGTGTATGGCAAATGCCCCTGTGCCGATGTCAAGTACCTTATCCCTGCTTTTAACATGCTTTTTCAGGGCTTTTTTCATTAAAATAGTGGAAAAGCCTATTTGGCACTTTACATCGCCTTTACTGCAGTCTACACCAAAAAGAAGTTTTGAAAAAAGATTTGTAGACAAGATTCTTGTTATGGCTTTTATAAAGAATTTTAGCATTTTCACATATTTTTTAAAATTCTTTTATGCTGTTCGCGACATATTCCATTTGCTCTTCTGTAAGCTCCGGAAACATCGGCAGTGAAATTATTTCCTTGGAAATTTTTTCTGATATAGGAAAAGAGCCTTCATTTAATCTCATAAAAGAATAAGCATTTTGAAGGTGTATTGGTATCGGGTAATGCACTCCTGTTGCTATGCCATTTTTGCTTAAAAATTCCCTTAATTTATCCCTGTTTTTTGCCCTTATGCCATAAATATGATATATGTGCTTTGCATAGCCCGCTTCATAAGGCAGTATAACGCCTAAATTTCCAAGCAATTTATTGTAGATTTCCGCATTTCTTCTTCTCCTCTCATTCCATTCTTCTATATATTTTATTTTTACACCAAGCACAGCGCCTTGAATTCCTTCCATCCTGCAATTATCCCCTATAACTTCATGATGGTACCTTACTAATTCCCCGTGCTGCCTTAATAAGGTAACTTTTTTTGCGATCTCTTCATTATTTGTGCAGACAGCGCCTGCCTCACCATAGGCGCCAAGGTTCTTGCCGGGGTAGAAAGAAAAGCAGCTCGCATATCCCATAGAGCCAGCCTTTTTGTTTTTGTATAATGCATTATGAGCCTGGGCAGAATCCTCTATAACCTTAATATTGTGCCTATCTGCAATTTCAAGTATCGGGTCCATGTCAGCGCACTGCCCGAATAAATGAACGGGAATTATGGCTTTTGTCTTATTCGTAATTTTTTCCCCTATTTTTTTATGATCAATGCAATATGTTTTTTCATCAATATCCACAAAAACCGGCTTTGCGCCTGTATGCGATATAGCCTCAGCTGTTGCTATGAACGTAAAAGGCGTTGTTATAACCTCATCTCCCGGCTTAATGCCCATAGCCAGCTGCGCAATCCTTAATGCAGAAGTCCCGTTATTTACCCCAATGCAGTGCTTTACATTGCATAATTTCGCAAATTTTCTTTCAAAATCCTCAACTTTTTTCCCCAGGATGAAAGCGGCATTATCAAGCGCCTCTTGGATCTCTAAATCAATATCTTTCTTAATGCTTAAGTACTGCTTCTTTAAATCTACAAAGGGAACTTCCATTTTTATTCGCTTATTTTTTTCAGAATCCTTGCTGGATTGCCTGCGACAATTACATTTGCCGAAACATCCTTAGTCACAACAGAATTTTCACCGATTGTAATGCCTCCAAGTATTGTTGCGTTAGCTCCTATTGAAGCCCCTTTTTTTACTATTGTTGTCAATGGCTTCCAGTCCTCGCCTATTTCCTTTAGCTTGCCTTTTACAGTAGCTCTTGGTATTTTATCATTTACAAAACAGGCATGAGGGCCTATAAAAACCTCATCTTCAAGAATAACTCCCTGCGGCAGAAACGCAAAAGCCTGTATTTTGCAGTTTTTTCCTATTTTCACATTCTCCCTTATTTCAACATAGCTTCCTACCTTTGTATTGTCCCCTATCTCACAGCCATAAATATTAACAAAATTGTATATCTTTACATTTTTTCCGAGCTTAACCTTGTCTATTATGCGATTTTCCATTCTTTTTGGTTATTCAAATTAATTTAAATAAGTTTGCTTTATAGAAAGACTTCTTTTCCCTTGTTTTTAAGCGACTCTTGCATTGCTTCTATCACTTGGATAACTCTTAGCCCAGAATAGCCGTCGCTTACAGGCTTTTTCCTGTTTTTAATGCAATCTATAAAATGGCTGCACATGGCATTCAAAGGCTCTTTGTTGTCAAGTTTTGGCATTAAAACACCGCCGCTCCTGTAAACAAGCCTGAATTCTTCCCATGTGTCATAATATTCGTCTTTTGGCAGGCTGTTTTTTTCCAAAGTAACGCCTTTATCATAAATCTTTATCTTTTCATTTTGCTCTGTATCATCATAAACCAGCATTTTTTTGTTGCCAACAATTGTCATTTTCCTTATTTTCAGCGGGTCAAGCCAGCTTACATGCATATATGCCGTGATTCTTTCAGGAAATTTTAATGTTAAATGCGCATCATCCTCTATGCCGTTTTGCACATGAGCCATCCCTTCCGCCCTTACGCTTAAAGGCATTTTTCCCATTAAAAAGAGCAGTATTGAGGCATCATGTGGTGCCAAGTCCCAAATGACATTAATGTCTTTTTGGAACAATCCTAAATTCACTCTAATCATGTCTATTGTAAATATTTTTCCAAGCTCTTCTTTCTGCAACATCTCTTTCATCCTGTTTACAGCAGATGTGTACTCAAAAGTATGGTCTACCATGAGCACTTTTCTGTTTTTTTCAGCTATTTTTATCAGTTCCTTGGCATGCTCTGAATTGCTTGTAAGAGGCTTTTCAACCAAAACATGCTTGTTGTTTTCCAATGCAGCCTTTGCCTGCTCAAAATGCACAGAAACAGGGGTTGCGATTGCAACTGCATCAACATTCCTGTCTTTTATTATGTCAATAAAATTTTTTGTTGTTTTTATTTTCGGATAAATCTCCTTAATGTGCTCAAGCCTTTCTTCCCTTAGATCAGAGCACCATGCAACATTGCATTCCTTGAGCTGTGAAAAATTCCTGATTAAGTTCGGACCCCAATAGCCGCAGCCTATAACACCGATATTTACCATTTAAACCGCTGTTAAGAACTCTAAATTAGCTTATAAAGATTATTGTTTTGTATAAATTAATAAATCTTCATTAATTCCCTATTTAATCTACCGGCAAGATTCTTCCAGTCAAATTCCATAGCCTTGTTCCTTAAATCCAGCTTTTTCAGCTTTAGCGCGTATTTTATTTTTTGCTTTAAATCTTCAATATTTCCTGCTTTTGCAACCAGGTTTTTGTCTTTAAAGTGCTTGTGCATTTCCCCTGCATCTGTTATAACAATCGGCCTGTTGCAGGCCATGAACTCGACAAGCTTGTAAGGCGCAAACATGACTTCTGTAAAAATGTTTTTTGGGTAAGGCACAACCAGAACATCAGAGGAGTTAATTGCAAGAACCACATCTTTTTGCGGCACAGAGCCCAGGTAAATAATGCCTTCCGTGTTAAAATCAAAATTCTCCTTATAAACAGTCCCAATCCTGCCCACAATCAGTAAATTCAAGTCTTTGATTTCCTTCCTTAATTCCTCAAAGGCCTTAATTAAAATGTCAACTCCCTGTATTTTCTGTATTGAGCCTATATAGGAGATTATTTTTGCATTAACAGGCAGCTTTAATTTCTTTCTGGAATTTATTTTATTTAATGGCTTAAAAATTCTTAAATCGGCGCCGTTGGGTATTGTCGCAATTCTCCCTTTCCTTATCTTCTTTGCATTCTCGGCAAGAATATTGCTTGCGGCCATGACCAGATCTGAATTTCTCGTCACACGCCTTTCAAAGAATCCGAAAAAAGGAATCTTGTAGCTCTTGTAAACCAGATAATTGTCCTGTACGTCATAAACGAATTTTATCTTGTATTTTTTCGCTATAAAATACCCTATAATGCCCCATAAAGGATCAGAAGTGGCTATCATTAAATCGTAATTGTTTTTATTGATGATTTTTTTTAAATTTGAAATCAATGAAAATATTTTTACGGCATTAAATGGCCTTATAAAAACATCAATTCCGTGCAGCTTTGCATTCCTGTTTTCAAGCTTTTTGTAGTCAGCGCAGAAAAAATCTATTTCATGACCGAATTTCCTCAGCTGCTCGAAAAGCCTTACCTGCCTTCCAAAATCTTCGCCTATTATGTCCCTTGATGCAGTGTACCTGCTTGTGAATATTAGGATTTTCATTTGAGTGCAAATAATTAGTTGTTATTTTTAAGTATTTTGCATACTGCGCATGCCCTTAAGACCTTCTTTCAGCCCTTTAAATTTCATGCCAAGCTCTTTTGCAGCTTTTTTGCTTATAAGGCCGCCATACTTGGGCCTTTTTGCTGTTTGCTTCAAATCATAAGACTTCACGGGGATAATGAGCTTCTTTTCAAAATGAAATATTTTGCAAACATTAACGGCAATATCATACCTGTTTATAAAATCCGGGCCGGATATGTTATAAATCCCTATTATACCTTTCTCGATGAGCTTAAGAGAGGCATTAGCCAGGTCAATTACATATGTGGGAGTGTAAAACTGGTCTATAGGGGCTTTAACCTCTTTGCCATTCCTTAGCTCTTCAATAAGCCTTGAGACAAAATTCAGCTTTCTTTTATTCCACCCATAAATGCTGCTCGTTCTTATAATTATAAAATCATCAAGCTCTTTAACTAAATTTTCAGCTTCAAGCTTTTGCCTTCCATATTCGCTTGCGGGATTAGGTGCATCATTTTCCAGGTAAGGGCCTTTATTTCCATCAAAAATAGCATCGGAAGAAAAGAAAATTAACTTGCATTTGTTTTCCTTGCAGTAATCAGCGATATTCTTTGTTCCTAATACATTAGTTTTTCTGGATTTGCTTGGATTTTTTTCAATATAGTCAAGATTTGTAATGCCTGCCGGCAGGCATATGGCATTTGGCTTGATTTCTTTCAAAATTTTACTGGTCTCATTGAATTCTGCCAAATCAAGTTTTCTAAAAGATTTATCCTGTGTCGATGTCCCTATAGCTTCATGCTTCCTTCCAATTATGCTGAAAAGGTAGCTTCCGGTAAATCCTCCAGCACCAATTACCAATACTCTCATTTTTTCAATTGTTTTTGCAATAATTTTGTTATTTGAATATAAATATTTATTTAAAAAATTAAATTGGGCTTTTGGTCGAAATTCTATATTTGACTAGTTTAATAATGGAATAAACAGCTAAGGAAGCGATTGTTATTACCCAGTACTGCTCTGGCCAGAAAACGTCAAAAGAAAAGAAACCATTGGAGAACGGGTAAAGCAGAATTCCATCATTGTAATGCTTTGTAAAACTATCTGCAACAAGGTGCAGCATAAAACCCAATGCAATAAAGAGATATGTTTTTCTCCAATTATACTTAAATAATGGCGCAATAAGTCCGGGTATTATTATTCCCATAACTGGAGAATGGTATAACCAGGCGATAAAAATCAAGCTACCATTCACATGAAAAAAAGCAGGAAGCAAATTGATTTTTACAATGAAATCCGGCAGCAGCGAGCCTAATACAACTAGTCCCTTTTTGTTTATATTAAAAAGCTCGGCAAATATCAATCCAATAATTATGTGTGAAAGCCAGTCAGGCATTTTCAGCAAACCTCCACCCATCAAGCTTCCACTCCCGGAAAAAAATAAAAAGAAATAGGATGAAAGCAAAAAATGAAAGAATGTACTTTATGTAATTATATGAAAGATTATGTACCTGCAAAGCGGTAGCTGTGCCATCATGGTTAAGCCTGACCAATGTATAAACTTGCCCGAATTTTGGTTTTTCCATGCCGGGATAATGAATCTTAATAGGCTTTTGGTTGACTCTCATGTAAAAACTATTGGCCGTAATATTTATAATAGATCCGGTAAATTTTGTGTTTTGTCCTGCATACTTCGACGGATTACTCAAAAACTCGTCGCTGGATGGAGGATAAAAGCCCTTCTTGAGGTAAAAATCAGCCGACAAAAGAAAAAATATGGTAAGCACAACAAGGTAAAGAATAGCATAAAATGGAGTTTTTGTCATTTTCTTTTTTTAAATTATTTTCGGCTCAGGTATAGGTATTATGAATCTGCCGCCTTTTTCTTTGTATGCTCTTTCTTGCCTCATTATTTCATCAGCGAAGTTCCATGCAAGGATTAATATATAATCCGGCCTTTTTTTTAGAATTGCATCAGGGGAAAAAATAGGGATTCTTTTTCCAGGAGTATAAAGTCCTTGCTTTAATGGGCTTTTATCCACAATATAATCCAGGATTTCATTTCCCACGCCAGTATAATTAAGCAATGTATTGCCTTTTGCCGGAGCGCCATAGCCTGCTATGGTTTTTCCGGACATTTTCAATTTGCCCAATAAATCATTAAGTTTTACCTTAAGCTTTAGCGCTTTAGAGGAAAAATCCTCATAAGCCTTTCTTTTACCAAGCTCCAATTTTTCTTCTAATGATACTAAATCGCTGACTCTTTTTTCTTTTTTGAATTTTCCTTTAGTGACGTAAAATCTTATAGAGCCGCCATGCATTTTTGTCCTTTTAACATCAAATAACTCCATACTATGCTTTTTAAAGAGGGAAATCAGTGGCTTTATAGCCAGATAATAAATATGCTCATGATAGATTGTGTCAAATTCCATCTTTTCCATGAGGTCAGCAAGGTATGGTGATTCAAAAACTGCAAATCCATCCTTATCCAACAAAATTTTAACTGCCTCTATAAACTCATTCAAATTAGAGATGTGGGCGAAAATATTTGTGCCTATTATTGCATCAGCTTTTCCGTATTTTTTTACTATATCTTTTGCAGTCTCAATGTTAAAGAATCTATTAAGCGTGGGAATACCACCAGCAATCGCAATTTTAGCTATATTTGAGGCAGGCTCAATGCCAAGAATTTTATAGCTATAGAAGTTTTTCAGCAATGTGCCATCGTTGCTGGCTATCTCAACAATAAATGAATTTTTTTTTATTCTGGATTTTAAATCATCAGCAAATTCTTTGAATTGCTTTTTCAGTGTTTCAGAGGTTGAAGAGACATATATATAATTCTCAAACAAAACCTTGGGATTAACAACATAGCCAATCTGCACAAAAAAGCATTCCTCGCAGAAATAGGCATCAAGCGGATAATAAATTTCTTCTTCATTTAAATGTTCTTTTTTAATGAACTTATTGGCAAGAGGGGTTGGCCCTAATGACAAAAATTTGAACATATTTCTCGAGTTACACACTCTGCATTCTATTTCATTTTTATTTTTCAAAATCATCTTTTAACCCAACCCCGATATATTTTATTTTATTCATATTGTTTGGATTATATATCCTTCTGCAATCTATAACCACAGTATCTTTCATAAATTTTTTAAAGTCATCTTGAGAAATCTTGAAATAATCTTCCCATGAGGTCACTACAAAGCAGGCATCTGTTCCCTTCAGGGCATCAAAAACATCATCGCAAAACTCCAGGTTTTTTTCATTTCCTAAAATCTTTTTTGTATTCTCTATGGCAACCGGATCGTGCGCCTTGACTTTTGTTTTTCTCATCAATAACTCTGAAATCAGCTTGATGGAGGGTGACTCCCTGATATCATCAGTATCAGGCTTAAATGAAAGGCCCAAAACCGCTACACTCCTGCCTTTTAAGCTTCCAATTGATTCTTCAACTCTTTTTATTAGATTTGTGATCCGGAAATCATTAACATACAATATCGATTCTAAAAGATTCGGTTTATAATCCAGATTTTTCGAGAATTGTATAAAAGCCCTTAAGTCCTTTGGAAAGCAGCTGCCGCCAAAACCGCAGCCGGCTTTTAGGTAATGGGTTATGCCGGGCTTAAGCCTTTTTCCGTCAATTAAGGGGCTTATTCTTCTATCGAGCCAAAGGGCATTCAATACCTCTTCTGCATCTGCCTTTTCACCTGCAATCTCACAAATATTCGCAACCTCATTGGAGAATGATATTAATAACGGAAAAAAAGAATTTGACGTATATTTTACAATTTCCGCTGTAGTTAGATTAGTATTGATAATATCGGCATTTTCAAACATAGCAGTATAAAACTCACCCATTATCTTTTTCTCTTTATCGCTAAAACTTCCTATAACAACCCTATCCGGATTAAGAAAATCTTCTACAGCAGAGCCTTCCCTGAGGAATTCAGGGTTCATGCACAACCCAAAATCTTTTCCTGCATTTTTATTGGAAAATTTTTCCAGTATTGGGAGTACAATATTCTTTGTTGTTCCGGGAAGGACAGTGCTCTTGACAACTATAACAGGGTATCTTCGGCCTTCTTTTAATAAGCTTCCAATCTTTTCTGCTGATTTTTTTACATAACTGAGATCTATGCCATTTCCTGTTGTTGGTGTGCCTATGCATATAAAAATAATCTCATAATCATTTAAATCATTCAATTCATCAGAAAAATGAACTACATCTTTTGTCTCTATCAAAAGTTCTTTTATATCAGGCTCATAGAAAGTCAACTTTCCGTTCTTAAGCCTGTTGATCTTATTACTATCAATATCAAAGAAATAAACTTGATGTCCCAGCTTTGCAAAGCAAAGGCCAGTCACTAAGCCTACATAACCCACCCCCACAATTATTATGTTCATCTTAAATCATCCAAAAACTAAGAGCCCATATTTTGCCTATGCCACCTTATTGTCCTGGATAAGCCTTCTTTTAAATTAACTTTCGGCTTGTAGTTCAGTTTCACCTTCATTTTTGTTATATCTGGGCATCTTCTTTGCGGATTATCTTTAAGGTAATTTTTATCCTCACTTTTTTTATATGAGATTTTAAGCTTTTTATTGGTAAGGCTAATTATCATTTCTGCCAATTCTTTCATGCTTATCTCTTCCTGGTCATTTCCCACATTAAAGACTTCCCCATTAAAATTTGATAATAGGACTTTAAAATGCCCTGCCACAGCGTCTGATATATAGCAGAAGCTTCGTGTTGCTTTTCCGTTGCTATAAAGCTTGATGTCATCATTATTAAGCGCGTCCCTTAATAAATCCGGGATTATCCTCCTGTCATTTAAATGCAGCCTGGGTCCGTAAAAATTGAAAGGCCTGGTTATCTTTACAGGAACAGAATAAATCTTATTATAATTTATGCAAAGCGTTTCCCCAAAGCGTTTTGACTCATCATAGCATGCCCTAGGGCCAATACATGAAACATTTCCATTAAAGTCCTCTTTTGTCGGGATGAACTCAATAGGCGGATCCCCATAAACTTCGCTCGTACTTATAAACAAAAAGCTTTTTACATCCTTCTTTCTTGCAAGCTCTAGCATGTTTCTTGTTCCATTCACGTTCACATCCATTGTTTCTATTGGGTATTTTCTATAAAAAGTGGGCGACGCAATGCTGGCCCCATGAATTATGAAATCAGCATCTTCTATTATTTTTTCATTAGACAAGTCTTTTTCTAAAATCTTGAGATTTTTGCTTTCTGTCAAATGAGATAAATTTTTTTTTACACCGGTTACAAGATTATCAACTCCAATAATCTTGCATT
>Ga0209211_10011910_pt1 | contig 11044 bp, 11 predicted proteins | sample RifGroA2_FD_183992 | JGI IMG/M metagenome (GOLD analysis project Ga0209211, IMG submission 183992) | Groundwater microbial communities from Rifle, Colorado, USA - Groundwater A2 (SPAdes) (version 2) | ecosystem: Environmental > Aquatic > Deep subsurface > Groundwater | place: Rifle, Colorado...
CTCCAGATCATTGCTGTTCCGCTTGAAACGATAGAGAATACACGATCGCTTCTGCCCCGCATCAAGGAACTCGTGGTACGGGAGGATGTCGGTCTGGTTGTGGTCGGAATGCCGTTCAATCTGAAGGGGGAAAAAGGGGTGAAGGGACAGGAAGTGGATAGGTTTGTACTCCTGCTCAAAAGTCACCTGACTGTCGAAGTGGTGACCTGGGATGAGCGGTTTACGAGTACCCTCGCGCACTCGACGATGAGGCAAATGGGGACGAAGAAAAAAGAGCGGCGAACGGACAAAGGCCGGATTGATGCCATGGCCGCTGCGATTATGCTGCAAAGTTATTTAGATAGCAGAAAGAGGTCTCTCAGTTGCTGACAACGGACCTCCCCGGTGAACCGGTACCCCCCAGAATGCAACGTATTCTGAACTGGCTGCGGCACAACAAGATCAAGTCGCTGTTTGGAGTACTGCTGCTTTGGATGTTCTTCGAAGTGCTTTTTCTTCCCTTTGGGGAGATCAGCAGGCTGAAATCGGCCAACCCGACGGAAACGGCATTTATGCGCCACCATAGGGAGCGTGCGAGTGAAGAGGGAAAGCGCTTTGTCAAAAGGCAACGATGGATCCCCTTGAGCAGGATACCGAAACACCTCATCGATGCCGTTCTTGTTTCCGAGGACGGCACGTTTTGGTTCCATGAAGGCTTCGATTGGTTCGAATTTCGCGAGTCCTTTGAACGGAATCTCAAGGATGGGAAATTTACACGGGGAGCAAGCACGATCACCCAGCAGTTGGTGAAAAACCTTTTCCTCTCTCCGTCGAAAAACCCACTCCGGAAACTCAAGGAGTGGATCTTGACGTGGAGGATGGAACAGGTGCTGAGCAAATCCAGGATACTGGAATTGTATATGAACGTCATCGAGTGGGGGGATGGGATCTATGGTGCCGATGCCGCTTCTCAGCATTATTTTGGGATACCAGCCGCACTGATTTCGCGCACCGAAGCCGCGCGCCTGGCAGCAATCATCCCCAATCCGCGGCGATATCGTCCCGACGGTACCTCGCGCTACATCACGCGTCGGGCAGAACTCATCCTGCGGCGGATGTCGGCTCGAGGACTCTAAATCGGTTTTTTCGGGAAACTCTATGGATAAAAAAGAATTCCAGCTTCTCCTCGAAGAGGGGGAGGGATCGACCGTCGAATTTAAGCGGAAAGTCACAAGCCCGGAAAAAATAGCCCGCGCCCTGATTGGATTTGCCAACACGCGGGGGGGAATCATTCTCTTTGGCGTGGATGACGATAAAAGCATCGTCGGGGTTGAAAGCGAAAAATCCGAGGTGGAGATGATTGAAACCGCCGCAAGGATTTTCTGTGATCCGCCGATCACTCCTTTGATCGAGATAGCCTCCTATCGGGGCAAGGACCTTATCATCGTCACGGTGGAGGAGAGCCATGAGAAGCCGCATTATCTCATTTCCGGAAACGGTCATGATGACGATGAAGAGACGAAAGTGCTCATCCGTGTAAAAGATAAAACCGTCACCGCCAGCAAAGAGGTGGTCAAGATCCTGCGGTCCGAAAGTCCGGATGCACCCCCTTTACGAATCAGCATCGGGGAAAATGAAAGAAGGCTCTTCGATTATCTGGAGACACATGACCGGATCATCGTCAAACAGTTCGGGGAACTGGTGAACATCTCGGATCGCCGAGCCTCCAGGGTGCTCATCCAACTGGTCCGGGCGGGCGTCTTGCGGTTGCATACTCACGAGAAGCAAGATTTTTTTACGATGGCGTAACGAGGGAGGGTTGTTGGGGGGCCCGCGTGCGATCCTCAGATCCGTTTCTCCAGATCCGGCTTAGTTCAAAGATGGCGACTCCATAGGCAACGGCAACGTTCAGGGACTGCTTTGTTCCGAACTGTGGAATCTCCAGAGCCTCGTCGCACACACTGATCGTTTGTTTCGACACGCCTGTGATTTCATTCCCGAGTACCAGACAGATGGGGAAATCGGCCTGTACAGGTGAATAGTAGGGAGCGGAAGCGTCGGCAAGTTCAAGGCAATAAGCTTTGTAACCTTCGTTCTTCAGCCGGAGGACTGCTTCCTGAGGTTCTTTCACATACTCCCACGGAACACTGAGGGTTGCACCTAGAGCCGTTTTTTCAATTTCTTTGCGGGGAGGAGTAGGGGTAAATCCTGTGAGAATCAGTTTTTGCAGCAAAACTCCGTCGGAAGTTCGAAAGATGGATCCGATGTTGTAGAGGCTTCGGACGTTGTCGACGACCACCGTCACCGGCAGGCGATGGGCCCCTTCGATTGCGTCCAATTGTTGCCTTTTTTTGGCGATTTCCGTGTGGGTGAGTTTTCTCATGCGGAGATAAGATACGGCATTAATGCAAGTGAAAGAACCCCTTTCTTTGTTCGGGAAGAATGGAGGGGGCGATTCATTGGTTGCTCCACAAACATAATTTTCATATATTTAAAGCCCAAAATCAAAGAAATTGCGGAAGATCGTAATTGCAATTGATGGTCCGGCGGCATCCGGCAAAAGCACAACCGCAAAGCTCGTGGCCCGTCGGTTGGGATATCTCCATATCGATACCGGGGCCATGTATCGTGCCATAACGTTGCGGGTGCTGGAGGAAGGGATTGCGCTTGATGATGCGAAAAGCATCAGAAGTGTGGCGGAGCGAAGCAAGGTTCGATTGGAGAGAATTGACCACGCCAATCGTGTTTTGCTTGACGGGCGTGATGTTACGAAAGAGATCCGGTCCCGTGAGGTCACACGGGCTGTCAGCATGATCAGCAGCTACCAGCCGGTGAGGGATGTCCTGGTGAGGGAGCAGCGACGCATAGCGAAGGACGGAGGAGTGGTGCTGGAAGGGAGGGATATCGGCACAGTAGTGTTGCCCACGGCCGATCTCAAAATTTTTATGGTGGCAAGCGCGGATGAACGGGCAACCCGTCGCAAGAAGGAGTTGGAACAGTCCGGTACGATCGTCGACCGGAACGTGCTGGAACAGGAGATCCTTGAGCGGGACAGGAAGGATACAACGCGTGCGGCGAGTCCGCTTCAAAAGGCCGCCGATGCCATCGAGTTGGATACTTCATCGCTTACGATCGATCAGCAGGTTGAGTTTGTCATCGCAAAAGCGAACAAGGTTATAGAGAAAAACACTTGAACGTTACCATCGATCAATATTCCGGGTTCTGTTGGGGCGTCGTCCGCACGATTGAGATCGCGGAACAGGAGCTTGGCGAATCCCCCGATCTTTACTCCCTGGGTGAGATCATCCATAACCCGATGGAGATTAACCGACTGGGGGAGCGCGGGCTTCAAACCATTTCCGTAGCCGACCTCGAGAAGGCACGAGGAGGACGCGTGTTGATCCGGGCTCATGGCGAGCCGCCGGCAACCTATCGGAAAGCGGAGGAGCTTGGCATCACCATTATTGATGCAACCTGCCCCGTCGTCACGAAAGTGCAGGAACGGATCAGGAAATTCTATCTCGATGGATATCAGGTCGTAATTTTTGGGAAAAAGGATCACGCCGAGGTCATCGGACTGATCGGGCAGACGAACGGCGAAGCGATCGTCATCAAGTCCCTGGAGGAGATCGACAAGGTGCGCTTCGACCGGAAAACGGTCCTCTTCTCCCAGACCACGATGGACAAACCGACCTTCTACAGGATCAAGGAAGCCCTTCAGAACAAAGTGAAGGAACTTGTTGTGGGTTCCATTGAGGATGAAGCGATCGGGTTCCATGCCAAAGACACGATCTGCGGGCAGGTCTCCGGCAGGGAGAAGAAGATCAGGGAATTTGCTGCCGCACAGGATGTCGTTATTTTTGTTGCAGGCCGCCACAGCTCGAACGGCAAAGTGTTGTATGAAATTGTGAAAGACGCGAATCCGAGGTCCCATTTTGTCGAGGACACGACCGAACTGCAACCCGCCTGGTTTGACCAGGTCGAGCGGGTCGGCATTACCGGGGCGACTTCGACGCCGCAGTGGTTGATGCAGAAGGTGAAAAAAAGTATCGAGGAGGCGTACGCTCCTCAGCCGAGTGTTGTTTGAAGTTGGTACAGTCATCCTTAAATCACAGAATGTTCCATTGTCTGTCGTAGCCGTCTCCGTGGATATGCCGATGTGTCGATGACTGGCATTTGCATACGGCGGGATGGTTTCTTACCGGTTGTGAGGTAAGCATTTTTTGGAGGTTTCATGGTTGATGTGCTGAATAATCAAAACGGTCTCGAGGAAAAGGGATATTCCGAGGCTGAGTTTCAAGAGCTGGCGAAACTGTATGAGAAGACGCTGGGCTCGATTAACCAGGGAGAGATCGTCAAGGGACGTATCGTCCATATCGGTGATTCCCGCGTGGCCATCGATATAGGATTCAAATCCGAAGGCTCGGTCTCCATTTCCGAATTCCCCAATATCAAGGATATGAAGATCGGGGATGAGGTTGAGGTCTTCCTGGAGAGTGTCGAAAACAAGGACGGGCAGTTGATTCTTTCCCGGAAGCGTGCCGATTTCATGCGTGTCTGGGAACGGGTGGTCAAGTCCTTTGAGACCGGTGAGGTCTTGAAGGGACGGTGCGTCCGGCGTACCAAGGGAGGGATCGTTGTCGATTTGCTGGGTATCGATGCGTTCCTGCCGGGTTCGCAGATCGATGTACGCCCTGTACGAGATTTTGACGCCTTCATCGGAAGGGAAATGGACTTCCGCGTGGTGAAGGTCAACCATCCTTCTGAAAATGTGGTCGTGAGCCACAAGGTGCTGGTCGAGGAAGAACTCGCCGGCCAACGGAAGATCATTCTCGACAGCCTGGAGAAAGGTCAGATCCTGGAAGGCCACGCCAAGGCGATCACCGACTTCGGTGTGTTTGTCGATCTCGGCGGCGTTGACGGCCTGGTCCATATTACGGATCTCTCATGGGGCAGAATCAGTCACCCCTCCGAAGTGGTCAAGCTCGATCAAACCGTTAATATCGTTGTGCTGGATTTCGATCAGGAAAAGAAACGTATCTCTCTCGGCATGAAGCAACTGATGCCTCATCCTTGGGAAAATATCGAAGTGAAATACCCTGTGAGCACCAAGGTGCAGGGGAAGGTGGTCTCCCTGACGGATTACGGCGCGTTCGTCGAAATCGAAAAGGGCATCGAAGGTCTGATCCATATTTCCGAGATGAGCTGGACACAGCACGTCAAGCATCCGTCACAGATGGTTTCGATGGGGCAAATCGTGAACGCGGTGATCCTTTCGCTCGACAAGGACGGAAAGAAGATCTCGCTTGGGATGAAGCAACTGGAGCCCGATCCGTGGTCCAACCTGCTCGGAAAGTATCCCGTCGGTTCGAAGCACATGGGAACGGTCCGCAACCTGACCAACTTCGGCGTCTTCGTCGAACTGGAAGAGGGCGTGGATGGACTGGTGCATATCTCCGACCTCTCATGGACCAAGAAGGTCCGTCACCCGGGCGAAGTGGTGAAGAAAGGGGACAAGATCGAAGTCGTGATTCTCGGCATCGATGTCGACCAGCGACGCATCTCTCTTGGGCACAAACAGATTCAGGACAACCCATGGGATGCGTTCGAAAACACCTACAAGGTCGGCACCCCGGTTGAGGGGAAAATTGTCCGCATCATCGAAAAGGGAGTGATTGTAGAACTTCCTCTCGGCGTGGATGGATTTGTGCCGCTCTCGCAACTCTCGCAGACCCCGGTTAAAAACATTTCGGAGTCGTTCCATGTCGACGGCGTTCTACCGTTGCAGGTCATCGAGTTCGACAAGGAGAACAAGAAGATCGTTCTCTCCGTCCTCGAGTACTTGCGGGGGAAAGAGCAGACGATCGTCGATGAGTACGTTGCGTCGCACAAACTGACACCGATGACGATGAAGGATATCGTGACGACCTCCTTCTCCGAAGCGAGTTTCAACGAGAGCCCCAACGCTCAATAAGATGAGAAAAGCAGAAGAAAGAGTTGTTCGAGTCCGCTCGGGCAACTCTTTTTTTTAATCCCGTGCGCCCGTGCGCACCCGTTTTTCAAAAGTGAATCGTGAAACGAGTCGCCCTCCATACGCTTGGCTGCAAGCTCAATTTCACCGAGACCTCCTCCATCGGACGCCAGTTTGCCGGGAGAGGATATGAGGTTGTCGATATCGACCAGCCGGCCGGAGTGTGTGTCATCAACACATGCAGTGTCACGGAGCGGGCTGACCGGGAATGCCGGCAGATTGTCCGGCGTGCCTTGAGACATTCCCCCGAAGCGTACATTATTGTGATAGGCTGTTACGCGCAGCTCCAACCTGAGGAGATCGCATCGATCCCCGGGGTCGATCTGGTTCTCGGGGCCAAGGAAAAGTTTGAACTGTTCGACCATGCCCACGGCTTTGAGAAGAACAGTGGACCGAGAATCGCAGTTTCTCCGATAGGGGAAGTGGACAACTTCGGAACCGCCTCCTCGATCGGGTACGAAGATCGAACGCGCGCATTTCTGAAGATCCAGGATGGTTGCGATTACACCTGCGCCTTTTGCACCATCCCGCTGGCAAGAGGGGCAAGCAGGAGTTTGCCGGTGAACGCGACCGTCGCGCAAGCCTCTGAGGTGGTGGCGGCAGGCTACAAGGAAATTGTCCTGACCGGCGTCAATGTCGGGGATTATGGAAAAAAGATCGATACCGACCTTCTTGCTCTTCTCCGTCAGCTTGTCGGGATCGATGGCCTGGAACGCATCCGCGTCAGTTCCATCGAGCCGAACCTCCTGACCGATACGTTGCTGGAGTTCTGGCTGGAGCATCCGAAACTTTGCAAGCACTTCCACATTCCCCTGCAGTCAGGGAGTGATGATTTGCTGAAGGGAATGCGAAGAAGGTATCTCACAGAATGGTATGCGGAGCGGGTGCACGCCATTAAAGCCGCACGACCCGACGCAGGAATCGGGGCGGACGTCATCGTCGGATTCCCGGGAGAATCGGACGACGCTTTCGAGGAAACGTACAGGTTTCTCGTCGAGTTGCCTCTTTCCTACCTGCATGTGTTTACCTATTCCGAACGGCCGAACACACCGGCTGCCGTGTTCCCGAACCAGGTGGAACCGCGTGTCCGGTTCCAAAGAAGCGAACGGCTCAGAATCCTGAGTGCAAAGAAGCGGCGAGCGTTTTATGAATCTTTCTCTGGATATGAAGTGGAGGTTCTGTTTGAAGGGGAGAAGGAACGGGGCTGGATGACCGGCCTCTCCGGAGAATATGTCCGTGTCAATGTTCCGGCGGATTTAAACCTGGTCAATCAGGTACGAAAAGTTACCATCCAACATGTTCAAACGGAGGCTTGCATAGGCGAATTGGTTGATACCTCGTTGTATCCACATGATGTTCGCTTCGAACCATCAAACGAGGTGACCCTATGCGTTCCGTAAGCTTCCTTATCACGCTCCTCCTGTTTTCAAATGCCGGGATGATTCCGGCGAAGGCACAACCAACCTCCTCACGCGAGAACCGACAGGTTCTCCTCGAACAACTTCGCCCCCTGAATGTTTCAGGGGATACAATGCCGATGTTTCAGGAGGAGGATGAAAAGTCGGTGACGCTGGCAGTCGTCTATTCACTGCTTTTGCCGGGAATGGGAGAACTCTATGCGGGAAATTTCTCATCGGGCAAGTATTTCCTGATCACGGATGCCGGATTATGGCTGGGGTACGGGGGGTTCCGGTATTACGGTCAATGGTTGCGGACCGATGCCAGGTCATACGCAACGCAGTATGCCGGAGCCAATTTCGATGGGAAGGATGAAGCGTTCGAAGTGAATATGGGAAATTTCAACTCCCTGGAGGAGTATAATGAGGCGAAACTTCGCAACCGGGAATTCGACATGCTGTACGATCCCCAATCTTCCTATGCGTGGCGGTGGGAAGGCGATGCGAGCCGGCTTCAGTTCAAGGACCGGCGCATTCGGAGTGATGAAGTCTTCCAGAGTTCAAGATTCGTCATTGGTGCTCTTGTCTTGAATAGAATTATTTCGGCCTTCTCCGCGGGGCGGGCGGCCTCCGCATATAACCAGGACTTGAAGGGTGAATCAGCATGGCGGCTTGGAGCTGACGTCGCAGGTGGGATCCTCAATCCGCATGGCCTGGAGCTGAAAGTCAGTCGAACATTTTGAACAGCCCAACGGTGCGAACACAATCCCGCCCCTTGGAGCGGGATTTTGTGTTTCTACGCAATGAGAAATATCAAATTTACCATTGAGTACGATGGAACGAATTATGTCGGATGGCAGACTCAACCGACCGGCCCATCGATCCAGCATACTCTCGAACAAGGGCTGAAACAACTCTTGCAGGAGGATGTCCAGCTCATCGGGGCAGGAAGGACCGACTCGGGTGTGCACGCACGGGGACAGGTGGCCAATGGAAAAACAAGAAGTGGACTTCAACCGGAGGCCATTCGGAAGGGGCTCAATGCCCTGATTCCCGACGATATCGTGATTCTTGCCGCGGAGGAGGTCCCTGACTCGTTTCATGCCCGGTACAGCGCCAGGGAACGATTCTATCGTTATAATCTCTCGCTGGTTCCAACGGCGTTGGAACGGAGGATTTCATGGTATGTGGGAGGGTACGTGCTCGATCCTGAGGCGATGGACGCGTGTGCCGCTCAGGTCGTTGGAGAGCATGATTTCAGTTCGTATTGCAAATCGGAATATAGGGGGGACAACTTCCTTTGCACGGTAAAGTCTGCCGCTTGGATCCGGGAGCCCTCGAAACTCTTATTTGAAATTTCCTCCAACCGTTTTTTGCATGGGATGGTGAGAGCGTTGGTCGGAACTATGGTTGAAGTTGGTCGCGGCCATCGCCCTTTTGAAGAGTTCAAAGGGATCCTCGATGCCCGTGATCGACGGAAAGCCGGCATGGCCGCACCCGCAAGGGGTTTGTTTCTGGAAAGGGTGGTGTACTAAGATGCTGCTTGTCCCCCCGATGGCCCGTGAAATGGCCTTATTTGCATCTCGCTCCCCTTTAATTTACATTGGCTTCCATGATTAAAGAGGCGATCGGAAAACTAGCGACTCGGCAATCGTTGTCGGCGGAAGAAGCCTACGCGACTATGGATGAGATCATGAGCGGGGCGGCGACCGAAGCCCATATCTCCGCCTTCCTCATGGGATTGCGTCTCAAAGGCGAAACGGTCGAGGAGATTGCGGGGTGCGCGCGTGCCATGAAAGCCAAAGCCGTCAGCATCAAATCCCGACACCCTGTGATCATCGATACATGTGGAACGGGAGGGGATGCCTCAGGAACGTTTAATATCTCGACCGTGGCAGCGATCATTGCGAGCGCCGCGGGAGCCGTCGTTGCCAAGCATGGGAACAGGGCAGTTTCGAGCAAAAGTGGAAGTGCTGACGTCCTGAAGGCATTGGGAGTCAATATCGACCTTTCCACTGACAAGGTTGGTGCTGTATTGGACGAAGTGGGAATAACCTTTCTCTTTGCCCCCTTGATGCATGGGGCAATGAAATTTGCCGCTCCCGTGCGGCGCGATCTTGGTATTCGAACTATTTTCAACATCCTCGGACCATTGACCAATCCCGCTGGGGCCAAACGGCAACTCCTTGGAGTTTTTGATCCCACATTGACGGAGACGATGGCGGCTGTCTTGGGTGAATTGGGATCGGAACACGCGCTTGTAGTCCATGGGGAGGGGGGATTTGATGAACTTTCCTCCCTGGGCTCAACGAAGGTAAGCGAGTTGAAGGATGGAAAGGTGAACACCTACTCTCTCGATGCCGGAGAATTGGGGATCAAGGTTGGTAGGGCGGAGGAGCTTCGGGGAGGGGATGCAATTCTTAATGCAGAGATCATTCAGTCGATCTTGTCGGGTAAGGATGGTGCTCCCGCCGAGATTGCCGTTTTGAATGCCGGCGGAGCATTGCTGGTCGCCGGAAAGACGGAATCCCTGAAGGAAGGAATAGCATTATCCCGGGAGGCAATTCGCTCTGGGGCTGCCGCCCGCAAACTCAAGGCTTGGAAAGACGCTACCAACAATCACTAGCACGCGATTGAATCCGCTTCCTCAACTCATTAAAGAGCAATTAGTTAGGTGGGGACTTCTTAAGGCGAAACTATCCGAAGAAGAACTCAGGCAGGTTCTTGAAGCCAGTACGCTTTCGGGGACTCTTAATAAAACCGAACACGAGCTGATCAAGAGCATTTTCGAGTTCACGGATACGACCGTCAAGGAGATCATGATCCCGCGTCCGGACATTGTCGCCCTCGATATCTCCATGCCTACGGACGCCGTTGTACGGAAGGTTATCGAGGAGGGGTATTCCCGGCTTCCGGTCTATCGGGACAGCATAGACCATATCATGGGGATCATTTACAGCAAGGATCTCCTGAGCCTCCTTGAGCATCGATCCTTGATCGTCTTTCACGATATTATCAGGCCAGCCTTCTTTGTCCCGGAATCGAAGAAGATCAGCGAACTCCTGAGGGAATTCCAGCAGAACAAGGCTCACCTCGCCATCGTGGTGGATGAATTTGGGGGAACGGAAGGCCTGGTGACGATGGAGGATATCGTCGAGGAGATCGTCGGGGAGATCCACGATGAGTATGACGAGGTCAGCAAGTCGGTCGTAGCGGCCAAGGATGGTTCGGTCATTGTGGATGCCCATGTCTCTGTGGGAGACTTTAATGCCCAGTTCGCGGCCGATATCCCGGACTCCTCCGACTACGAGACCCTTGCCGGATTTCTGCAGAAGGCCTCCGGAAGATTGCCGGACGTGAACGAAGAGATCCGCTTCAACAACTTCACGTTCATCATTCTCTCCAAAAGCGCACGGAGAATTCGGCAGGTGAAGGTCATCCGGGCACCGGTTGAGCCTGTCATAACAGAGAACGCCGAATGAGCATCCTCCAGAACATCCTCGAGCAAAAGCGTGTTGAAGTGGAAGAGGCAAAAGGAAGGATCCCCCTTAAGGCTCTCAAGGACCGATTGAACGATGCCCCATTCCATCGCCCGTTTGCAGGTTCTCTTCGGAGCAAGGAATTTGCCGTTATTGCG
>Ga0209211_10011913_pt1 | contig 11041 bp, 12 predicted proteins | sample RifGroA2_FD_183992 | JGI IMG/M metagenome (GOLD analysis project Ga0209211, IMG submission 183992) | Groundwater microbial communities from Rifle, Colorado, USA - Groundwater A2 (SPAdes) (version 2) | ecosystem: Environmental > Aquatic > Deep subsurface > Groundwater | place: Rifle, Colorado...
CTCCTGAACGGCAAATGCCCGGCATCGGCGCACACGACATCATTCCTGTTCTCCCTGAGCAGGCCAAAAGTGATGTCCATTCCCACGGATTTTTTGCCGAGATTGTCCTGCACATAGCCGGTGCCGCATCCCACGTCGAGGATTTTTCCCTTTGCATGCTTTTTGATGAGGGCAATGAACCTCTTCTGGCAATAGACATTCATACGGTCATTGTAGGATGAGGAGAGCTTCCCCCAATGCTGTTCAACTGGTGATTCCATGGGGAGCCTGTTTTGCAATATCCCATATAAACTTTCCCAAACAAGATGGCCGCGGCAGATAAAAAGTTTATAAACCATATCAGCTCGCAGCATCTGATGAAGAAGCACTGGCTGAACCTGCTCATCATAGCGGCATTCGTCGCTGCGCTGTCCCTGCCGTTCTCCAACAAGGCGTACCACATGGACGATCCGGCATTCCTTGCCATCGCCGACCAGATAGCCAAAGACCCCCTGAGGCCGTATTCATTCTCCCTGGAATGGGGGCAGTCCGCCAAGTCAGCGGCACAGCTCCTGGACACCCCCCTTGTTCCCTACTACATCGCCTTCGTCACGTGGCTCTTCGGCAGGTCAGAGATGATACTGCATCTTGCCTTCCTCATCTTTCCGCTCATGGCCGGCGCGTCATTCTATTTCATCGCGGGGCGGTTCGTGCCATATCCCCTCGTCGCTGCGCTGCTCCTCATCTCGTCGCCGGTGTTCCTTCCGAATTCGCACAATCTCATGCTGGACATCCCCTCGCTTTCGTTCTTCCTCCTCTCCATGGCATTGTTTGTGAACGGCGTTGACAGGAAAAGCCATGCCCTTCTTTCTCTGGGGAGCATCGCTGCAGGGCTGGCATTCCTCGCGAAGCCGCAGTCGCTTGTCATCATCCCCTTGCTGGCGTTTTATTGCATTGTGCGGAAGAAGCGCACGTACCTGATTTATCAGCTGATTCCTGTCTTCTTCGTCATCCTGTTCTCCACCCATAACTATTTCTTTGAGGGTTCTGTCATCGCGGCTGATTATATCTCATTCTTGTCCGGCGCCAAGCAATCAAGTGTCATGCTGTTCGCGGCGTATGCCCTCTCAAACCTCAGCTCTATCGGGGGAGCGGTGCTCTTCCCGCTTTTCCTTTTTTATCCCTTCGTGCTGAAAAAGAGGAACCTCCCCTTGTTAGCCGCCTCGGCGGCGATAGGGCTGCTCATCTCTTTTTTAACCTACCAGTTCTCAGCGATATCTGCCTCCGGGCAATATACGCTCCCCCAAATATCGCTGCTCCTCGTTTTTGTCTCCGGAGCACTCTTCTTCCTCTTTGTCCTGCTGTCCGATCATTATGGCAACATACAGCTCTTTTTGAGGAGCGCCTTCAGAGCAGGAAAACGGAAATATAATCCCCCTGCTCTTTTTCTTTCCGCATGGTTTTTTGGGACATTGGCCGTAAACTCGGGAATCTCAGGTGGGGCTGTGCGGCACCTTGCCTACTTTCTCCCCGCGATGATATTGTGTTATCTCGCATTGCTCAAATCTTATGCCCCACTGTTGAGGATCCAGATGCAAAAATTTTTGGCCATTGGCGTTGCTTCTACATTGTCGCTTGGCTTCCTGATTTCCGTTGCCGATTACCAATATGCAGGGGTATATAGGGATTTTTCAGAGCATGCCGGAAATCAGTTCAAGACAGCCACCAATACGGTGCATTTCCTCGGAAGCGCCGGCTTCCAGCATTATATGGCTGAGCATGGCTACCATATGCTGCTGAACGGGGACAATTCGCCCAAACAAGGGGATATCATCACCAGGGCACGATTGGTTTTTCCGAGAAAGATGGCGCCAGAATTGGCCGCGAGAGTAGCATACGTAGATACCATCCGCTATTCCAGCAGGCTGCCTGTCAGGATCCAAAACACGGAAGCCCACGCAGGGTACTATACGCTCGGCGCAGGACTGCTTCCGTACTCTTTCTCAGTTTCCGACCTTGAAAGCTTTGACGTATATTATGTTGCCAGATAAGCAGAGGTGTATGTGCTCCCGTCCTATTCTCCCTCTGTTTTCAGGGCGACACAAAACAATCCCATTAGCAACTTTTAAATACCGTCTTGGCTTCTCCCGCCATATGGAAACGGCTTTTATAACAGGCATCACCGGCCAGGATGGCTCCTATCTCGCCGAATTCCTGCTCAAGAAAGGATATGTTGTCCACGGTCTCATTCGGAGGAGCAGCAGCTTCAACACATCAAGGATAGACCATATTTACCAGGATCCCCACAAGAAGGACACCACCATATTCCTGCATTATGGGGACCTCTCAGACGGCTCAAGCCTGAACCAACTCCTGAAGACCATCAAGCCGGATGAAGTCTACAACCTCGGTGCGCAAAGCCATGTCCGGGTGAGCTTCGACATCCCGGAATACTCGACGGATACCAATGCGCTCGGAACTTTGCGGATCCTGGATTCGATAAGGGAAAGCGGCATCAAGACAAAATTTTACCAGGCATCCTCCTCCGAGATATTCGGGAACTCCAAATCCTCTCAGGACGAGCGCACCCCTTTCTACCCCCGGAGCCCGTATGCCGCATCAAAAGTGTATGCCTATTGGATAACGGTGAACTACAGGGAAGCGTACAGCCTGTTCGCATGCAACGGGATACTGTTCAATCACGAGAGTCCGCGGAGAGGGGAGACATTCGTCACGAGAAAGATAACGAGGGCTGCCACGAGGATAAAGCTCGGCCTCCAGCAGAACCTGTTCCTGGGGAACCTGGACGCGAAGAGGGACTGGGGGTATGCGCCCGAGTACGTCGAGGCGATGTGGATGATGCTGCAGCACGGGGAGCCTGATGACTATGTCGTTGCCACCGGCGAGACGCATACCGTCAGGGAATTCGTCGAAGAGGCATTCAGCTATCTTGGCCTGGACTGGAAAGATCATGTGAAGATAGATAAGCGGTATTTCAGGCCGACAGAGGTTGATGAGCTCAAGGGGGACCCTTCAAAGATACGCCAGAAGCTTGGCTGGAAGCCAAAGATAAAGTTCAAGGAAGTTGTCAGGTTGATGGTGGATGCAGATATGCGGCTCGCCCGGGAAGAGAAAGAGCTCAGGCAGGTGCAGAATGGCAAGCCTGCAGGATAAAAGCATTGTCGTCACCGGGGGTGCCGGCTTTCTTGGGAGATTTGTGGTTGATGCGCTCAGGCAGAGGGGATGCACTGATATCTCTGTCCCGCGATTGAAGGAATTCAACTTTGTAGAGAAGAAGGACTGCAGGAGGGCCGTGGAGGGGAGGGACATAGTCATCCACCTGGCAGCGCGCGTCGGCGGCATCGGGCTTAACCAACGGGAGCCGGGCACACTGTTCTACGACAACCTCATGATGGGGGCGCAGCTGCTCGAAGAGGCAAGAAAGGCCCACGTCAAAAAATTTGTCGCCGTCGGCACCATCTGTTCGTATCCAAAATTCGCTCCCGTCCCCTTCAGGGAAGAGGACCTCTGGAATGGATATCCTGAGGAAACGAATGCGCCGTACGGCATCGCGAAAAAAGCGCTGCTTGTCCAGTCCCAGGCGTACAGGGCGCAGTATGGGTTCAATGCAATATATCTGCTGCCCGTCAATCTCTATGGCCCGCACGACAACTTCAATCCCGCTTCCTCGCATGTCATCCCAGCCATCATAAAGAAGGTACACGATGCCAAGCGCGCCAAGGCACGATTCATAGAGGCATGGGGAACAGGCACCCCCACACGGGAATTTATCTATGTAGGGGATGCGGCAGAAGGGATTGTATTGGCCACTGAGAGATATGACAAGCCGGAGCCGGTCAACATCGGTGCGGGATTTGAGATATCCGTCAAAAATTTGGTCGGGATGATAGCATCCATGATGGGGTTTGAGGGCGAGATCAGGTGGGATAAGTCAAAGCCGGATGGCCAGCCGAGAAGGATGCTGGATACCTCAAGAGCCCAGCAGGAATTTGGATTTAAAGCAAAGACGGACTTTAAAGAGGGCTTGGGAAAAACCATCGCGTGGTATGAGGAAAACCACCAATGAGCGGGCCAAAAATCTCGGTAGTGTTTCCCGTGTACAATGAAGAGGGTATCATAGAAAGGACCATCCGCAGCTATTACGATGAGTTGAAGGGCAGGATAGACTTTGAGATGATTGTGGCGGAGGACGGCAGCACAGACAAGACCAAAAGCATACTCAAGCGCCTGAAGAGAGAATTGCCCATCAGGGTGTACATGAGCGATGCGCGCAAAGGATACCAGAAGGCGGTCATCGACTCCTTGAAGCACCCCAGGCACGGCTGGATATTCCTCGTTGATTCCGACTACCAGTTTGAGCCCCGTGATTTCTGGAAGCTGCTGCCTTACGCAGGCCAGTATGACATTGTGTTAGGGAGAAAGGTCAATCGGAAAGATCCACTACATAGAATCATCCTCTCCAAGGGATTCAATTTCCTGCTCCGGCTGCTCTTTAACGTGCCCTACCGCGACATGGACACCGGCTACCGGCTAATTAACAGGAAGGCGCTCGACGCTGTGGTTAACGATATCCATTGCCTGAAGTACTTCACTTCAGAACTAGTGATACGGGCGCACTACAAGGGATTCCGGATAAAAGAGGTTCCGGTCATGCACTTCAAGAGGAAGAAAGGGAGCACGAACGTGTTTCCCATTAGGAGGATCCCCCCTGTCGTCATGGAGGAGCTTGTCGGGCTGCTGAAGCTGAGAATGGACCATAAGCTGAAGAAATGACTCATTGCCCGGCTTTGTAGACTGCTGTCCCCGTCCTTTGGCTGGAATAAACCCTTTCTTTCCGAGTCTGCTCAAGCTCTTTCAGTTGGCCTTCGTCCAGAATGGACCTCCTATCGAGAGCAAAGTTCTGGTTTATCCAAACATATTCATAATCCCTTTTTGAGGTATGCGAAAAAGAGACGGCACTCCGCCCAATATGGAACGGCACGCATTGCCCCCCTGCTAGGAACACTGCATCTTGTGGCGTGTTCTCCCTGACCCAGTCGAAATCCTCTTGGTAGAAGCCCCACGCCTGCGTCGCGAGGAAGAATTTTCCGGCGAGGATAAGGACAAACCCAGTACCGATGATGACGAGGACAACCAAGAGCAATCCCTCCTTCCACCACCCTTTCATCCCTCTCTCACCAAGCAGCGCGTCCGCTCCCCTCCCGTAGAAGAAGGCAAGCGCGATCAGCGCAGGCATCAGCATGCGCGACACGAACGGCCCGACATTGGCCACGTAGAGCAGGAAGAGCAAACCGAAGCTTCCCAGGAGCATCCACCATACCATATCCCCTTTCTTCTTTTTCACCCCCCGCATCAAGGGGGCGAGGAAAACAGCGGTCACCGCGATGAATCCGGCGAAGAATGCCCAGAAGAACGGCAGGGAGAAGAATGACAGCACCCGGTAGTTGCCGTCCGGCACCCCGAAGAAGCCGAGGTAGAGCGAGGCCAGCGTCTGCCACGAGAAGATGTTGAGGATGCTGAAGCCGGAATACGCACCCTGCACCGCCTCAGGGAAGATGAAGTTCAGGAACGGCCAGACAGGATTGCCCAGGACAAGGAAATTCCTCAGGAGCCAGGGAAAGGCGACCAATCCCGGGATGATGCACGCCAGCGCCATGTTCTTCCACCTGTCCTTCTTCCTGCTGGAGGTATAGGCGAGGAACAGCAGCACCGGCACCACAAAGGCCCCATTGTATTTGCTCAGGATGGCCAACCCCGCAGCCGCGCCGCTCCACGCGAACCTTCCCCCGAAGGCCAGATAGATGCTGAGCAGCACGAAGAACGTCAAGACAGACTCGCCATAGCCGAGGATGCTGTAATCGATCATGATGGGCAGGAAGGAAAGGAAGAGCATGCCAAAGAACACAGCGCGGTCATTGAGGAACTTCCTCAGGATGAGCCAGCCGACAATCAGGGCCGCGCTCCCGAACAGGGGGGAGACCAGCTTCATGCCGATCTCGCCGAACAGCGCATAGAAGAATGCCGCGATGACATGGAACAGCGGCGGCGCCCAGAAGGGCTCGTCCCTGCCCAGCGTCTCGAAGACGGGCAATTTGTGCTCGACGGAGATGAACTTCGCCACGGAGAGATGCCAGCACGCGTCTCCCGACACGGTGTAGAGGAAAGCCAGGCCAAGCCTTACCGCTATGGCGATGACAAGGAGGGTGATAGTAAGTTTCCCATAATTGATTTTTTTCATATGCACAATCATTTTCACAGTGGTGCTTATCCTGCCTTTTCTATTCATCTCTTCTTGGAAAGCATGTTCACCAGCGCACTGGCAAACCCGTCGATGTCCTTGTTCCTCACCAGAGCCCCTTTTTTGACGATCTCCGGGTGCGAGCCGATATCAAAAGCAACGGCGGGCTTCCCGCATGCCTGCGCCTCTGCCGCCGGCAGGTTGAATCCCTCCCATTGTGAGCATGTCGCATAGGCGTCGCAGGATGCATAATAGTTTGGCAGTTCTTCTGTCCTTGACAAATCCAGCGAAGACGATATTTTTGGCGCCAGATTCCCCGGCCATCCCCCTGAGTTTTTTGGCATAGCCGGGGAATGTCTCCTTTCCCACGATGAGCAATGCAATGTCCGGCATTTTTTCCTGCGCCTTCCTCACTGCCCTGATGAGGTAATGGACGCCTTTATGGGGAGCGATCCTGCCGACATAGAGAACGACTTTTTTTTCCTGCAGCCCGTATCTTTTCCTTATGGTGCCTGGCTTCGCCCTGGTGCTGAATCTGCTCTTGTCGATGGCATTGTAGATGACTTTGCTCCTGATGCCTGATTCCTTCAGCAATTCCCTGCTCAGGTATCTTGATACAGAGTATGCTTCGTCCGCCCTCCTGATGGTATGATTGTTGAACAGCCTGAAGAGGAGCATATACAACTTTTGCGGGATGCTGTCCAGCAGGCCAGTGGTGTTGATGCCGTGGTCCCAATAGACATAGCGCGTGCCATAACATCCCTTTGCCTCGTAGGCAAGCCACGTCATGGGGTAGAAATGTGCAATCACCTTGTCGCATCCTTTGAGCATCTTGTAGGCATCCAGCTTTTTCCTGTCGAGGAAGAAGAACAGGCGGTAGAGGCGCTGCCAGAACGGGCGTTTCGGCATGCCGAGGGAGATGACCCTGCACCCTTTCGGCCTCAATGACGCTTCCAGGGAGATAATCGTGACCTTGTGGCCTTCCTTCACGAAACCCTCTGCCTGGAGCTGCACGACCCGGTCGATGCCGCTGAAGGCATGGAGCGTCGGCGTGAGGATGGCGATGTTCATACTGGCTTCCCCCCGAAATGCCTCACTTTCAGCTTCATCACCATCATATAGCCCATGAACAGCTCCCGCAGCCCGAGCTTTGACTTCCCCTTCATGCGGTCCACGAAGTCGATGGGGATCTCCTTAATTCGTGCATGGGTGAGATGCGCCCGGAAGAGGACTTCCTGTACGATGGACGGGCCCTGCGACTGGAGGGTTTCCGGATGGATGCTCTCCACCAGCTCCCTGCGGAAGCACCGGAAGCCGGAGTTGCAGTCCCTGACCTTTATGCCAAGCATCAGGGTGATGTAGAAGTTGGCCATCCTCGTGATGGCCCTCCGCACTGCGCTCCTGCCGATGTCATGCCCTCCCTTCACCATGCGCGAGCCGAGCACGAGATCATACTCTTGTATTTCCTTCAGCATGAGCGGGATGTATCTGGGATGGTGGGAGAAATCCCCATCCATCTCGATGATGACGTCCGCGCCTTCCTTCAGGCAGTAGAGGAAGCCGTCCCTTCCTGCGTAGCCCCTTCCCCTGTCCTTGGCCCGGAGGAGCAGGTGGACGTTCCCCCTGCGCTTCATGATCTCCTTCACCACCGCGGCCGTCCCGTCTGGAGAGCTGTCATCCACCACGACGATGTCAAGGCGCGGTATCCTGAGGGCGAGTATTCCCCCTATCACTTCCGCGATGTTCTCGCTTTCATTGTAGGTGGGGATCATGACGAAGGTGCTCTGCGGCTTGCCCACCGCACCCGTTAAGTAGGTTTTCATCAGGAGAAAAAGTGCCTCACGGCTTATAAATCATTTTCTTTTCAGGGCAATGGGAAGCATCCGCAATTCATCAGGCCTTATTGCAGAGAACACTTCCTTATCTAGAACAAGGCATAGATGAACGGCGACAGGGCGCTGCTCTGCCCGAAGACGATCAATGCCCCGACAAGGATGAGCATGACGATGATGGGGGTGAGCCACCACGCCTTCCTCACCTTGAGGAAATCCCACAATTCACCCAATAACGACCTGTTTCCAGCCATAGGAACCCACTGATTACAGATTATTTTTAACCTTTTCTAATTTTCTAATCTTCAGCGTACTTCTCGGAATCCCACATGTCCTTGGGATTGTCCTCCCGGCAAACCAGGAAGCGGTCCATGACGAGGTAGTCGATGCCCGTTCCCATCATGCACTTGTAGGCGTCATGAGGCGTGCAGACGATGGGCTCCCCCCTGATGTTGAACGAGGTGTTGATGAGGATGGGCACGCCGCTCAGCTTGCCGAACGCCTTGATGAGGTCATAATAGCGCGGGTTCTGCTCCCTGCGCACGGTCTGCAGCCTCCCGGAGCCGTCCACGTGGGTGACCGAGGGAATGGCCTTCTGCCACTTCTTCCTGACCGGGTACACCATGAGCATGAAATCCGTCGGCTCAGGGATTGGCTCGTCGCAGTCGAAGTATGTCAAAGCGTCATCCTCGCACACCGCAGGAGCGAACGGCCTGAATTTTTCGCGGTGCTTGACCTTGGTGTTGAGCAGTTCCTTCGCCTCAGGATTGCACGGGTTCGCCAAAATGCTTCTTGCCCCCAGCGCGCGCGGCCCATATTCCATGCCGAGCTGCAGCCATCCCACCACGGCATTGCCATAAATCAGTTTTGCAGTGTTCTCAATCATCTCCTTCTCATTTTTGAACTCAGAATATTTTATGCCTCTTTTGTCAAGAAAACCCTTTATTTCTGTCGTCGTGAACGACGGCCCAAGGTAGGCGTCCCTCATGACATACCCCCTCTTGTTGCCGAGCAGCATGTGGTGGATGTACGACGCCACGCCGATGCTCGTCCCGCCGTCAGACGCGTTTGGCTGTATCCAGATGCGCCTGAAGCCGGTCTTCCTGAGGATCTTGCCGTTGTACACGCTGTTGAGCGCCACCCCTCCTGCCAGCACGATGTTTTCCTGTTTCGTCTCCTTTCTCACATGGATGAGGATTTTCGTCAGTATCTCTTCCGTCAGCAACTGAACGGCCGCCGCGATGTCCTGATGCCGCTTTGTCATCTCCGCTCCCTTTTTGGTGGCAGGGCCGCCGAGCAGCGCGCAGAGCTTCCCGGAAGGCATGCGGTCGGCATAATGATATGTGAAATAGCTCATGTCCAACCGGTATGACCCATCTTCCTTGATGTCCACCACCCTGCGCAGCTTATGGTAGTATTCGTTGGTATCAGGATTCATGTTCCCATACGGCGCCAAGCCCATGACCTTGTACTCGGAATTGTTCACGCTGAAGCCGAGGTAGGCCGTTATCGTGGAGTAGATCAGGCCGATGGAGTGCGGAAACACGATCTCCTTGAGCAGGGTGAGGTCATTCCCCCTGCCGACGCCATAGGTGGTGGTCGTCCATTCCCCCACCCCATCCACCGTGACGATGGCCGCCTCGCTGAACGGGCTCACAAGGAATGCCGACGCCGCATGCGCCACGTGATGCTCGACGAAGAGGACGCCTTTTTTGTAGCCGAGCTTCCTGCGGATGGCCTTCGGCACGCGGAGCTTCTCGCTGATCCAGGAAGGGACCGCGCTCAGGAACGTCTTCAGGCTGCGGGGAAACATCTCAAGGTGCTGCGACAGCACGCGCTCCATCTTGAGGAACGGCTTTTCGTAGAACCCGACATATGAGACGTCAGTGATGGCGATGCCCTGGCTCTCCAGGCAGTACCTCGCGGCATGCAGGGGAAAGGAAGTATCATGCTTCTTCCTCGTGAACCGCTCTTCCTCCGCGGCAGCCACGACGACGCCGTCCTTGAGCAGCGCGGCGGAGGCATCATGGTAATAGCAGCTGATGCCGAGGATGTAGACTGGCTTTGCGGTGCTGTCTTTGGCCATTGCCTCACCTAGAACTGGCGGTAATGCTCGTCCACAGCTTTCTTGCCGAGGTTGAGGTCTTTCCAGTAGGACTCCTTTTCTCCCTTCTTCATCCTTGTCTCGAGGAAATGCCTGCCGGCCATCTTGGCGATAAGCGAGGTCATCCCAACGCCGAGGACATACACGGCCGTAAGGAGAATGGTGTTGATGATGAGCGCGATGTTCTGCCCGAACAGGTGCATGCCTTCTCTGCACCCTTTCAGGAACGCCAGTGCCGTGCCCTGACTCATTTGAGTAGCCTCCTGACGGCAATGCCGAGAACGGCGATGGGGGCGGTGAGGGCCATCACCTTGAGGTACGCGAGGAAATGCCTGCTGGCCATCTTGGCGATAAGCGAGGTCATCCCAACGCCGAGGACATACACGGCCGTAAGGAGAATGGTGTTGATGATGAGCGCGATGTTCTGCCCGAACAGGTGCATGCCTTCCCTGCACCCTTTCAGGAACGCCAGTGCCGCGCCCCTGCTCATTTGAGCAGCCTCCTGACGGCAATGCCGAGAACGGCGATGGGGGCGGTGAGGGCCATCACCTTGAGGTACGGCCAGCTGTGCCCCCTGAAGAAGGCGAAGATGAGGAAGAGGATGGTGGTGAAGACGAGATAGCTCAGGACATAGCCGGTGGCGGCGCCGATGCGCCTGGCAGATAAGGACTCTTCATGATGCATGCATTCCCGGCATATGGGGGGATTTAAAAAGTTTTACTGCTTCCGGGCATATTCGTTCTCCGAAAGCAGGTTCCCGTCTATCCGGCCACTGTTTTCAGGGCGCCCAGCAGCTCCACGGCCCAAATCTTGATGTAGCCGAGGAATGGGACCTTGAACAAGGCCTTGCCGATGACCTCGTTTTCC
>Ga0209211_10011915_pt1 | contig 11039 bp, 10 predicted proteins | sample RifGroA2_FD_183992 | JGI IMG/M metagenome (GOLD analysis project Ga0209211, IMG submission 183992) | Groundwater microbial communities from Rifle, Colorado, USA - Groundwater A2 (SPAdes) (version 2) | ecosystem: Environmental > Aquatic > Deep subsurface > Groundwater | place: Rifle, Colorado...
GGATCGACTGCAGTGAAAATCTCCGGTGCCCTCCCCTTGTGCGAATGCACTCGATGTCTCCTGTGTCCGACCACCGCTTCACGGTTGATTCGTTCACAGCAAGAAACACGGCGAGTTCGCGCGAGCTGTAGAACCGCTTCATGGAGACGTTGCCCGTTAATGTTGATTTGCACGAATTGAACGATTCAATGTACGATGTCTCCAGGACTCTGTCAAGCCCGGAAAAAAGCCGGAAAGAGGAAAGAGAAGGGAAATTGTGAGCGGTCGGAGCCGGGAGCACGGAGACGTGCCCTGTCCATGGCATTGGCTCACGAGGGGCGGATGGCTGGAATTGGAAATCCGGGCAAACGTTCAGGCCCGGAGAAAATGATTGGCGGCCTGCAGGGTATTCTTCAGAAGCATGGCAATAGTCATCGGTCCGACACCCCCCGGTGATGGCGTAATGGCGCTGGCGACCCGGCAGGCGGACTCGAAATGAACGTCACCGACAAAGCGATAGCCTTTCTTCGAGGAGGGATCGTCAATCCGGTTCGATCCGACGTCGATCACCACCACTCCCTCTTTGAGCATCGCGCCGGTGACCGCTTCCGGCTTGCCGATGGCTGCGATCAGGATATCCGCGCGCTTCGTATAGAGTGCAAGGTCCGGCGCGCCGGTATGGGCAATGGTAACGACGGCATTCGCTCCCTTTTGCTTCTGAAGCAGGATGTTCGCGATCGGCTTGCCGACGATGTTGCTCCGCCCGACGACCACGACGTGCTTACCGGAGGGATCGTTCCCGCTCCGCATCAAGAGCTCCTGGATGCCCGCCGGCGTGCACGGACGGAGGCACTCTTGTCCGATCACCAGTTTCCCCACATTCACCGGGTGAAAACCGTCGACATCTTTCCGGGGATCGATTGCATCGATGACCTTGTGCTCATTGATATGTTTCGGCAACGGGAGCTGCACAAGCAAACCATGAATGCGGGGATCTTCGTTAAACGCACGCACTTTCGCCAGCAACACCTCTTCGCTTGTGTCCGCCGGCATTCTCTCGGTCACCGAATAAAATCCAACTTCCTCGCACGCTTTGCCCTTCATCCCTACGTACGACTGAGAGGCGGGATTCTCGCCGACCAGGATGAACGCCAATCCCGGCACGACGCCCCGCTCCGCTTTCATCCGCTGCGTCGCTTCTTTAATCTCAAGCCGTATTGATTCGGATATTTTTTTGCCATCGATGATCTGAGCAGACATATGGATCCTTTGAGCGATTGGTCTGGCTTCGGATTGAGGAGGGAACGCCGGCATCGATGGTACGATCTAGAACGCCGGAAAAATCACTTGTTCGATCTTTGTGGCCTTGCCTGTTTCGGCTTCCACCTGAATATATACACCGCAGAACCGCACATCGTGCTGTGCGAGTTCAAACTTGTACGGCACCTGATGCTGGAAACGTTTGATGGCGATCTCTTTCCTGAGACCGATGACAGAATCATACGGTCCGGTCATTCCCACGTCTGTGATGTAGGCCGTTCCTTTCGGTAAGATCCTCGCATCCGCAGTCGGTATGTGCGTATGAGTCCCGACCACAGCACTCACCCGGCCTTCAAGATGCCAGGCGAGCGCCATTTTTTCTGCCGTCGCTTCCGCATGCATGTCGATGAGAATCACCTTCGTCTCATTCGCGATCTTGCTCACCGCCCAATCGGCGGACCGGAACGGATCATCAATCGGCTGCATGAAGGTACGGCCCTGCAGATTGAGGACTCCGACATGCCCCTTTTCTTTAAGATCGTACACCACGTACCCAAAGCCCGGATTCTCTTTCGGATAGTTCAGCGGCCTGAGAAGGTTCCTTTCGGTGGCAAGAAGAGACTTGGCCTGCCAGCGGTCCCAGATGTGGTTTCCGCTCGTGATGACGTGGATCCCCATCTCAAAAAGCTCTTTTACTTCCTGCTCGGATATGCTCTTTCCTTCATTCACGTTCTCTCCGTTCGCCACGCAGAAATCTATCTCATATTTCTTGAGATACTGCTTCAGCACCGTCGAGACAAGCGCCACGCCCGGCCGGCCGTTAATATCGCCAATGAAGAAAATATTCAGTCGCTGAGACAAGAAGAACCTCCGGTGATACGCTCGATAATGGACGCGATGGGCGGTTTGTCAATATAGCGGAAAATGCGGTGAAACAAAAGGGAGAGGGTTTACGAGGACGTGAGGCAACCGGTCGTGCCGGCTGCCTCACGTAAACAGCCTTGATGTGTTCAACGACGGAGCCGGATCACCCTCCGCAGTACCAATCGGTCGACTGCAACCAGTATCAGGATTGAAATCACAGTAAAGAGAATTATTTTGTTAGTCTCCGCCGATTGATCGGTCATTGGACTCTGTACGGCCCTGATCCGATCCGCGGGAAAGAGCTCACGAACCTTGGCATAATATTCACTGTAGACCGCAAGAGCATTCGAAACAACCGTCGGTCCTGTCGCTGGACCGTCGGCTTTCTTTAGTGTCACGGCGTACCAGACGACGGTGAGAACCAGTGTCATCGCCAGGATGTTTGCCAGGTTATTAATGAACCATGTGCCGATCGATGGTTTCAATTGGGGAGCGATCCTTCCCATGACCCGGGCCGTGAATTCGCGTGAAGGTTTCGACAGGGGGGCGGATCGTGCAGCCCGTTCCAGATTCCGGCTGAACTCGACTTCTTTGCGGCAGCGAGGACATGATTCGAGATGAACGAGAATCCTGGTCTTCTCTCCGTTCAGCATCGAACCGTCGACAACCTGCAGCATTTCATTCTCTGTAAGATGATTCATGAACACGTCCTTTCGAGGAATCCTTCCGAACTTTACACCACTTTGAGCTTGCCGGAGCCGAGTCGTCTTCCTACGGACTGCCGGAGTAACATCCGGCCGCGAAACAGCCGAACTTTGACGGTCCCCAGCGGAAGGCCAGTAATCTCCACTATTTGATCGTAACTCATATCCTGCATGAAGAACAGCGTGCAAATCGAACCATACAAAGCCGGCAATGCCTCGATTTCGCGTGTGACCATCGACTGAAATTCGTCCGATTCGTATTTCTCGTCGGGCAGCAAGTCTTCTGCGGGAACATCGAAGCCGCCCTCTCCTTCTGAGCCATCCAAATGCATATGGATGTCCTCTCCCCGCCTGCTCAGCCTTGTCGCACAGACATTGTACAGGATGCGATAGAACCAGGTCGAGAAACTCGATTTCCATTCAAAACGCGGCAATGCACTGAATGCTCTTATGAATGCATCTTGAAGGGCTTCCTCTGCTTCCTCGCGGTTCTTCAGCATCCGCATTGCCAGGGTCATGCCCCTGTCTTTGTGACGATCAACAAGCTCTGCGAAAGCCTTCTTTTCCCCTGCGAGGATCCGTTGAATGAGCGTAACGTCAGTTATCTGCACCTAGGTTGACCAGTCTGCCATACACTCACTTTGACCCGGATTGACTGCCCAAGGTTTCGGATTGCAGGAATTCGTTGAGTGGAGCGGAGTCCCCGCTGAAACCCTGGATCAGATTTCCAGGTCTAAGTTACTAAAGCCACCATAGAACAGCAACCAGCTCATACTAAAGACCGGAGGATCCATGAACGGCGAATTTCTCATACCAATATTCCTGTTCGGCGGCGCCGCTGCCGTTCTGATTGTCTACTACAATAACCGCCACAAGGAGCGGATGGCAATGATCGAAAAAGGTGTGAATCCGGCGGATTTCAAAGGCCTGCCAATGCGGGAGTGGTTCCGCCTGAACCCGCTTTCGAGCTTGAAGTGGGGACTCCTTTCGATCTTTGTCGGACTTGGTGCAATCTTCGCGATGTGGGTGCATCGGAATTACGACGTGCCGGACGGCATCTATATCTCGAGCATGCTCGTCACGGGCGGTATCGCCTTGATCATCTATTACTTCATCGCTTCGAGGAAGCTGAAGCAAGAACAGGGCTGAACGATTGATTGGAGTGTTCAAAGAGGAAGGCCGGGTTTTTTCACCCGGCCTTCATTCTTGTTGGCGCTCACATCTCCCGAAATTGATCCGATATTCTATAGCCGGAGCGCCGACGTCACCGGTTCAATGCACATTTTCACAGAGTAACCGATGGAAATGAAAGACGGTACGGTATACATCGGGCGCAAATGAATCAGAACGTCATACGATAAATGTTGATCAAGGGCCGGATCCTCGTCCGGCCGTTGCATTCCTGCCACAAATCCCTGATTTTCAATAAAATCGGCCAAGTCCCATTCCTGACTGGATTTCCACGGCTACGCAATGGAATATTTCCCTCCCGTTTTTCACAAAAAAAATGCCCATATTGTTCGTCCAAGCACATCCATCCGAAACTCATCGGCAGTCATTTCATTCATAACTTCAAGGAGCAGGACCATGGTCCGTTCTCTCAGCAGACTCATCTTCATCCTCATCATTTCGACATTGTTCGTGACGTTCGTCTTCGCGCAGAGCGAACAACTCCGATATCAGTCGGAAAAAGGAGTCGCCCATCAATACAAAATCAAATCGGATATCAAGCAGAAGATGCAGATGATGGGTCAAGAGTTTACATCACTCATATCGAATGCCATCGATCTCTCCCTCGAGGGCAATGATGTCAAGGACGGGCAACTGATATTCATCGGCAAAATCGAAAAAAACCTTTCCAAAATCGATTCACCGATGATGAAGGACACAGCGATGGTCTCCAAGGATGTCAACGGCAAGCGCGTCCAGATTGTCGTCACGCCCCTGGGCAAGACGCTGAAGACTGTCGCGTTGGATTCGATTCCCCCCCCGGCAAATCCGATGATGGGGAACATCATCAATCCTACCGACATGATGCGTCGTCTGTTTGTTGAGGTCCCCGAGAAAGCCGTCGCAGTCGGCGACACGTGGAAGCACACAAGGCCTGATACCACGAACACCCAAGGGATGAAGATCATTTCGAAGCCGAGTATCACATATAAGATCGCCAGCGCAGAAATGAAGGACGGGTATGACTGTCTGAAGATCACCTTCGAGGGAACCGCTTCCCAATACGGAACCGGCAGCCGCCAGGGCATGGAGCTCGTCATTGACGGAACTTCGAAGAGCAAGGGCACCGTGTACTTCGCATCTAAACTCGGGATTCTCGTCTCGGTTGAAACTTCCAACACGAGTGATACGAACATATCCGGCACCGGCGAACAAATGTTCAGCGGGACACAGTCGGTGACAGCAAACTCGAAAATGGTGCTTGTGAAGTAACAAGGGCCGGTCGGCCCTCCACACAAATCCCTGTCTCGAAAAAAAGGATGCCCATGAGAGCCTGGACAGTACGCCGGCGACTGCATGTTGCAGTGTGCCTGGCGTTCATCAGCCTGGCGGTGCCGTTTTACGCCGCCTCCCAGAAGCAAGACGATATCCGTATCACGCCTGAAGAATACAGGCAGCGGCGTGCCCTCCTGATGTCGAAGATGGAACCTCATTCTATCGCCATTTTCAAAGCGAAAGACTTCTCCAACCGATCCAATGACGTCAACTTCGCCTACCGCCAGGAGAGCAATTTCCTCTACCTGACGGGATGCGAGGAGCCGCGTGCATACCTCCTGCTTTGCCCTGACGGGGTAACGATCGGCGAGGCGGCGCCGGTGAAGGAAGTATTCTTCATCCGTCCGAAAACGCGGAGCGCTGCCGGAGAGAGTCTGGGTCTCGAGGGGGCGAAAGCCGAGCTGGGATTCGCGTCGGTGTTGCCTGGCACAGAATTGATGGGCGTGGCAAAGGGCGCTCTGACCGGCAAAAAGGTACTCTACTATGCCCCCAGCATGCCTGACATGGTATCGGATCCGTTGATGGAGAAGAGGACGATTGTATCCCGGGAGGTGAAGAGCGAACTCCAGGCAAGCTTCCCGGATCTCGAAATAAAGAACCTGTATGGAGCGCTCGGTGAGATGCGTTCAATAAAATCTCCGACAGAGCTTGCACTTCTGCAAAAAGCCATCGATGCAACCGCAATCGCGCATATTGAAGCGATGAAGAGCTGCGAGCCCGGAATGTTCGAGTACGAGCTTCAAGCTGTCATCGAATATTGCTTCGCAAAGAACGGAGCCGAGTTTCAGGGATTCCCTTCGATCGTCGGCTCCGGTCCGAATTCCTGCATCCTCCATTATGATGCCAACCGTCGTAAGATGCAGGACGGCGACGTGGTGGTGATGGACATCGGTGCGGAATACCATGGATACTCCGCAGATATCACGCGAACGATTCCTGTGAACGGTGCCTTCTCTCCAGTCCAGCGCCAGATCTATGAAATTGTCCTCCGGGCACAGGAAGAAGCCATCAAGCTGATGAAGCCGGGAACGACGGTTGAGCACAGCGCGAAAGCCACAGAAGTTATCGCTGACGGTCTGATGAAGCTCGGCCTCATCAAGGACAAAACGGAGGTAAACCGGTACTACACCCACGGCCTCAGCCATGGCATTGGATTGGATGTTCATGACATGGGCCGGTTCGGCGCGGGGATGCAGCCGGGAATGATCCTCACGGTCGAGCCGGGCATTTACGTCCCCGAAGGGAGCCCATGCGACAAGAAGTACTGGAACATCGGCGTCCGGATTGAGGATGATGTGCTCATTACGCCGGAAGGGAATAAGATCGTCAGCGCAGCCGCGCCGAAGAGTATCAAGGAGATCGAAGCACTCATGAAGAGACAAGGCCTCGGAAACGCCAAACTCGGCGGCCGCTAGAAAACCGTTCAGGGTAGAACCTGGAATGATGTACGGGAGCTTGTTATGGATACACGTCAGCTGCAACGGTGTAATGCGATCATCAAGAACAAAAAGATCGAAACGATCGACCTGAAATGCATCGACCTCACCGGTTATCTTCATCACATCTCGCTGCCTGTGTTTCCCAATATTCTTACAAAGCTTGTCAACGAGGGCGTCGGATTCGACGGCTCCAGTTACGGATTCAGCAAAGTCGAGAACAGCGATATGATTCTCGTCCCCGATCTGAGCACCGCCGTCATCGACCCGTTCCGGGTCCAGCCCGCCCTGAGTTTCTACGCCAACATCCTCCTCACCGATCAGCAGCGATCTCCCTTTTCGCAGGACGGACGACAGCTCGCGCGCAAGGCCGAGGAAACACTCAGGCGCACGCTTGGCGTCGATTCATCATGGTGGGGACCGGAGTTCGAGTTCTACATTTTCTCGAAAGTCCGCTTTGACACGCGCACAGCGTCCTCCTACTATGAGGTCGAGCACGCAGAGGAGTTCTTCAAGAACGCCTATCACGCAGCCAACCCCTTCGATGTTTATGACGATTTTCGCGATGACGCGTGTAAACTGCTGAAGCAGTTCGGCATCAACGTGAAATACCATCATCACGAAACCGGCGAGCGGGGCCAGCAGGAGATCGAAACGTATTTTCAGGATCTTCTGACGACGGCCGATCACATTATCACCACAAAGTACGCCCTCTTCAATTTCGCGCGCGAAAAGGACTTATTCGTCACGTTCATGCCAAAACCGATGTACCAACAGTCGGGCAACGGGATGCACCTGCACATGTTCCTTACGAAGAACGGCAAGAACGCCTTCTACAAAAAAGGCGAGTATGCGAACCTCAGCATGCTGGCCCGGTATTTCATCGGCGGACTGCTGAAGCACGGGGCCTCACTTTCGGCGTTCACCAATCCGAGCACGAACTCCTACAAGCGCCTGGTGCCCGGCTTCGAGGCACCTGTCGCCCTGACGTACGGGACGGGAAACAGGTCTTCGGCGATCAGAATTCCGAAATACATCAACAATCCTGAAGAGACGCGGTTCGAGTACCGCCCACCGGATGCCACCGCCAATCCCTACCTGTGCCTTTCAGCCATGCTGCTGGCCGGAATCGACGGCGTCGTAAAGGAGATCGATCCGGTGAAAGAGGGTTTTGGACCAGTCGACGCAAACGTCGACGATATGGGTCGTGACCACATACGGTTCCTTCCCCGCAATCTTTCCGAAGCTCTCGATGCCCTCTCCGTCGACAACGAGTTTCTCCGCCGGGACAACATTTTCTCCGACGAGCTCCTCGATCAATGGGCAAAGAACAAGGAAGCCGAAATCAAGTCGATCGGGACGATGCCTCATCCGTTCGAATACAAGCTTTACTTCAACCTCTGATTGCACCTTCCGGAGGTTCAAGAGGTTTTTCAAGACCTTCGGAAGGTGTCTGAGCTTTTCCAACCTTGGAAGACTCTTTCAGAATTTTCGCTCTTCCGCACATTGCGTACGTCCTCTCGCTCCCGGCTGTCGCCGGCGCACTCGCCTGGTGGTCGGGATCTGATGAGCGGCGCATCAAGACCATTCGATATACCCTCGGCGTCATCCTTCTGGTCAATGAATTGGCATGGTACTGGTACTATGTTCGCCAGGATTGGTTCGTCTTTCCTTTCACACTCCCTCTGCAGCTTTGTGACATCCTGGTATGGATTGCGGTCATTGCGGCCCTGACAGCTCGACGCTGGTCTTATGAGATACTCTACTATTGGGCGCTCTCGGGCACGACAATGGCTCTCCTGACGCCGGATGTGTCATCCTCCACTTTTTCGTACCTTACGATTCGTTTTTTTGTTTCGCATGGCGGCATCATTGTCGTCCTGCTCTTCCTGGTATGGAAAAAGATGCTGAGGCCGCGTCCTGGATCATGGCGGCGAGCGTTGCTCTATCTGCATTGCTATGCAGCCGCCGCGGGCCTCTTCAACTACGTGTTCGGGACCAATTTCTTCTATCTCTGCGAGAAACCTTCCGAGGCGACACTTCTCGATTTTCTAGGCCCATGGCCATGGTATATACTCGCCGGCGATGCAATAGCTCTTGTTCTCTTTTGGCTCCTGTGGCTTCCCTTCCGGAACAGAAAAGACATCCCTGTATCCAAAACTCCACAAGCCGACGAGTCCTGACTCCAAAGCCCGGGAACACCATTCCTGCCTTTGCGTCAAAGAGGATATACCATTCGACCACCATTTGAGGAGTCAGTGTGAAACATCCTTCACTCTTTCTGTTGTTGTTCGCAGTCCTTGCAATACCGGCATTCGCTCAGGAGAAATCTCCAAACGCCTCCCTGCCATCGACGGCAGCCGGGAAGCATGTTGAAGCGTATCTGAGAGCTTTCAATACCGACAGCGAGACGAGTATGAGTTCTTTCTTTGAATCACACACCGCGAAAAACGCGCTCACCGAGACCCCGGTGGAAGCCCGCCTCTCTCGTTTTCGGCAGATGAAACAGCGGCTTGGGTCTCTGCAACTGAGAAAAGTGCTTGGTTCTTCAAACGAATCCGTCTCCATTGCCGCGAAAGCCGGGAATGGCAGCCTGGTTCAGCTCGACTTCCAATTTGAGCCGACTCCGCCGCACGGACTTCTCGGCATCCGCGTGGAGGACCTTGACGATGAGGACAAAGCCCAGCCGGCGGGCGATAGAAAAAGCTCCGACGCGGAGTTGGTGAAGGCTGTTTCCAGGTATCTGGACGACCTATCGAAGATGGATGAGTTCTCTGGCGTGGTTCTGATAGCAAAGAGGGGCAAACTTCTTTTTGAGCGCGCGTACGGTTACGCCGATCGGGACATTAAGGTACCGAACACGGTCGACACAAGATTCAACCTGGGGTCCATCAACAAGAGGTTTACGAAAACCGCTATCCACGTCCTGGCTGCAGAGGGAAAGCTCTCGCTCTCTGACCATATCGGGAAATTCCTCCCGGACTATCCAAACAAGCAGGCAGCAGCAAAAGTGACAATCCAGCAACTTCTGGAAATGAAATCAGGAATCGGTGATTTCTTCGGCGAACGGTACGAGCGAACACCCAAAGAGCGCATCAGGAGCATCGCTGACTATCTGCCCCTCTTCGCTGACAAACCGCTGGAGTTTGAACCAGGGACGAGCCGGCGCTACTCGAACGGCGGCTACGTCGTTCTCGGCGCGATCATCGAGAGAGTAACCGGGAAGGATTATTACACCTTCGCGAAAGAGAGGATCTTCCTTCCAGCCGGGATGCTCGGCACCGATTCGTTCGAAAAGGATAAGGATGTTCCTCAACGGGCACTCGGCTACACGAGAGAAGATGGCGGGACAAACAGAGGATGGCGCTCAAACTACTCGACGCTTCCTGCAAAGGGAAGTTCAGCAGGCGGCGGATACTCAACAGTTCACGATCTTTTGAAATTTACCCAGGCTCTCGAGAAAGGGACGTTCCCGGCTCCGGACACAGAGCAGGGACTAGGAATCGCCGGCGGTGCCCCGGGGATGAACTCCGCACTTGAGTGGGACCCGCCGACAGGCTACGTTATCGTTGTCCTTTCCAACTTCGATCCGCCATCGGCCGAGAAAGTCGCACGACAGATCCGCGGCTGGCTGCCCCGCTGAGTGGGAACCTTCCGAAGGTTCCTGAGTACTCTCCTGGACCTTCGGAAGCTTCGCTAGTTCTTATCCAACCTTCCACAAGAAATCCCGGTGCTTCAGAAAGTGTTTAATCTGCTCCACGGTGAGTGCTGCTTTCCCGCGGAGAGCCTCTTGTGAATTGAAAGCGTTGTGGGGGGTGAAGAGGACATTGGGACAGGCAAGCAATCGGTCAATGGTGGCTGATATCTTCGGTTCACCTGCACCGCGATTGCGAAGGGCCGATCCGATGGCTCCCTCATCTTCGAAAACATCGAGCCCGATTCCTGCCAGCAATCCCCGGTCAAGTGAGCGCTGAAGATCAGCCAGTGGAGAGTGCTCTCCTCTTGCAACATTCACGAAAAACAGCCCTGGTCTCGCCACGCTGAACAGAGCTTCATTGAAGTAGCCGCGATTTTCCGGTGTAAGATTCATTGCATTGATTACGACATGTGCCCAGGGGATCCCGGTCTCTTTCGAGACATACTCCACCTCCGGCTTGTCGGGGACGATATCAACCCCCTTCGTCGTGAATCCCAATCCCTTCCCGATCGCGACGATTTCTCTTCCTATTCTTCCCACTCCCACGACGAGCAGATTCTTCCCTTCACACTCCATCCCGGTCAGCCCGTCGCG
>Ga0209211_10011916_pt1 | contig 11038 bp, 14 predicted proteins | sample RifGroA2_FD_183992 | JGI IMG/M metagenome (GOLD analysis project Ga0209211, IMG submission 183992) | Groundwater microbial communities from Rifle, Colorado, USA - Groundwater A2 (SPAdes) (version 2) | ecosystem: Environmental > Aquatic > Deep subsurface > Groundwater | place: Rifle, Colorado...
AGTAAGACGCGGGTGATAGCTTGTTTCCGCTCTCTAATCGGAAGTCGCCCGAAGCGGGCGACTTTTATTTTAGACCGCTCGCGAGGCGGGCGGATTTTTCCGGAGGGGGGGAAGAAAAAAAGAAAAGAAAAAAGAAAGATCAACGAAAATTAAAAGGGGCGAAAAATACATTTTGAAAAGGGTGCTTTTTTGGCATTCGCCAAAAAAGTGTCCTCGTCGGGGCTCGGCGGCACGCATAGGAGGTTTTTGCGAAGACGCAAAAACGTTGTGGGGGGGAGGGCACACCCTCCCCCCCGTCGCGGATTTTCTCCATTTGAGGCTTGCTTTTGAAACGCCTCACTTTAGAAAACCGCTTACTGTTCTGTTTCCCGCTCCTGCCCCCCCACCCGCGATTTGTGCCATAGCCAAGTAAGTGGTAGTTGCCCTCTTCCAGAGGGCAGGCGCCTCTTTCAGAGGCGCTTTCTGTGGTTTCGGCGATGCCGTCTGGTGCCGCCCATTTAGGATGTCGCCCCGAAGAGGACACTTTTTTTGCGAATAGCGAACTCCGCCTCGTAAAAGTCTGAAAAAAATCCACGCTAGTATCTCGTTGGAAGAAAGAATTAAAAGAGCCGCTTGTCAAACACAAAAGTTATCCACAGGGCAAAAATAGACACACACAAAAAAAAAAATTATACTAAAATCATTATCAATAGTTTTACACCTATGTCGTTGGGGTCTAACAAACAAATTACGACTTTAAAGAACGGGGAGAGGCTCGATACGGTACCCGTCGGCAAGACTTTTTACAAAGCCTTGTTTTAAGTTTTTGTTGGCTGTGCTTGCTGGCCCGCGGCGAATAAGCGGGCAGAGCGAAATGGACATGCTACCCGACTACACTTTTTTTTCAAGTGTAGTCGGGGGGGCTTGCTCTTAAAGAGCAAAATGTTATAATTATAAAATTCAAATGAGGCCAAGTTTTGCCAAAAAACGATTTCTAGGCAAAAAAAGGCTCAACAAAGCGGTTTAAAAACAAAACAAAAGTGTGAACAAACTGTGGATAACTTGTGAACAATTTGTGAAAAAGTGGTGTATAATTTAAAAAAAGCAGTCAATTAAGCAACAAAGACCCAAAAACAAAATATATGCCGGATACATTTTTATACCTTTTCGGCGCCGGACTAGCTGGAGCATTGATAAAAGACATCACCCAAGACAATGTTTTAACACTTCCCAAAATAACGGAGGGTAAAATCATTCTTGGATCACTTGGTGGGGCAATAGTCGGCGGATTTGTTGGATATTTAGTGGACCATAGTGTCATTACAGCCTTTATGTCCGGCTACGCAGGAACAGCAATGCTCACAAGTCTAATAACGCAAAACAAAAGCAGACGAAAAGACGATGTTTCAACCCAATAAAATTATTTTTCACCACACAGGCGACAGCTTCAACGGGGAGCAATTTTTAAAAGTTAATCAATGGCATAAAATACAACAATTCCCAGTCAGCAAATACGGCTTTTTTTGCGGGTATCATGTTTTTGTAGAAAAATCCGGCAAAGAAATAATAGCCCGATCAATGGACGAAATCGGCGCGCATTGCAAAAGCAAAAATCAAGAATCCTACGGCATAGGCCTCGCCGGTAATTTTGACTTTGAAAACCCAACACCGGCCCAAAAAGAAGCGCTAGGAAAGTGGTGCGATGTATGGATGAAACGATCAAATATCCCAATAACGGGAATCTACCCACATAGAGCTTTTTGGCAAACAAGTTGCCCGGGTAAAAATGTGCCGGACAAATTCGGACAATTCGCCGTCATACAAGAACAAATATCTCTACTCAAAAAAATGATTCTTTGGCTACAAAGCAAAAAAATTATCTAAAAAAGTTATCCACAGTATAGGCCCTTTACACGGCCGACTTAAAGGACTATAATTAAATCAAGGTCGAATCGTTTTTAAAAAATAATCAGCTTAATTTTTATGACAGATATTGAACAAGTAAACATCATTGAAAAAGTCCAAGATGTTGTTTCAAGAATTGCGGCGATAAACGCAACACAAGAGGAAAAAGATTATCTTAACATCGTCCTTAATCAGATCATCACAGACTTGCAAAAATTGGAAATTAATCCGACAAGCTGTAATTAGTTGACAAGAAAAAAAGAAGTGTTAGACTAAAAATGTGCGGTGAAGATTGAGCCTCTCCACTAACAAAAAACCCCCGCTCGGGGGTTTTTTGTTTGCAAATAAATCCAACTGTCAAGTTTTTCAAAAAGTCAAGGATGTAAAAGCATTTTCACAAGTTTAATTTTCTCGCCAAAAAACTTTTTTTGAGTTTCGGACGAGGCTAATTCGCAAGCGCGCTCCCAAGCCGTGACAGCTTGAGGATTCTGATCCAATTTTGCAAAGCAGTTGCCGATCATATCCCATATCTCATACATCTTTTGCTCCATAGGTTGATAAGCGTATCGCCGACTATTCGGCGTAAGCGCTTGGACAAGCCAAGGCAGGGCTTTTTTAAATCGGTGCGTCATGAAATAAAGACCGCCGATAGTCCGGGCGCTTTCCCAACGGCCCGGGATAAGTTTGTCGGCTTTTTCAAAAGCCAAAAGCGCGCGGAAATAGTGGCCCAAAGAGGCATGCAAAGCGCCAAAATGCAAAAGAGCCATGTATTTTTCGTCCGGCGATTTTCCAAACTTAACGACAGCCTTGTAATGTTTCATCGCTTTCTTTGTTTCGTGCCTCATCATAAAAAAGTTTGCCAAATGAAAATGCGCCCGGCCATTTTTAGGGTCAGTTTTTAGTTGCTCCGCAAGTTCAGCGGGCATCATTTTTTCCCTCTGTTCGTTCCGCCTCTCCGTTGATTTTTCGTCTTGTCCATTTACCCGATCATGGACAATGACACACAACGGAGCGCACCGGCGAGTTTTGCACTCGTTGACATTGTGAACAGCATTTTTGAATTTTATAAAACTGCGATAAAAACGAGGATACAAAAAAGTCATGCCGGATTCCATACGAACCGTCACAAAAATACCGTCAACATCATCTTTCATTTTTTCCTCAACATCGCCAAAGCTCTCTAAATACTCGTGTCCGTCCAAAAATAATATCCATTTACTTTTTACATTCTCTTGCGCGGAATTGCGCGCCTTGGAAAAATCACCCTCCCAAACATGAAACCTTAACTCATCAGCATATAATATGGCAATCTCTACTGTTTCGTCAGTTGTCATGGTGTCTATAGACACGACCACTCTTTGCACAATCGGCAAGGCGGAAAGAATAGCCCTCTCAAGCCCCTTTGCCTCATCTTTTACGATCATGACGAGGCAAACCTCTTCTTTTTGTGTTTGGCCGGGTTCTATTGTGAACAAAATCCGATTTCTAAAGCCGGACCAGTTATGAAAAACAATTTTGCCGTATTTAGAATATTCCCGCCTTATTTGTCGGACGGTAAAAATCCGGCAGTGACTTTCATCGGGAACACGATCGCTATTTGGCACAGTAACAACAATTTTACCATTCGGCTTAAGAAGTTGAACAATGTTTTTGAAAACAACATCATCGTTTTCTATGTGTTCCAAAAATTCGCCGAGATACACCGAATCAAAAGCCGCGCTTTCCGTAATTTTTACTTTGGTAAAATCAAAAGTCAAAAACTTGGCGCCGGCGCGCCTCACGGCATACGCTTTTTTAATCGCCACATCTGAAATGTCCACACCGGTATATTTGCCAAAATAATAATCGGCAAGCGTGCCAGTTCCGCAAGCAACATCCAAAACATCACCGGACAAAAGCGCGCTAACCGCTTTGAAACGATCCGGGCTGTCGTGAACATTCACCGGATACTTGCTAAAAAAATCGTCGTAAAACTTTTTGTCTTTTTGCATATATTTTTTGCTTAATACTTTTTTGATAAAATCCATTTGGCAAGCGGATCCGGCAATATTTCACAATTTGGCAAAACACAATGTCCGCCAATTTTGCCAGCCATAAATTGCAAAAACGGCCTCACAACCTCCGGACGGCCAAGCTCAACATACCCCTCATTGTAAGTCCTGTTTGCGTGCCTATACACCACATTAAAATCTAAACCGTACTTGTCGCAAAATTTATTTATTTCTTTGTTTAAAACAATCATCATACCGTATTGTGTCGTATCCCACAATTTCAACGCTTCAGTATTGCGAGAATCAAAAACACTATGCACATTTATACCCAATTTTCTCAAATGCCTAAAAGCCAAAAGACCAACCTTTTCATCATCAAAGCCGACATATTTAGTAAAAGTTTTTAAACCCTCGTACAAATTCGGATGTACACCCCGGACCGGACTATGCACAACAAACCCGCCAATTTTTTGAGTCGTGCCAATAGCAACCGTTGAATGAATAATCGTTAATTTAGCGCCGGTTTTTTTAATTTTTTCTTTGACTATCCGCACAAAATTGGCGGAATAGGGTATGCAGACATGCAAAATATCAAGCTTTGAAAAAAAACACGGGCGCAACAAATCATCAACCTGAAAATCCTTGTAAAATTTCCCTATCGCTCGCCCTATCTCGCCATAGCCCAAAATTCCTATATTCTTTTTCATTTTTTTGAATTATCTTTTAAAAATTCAACCACAAAAGAAAATGTTTTTTTGCCAGACGACACCGCTGGTATTGTTTCATTGCAAACGAAAAGTATTTTATAAACAAAATCTTTTCGGCGCCGGATATCAGAAAAATGAATTTCTACCTTTTGAGATTTTAACCCCAAAAAATACTTTTGCACGGCCGAGCTATAGTCCTTTAAGTCGGCCGGAAAACGAATCTGCATGTATTCAGGTTTTTGCATATTGTCAATTATAGTCCCTTAATTTTTAGCTGTCAAGTTTTTCAAAAAGTCAAAAAAACTGCAACGGCGCTACGGCGCCAAAAAAACAAAAACAAAAACCCGCCCTTTACGGCGGGCGGGTTTTTCACAAGTCAATATATATGGATTCCTAGACTAGAAATCAGCGACAAACAAATCGATGTCAGCGCCAGTCCAAGCGGACAAAGCTGTCGTGTACGGCTCACCGGTAAAACCGAGAGCTTGACAAGTCTTTGCCAAGAGGAAAACGCCCAAACCTCGATCGTAAGCGCCAGTTGTCGCATACGCCAAGTCAAAATTAGTGATACCAAGAGCGGTAGCGCCAGTTTGAAAAGCGGTATACGCCGTATGTCCGGTCAAAGCGGCCAACTGTGTTTCGTAATTCGTAACACTATCAAGATAGTGCGACAAAATGTACTTCACAAAGTAGGACTGTTTTGACTGCGTGGACGGCATAACACCCAAAGCCTCAAGCTTGGTGTTAATTGTTCCCAAAACGGAAACCTTGCCAACTGCCCGCCCGGTGCCACCGAGAATAATCCTCTGATCGCCTTGCGCGACAGACTGCGGATTAGCCGGTTTTAACCATTGGCGAACATAATTGGCGCCTTTCCAAACAGAAAAAACGATCGCATCGCCGATTTTACCTCTCGCGTCTATGGACATTAAAGGTCCTGTTACTTTAGCCATTGCAGTTTGAAAAATTTTTGGTTATAACCTGCTCGACTTTTTAGGGAGATAGCAAGTATTCTTTTAAAAAAAGGTTGTACCCAGACAAACCTTTAAATCTACATCTCGCATTATAAACCGCTTTCTGTTCGGCTGTCAAGTTTTGCCACGCCAACACGCCGTCCGCATATTTTTGCCGGTTAGCTTGTTGCGGAATTGTGCGAGGATTTTTTGTTATGTAGTAACGATTCCGAATAATTTTTGTGCGCCCGGATCGGGGATCTCGGCGATAAATCCCCGAAAAAATTTTGATCTCGGCGAATTTTGAAACACCGAAACAGGCCACACCATAACCGTCCTCATTAAAATAAATATCATCATCGCCGTAATTCGTAAAACCGCATTGAGAAGTCCCGAATTTGCAAAAAACGCCAAAGCGTTTTGTCGGCGTAATGGAAAAAAGTTTGTCTAGTTCTTGGACTTCAGCCATACAAAAAAAATTTAAAAATTAAATCTTCAAAAACTCGTCAATGCAAAGATTATACCCGGACACCGGTTTGCCTTTTGCTTCAAGATCAAAAATGCTTTTTTCGGCCCCAAAAAGCGCGGCACCAAAAGAGATCACGCCATACTCAAAAAAACGGCAAGCAACGGAAGCGGTAGAAAAATCCGCCCGTTGCGCCACTTGTCCGGCAGACTCCGCGTCCTTTTGTTTTTTTTGCCACCGGACTTGTTGGCCGGTGCTCCTTTTTGAAAAAGTCAAAAAACCGGCTATCGTGCCGGAGGCGTTTTCAGAAAAAAGCGGACCGGTGATCTTCGTCATAATAATGTCAAAAAAATTATTTTTCTAGAGAAATAATAAAAAATTAGGATTGCCAAGCAAAACCGTCGGGTCCGTAGGTGTAATAATATCAAAATAAAAAGCATGTTCAACATTGCTGTCATTCGTTCTGACAAAAACTGTGTCAATGTTTGCATAAGCTCCATTAGAAAGAACAGGATGCCAAGAAGAAAAAGGTTGCCAAGAACCCGAACTATACACTCGCGCCCTGTATTTATTGGGTTGAGCCACGTCATCAAACTCAACATTAACAGGATACCAAACATTAGAAGAAGCGGGACCAGACAAAAGATTAACATTACTATTGTCTGTTCCGTTTAGTATAGATATGTTCCCATCCGCATCAAAATAAATTCTCATTTGAGAGAGTGCCGGAGCTTCTCCAAAAGCGAAAAAGAAAATACTCCCCGCGGTTGGGGTTGCCGATTTCCTCATAGCGAAATAAACAGAACCGGACGATATGCCCGGAATTGTGCGTGATATATTAACATCAGCCCCCCCTGCAACAGAAACCGCCTTTACTCCTTCATATATTACAGAAGTTTGAACATCGAAAGAAACAGAACCAATCCAACTGTCTTGTCCATTAAGGTCACTAGTAGCTAAATCATTAAAATTTTGTTCGTAAGTCCAAGCCATTTTTTTAATTAAAAATTTTTTACGCTTCTTGCGCGCTGGCTACACAGCCCCATTTCGCAGAAACGGTGTCGTAAATAAAGCCGACAGTCAGTATTTTAGATATCACGGTCGTTGTCGGCAACGCCACCCCTAGCGCCACAAACGAAGCGCCCCAAGTGATCGCCCGGGCCGTTGCGTTGTCTTTGATTCTTATAATAAGTTTTTGAAAATTAGTCGGAGTGCCGGACAAGTTTGTTGTCATGGAAGTGATCGCCTCGGCTTGAGCCGTGATAGTCACAGCGTCGCAATTATCAGTATTGATCGTCGGCGTGGCATGAGAGGTTATCGTCGTAATTCGGGCAGTAATTCTCTTATTGGTCAAAGTAACCGTCTGATCCTCCGACACAACTTTGGAATCCGCTATGGCCTTAGCTGTGGCAAATTTTGCATCGTCGGTGCCGGTGTCAATTTCCGCGCCGGAAGCCTTGACCGGAACATCGGCAATAAAAGCAATGTTGCTATTCGCTATCGCTAGAGGTGTCGCAAATTTTGCGTCGTCGGTGCCGGTGTTTATTTCCGTTCCGGTAGCTTTGACCGGAATCCCGCCAAGCGCGGTGTCAACATCATCAAGCCGAGTTTTCACATCGGCCTTTGCGCCTTTCGGATTGGTCCCGAGTTCGGTTTCAATCGCAACAAGTTCATCGTCGTCTTTGACAACATCTTCCGCGAAAAGCACAGTTTCTTTTGCCGCATCATACACCACACCGGAACGGTTAGTTTTGGTGCGTGGAGCGTAAATACCTGCGGGATAGTCTGCCATATTTTTTAAAAATTAAGGTTATTAAAAAAGCCGACTAATTCCTTTGCTTTTTCTTTATTTTGTAAAATGACCGAAAGTTCATAGTTCATAGTGAAAGCGTTTTGCGTATAGTTGTGCGAGCCAATGATCATGATTTCCTCGTCTATAATCATCATTTTTACATGGACGAGATTGGGTGTCAAGAGTTTTTTGGCTTCAATGCCAAGAGCATTAAGCCGGACGACAATATCGGGAATGTTGGAAATGACTTTGATCTGCACGCCCCGATTTTTCGCGCGAACAATAGACTGATTAAATAACTGGCAAGGATTACCCGGATCGTCCGGATACCACCTCCAGTCAAATACAATAATCTTGATCGAGCTTTTAGCCAAATCAACCAACGGAATCACTTTTTTTGGAAAATCTTTGCCGATTATAATTTGCATAAAATTTTTTTTTAAATCAAATCCATTTCGTAGGACATTTCAAGATTGCTTAAAGTAACCATTGCGTATGTAGTAACAGAGGAAGATGTAAAAATAGTAAGATAAGAAAAATCAGGCGCGCCTTTAGGATGTAAAACAAGCGAAGCAACCAACTCACCGTCAATATAAAAATAAATGTATCCGTCCGCAACAGAAAGAGTAATCCTAAAAATGTGAAATACAATTTTGTTGTAAGGAATGGCAGAAGAATAATAAGTCGTCCCGTCAACACTCAAACGAGCTTTTAAAAAATTGTCATCTACTTCAAAACCAAAACCATTATCATCATCACCAACCAAAAAATGTATATTATCAGAAGAAGAAAACCAATCAAGGTAACCGCAAAATTGCATATTTATATCTTTTTCGGGAAAAGAAGCATTTTGAAAACGAGGAATACCAATATCAATCTGAGAATAACCATTAACTACATGCCAATCTACCAAACGAATTTCGCCATCGCCAGATTGATAAACATTCCCAGTAAAATCATAAGTTGAAGGACTGGTAAAAAAATTGGTATATTTTAACTCAAATCTGGAAATTTTATCGTAAGGAACGGAACCCGCCAAATGATCAATTATCTCACTTGCCCGGTGCGCTTCCAAACTTTCCCCACTCCCCAAATGCGAATCCGGATCAGCCTCGTGTTCAGCAATAAGACGAGCGATAGCCCCCTCTACTTTTTCGGAGTCAGACTGGCTTTTATCTAATTGTCCCCAAGTTTCAACAGACATTTTTTTAGTTAGGATAAACAGACTCATACCAAGCGCCACTAGGCACAATGACACCGGCCCAATGTTTCGGAATTTGAAAAAACGCTTTTGTGAATCCTTCATTTATGTCTTTGCAAAAAGTATCGCGAACCCAATTTTGGCCGTTGTGTTCTGCTTTGATATTATCAATATACAGATCGCCCGTAACATTGTAAAGGTGAAAAAATAAATCATAACTAACGACTTGCCCGATCACGGACGAAATTGTAGCCTCGGCATTTTTCCAACTCGCAACAAAATCCAAATTTAATTCTACAACTGTAATAATATCCCGCCCTTGATACAAAGACCAAACTTCGGCGTAAAATTTTGCAAAAGCGCCGCCTCCGGCACTCGCCAAATCAGAATTATAATTTAAAGAAATTGTAAGAGGCAAAGAAAACGCCTCATTGATCTGGACCGGCTCATACATTCCTTTTTTTCCATAAACTTTTTTTGAAATCCAATAAAATTTAGGGTGAAGTTGCGTTATTTTTAACTCGGTAGCCGGAGCCTCAATGTGCAACTGCCCAACCCAAGACTGATGTAAAAGCGACGGCGTGGCGTTGCCCGATATTTCGTTAATAATCCGCGCGCATTTATCAGCGACAAAAAGACGATAGCCGTTTAAATTCATTTCAGCGCCAGCGTTAGACCAATCAATTTTTACGCTATCGCTTAAAGCGTTCCAAGCCTCGGCCACTTGCGGAAGAAGTGATCTTTGACTTATTCCTTTTTTGCGTTTGATAGAAAGCAAATCTATTTTTCGGCGAACGCGAGAAAAAGTAAAACGATCGCCGGGAGCCAATCGGCGCCAATATGCCAACTCAAGACCCGGCACAATATCCACAGTTGAAACTTTTGCCATATTGAAATTATACACAAGCGGACGAAACAGCGAAAGGTAACGCTAAAAAAAAGCGTTTTTGATTAAGAGAAAAAAAGACCCCCCCTCCGAAAAAATCCGCCCGCCTCGCGAGCGGTCTAAAATAAAAGTCGCCCGCTTCGGGCGACTTCCGATTAGAGAGCGGAAACAAGCTATCACCCGCGTCTTACTGCCATTAAGACGAGAGAGGCGCGCTTCGCGCCTCTTCCGATTAGGTGGTACTGCTATTATTGTTGTTGTTTTAGTCTATTTTTTTGTTGTTATTAAATTACTAAATTGTTGTTGGTGTTAGGGTGTTAGGTTGTTGGTGTCTTGGTGTGTTCTTGGTGTGGGCGGGGGCTGTTTTAGTTCAACTTGTTTTTTAAATGAGTTTGCGGTTTTTCCGCAATTTTTGGAAAAAATGAAGCGATAAAATCGCCTACAAGCCATTTGAAAAAGGGCGGACGATGTAGGTATCCTCTTTCTTGGCTATCCGGCAGAAGCTTGCCAAAGGTTGCACAAAAAGGGGATTAAGGTCAGTTGCCGGACACGCAGAAAATGGTCAGAACGACAGCTCATCTTTATTGGTATTTTTTTACAAAAAAAGAAATTTACATTGTAAGTCCCTTTCCGCTAGTCGCAACGAGTAGCGGAAAGGTTGAAAAGTTTTTCCGAACGAAGTGAGGAAATATCGGGAAAAAATCCCGCCGTTTCGGCGGGGTTGACAAAAAGTATTTTCTATTATATCCGAAAACTTGACGAAAATTGAGGATATGGCGAAAAAGTCGGGCAAAAGTTTTTTCGTCCTCTGTAAAGAGGACTTATTTTTTTTGGCTTAAAAGTTAAATTGCAAAAAGTTGGCGTTTCGCCAACGGTCGATTTTTTGCAATTTTACTTTTAAGAAGAAATGATTTTTGTTTTGAAGTGCTACGAGGAAAATGTTTTTGTTTCAAAAAAATTTTCCGAGAAACGAAAAACTAAAATCTTTCTTTCGCGGTATTTTTGGAAACTGCAATTTTTCCAAAAATAGTGCGAACCAAAAAAAATTCTTTAAAAAACTTTTGCCCGACTTTTTCGCCATATCCTCAATTTTCGTCAAGTTTTCGGATATAATAGAAAATACTTTTTGTCAACCCCGCCGAAACGGCGGGGTTTTTT
>Ga0209211_10011917_pt1 | contig 11036 bp, 6 predicted proteins | sample RifGroA2_FD_183992 | JGI IMG/M metagenome (GOLD analysis project Ga0209211, IMG submission 183992) | Groundwater microbial communities from Rifle, Colorado, USA - Groundwater A2 (SPAdes) (version 2) | ecosystem: Environmental > Aquatic > Deep subsurface > Groundwater | place: Rifle, Colorado...
TAGGTTAGGCAAACCCATGTCATTTGAGGTGAGTATAGAGGATTTTGCCGGCGGAGATGATCCTAAAGATCCTGTTGTTTTATTAGGCGATAAACGCGGACCCTATTCATTAAAAGATTATTTAAAGCCAGAGATGTTGTCTTTTACGCTTGAAAGCGGTAAAAGAATGGTTTTGCCAGTGAAGATAGTAATACCAAAAAATGCTGAACCGGGGAATCTTCTGGGAGCAGTGCTTATACGAACAAATCCGCCGGAAAATCAATTAGAAATAGAGAAAGACAAGGCAAAGGGGCAAGTGAGAATAGAATCACAATTAGGAACGCTTGTATTTGTGCGGGTGAGTGGACCGGTAAAAGAGGAAGGTCAGGTGACAGAAGTAAAAACACCGCAACGTTTTTATTCCGGGGGCAATATTCCGTTGCAAGTTTTTTATAAAAATACCGGTGATGTCTATGTAGTGCCGTATGGTGTGGCTGAAATAAAAAATATGCTGGGAAGCGTGGTGGGTGAAGTGGTGATAGACCCATGGTTTGCGCTTCCGAAGGCGACACGATTTAGAGAAGTAAAGTGGGAAAGCGGCATGGTACGTTTGGGACGATACACAGTTGATTTTAAAATCAATAGGGGATATGGCGATATCGTTGATGAAAAAAGTTTAACTCTGTGGGTTATTCCGTGGAAACTTGCGTTGTTAGTATTTGTCGCGATATTTATACTGGCTTTGTTGATTCGATTTTTGCATAAGCATATTAAGCTTCGTGTAACATAGTTTTTTATGAACGAACGGGTGTTTGGGAGTCAAAGGAGGATATGGCTGTTAGGCGGGTTCCTAATAGCCGTTTTTGTCATGAAGGGATTTGCAATGCCAGCATCAGCGCAAATGCAGAGCGAAAGTTATAAGATTCAATCTGACGCGTTAAGCGCGAATGGGGATATTATTACTTCAGCCGGTTATAAGCTTAATTTTACAACAGGTGAAATAGCAACTGGTAAAGGCACTGGCACAAATTACAATATCCATGCCGGATACCAGCGTATGCAACCAGGAACTATTACATTATCAGCTCCTTCGGATGTAATATTTAGCGCCGGACTTGGCGGGGTAACTGGTGGGCAGAGGGAGGATACAATACTTTGGACAGTAACAACAGATGCCGCTGGCGGGTATGAGTTGTATGTAAAGGCATCAACGAATCCTGCTTTGCAATGCGCGAGTGGCGGGTGCAGTGTCGGGGGCGATACGATTGCAAATTATACCGAGGCGTCTGCAGGAGTGCCTGATTACGCATGGTCAATAGCAACTACTGCCGCCGAGTTTGGATTTACGCCAGAGGGGGCAGATGTGTTTAGTAAGTATTTAGATAACGGTTTGGCGTGTAATACTGATTCTGGAGAGACATCATCGCGCTGTTGGTATGGTTTTACAACGTCAAATGAAAAAGTTACCTCATCCGGAACGCCGAATCATCCTACAGGAACAGCAACTACAGTGCGATTGCGTGTTGAGTCAGGCACGGCTCATATTACGCCAGGAGGAAGTTATCAAGCAACAATAACCGCAACAGCAATAGCGTTGTAATGATTATCGTGTAGAGACGCGCCACTGGTGTGTCTTTTTTTCTGCGGTGAATCGGAGACGCGCCAGGGGCGCGTCTCTACATTTTTTATCCACAAATTTTATTTTGCGCGATGTGATATACTGCATATAAGAAAACCATGAAGACACATCATACAATCATGGTCATATTGGTAATCATCACCGTAATCATAGCCGGTGGTTTTGCTGTTGTACGCGCGGCGCCGAATCTTCAAATTAATTATCAAGGCAAGCTAACTAATACATCAGACGTGGCAGTGGCAAATGGGAGCTATAATTTGCGGTTTAAACTCTGTACCGGTTCAACGTGCGCCGCAGGCGGGGATCCAATTTGGACAGAAACCTTTTGTTATAGTCCGGATAGCGGAAGCACATGCGATGGTACAGGCAGTGATCAAAGAGTATCGGTTGCCAATGGGCTATTTAGCACGATGCTTGGGTCAATCACTTCTCTTTCAAGTATTAATTTTAATCAAACCTTGTATTTAGAAGTGAATGTGGGTGGGAGTGGGGCAACGCCATCATGGGAAACCTTAACGCCTCGTAAAATATTAGGAACAGTGCCGGCCGCGTTTGAGTCGGTAAAATTGGGTGGCTCAACATGGGCCGCTCCCGGAGCTATTGGCGGTACCACGGCGGCGGCAGGAACATTTTCTACCTTTGGGTGGAAAGCAGGTACGGTAAATGTTGTTACCCTTACGCACAGCGCAACAGATACGCGCACTATTACATTTCCGGACGCAACCGATACAGTGGTTTTATTGACCCAAACACAAGCGTTGACCGGCAAAACATATAACGGGCTTACGCTCACTTCCGCGGCAGATGGATTTACTATTGCCGGCGGAACTGCGTCGCGCACATTAACTGTTACTGGAGCTGATAAATCATTGCAAGGCACAGGCACAACCATTTCGTTGGGTGGAACACTGACTACTGCAAATGCTTTTACCACTGCTGGTAATTTTGCGCTTACAATCACTTCGACAGGCACAACCAATGCCACTGTTCCGGCTGGGACAGTAACGCTTGTTGATCTTTCCTCAAGTCAAGCGCTGACTACTAAAACAATTAGCGGCCTTACTGTAAGCACAACAACCGGCACACTCACTATTCCTGCCGCCACTATTGCGTTTTCTGGAAATAATGCGACAACCCTTACTACAACCGGTAGCACCTCGATAACACTGCCGACAAGCGGAACCCTTGCGATTTTAGGAGCAAATACGTTTACTGATACTCAAACTATTACATATACTGGCACAGGCAATGCGCTTACACTAACATCGTCTTCAACCACAGATACAAATAAAGTGGTCAGTATATCGCAAACAGGCGCAACTGTCGGTACGGATTATGGGATTTATGTTGCGAATACTGGTGTGGCTACAACAAATGTTGGTGGCTACTTTTCCGCAAGCGGAGCAACGAATAATTATGGGTTGATAGTGAATGCCGGCGATGTGGGGATAGGGACATCAACCCCTTTATCTTCTTTGCATATTGAAGAAAATCCTTCGTCAACGACTACGGCGCTTGATTTACTCCGAATAAGGCGGTTAACAACAGGTACAGCGGCTGCTGGGTTAGGCGCAAGAATATTGTTTGACCTTGAAGATGCAGGTGGAACGGCAAGGAATGCGGCACGAATTTCCACATACTGGAATAATGCCACCACGGCGTTACCTAAACTTGGTTTGTTTGTTCGGAATGCGGCAGGCACGCCTACCGAGTATTTGACTATTGACGACGCAGGGGATACTGGCATTGGAACAACAACCCCTGGAGTCGATTTCGCAACCGCAACTGGCGATTATTCTTCAGGCAAGATTTTGCACATTAATGGTGGTGATGCGGATGATGGGAATTTGCTGATAGAGGGGAATCAAGCTGATTTAACTCTTGCGGACAGGGGGAGCATCGCAAATCAAAAGATTTTTCAGATTCGCGATTCAGGCGGAGTCACCGGGTTTAGTGTAGTGAATGATGTAATAGCAGGGTACGCGTTTCAAAATATGCTTGCATTTGATATGGCTACTGGATATGCCGGGTTTTGGACAACAGATGTCAGCGATTTTGAAACAGGGGGAGGCAATAGAAATAATCTTGTTAATATAGATTTAAGCGATGCCAATACTACGTGGAGCACTTCTGGAGCAGGGTTGAGTTTGCGTAATTCCAATACAACGGCAAATAACTATTCAAAGCTGGTTTTTTCAACCAATGATGGCAGTAATACCGTTGTAGGCGCCGCGATTTCCGCGCAGTTCACCGCAAGAACCGCAGGCGCATGGTCAACGGCAGATTTATTGTTTCATACGGGTACTGCTGGAAGTGCTCCTTCGGAAAAAATGCGGCTGAATAATTTAGGGTATTTAGGGTTAAATACAACAGATTTTCAAGATCATGCAGGTACTGGTGATCGATATAGCCAAATGGTGGTTACTATTAATGATGCAAGCACGACATGGGGGGATACGATCGGGGCGTTGACACTGCGCAACACAAATCAAACAAATAACCATTGGGTGAAATTGAATTTTGCGGCAAATGATGGCAATACAGTAGTTGGAGCGGCAATTTCAGCGCAAACGACTGATTATACTGCAACGGGATGGTCTACAACCGACTTGATATTCCATACAGGCACAAAGGGGACCGCTCCTACAGAAAAAATGCGAATCATGAATAATGGCAAAGTTGGCATCGGGGCACCTTCGCCTGCGTCTCATTTGCAAATTGATGGCAATATCTCTGCCTCGGCATGGACAACAGACGGTATCGCATTTGACTCAAATGCCGCAACCTTTACGGACACGAGCACTGCGGCGGCTGGGACAGTGGCAGTACGAACAGCTAATAGTTTTGGAGCGCCGACATTTGCTTCGTCAAATGCTATCACCGTAACTGATGCCTTTACGCTTTATGTGCCTAAACCAGTAGCTGGAACAAATACAACAATTACGAGAGCAAACAGTGCGTATTTTGAAGGCAATGTCGGCATCGGGACAACGACACCTGGTGGCAAATTGGAAGTTACAGGACAGTATTATTCTACTAAGTATACCACCACCACAACGCTTGATTGGAATAATGGAAATGTGCAGTATATTGCGTTGGCAGGTGGCGGACAAACATTTACCTTTGCTAATCCCAAAGGTGGGGCAAGGTATATGCTTATTTTAAAGCAACCGTCAGGCGCGGATGGTACTGTAACATGGCCGGCAACAGTTGCTTGGCCTGGTGGCTCAGCCCCAACACTTACCACTACTGACGCAAAAGTAGATATCATTACCTTTGTCTATGATGAAACAAATACAAAATACTACGCTGGTTCAAGTTTAAATTATTAGAAAGTTACGCATCACTGATTATGAAACATATATTTGGAAAAAATAAAAAAAATAGCCGGTCTATCGTCTGGGGCGGGGTGCTTGTGGTTATTGCAATTTCTTTTTTTCTTACGCAATCAATTTTTAGCAAAGAAGGAATCAATCACGATAAAATAGAAAAAAATTACGCTGACCCCGTCAAAAGGGTTACCGACCTCGAGGTTATTAAGCAGATAGAGGCGCAAGGCATAGACCCTGACGGCGTTGAACTCATTCAGGATTACGCGTCAAGTTATGATGCAGACGGCAAAAAACAAGAGAAAAAGAGTCCATACGCAAGATTTTACAAGGACTTAAATTCGGACAAAGAATTTATGGAAGTATCGGGATTGCCGATGGTAGATGGCGATGGCGTTGCGGTTGAAGTTGGATGGGAACAGACAGGAAAAAAGTTCACAGAAAAAAACAATCTTTTTAATGCCGTTGTTGATGGCACTAATGTTGAGCTTAAAGTAAAAAACGATCAGCCAGATGGTAGGAGAAAGAATGACAAGCTTTCATTTAACGCGCAGCTATTTCTGAATGATGTAGAACAAATCCCGACAGAGCCAACACTGCTTGCGGTTGATCCGGTGAACTTCAATTATCAATACAATGTTTTGGAATGGGATTTTGGCATTGCCAAAAGAAGATTGCGTTTGATTGAAGGCAGTATTCTTGGATCATGGGTATTTCAGTCAAACCCGATCGGTGATGTGAGGATTGTTTATAATCAAGTAGGGGATTATAAGTTAAAATTAGGGCAATATAAGTTTAATGACGACGAGGAAAGAGTACCGGCAAGTGTATTTGATTCCTCAGCATATCCATTTGAAGTTTTAGATTCGGCAACATATAACCCTGATGCAAATCCAGAGACGACGAGTGTGGATGGATTTGTGGGTTATGCCGGTAGTGCTACATGGGCTACTGTTATTGCGCATGCTGGAAACAGTGCTGGTGATACTGGAACCACAACGCAAGCCACATATATTGATACCTATTCCATGACATCCGGGAATTGGCGAGTTCTCTATAGAGGAGTATATCTTTTTGATAGTTCGGGTCTCCCAGATAACGCCACTATTTCCGCCGCAACCTTATCAATTTATGGTGAGGCGAAGGTGGATAATATAACTATAACACCAAATGTGAATATATATTCTTCCGCCCCTGCATCTAATACCGCTTTGGAGGCAGGCGATTTTGACTCCCTTGGCACTACTGCATACTCAACCGCAATAAGTTACAGCAGTTTTTCCGATACTGGTTACAATGATTTTGTTTTGAACGCGAGTGGCCGTTCCGCTATCAGCAAAACCAGTGTAAGTAAATTTGGAGCGAGAAATGCAAATTACGATGTAGCCGCTACCCCACCAACATGGGCTGGCGAAGCAGCGTCATTCTTTACGATATATGCTTCCGAGCAGGGCGTCGGCTATAAGCCCAAGTTGGTGGTTACTTACACCGCACCTGTTGCTACATTTGACGCCCTGTTATTAGGAGGGGATTAAGAGATGATTGTATTTCAACGCGTATACGCGCGCGATTGAGTGTGGTATACTATAGACATCACACTCCGGAATCGGACTGGAGACACGCAGGGAAAATTGTGTCTGGCGCAGTTTTGGAACGAGGGGAATTTGAGCCGTATCCAATGATACGGCGAAAATTCCCTGAAGCGAAGAACAAGCCAGACGCAATTTTAACAAGTTATGGAGTACGATTCTGGAGTGTGATGTCTATATATATTCTTTGTATAACTATTTTTCTATGACATTACTTTCGTCTCAACAGGTAATAGGCAATGCCGAGCAAGATGACTGGCGGCCAAAGCGGGGGTCAACGAAAAAGCGTGTTATCGGTGTTCCGCGTCAGCATTCATGGGTGTTTATAGTGGTGTGTGCGGTTGTGGTTTTAATGATACTTGCGTTTTTGCCATGGACAACTCAGCCCCTTGCGTTGGTAAAGCAAATGATTGTTATTGCCGGAGCCGGATTTGGTATTCTTTTGTGGCTTGCGCGTGGCATTCGTCAAAAAGAATTTTCTCTTGTGCGCACGCCGTTTGATATATTATTCGTCATCGCATGCGTTGTTTTTGCTGTTTCCGCAATGTTTTCTTATGTGCCTCTTCAGAGTATATTAAGCGCCAGTGGAAAAGGGCTTCCATCTCTTCTTGCTTTTATTGCTCTTGCTGTATTGTTCATGCTTATTGTGAATGTAGTTCGGACTCGCAAGCAGGTTTCAGGGCTATTGGGTTTAATAATAGGGGCTGGTATTATTGCGGAACTATTCGCGTTATTGGGGTATCTTCGGGTTATTCCATGGGTTGCTTCCGGTTTCAACTCCATTGGCACGCAACTTGATCTTGCCGTACTTGCCGCTGTTGTGACGGTTTTGTGTCTGGGGTTTATTGTCAGTACGCGCGGGTGGAAATGGAAAGGACTTGGTGTTTTTGGGGTTGTGGTAAGTTGTTTGGTATTGCATACCATTGGCTTTACGCTTTCATGGTTGTTTGTGCTTGCCGGTGCTGGCATGTTATTGGCTTGCGTCTTGGCTTTCCAGCATACTGTTCCAATGAAGAGTAAATTGATATGGGTTATTTACGCGGTTGTGCTTATTTCCGCGCTGTCGCTTTTTTTGAAAATACCTTCAATTACAGGAACAGTTATGAATATAGCAGGACGCGCGCTTGAAGCGCCGGCAGAGGTGCGGTTGTCTATTGGATCATCTTGGAATATCGCCATGGGAACGATGTTTGATAATGTAAAAAAAGGATTCATAGGAAGCGGGCAAGGGATGTTTGGCCACATGTTCTCCCAGCAAAGACCTCAATCGTTTAATGAGACAGCTTTTTGGAATGTGCGGTTTGCCGAAAGCCATGATGCTTTTTTGGAAGCGTTAACAACAACCGGTGTTGCCGGATTTTTGGCGCTACTGCTATTGGTGTTTGCCGGGCTTGGCTTTGCGACGCTGTTGGTGGTATTAATTGCATTTCCCGCAACTCCAAAATTTATATTTCCGGTAAAGTTTTTTCAGGCGCAGAAATTCATCCAACAGCATCGGGCGCGCTACCGCGAAGAGGGGGTGTTGTTTATTGTGCTGTGTTCTGCGCTGGTGTCTTTGACTTTGGCGTTTTTCTTTATTGTTCCATCATTAACTGTGTGGCTTATCTGGGTTGTAATGATTGGCCTTGTGGTTGCGTTGTTTGACAGCATCAGAGAAAAAAGCGCGCTCACTGTTGTGAATATCAGCGAGTCGGCTCATCATTCTGTGTTTTTGTCATTTGGATTTGTTACATTTATCGTTATCGCGCTTTTTGGAGCGGTGTATATTACTCGCATTACTTTTGCAGATATTGTATTTCAGCAATTGCGCGTCGCAGTAGCCCAACCGAGTGAGCAACAAGATGAAAATTATTCAAAAGCCCGAGAGCTTGTTGTAAAGGCCATTCGTTTGAATAATGATTACGCGCCTTATTTTTTGGCATCAGCTCAATTGAATTTGGCGCAAGCGGCATTTGAGGCGAAAAAACCGCAAGAATCATTTGATAAAGAATTATTCCAATCATTGCTTGCAGGCGCGATTAATGATTCCAAAACAGCGGTTGATCTTGATCGCAATAATGTTACGATCTGGGAAGAGCGGGCGAATATTTTTGAAAGCGTGATGGCTTTTGTTCCTGATGCCGGCGGATGGGCGTTGAAATCATACGAAGAGGGGTTATTGCGCGAGCCGACGAATCCGCGGATGCAGTTTAAGATTGGATACTTAAAAATACTTTCCGGCCTTGATAAAGATGAAAAAATTACAAACGAATCAATGTACTCTGCCGGCATTGGCGATATGGAAAAAGCAATCACTCTTGCGCCGAGTTTTTTTGAGGCGCGTATCGCAATCGCGCGGGCTTATGAACGCATCCCTGAATGGCGGAAAGCATTACAGATTATGGAAGATGGAATGTTTATTCCTGGAGTCAAAGCGCAACCGGTTGTATATTTTGAGCTTGCTCGATTGTATTACAATAAAGCGCTTGCAAAATCATCAGCTGAGGGTTCTGATTTGGATTATGCCCTTGCCGCGGCAAATGAGGCATTGGCGCTGTCTCCTGATTACGCAAACGCGCTGTATGCTCGCGCCTTGATTTACGATAAGCAAGGGCTTACAGAAAAGGCGCTTGGTGACGCGTATGCTTTAGAGACAGCAGACACAGGCAATGATATGGTGAAAAAATTGATTGATCGTTTAGAAAAAGGAGAATTTGCATTTGATGATACAACAGTTTCTGTATCTACCGGACTTGAAGGAGAAGAGGATGCGGCAGGGGTTGTGAAAGGAGAAAAGGTTGAAAAAGAAGAAGAATAGAAATGCGTAGAGACGCCCTGTTAGGGCGTCTTTTTGTGTAGGTGTTTGTAGAGAGGCGCCCCTGGGGCGTCTGAAGGCAGTATATATGTTATCAAGATGTGCCAACGGCACGTCTCTATATTTTTGATCTCCACGTTTGCGCGGCGCAGAGCGCAATCGCAAGCGCGTCTGCCGCGTCGTCTGGTTGAGGGATTTTTTTGAGTTTCAACAGCGATGTTACCATGCGTTGCATTTGCTGTTTATCTGCTCTGCCATAGCCGGTAAGCGCTTGTTTTACTTGCAAAGGGGTAAATTCCATAAGCGGGATATGCGATAGTTGAGCAGTAAGGATAATGACGCCCCGCGCCTGGCCTACATCAATAGCTGTTTTGAGATTTTTGTAAAAAAAAAGCTCCTCTACGGCAATAATATCAGGGCGCAGATTTTTGATACATGTTTTTAAGTCGCGATGGATTTTTTCAAGGCGTATTTCAATTGGGGTACTGGCAGGTGTTGTAATCGTGCCGTATTCGCGCGCAAAAAATCCGCGTTGTTTTTTTTCAACAACCCCATACCCCATAATCGCGTATCCGGGATCTATGCCAAGAAACAACATAAACGTGTTATTCCTCAAGGTTCGAATAATAATTACTCACATCTTCATCTTCTTCAAGCGCTTCAAAAAAAGTATCTATTTTTGCTTGGGTTTCAGCGTCAATAGATATTATTTGCTTTGGGATATATTCTATTTGAGCATATTCAACAGGCAAAGACATCTGTTCAATGCTATTTTTTATTTTGATAAGATCAGAAGGAGGAGTGGTAATACGAATCCCATCGTCAGATAAGGAGATATCTTCTGCTCCTGCATCTATAAGTTGGAGTTGAAAATCGTCTCCATCAATATTGGTTGGTTTTTCTATGCGGATAACGCCGCGTTGTTCAAACATCCATGCAACCGAGTTTGTTGTTCCCATAGATCCTCCGTATTTTGAAAATAAATGCCTTACATTGCCGGTGGTTCTATTTTTATTGTCTGTCGCGGCGGAAACAAGCACAGCAACTCCGCCTGGCCCAAACCCTTCATACAGCACTTCTTCTATCTGAGCGCCATCTGCTTTGCCAGTGGCGCGGTCTATTGCCCGTTTGATGTTATCATTCGGCATGTTTGCTGACCGTGCCGCATCAATGGCAAGCCGTAGGGTAAGATTTGTAGCAGGATCGCCTCCGCCATGCTTTGCCGCGATAATGATATTTTTTGAGATTCTTGAGAATAAAATACCGCGCTTTTGGTCAGTAGCGCCTTTTTTATGTTTAATGCTCGCCCATTTAGAGTGTCCGGACATAGCGTCGTCCCCCTCTCCTTATAAAGGAGAGGGTAGGGGTGAGGAAAGTGCCGTCTCCCTCTCCTTATAAAGGAGAGGGTAGGGGTGAGGTTTGAAGAATAGAGAAAATGACGTGCATAGTGTAGCATTGGAGATGTGAAAAATCAACCGCAATTCTTGACACTTTTGTATGAGTAGGACATGCTTAATATGAAGAATTTTTCTTCTGTTATTACTATCCGCCGAAAAGGAAGAGAATCAATTTTTATTTATATTATAAAACCATAATTACTTATGATACATGATTTTTTTCAACAGCAGGTAGAAAAACTCGATCCAACTGACGTATTAGGTTCTATTGGTATGATTCCAAAACAGATTGAACAAGTATGGATGCAG
>Ga0209211_10011921_pt1 | contig 11029 bp, 12 predicted proteins | sample RifGroA2_FD_183992 | JGI IMG/M metagenome (GOLD analysis project Ga0209211, IMG submission 183992) | Groundwater microbial communities from Rifle, Colorado, USA - Groundwater A2 (SPAdes) (version 2) | ecosystem: Environmental > Aquatic > Deep subsurface > Groundwater | place: Rifle, Colorado...
ATCCCCTGAGGCTCGAGATTTTTCCAGGCCCGAACCGGCGCGGGCGAAGCCATACTTTCAGAACCATTAAATGCCCCGCGGCACATTTATCTAAAAAGCATATGAGCGGAACAACTGAGTGAGATTCGCATGAACGTTTCCATTTCCGGCCATGCTCCAAGCGGATGGGACTCTTTTCTGGCAAGCAATCCTTATGGCACTTTTTTCCAGACTGGGTTATATGCAGATTACGCCCGCAAGGAAGCGGGCTTGAAACCGTTTTTTTTGCGTGCTGAAGAAAATTCCGCCGTGAAGGGGCAATTGCTTTTGTTCAAGGGCTCCCGCTACCAGTCCGGATTGGCAAACCTCCCATTCTCAAGCTTAACGACCCGCGTGGCGCGGTCTTTGTTTCCTTCGTTCAGCTGGGCTTACGGCCCCGTTGCTGAAAGCGCATCAGCTGCCAATGCGCTTTTGGAGAAGGCTCGCGAAGTTTCAAAAGGCCGCATGGTCGGTTCGTGCCACCCCCTCCAGCCGTTCGTCCTCGACAGCTCACAGTTTGGCTTGAGGGAGAAAAAATGGGCGACTTTCCTCATCGACTTGAACGAGGCCGAAGATGTTTTGTGGAGCAAGGTTGACAAGGCCGCGCGAAAGCTAGTCACTCGAACCATGGAGCAGGTTGAGATAAAGCAAGTGGAACATGAGGAAGAATACCGCCAGTATCACTCTATCTTGACTGAAAACCGCAAGCGCTCGAAGGTTATTCCCTATAAGTATTCGACCTTGCTTTGGAAAATTTGGCGTGAAAGCGGCACTGGAGGGATTTTCATTGCAGTTGAAAAAACTTCGGGAAAGGTAATTGCCGGCCTTGGAATTTCGTGCTTCAACGGCTACGTTAACGAATGGGGTGCGGGCACTTCCAACTACGCGTTTGAAAACCACGTTTATGCGCAAGATGCCATAAAGTGGGCTATCGTAAAATGGGCGAAGGAAAAAGGATTTCGGTATTTTGATTTAACCGGTGTGAATCCCTCGCCGCAAAGCGAAAAGGAGCGGGGAATATTCCGCTTCAAGGAAAAGTGGGGCGGGAAGCTGAAAGAGTATTCAATGTTCAGCCGTTCCACTTGATTGAATCCAGTTGCTCGACGCTGTCAACTATCGCATCGGGCTTTGCCTTTGCCAAAAGTTCCCTTGAGCTTAGCCCCGTAAGAACCCCGACTGAAAGTATGTCTGAATTCCTGCCTGCAATAATCTCCGCTTCAGTATCTCCCACGATGCAAGTGGTCGACGGATTAAGGTGTTTTTGCTTGATTATCCGCAGCAAGCCTTTTTCTTTTATGGCCGCCGGGTTGCCGGCCTCGCCGGGGCTGTCGTTCGAATAAATACCTTCGAAATATTTTTTTATGCCGTGCTTTTCAAACTCGTCAACAACGCCCTGCTCGTTGCGCATTGTGAGCGCAAAAAGCCTTATGCCGCTTTTCTGCAGTTTTTCCAGCGCTTCAGTAATTCCTGGGAGAAGCTCGTCCAAGTGCAAGAGGCTGTTGTCATTCATCAGTTTTTTTCTTATGGCGTCAATTGGCCTTGCTTCGCCTTGTGCCTTGCCGGTAATGGTGCATATTATTTCAAGCCCTGACTTGCCTTCCCTGCGAAGGGCAATAATTTTGTTCCCGTCGACCTTGCGTCCAAGAACATCCTCATAGGATTTGACGTACCTGTCGGTAACGTCGAACAGCGTGCCATCCACGTCAAGAATCAGCGCCTTGATTTTTTTGCCTGCCATTCCAAAACCTTTTTTATTCCTGCATCAAGGCTTGTTCTTGGTTTGAAGCCAAATGTTTTTTTAGCCTTGCGCCAATCGAGAGTGAAGTCGTATTCCTTTGAGTCTGCCGTTGAATGGATTGTTTTCGAGCGGCTTCTTGCAATGGCAGTAATTTTTTTTGCAAGAACGCCTATTGAAATTGGTCCCGGGCCGCCGATGTTGAAAACGCCGTTTGCTTTTCTTGTCCACGCGAGCATTGCAGCATGGGCTGCATCGCCGACGAAAAGGTAATCGCGCTTTTGCTTTCCTGAACCGCTCATGCTCAATGGTTTTCCTTCAATTGCCGCTTTAGTAAATGACGGTATTGCCTTGGAAGATTCATCGCCAGGGCCGTACAGAGTGGTGAAACGCAATATTGCGACGGGTATTTTTTTTCTTGCCGCAAATTCAAGCGCGATTTTTTCCGACTGTAGTTTCGTCTTGGCATAATTGCTGCGCGGCCTGGGCCTAGATTTTTCCGAAACAGGTATTTGCGAAGGAATACCATAAACTTCGGCAGTGGATGCGAAGACCACTTGCTTCACCAGAGTTTTTTCAAGGGCTTTGAAAAGGTTTTTTGTTGCAGTGATGTTTCCTGCGCGGGCTTTGGCCGCGCGGTCTTCAGAGCTGCTTTTTGGGACGAACGATGCGAAGTGGAAAACGCATTCCACCCCATCAAAAATTTTTGGTGAAAGTTTTTTTTCCAAATCCGCTTGGGTTATTTCAATACTGGCGCTTGGGGGAAAACTTGTTTTTCTATGGCGTGTTAGGAGCCTGATTTTCACCTTGCGCTTTTCAAGGATGCTCACGAGATTTGTGCCGACAAACCCAGTTCCCCCGGTTACGAGAACTTTTTCCTTCGCAGGCCCCAATTTTTACCCCTCAAGTGCTTGAAAAGTATTTGACCGACGAGTCAGGCTGCAGTATCTTGTCCACGTCAACGTCGTTCTTGCTCGTCTGCCTAAGCTGCTCGCGAGTCAAGAACGCCGGTTTCGCGTCAACAGTTCTAATCCAAAAGAATTCGCCTTCGATTGGATTGAGCTTTTTCGGGAGGCTGGGAACGTTGCCTTCAGCCAAGTCAAGAAGCATTGAAGGCATGTTAAGGCCTGCTTTTGTGAAAAAGTGTATTGTGGTGAAAAACCTGCCGATATTGATTTCAGTCGGGCAAGGCACTCCGTCCGTATTGCATTTCAGGTCAACGCCGTAAATGCCGTGAGGTTTTTGCTTTTCAGCTGCATGGATTGCCTTTTCGCTTATTTCATCAAGCTCGGGAATGGAAACGTTGCGCGCCACGCCAGTCATTCCAGTAACGCCGGTTATTGCAGTTTGCGCCAGTCCCCAGGACAGCCTTTCGCGCCCCTGGGCGCAAACCAATTCTCCCTCGTACCAAAGGCTCTGCCATGTGAGCAGCCTTCCAGGCAGAAGTTCGCTTGCAACGAAGTTGCCCCAGCCTTTCCAGTGGTCAATCCACACTTTCGCCTGTTCGTATTCCTTGACTATGAAGCTTCCCCTTCCGCCTGCGCCTTTGACCGCGCGAATCCAGAATGGCGTTTGGATTTCGGTGAACGCTTTCTTCAAGTCGTCCTCACTGTTGATAAAAATGGTCTTTGGAAGGACGATTCCTGCCTTGCTCCAAGCCTCGTAGGACTTGAACTTGTTCTGGCATATTTCCACCGCATCGTGGGAAGGCAAGAGCGTCTTGGCCTTGATTTTATCGCGGTTTTTCGAGATGAAGTTGACTTCAGGGTCGGGCTGGGCGTGGATGAACTCCGCACCTTCAGCGTCGATTATTCCGTTGAGCTTTTCCAAATAATCCGGTTCGTTCGCCCGTGGAATGATGTAATTGACGTCCGCTTCGGAAAAAGGCAGGTTGATGAGGTTGGCGTCAGTGCCGACTACCCTTATTTTCTTTCCTGAATCGCGGATGCTGCGCGTGAAGCCTATGCTTGCAGCTCCGCCAGTTCCAGTTAATGCCATTGTTTTCATGATTCCGCCAAACCCCTTGTATATAGAATATTTCCCGTGCTTTCGCTTAAATACTTTCTCGCAGGCATCAATGGCGATTGAAACGGCAGAGGGGCTCAGATTATTTTATCGTAATCGCGAAGGGTTTGCTTTGCTATTTTAATCGAATCGTGAACACTCTTGACGTAAGAGCGGCCTTTGGCAGCAATTCTCTTTCTTTCCGCCGTGTTTTCCACCAGTTGCCTGAGGTTTTCCTCAAGGCTTTCCTTTGTGGAATTAACTATCGGGCAGTTGGGCACGTATTTCAGCAAATCTTTCCGCACGTAACAGCAAACCGCTTTTCCAAGGGCCATGGTTTCACAGGCGAAAGTGCCGTAAAACCCTGTTACGAGCTGGTCGACCACAATGTCCGCCTTTCCGTAGAAATCTTTGACTTTCGAGTGCGGGATGTTTTCAAGAAGCATCAGCTCAACCGGCTGGCCTTCAGCCTTCAGTGCCTCAATTGCCTTGAGCACGGTTTCAGTTCCTTTTATCGCGCGGTTGGTTGGTGCGTGAAGTATTTTTACGGCGTTGCCCTTCCGGTTGGAAGCTTTTCCCTTGCTGGTTTTTTTTGCATCATCCGCTTTCCAGTAATCCAGGTCAATTGGGTAAGGGAGCCAAGGCGTTCCTTTCGGCGCCCATTCAATGAGGTCAGGGCTTCCAACGTACCTCAAGTCGCAAAACCTTGAGAACGAATGCCACGGCACTCCCTTGAAGCGGATGTCGCTGCCCCAGTGCGTGTAAACAACCTTCTTGCCCATGGCCTTCAGCAAAGGCGCGTCTGCGTAGAAAGGCAGGAATGAAGCAGAGTGCATGTGGTAAACGTCGTAATCGTTGTAGCGCTTGAGTAGTTCCTTGATTCTCACTGCAGGCTGCAAAACCCTGGGAAACCTATCCACTTTCATGTTGTAGTCGTGAGGGTATTTTGCGCTGTGCTCGCGGAAAACAACCACGTCCGCCTGCACTCCCAGTTTGCGCTGTGCTCGCGCAAGGGTTACGGGCACTCCTGCAATGTTATGCAAATGCAATACTTTCATTGTTTTCAGCGTCCTCTTTTCCTGCCTGCCTTTCTTCCGGTTTTACTCAAGCCTTTCAAAACTTCGTCAATGCCTTGGCCGAGAGGGACTTTCGGCTTGAAGCCAATTTCCTTAAGTGCAAGTGAGCCGTCACCAATGTAGTTTCCGCTCTCGCGGCCGGTTTTAACGAAGTTCGGGCGCTTTTTGAGCTTGCGCCCGATTTTTTCGGCTAATTCCTTTATTGAGCCGACTTCAGGCCCGCAAACCTGGTAATTCCTGTAACCTGAAATGGAAGTTTTTTTCTTGATAAGCATTTGGGCGAACCTTACGACGTCTGAGACGTGGATTGGATTTGTTACGGGTCTTCCGCCGTTGTTCAACTGGATAGGTGTTCCTTTAGCAATTGCAGTTGCAATCCGCGAAATAAATCTGTTAGGATTCTTGCTTTCACGTCCGTAGGGGAAGTACAATCGGGCGATTACGACTGGAAAAAAACTCGAGAATTTTCCACAGTTGCGTTCGCCTTGAGCTTTACTGCGATTGTAATTATTGGCTTTGGAATCATAAGGTGTTTTTTCGTTTATGGGTTTAATCACGTTCTCTCCGCAAACGCCTGCTGTTGAAGCGTAGGCCAGCAGAGGTTTTTTGCTATGCTGCCTAAGCATTTCTGCAACGTTCTGCGTTCCTGTAGCGTTTATTTCAAACGCCAAGTTTTCATTTTCGTCACATTTTTGCACATCAGTGAGTGCCGCAAGGTGGAAGCAGACGTCAACATTTTCCACCACGGGAATTTTTTTCGTCAAGTCGAATTCGATTTCCGCCGGGGAGCGCGAGCGTTTTTTTCCCACGAGCCGGATTACCTCGTGGGTTTTTGCCAGCTCGCGGCTTAATGCGGAACCGATGAAACCGTCGGCTCCGGTGACGAGTATTCTCATCGTAAATCCTTCAATTCAATGCTCTTGTAGTAGTCGATGGTTTTCTGGATTCCCTGCTCGAAGCTCACTCTAGGCTGGAAGCCGATGAGCTTTTTCGCCAGTTCGATGCTTCCGCAGTGCCTTTCCACGTCAGCGGGCCTTGCCGGTTTTTTCTCAATGCCACCGCGGTATTTCATTTGGCTTGCAATGGTTTCAATAACCTGCTTGACCGAAGTTTCCTTTCCGGTTGCTATCTGCACAACTTTCCCTTCAACTGTCTTGCGGTCGTGCATTTCAATTGCAGCGCGGACAGTGTCTGAAACGAAGAGGAAATCGCGCGTCTGGCTTCCATCGCCTTCCATTATGGGCTTTTTGCCTTGCAGAATGCGCTTGATTGTGATCGGAATTAGCGCTGAATAGACCGTTTCGTTTTGCCTGGGGCCGTAATTGTTGAAGGGCCTTAGGATTGTCAGCTTGAGGCCGAAAGTGCGGTAGTTTGAAAGCAAGAGCAAGTCTGCGCTTGCCTTTCCTGCGGCGTAGGGCGTGGTTGGGTTGAGCGGGTGTTTTTCGTCCATGGGAATGTATTCCGCGCTTCCGTAAGCTTCAGAAGATGAAAAGTGCACGAGGGATTTGAAAAGGCCTTTTCTCAATAAACTTGTAACCACGTTTGCAATATTCACGTTAGTGCTATACGCGCCTTCGGGATGGATGAAAGAGTAGGGCAATGCTTTCGAAGCCATGTTGTAAACGACATCTATGTTTTCCCGAAGGAAAATGTTTTCCATTGCCGTGTAGTCCGAAGCATCCTCGCGGTATACCGTGAGCTTTTCACCATATGCGTCCATTGCCCATTTCAGGTTGTCGGCGTTTCCAAGGAAAAAGTTGTCCACCACGACGATTTTTTCCGCTTCCTGTTTCACGAGCTCGTCGGCCAAGTGGCTTCCAATGAATCCCGCGCCTCCTGTTATCAGTACGGTCTTGTTTTTGAACGACAAGTTTCTCACCAAAAATATTATGGCGCATTTGCTTAAAACGTTTTTTTTGTTGTTTACTGCTGGAAAAATACCGGCCGCTTAGTGCGTTTGTTTATAAGAATTATTGCATTAAGCGTTTTAATGACTTTCCTAAAAAACACTCTGTACATCCTTGCCTCGAATTTTCTCGTCATTGGCATGAGCTTTTTCCTCCGGCCGCTTACCGCAAGGTTTCTCGGCCCGGCTGAGTACGGCCTTTTCGCCTTAATCCTCAGCACTTCGACGATAATTCCTGCCCTGACGTTGTTTTCCCTGAATTCCGGGGTCTTCTACTACACTGCGAAGGAAAATCGCAAGGACAAAAAATTCGTTTCAACCGCCCTCGCGTTCGTCTTCATTGCGTCACTGGTTTTTTTCCTGCCGCTGGATTACGCTGCCGCAGCGTTCGTGCCGGCCTTGGGCCAAAGCGGTTTTCTCGCGGCCCTCGCCCTGTCGATTGCACTATCGGCTTTTACGATACTGCAGGCGGTCCAGCAGGGGCTTGAAAAATTCCGTGCTTTCAGCCTTTACTCGGTTGCCTCGGCCCTTTTCGCAGGAGCGGCGGCAGTTGCAGTCGCGTTCCATTCTGGGAACGGCATGCTCGCATCGTTTGGCCGGGCAGCAGCGGTTTTTGCCATTGCTTTCATTGGTCTGGCTTCACTCAAGTGCATCGGCAAGCCCGACCGCAGGGAGCTTGGCCGCTTGCTTCACTACTCTGCACCCTTGGCATTGGCGGGCTTTCTCGGCGCTTTCATCGTTGTCACAGACCGGTACCTGATTGCGGCATACCGTAGCGTTGCCGAAGTGGGTTATTACGACATTTCCTACTCGATGATTGCGGCTGTTCTTCCAGTCTCAACTGCCTTGCTTACGACCATGATGCCCAAGCTCATAAAGAGCGATTCCAAACTGGCTTTTTATTATTCGAAAATCAGCCAAGCTAACGCCATTCTCCTTTCGGCCGCCGGGCTTGTTTTCTTCTACTATTCAGACATAATCGTGACAATGCTTCTAGGCCCGAATTTCAGGGAGGCAGTGCTTCCGTTCAAAATCCTTTCCCTGGCGCTGCCGCTGATGACTTTGTACGGCCTTAATGTAGCCGCAGCTGCGGCCGTAGGCAGGACCAAAGTATCAGGGCTCTTGACTTCTGCCCTGACTGTCTTCAGCCTCGGGTTCAACTTCCTGCTCGTTCCAGCGTTTGGAGCGGTCGGAGCATCCTGGGCAAACTTTTTCACGTACGTGTTCACTTGCGGCGTGGGTTTTTATTACTTGAAAACACGCTATGGCGCCGGGATTTCGCAAGTCCTTCCGCAGTACGCCCTGTTTTCGCTCTTCATTCTCATTTATATGGCGTTCCTGCAGGCTAACGGTTTTATACTGAAAACCGCTGCTTTATGCGTTTTCGCCATTTCGACCTATGCCCTGAACCGCCCTATTGCCCATGAATTTTTGCAGCATGTGAAAAGTTCGCTGGTGCGAAAGTGAGCGGGCTCCATTCGGACGTAATGGCTGCCTGGCGGTTTTGGGGAAAATGCGTGTAACGGTGGTTTTTCTTGTTTAAAGGGACTCTTGGCCGGCTGATGATTGGGGACTGGGGAGACCAGCTTGACGTGCGTTTCCACCTTGCCGAGCGCCTCGCGCGCCTTAACGGCAAGCGGGTTTTGGACATAGCCTGCGGGCCCGGTCTTCTGCTGGCAGCACTTCCGGACTCGAACGAAAAATACGGCATCGACACCAACCCCGCGGTATTGAAAAAAGCGCGGCAGCTGAACCCGCGCGCAAGCCTAAAGCGCGCGAGCATGTTCCGCTTGCCGTTCGAAAGCGGTTTTTTCGACGTCATCGTGATGGCGAACGTCATGCCTAACGTTGATTTCGACTGCACCGGCAACGCAAGGACTAACCAGTTGAAGGCAATAGGCGAGGCGGTGAGGGTGCTGAAGCCGGGCGGAATCCTTTTCGTCACTGCGCCGACCGCGGTGTGGTTCGGGCTATTCCGCGCAAAGGGCAAAAAGCGGCTGGAGTACGCCGATCTCGACCAACTGCTCAAACCCAGTTTCACTTATGAGATAAAAGGCTGGAATCCCCTTCCCCCGTTTCCTTATTTCCTGCCCGCCCGGTTTTTGAAGCGCATTCCCGGCTGGTTCGTTTTTCTAGAGTGGCTGTGCGAAAAAGGATTTTTCAACAAGTGGGGCAAGTTTTTTTATACTGAAGCGGTGAAAACAGTAAAACACAAATGCAAGGGATGAATTTGGCAAAAATCGCGCTAATAGACCCGTCGCAATACACGACTAATTACGGCGTGCGGTGCGTTTCTTCTTACCTATGGGAAAAGGGCTTTGAGGCCAAGCTCATTTATCTCAATCCAGACCTCGGGCACGACAAAAGCGGCCACTATTCCCAGGCGGTGCGCGAAGACCTGGCGGAAATCATCAAGGACTGCGACGTCATCGGTTTTACTATTTTCACCAACTTTTATTTCAACGCCGTTGAGCTGACCGAGTTCGTGAGACAGTGCTTTCCGGACAAGCTCATAGTCTGGGGCGGCATCCACCCGTCAGTCAGCCCGGAAACGTCAATAGCCCACGCGGACATCGTTTGCCTGGGTGAAGGCGAGGAAACCGCGCTTGAAATAATGAACATGGTTTCCAAGAACGAGTTCAGGACCGACATTCTCGGCACTTGGGTGAAAACAAAGGACGGGGTAATAAAAAACGAGACTCGCACTCTGGAAGAAAACCTCGACAGGTACCCGCCGCAGGATTACGAACCGTCCCACCAGTACATAATCAAGGGCGGGCGCGTGGTGCAAGTGGACGAAGAATTGCTGAAGGAAATGCTCCACCTAAGCCCGCACTCCAAGAAATATTTCAACCTGCCCACGTCGGACAATTACCAGTATTTGACTTTGAGCTCACGCGGCTGCCCGTACTTGTGCGCATTCTGCGCCAACAACGCCTACCGCAAGCTCTATACTGGCAAAGGCCGTTGGCTGAGGAGCAGGAGCATAAAGCACGTCATCGACGAAATCCAGGGCTTCGAGAAAAAGCACGATTACGTGAATTTCATCAGCTTTTTCGACGACGAATTCCTTGCAAGGCCTGAGCAGTTCATAACCGACTTTTTCGACGAATACGACAAGCGCGTGGGCCTGCCGTTCAAGTGCAACGTCAGCGTGTTCAACGTCAGCATGGTGAAAATGAAGCGCCTGCACCAGTCGGGGCTGAAAAATTTGGAAATTGGGTTGCAGTCGGGCAGCGAACGGGTGCATAAGGAAGTTTACCTGCGGCCGTTCCACCCGGACAAGTTCCTTGAAACCGCCAAAATCCTCGCTTCTTTCCCGGACGTGACGAAATACTACGACGTGATTCTCGACGACCCGTACGAAAACGACGAGGACCTCTCGAAAACCATCGTGTTCCTGTCGAAAATGCCCAAGCCCTTCAAGCTCAGCACTTTCTCCCTGACGTTTTATCCTGGAACCGCGCTTTACAACCGGGCGGTTGCGGACGGCCTGGTGGATTCCGCGGACCTCAGGAGCGTTATTGAAAAGAAAGACAACAAGCTCTATCTTGAAAACACCTACCCGAAAATGCTTGTGCTCGCCGCCTCGAAAACAAGCCCCAAGCTGAGCTTTTTGTACTCCATTGCGGCCCAGCCGGCGTTAATCAAGGCTTTTTCCGGCCCTCTTCCCGACAAGTTTTTCAAGAAAGTTATTGAGTTAGCCATCAAGGTCAGGCGAACTTAAGGCGCGCCTTTTTTGTGCAAACGGCGCCCTGCTTGCCGTTTACCCCTGCTTTGAAGCTTCGGCTTTTAACCTTGGCAAAAGCCTTTAAGTTTTCGCGTCTCTTTTTATCCATGGGAAAAATCAAGATAGAGTTCGAGCGCGACAAGTGCACCGGCTGCGAAGCATGCACGCTCGTGTGCCCTTCAAACTGGGAAATGAAGCCGGACGGCAAGTCCATGCCCAAAAAGCTGGAGCTCGACGATACTGGCGAGAACCAGGATGCAGAAGCGGGCTGCCCGGCAAACTGCATCCGCGTAACCAAATTGTGACTTCCTCTTGCGCTTATAGAAATGCTTTAAAACCAATGTAAATAAAACTTTACATGGCTAATTTGCTTAAACTCCTTGTTTTGGGGTCGAAAGAATATCCAGTGGGCTCGAGCGGAGGCTTTGATTCCCTTGCATCGGGAGGGTACGAGCGTTACACGCAGGAGCTTTCTTCTGCCTTGGCTGCGAACAGGCGAGATTGTACAATTCCAGACAAATAACCAGGGAAAGATCGAACACGACTTGGAAAACTTATTG
>Ga0209211_10011922_pt1 | contig 11029 bp, 8 predicted proteins | sample RifGroA2_FD_183992 | JGI IMG/M metagenome (GOLD analysis project Ga0209211, IMG submission 183992) | Groundwater microbial communities from Rifle, Colorado, USA - Groundwater A2 (SPAdes) (version 2) | ecosystem: Environmental > Aquatic > Deep subsurface > Groundwater | place: Rifle, Colorado...
GTGGTTCCCCGCCAGAACGACTCTGTCGGGCTGGGATTCCTGCCGAACGCACAAATTACACGTAAGCTTTTGAAACGGAAAAGAAAGTAAGTAGTGATTTCTAATAGGATGAATCCCGTTAGACATCGCTTTATGTTTAAGCTCCATATCTGTAAGCATATTTCAATCTTGTGCATCCTCAAATGATTAGCCGGTTTTGTTCATGACAGTGGCTACTCATATATTTCAAAGAGAGTTTGGGTAACCGTGGTTTACATAGAAGACCTAAAAATACGGCTGTATGTATCGTTTTCGTTCTATGTTCAAAGGAGAGTTCGGAGAAATTTTTGCAGACCAATCTTCAAGTTTTTTACGCAATATTTCCGCTTCCTCTGGGTATTTGTCTATAACATTTTTCGTTTCCAACGGATCATGAACCATATCGTACAATTCGGCCTCCGGTATATGCACCGGTATTCCTGTCAATGTCTTCCATAAAGATATTGCTTCCTCGCGTTCACGCGCAGTTCTCAAGATATATTTCCATTCGGGCGTTCTGATCGCAATATCCTTATACACCCCACTCACGACACTAATACCGCGCACCTCCAATGCATTACGCGACGAATGTTCTGCCTCTTCCCACAAAGGAATGCGCTCCAGAAATACCTCTTTTCGGAGGTTGTCATGTTCCCTACCGCTGATGATAGGCACCAGACTTTTACCCTGTATCCAATCGGGAACCGTGTCACCTAACAATTCTATAATCGTCGGAAATATGTCTATAGAACTAGACATCGATGACACCCTCTGTCCGCTTTGAAGAGACGGGATAAAAATATAAAGCGGAGTATGTGTCTGAGTATCAAACACATCATAATGAGCGACGTATCCGTGTTCGCCAAGACCCTCGCCGTGTTCGGATTCTATAACTATGAGCGTTTTCTTCAGCAAATTCCTCTGTTTGAGTTCGCTTAGCAGTCCGCCCAAAAAATCATCAAACTCCCGTACCCCGTTGTCGTATTGATCGCGGACGTACTGCATATCTGCTTCATTCAATTTTTTACCGCTTGGATACAGTACATTTTTGTACAAATGCATAAATACATTTTTATAGTCCAATTGCACCCCTTTAAAGACTCCGTCATATTTGTCATCGGCATATACGTTATTAGCGGTCCAGCCGTAAGGCCAATGCACTCCCCCTACTGCAAGCCACAAGAAAAATTTTTTATCGCCTAATGCATCAAGTTCTGAATCCAATTTGGATTGCACAGGAAATTGTCTGAATCTGCTTTCATCTTCGGCTATTAATGGATTGACATACTCATATCTGTCAAAACTTCTTGAAAAACTGGCCTCTATTGCCGGAAAAGCTTTAAATTCAGGCGAGGAAAAAACTGCTGATGTTTTGTACCCCTTGCTTTTCAAGTACCGTGTAATAGTCACTTTGTTATCCGGCAAAACCGTATCAAAATTTGTCACACCATTAGACGAAGGATAGAGGCCTGTCTGGACAGACATTTCCGAAACAGGAGTAAGAAATGAGGTTGAAAAATTATTGAGAAACAATGCACCCGATTGCGAAAATTTGTCGAAGTTAGGGGTAGTGTCACGCCGATATCCTAAGGTGCTCACATGATCGGCTCGCAAACTGTCAACGGAAAGCAAAATAACATTACAATCGCTGCAGATGCCATGAACCGTACCTGGCTCAATCCCCAATGACTTCAAGGTTAAAATACTTTCATTGTTTGCTCTTTTGCCATAGCCACCAAAAAACACAGCTCCTGCGAGTATAATAATAACGACTGAAGAAATGGGTAGGATGATGGAATACTTCCGCATGTTGCGCTTACTTACACTGATCACCATAGACCGGAACACAGCTTATCGTCCATACGCCCGAAAAACTCGTTCCCATAGCCTCGATATGCGTGGTGACTTTTTGCTTAAGTTCCGAAACTACGTCTGGATACTGCATAAGAATATTTTCACTTTCCCTAGGATCGCTTTTCAGATTGTAAAGTTCTTCTTTCCCGGTCTCCATTGTCACAATATATTTCCAACCATCAGCGGTTCTAATCCCACGCTTGTGGGTATAATTCCTGTAATCAGTCTCCATAAAAACATCCTGTGCGCCCCCTTTACCCGTTTCCAAATACTGGAGGAGACTTTTGCCGCGCTCCTGAGAAAGGTATTTCTCCCCCGGACTGATGCCTGTCAGGTCAATAAGAGTCGGTGCTACATCGAGGGTTGTCACCTGGTCGGAAATTATTCCCTGACTTGGAAATCCCGGAACCACAAAAGCTAAAAGGGTATGCTCAAGCTCGTCATAGAGAGAAAATCCGTGATCGATACGCCCGTGCTCAAAAACTTCCGTTCCATGATCCGAAAGAAGAACAACTATTGTTTTATTTGTAATCCCAATCCTGTTGTAAGCATCCCAAAACTGGGCGAACCGGTCATCGGCATCTCTGATTTTTGAATCGTACCATCCGCGCCAAAACGCGATATCCACAGACGTCATATTTAATTCTCCATCGGCAAGCCCTTTTTCTCGAAGCGCCGCCTGTTCCTTCGCTGTGCCTTTATACGATCCGGCATAGTCCTTCGGAATAAACCGTCCGGTAGTTTGCATATCGGACTGCCCATGGTCATCATAGCCATGGAGAAATACAAAGAACTTTTTATCTTTATTTTGTTCAATCCATGGGAGAGCGTGGATCGCCGCGTTCTGCATAGAGCCAAATGTCTGTTCATCCGTATAAACATCGAATCCTTTGCCATAACCGAACTGAGCTCCGACACCAGCATCTCCGGTGAATCCTCCCGTTACATACCCGTTTGCCTTGAATACTTCAGCCAGAGTTTGCACATCGGGCGACAACTCACTCAAATTGGCTATGACCTGCTCTCCCGTGGTAAAGATACTGTATTTATTCACTACTTTATGTTCCGAAGGGTAGAGCCCGGTGAATATGGACATAAACGAAGGAACAGTCCAAGGAGCGACCGATATGGCGTTCCCGAAAGAAGTCCCCTTTTTTGCAATAGCATCAAGCGCTGGGGTAGTATTGGTTTTGTTTCCTAAGTGAGATATGTGCGAAGCTCCTAGGGCATCAAAGGCTATAATGATAACGTTGCAATCCTGACAAACAGGTGGATTTTGAAAAATGTGGCCGTTATTTTTTTTTATGACAAAAACAGCAAAAACAACTAAAATAAAAATGGCAGTTACAAGATATTTGTTCTTAGCCATATTCTGATATCTATAGTATAACATTAATGCACGTTAGACTATATGATATTATAATTCCACATTATGGATTATGATGAAACGCGACGGGATGAAAACAAGGGAGGTATGCTCCCCGCCAAAGATCGTTTTTACACTTGGAAACCCACATCGTAAGCATGTTCAGAGTTTGCAAACTATAGCCTATAAACAGTAATTTCCATCAGGATGAATATCGGATTTTTTGATTCAGGTCTGGGCGGGCTTTTTGTTTTGCACCACGTCATACAAAAACTGCCTGCCTATCACTATGTTTTCCTCGGTGATACGGTCAATGTTCCGTACGGTACCAAAAGCGATGAGGAAATATATACGCTCGTCAAAAAAAGCCTCTGCATGTTTTTTGACCATAACTGCCAGCTGGTAATCTTTGCTTGCAACACCGCCTCCGTCACGGCGCTCAAGCACATCCAGAATGAATTTCTTCCCGAGTTTTTTCCCGATCGCAAAGTGCTCGGTGTCATTATCCCGACCGTCGAAGAAGCCATCGCCCGCGAATCCAAAACGGTAGCCATCATCGGTACCGAGCGAACCATCCGCTCCGGCAAATACAATCGCGAACTCTCGAAACTTGATCCTCGGATCAACGTCATCGCTCTCGCCACACCCACTCTTGTCCCACTCATCGAACAAGGCCTGCTCCCAAAAGCGGAGGAAGAGGCAATTGCTCTCATCCGAAATAAAATCCTCCCAGCAAGCCCGGATACGCTCATATTGGGATGCACCCACTATGGACTCCTCAAAGTCAAGCTGCGCGAGACTTTCCCCGATTTGCGCATTCTTGCCCAGGAAGAAATTATCCCAGAAAAACTGAAAAGTTATCTCGCTAAACATTCGGAAATAGAAGGAGTCCTCGCTCGCGATTCCCGGCGCGAATTTTTCTTGACCAAAATCACTCCCACCTATACAGAGGCTATTCACCAATGGATAGGTGAATTCCCGATTACCTCCTACACTCCTAAACCTTAGTATTCCTCCTCTTCCATTCTCAATATCGCTAGCTATGGACAAAACGGCCTTTTTCTGATATAAAAGAGAAAAGGCTCTTTAACAATAAAGGGGCAGAGGGAAAGAAAAAACCACAAGATTGGAGAACGAATGAAACAAAAAGCGTTGGTGAAGAGCATCGGTGGGAACTACACTCCACCGATAGTTAGGGAAACCCCGAAAGTGAAAAATGGGGTCGCCACAATCACGCTCGCTGCACCATTGAGCGAACGTGCTCTTGAAAGCCTGCGAACGGCGTTCAGGAATTGCTGCGCACAAAAGGGTCTGCGGTTACGGATGTTCATCAATGGATGCATCATCACCATTATGGAAGCCGTATCCAACATACTCTGGGAAGTGATCGAATGGCTGGAGCTGAAACTTCCGCCGAAGGCTCCCCCAGCGCAAAGCAAAAAACCACCGGTATTGAAAAGAAGTCTGAAGTCTCCGCCATTGTTTCACCCGTCTGGCGGGCCGCGTCTCGTAACATCGAACTGAAATTTTTCGTTAACTTTTTTCCCTCTCTCCTGCGAGTGGTTGAGCTCAATCACTCGTAACACGGTGTCACCCAAGCCTCCAGGCTTTGGCGACATCTTCCCGGCGGTTTCTCCCCAAGTTATCGTCGGGCTTTTTTTATCCAAAAATAATTTTTATGAAGTGGTATACTAGAAAAAGACGCAGTGAGCGATTAGTAATTAGTATTTGGTAAAAACATCCTTTTGTCATTTGTCGACGGCCGTCTACAAATGGTATTGTCTGTTATTATAACCATTTGGAGTCTTTACTTAATTGCTATCCCCTTTACCCTAAACGCTGTTCATATGTTTTCCTTCGACACCCCACTCGCAAACATTCCTTCCATCAAGAAACTAACACTCGGCAAACTCGAGCGTCTGGAGATTTTTTGCGTGCGCGATATGCTCTACCATTTCCCGCACCGCTACGAGGACTATACGGAAATTCGTCCCATCGATTCCCTCGCCCCCGATGAAAAATGCACGCTCGTTGGGAAAGTGATAAACATCAAAGCCGGACGCACCTGGAAAAAGAAAATGTTTCTTACCGAAGCCGCGCTTAGAGATGCGAGCGGACAGATCCGTCTCATCTGGTTCAACCAGCGTTTTGTCGCGCAGACCCTGAAACCGGAGATGCAGATCCGCGTCAGCGGGAAAGTCAGTCGCGACCGAGAAGGACTCGTTATGCAAAATCCTGCTTTCGAACGCTCGGGGCGCGATGCCACCCATACCGGACGGCTGGTCCCTGTCTATCCGGAAACTGCCGGACTGACTTCCAAATTTTTCCGCTGGCAGTTGACTGGTATTTTTCAAAAGCTCAAAGAATTTCCCGATCCGGTACCGGAAGAAATTTTGGAACGACTCCATCTCCCCTCTCTCAAAAAAGCTCTCTTCTATATTCATTTCCCCAAGACTGAAAAGTTTTCACTTCTGGCCCGCAAACGGTTTGCTTTCGATGAGATGTTTTTCATCCAACTCAAGGCGTTGCAAATGAAAGCGCTCTTTGAAACGGCCAAGGGCAGCCCTCTTACGTACGATGAGGCCGCCCTTAAAAAATTCATCAAAACGTTCCCCTTCACTCTTACGGACGCACAAAAGAAAGTCCAAGAAGAAATTCTCGCCGATCTCAAAAAAACACGCCCGATGAACCGGCTCTTGAATGGTGATGTCGGGAGCGGCAAGACCATCGTGGCCGCCATGGCGGCTTTCGTCGCCGCTGAAAATGGTTCACAAACAGCGCTCCTCGCGCCGACCGAAGTTCTGGCAAGACAGCATTTCAAAAGTCTTTCCAAAATTTTCAAAGAAACGCATCAAGGTATCGCCCTTTTCACGGGCAACTATCGCATCCTCGATGGAAAAATTGTGACGCGTCCGACTCTGCTCAAGGCCATTAGCGCTGGCATTCCAAAGATTATTGTCGGTACCCATGCCCTGCTCCAGAACGATGTAGCCTTCGATAACCTCGCTCTCATCGTCGTCGACGAACAGCATCGCTTCGGCGTTTCACAAAGAGCCCGCCTGCAGGAACTCTCATACAAAAGTCTTGATGGATCAAAAGAAATAGTGCCTCACTTCTTAAGTATGACCGCCACACCTATTCCCCGGACACTGACACTAGCGTTTTTCGGTAACCTCGATCTCTCATTTCTCGACGAACTCCCCAAAGACCGCAAACTGATCATCACCCGCATTGCCACGAGTAACAGTGAGCGCGAAAAAACATACGCGCTAATCCGAAGCGAGATTGCCAAAGGTCGCCAAGCCTTTATCATTTTCCCACTCGTCGAGGAATCTCTCGCATTGAAAGAAATCAAAGCAGCGGTTGCGGAACATAAGCGACTCGAAGAAGAAGTCTTTCCGAATTTGAAAATAGGTTTGCTCCACGGAAAAATGCCCGCCCGAACCGGGTCTGCCCGGGGCGGGAAAGCGAAAGAAACCAAGGAACAAGTTATGGAAGACTTTAAAAACCACAAATACGACATCCTTGTCGCCACCGCGGTCGTAGAAGTCGGCATCGACGTACCGAATGCCAGTATCATCATCATCGAGGAAGCCGAGCGTTTCGGGCTGGCCCAACTGCACCAATTTCGCGGACGTGTCGGTCGCGCCGAACACCAATCATACTGCTTCCTGTTTCCGCATCAAGAAGCTCAATCGATAAACGAGCGACTGAAGATCTTGGAAAAAACCACCAATGGTTTTGCAATTGCCGAGGCCGATCTCGGTATCCGGGGGCCTGGAGCCTTCTTCGGCACGCGCCAGTCAGGCATGCCGGATATCGCGATGGAAAATCTCACCAATATGAAACTCATTACTATCGCCCGTGAAGAAGCCAAACTCATTCTTTCCGAAGATCCTCTCCTTACCAATCATCCATTGCTCAAGGAAGCTCTCCAGAAATTTGAGGAACGGATTCATTTGGAGTAGCGCAGATACAAGATAATAGATAAGTGATAACAGGGATCTCTTATCAAACATCCTGCATCTTGCATCATCCCTGCTTCCTCATTTTCTCCGTCACCCAAAATTCGCCGAAATATTTTCCCAAAAGAATGCGCGTCTGCGAATCAACCGCCGGAAAAGCCGAAAGGAATCCGACGAGCGGAATGAGTATCCATTGGAACAGCATGAGAAGATGCCGCGACCAATGATATTTTTTCGGCCGGGGCGGCAATGACAACAATGACATCGGGATAGAAATACACAGACCCAGCATGCCGAGCGTCACGAGCGTCTTGGTGATGAAGGGCAGATTATGCGCCAAGACACTCCCCCGAAAAGACGTCCCACCGAGAAAAAGCGGCAGCCAACCGAGAAACGTCAGGATAAACGACGTCGTCGCCCAGGAGTAGTGTCCCTCGAGCATCTCGAACGTCACGCGCAACTTGGTACGGAGGTTGATCAGCTTGTCCGGCCAGATGGCGCGCATCGTCACCGGAAAATTCTCGATGCCGTACGCCCAACGCCGTTTCTGCTTATACTGATTGATGAGCGTCTTCCAATATGTTTCCGCGAGCACCGCATCCAGCGATATCGGCAGGTGGATCGGCTGGACGCGATAATCGCCGTGAAAATAAGCGAGGCATTTCCAATAAATGATCGAGTCTTCGCTGATCATATTCACCGGCCAGAAACCCACTTTGACGAGCGTATCAAACGGTTCCGAATGCGAGGAAAATGTCACCATCTCCTGGCGCGTACTCTGATACAAGTGCCAGAACGACGACCCCGTCACCACCAGACGCACGAACGCATTGGTATCCCAGAGATTGTTGTGATACATGGGCAGCGGCTGGTAGGCGCGCTGGAGGCGCTTGGGATCGGTGATGTAATGGTACGTCAGCGCCGCAAAATATTCCCGATGCGCTACGCTATCGCAATCGAAGTTGGAAAATATCACCCTTTTATAATCAATATTCCGCGCATCAAGGTATTTCTGAAGCTCTCTCGCCGCGAATCCGGCATTGGAAGCTTTGCACTTCAATTCTCCGGCCGCCACGATATGCGTCGTCACAAGAAAATCACGAAATATACCATCAAATTTTTTCTTCAAATACTCCACTTTTGGCAAACGTGTTTTTGAATCCTCGCGTTCTTCCGTCGCCAGAAGAACGATCATCTGCCCCTTGGGAAAATTGCTCTCGGCGAGCGACCGGATGGCCGGTTCGATGATTTCCGCCGGCTCCCCCGCTGTCGGAAGCAGTATCACATGAATGACATCGCGCCAATCCATAATCTCGTTCTCTCTGGGAATGAGCGCTGCTGTCTCTTTAAGATTTTTTTTCGTCCGCTTGATTTCCTGCTTCACGATATGCCGTTCATGAAAAGAGAAAAATGAAATCTCGCGCAAACTTTCGCGTAGGTGTTTGACGCGGTCTTGCAAGAGATCTCGGTATTGCTTCGGATGAACGATGTTCTGGCAACGCTCCCACCAATTGATGCGCTTGCCTTCTACGACATCGCGCTGTCCGACGAGCGAAAAAATGGAGATATAGAACGCCTTATGGATCCAGTAGATATCGAAAACGATCACGAAAATCGCCGCCCACGCCGGCAAAAGAAACGAAAACACGACCATACCCAAAAGCGTGGTCCAGGTCATGAGACCGGGAATCATCTCGATCACCCGTTGGGCCCGCCGCTTAGCCGGTTCCGTGGTCCTGGGATCAGGAAAAGAAAAATTTTGAGAGATGGTCTGCGACATGTTTTTTCATTATACCACCGGGCGTCTCCTCTTATCCGGTAAATGTGATATGATACCAGAGACAAGCCATTCTGGCAACACTTATAATTGTTTCCATCTACTATCAATCACACGCATCCACCGTATTACTTTTCTTGCAATTGCAAGAAAAGTAATACGCAATGAAGAAGAATTATGCCAAAATTATATTTTCCAAAAGATTTTCTCTGGGGTGCGGCCACCTCTGCTCATCAGGTGGAAGGAAATACCCATAACGATTGGAGCGAGTGGGAAAAGGAGAATGCTCCTCGTCTCGCACGGGAAGCTGAGTCAGTATTCAGCCATGTACCAGGATGGAAAGAACGTTTCGGTGCAGAAGCCGCCGACCCGCAGAACTATATCTCCGGTGCCGCCGCTGATCATTACCATCGCTATGAACAGGATTTCGACATTGCCAAATCGCTCGGCCACAACGCTCACCGTTTTTCCATCGAATGGTCGCGCATCGAACCCGAGGAAGGGAAGTTCGATGAGAAAGCCGTCGAGCATTACCGCGCTGTCCTTCTGGCGCTCCGGGAACGCGGTATAGAACCGTTCGTGACGCTGTGGCACTGGACACTCCCTCTCTGGCTCGCAAAGCAAGGCGGCATTCTGGCTCCTGATTTTGTTTCCTGCTTCGAGCGTTACAGCCGGCTGATTGCAAAGCGTTTGGAAGATCTCGTGACCTTTTGGATCACTCTCAATGAACCGACCTCTGTCATCGGTTCTTCCTATATTGCCGGGATATGGCCACCCCAGAAAAAAAGTCTCTTCGCAGCCTATCGCGTTTTTCATACATTGGCCGATGCACATAAACGCGCTTACCATAGTATCCATGAGATCGACCCCCAAGCGCAGGTCAGTTTCGCTAATGTTTTTCAATCTTTCGTCCCCTACCGCAAGAAATCCTTCATTGACTCTCTGAGTGTCCGCGTCGCCCGTTTTTTTACCAACGGATATATGCTCCGTCTCACGCGCGGGCATCATGACTTCCTCACCGTCCAATATTATTTTCACACCAGGTTGAAACTCATCAACCGTACGCACAACGTCGACCACCCGGAGAGCGACCTCGGCTGGGAAATTTATCCTGAAGGACTTTACCACATTTTGAAATGGCTCAAAAATTTTGACCTTCCGATATACATTACCGAAAACGGTTTGGCTGATGCCCAAGATATCAGGCGTGATGCCTTTATCCGTAATCATCTGAAGTGGGTACATAAGGCTATCGAAGAAGGAGCCGACGTGCGCGGCTATCTCCACTGGTCGCTCCTGGATAACTTCGAATGGGACAAAGGTTTCTGGCCGCGTTTCGGTCTCGTGGCCGTCGATTATACTACCCAGAAACGCACCATCCGCCCGAGCGCCATCGTCTACGCCAAAATCTGCAAAGAAAATGCCCTTGAGCTTCCAGATATTGCTCCGGAAAATTAACAACGGGAGCCTTTCCTCAAAAGGTCTCCCGCTCGTGTTGTACGTCGCGCTGGACGTTGATTACATGCTCGCCCGTTGTTCTTGGGGAAGTTTTTGCGTTTGTCCCGAAGTGCTTGGCACAAAACGTACTTCCTGTGTCTTCCCCTGCTCGGTTAACGAAACCAGCTTTTGACCACCCCAGACTTTGGCAGAAACGACTCCTCTCAATGAAAGGGTCACCAGATCCCGGTCAATGATGGACTCCGGGTGATTACGCCCAGATTTCAGGTTGACGCTGCAAGTGAGATCGGGCAGAAAAAGCGGCTTTCCCGCTTCCTGCAGGACAAGAGTGATCCAGCTGTGCCTATTCGTCGACATCGGTATTTGCTCCCGGTAGTTGGAAAGTGCCACCCGTTTGGATAGCATCGCCAGTATGTAAAATCTCGCCTCATTTGTCAATAAAAATCGCCAGAGCTCTTACCCTTGATTTTCCGGCGCTTTCTGCTAGACTACCCACGCAGATTGTTCTGCTTTTTTTATTCTTCAATCAATTTTGCCTTTTGATTTCTGCTATATTTTTTCATTTTGATTTTTCATTTTTGATATAAATAT
>Ga0209211_10011926_pt1 | contig 11026 bp, 9 predicted proteins | sample RifGroA2_FD_183992 | JGI IMG/M metagenome (GOLD analysis project Ga0209211, IMG submission 183992) | Groundwater microbial communities from Rifle, Colorado, USA - Groundwater A2 (SPAdes) (version 2) | ecosystem: Environmental > Aquatic > Deep subsurface > Groundwater | place: Rifle, Colorado...
CGCGCGCGCGATGAGCTCCGCAAGAGCGACGCACTTTTCCGGCTGTTTGTCCAGAATCGGAATCGTGCCGCCGAGTACAAAGTAGTAGCCGCGGAACGAGTCGGATTTTTCAACCGCTTCCAGGTCTATGTCGCGCGCGACTATTAGGAGCGCGGATTTATCTCGCCCTTCATCGCGGCACACCCTACATTTTTTAGACACGCCCTGCCTGCCGGAAGGCATGGCTTCTTTATTAAAAAATCGGCGGCAGAGTTCACAGCGCGTTACGCTTTTTGAGAGTCGCGCCGCGAGCGCGGACAGTGCCTCCGCATCTTCTCCGCGTTGTAGGAGATGGTGCACAAAGCGTTTCGCTTGCCGCGGTCCGACGCCGGGGAACGCGCGGAATATTTCAGTTAGTTCGTGTAAAGTATCCATGGCTGATTTTTAACGAGCGTAGCGAGTATAAAAATCGCCACCCCCTCACTTGAATAAACTTATCACTCAATTATACTACCTGTGTTAACTGTTAAATCATCAACTTCGCGTGTCGCCTTTATTTTAATACTCCTGGTTCAAGTGAGGGGGTTGTAGCAAAATATAGTCGTCCGCCACAGGCGGACTCCTTATTTTACTCAAAATTCATTTGGGTTTCCTTTTTCAAGCGACAAAAAGCTTGCTTTATCCGCGTCAAAATACAGTTCTACTTTTCCAGTTGGTCCGTTTCGGTGCTTTTCTATAAGTATTTCCGCGATGTTCGGCTTATCCGAGTCCTCTTTGTATTTGTCTTCGCGGTGGATGAAGAGCACGACATCCGCGTCTTGCTCAATGGAGCCCGAATCGCGCAAGTCCGAGAGCCGCGGCTTGCCTCCGCGCGTTTCCACATTGCGGTTGAGCTGGGAGAGCGTAAGAACAGGAACATCAAGTTCGCGCGCGAGCTGTTTAAGCGAGCGCGAGATTTCCGAGACCTGTTGGACGAGATTGTCTGTGCGCGTATTAGTCGGAGTCATAAGTTGCAGATAATCAACTATAATCAAATCAAGTCCTTTTTCGTGTTTGATGCGGCGCGCGACTGAGCGGATTTTGAGAATGTTTGCGCCCGGCTGGTCGTCTATGTAAATCGGCGCTTTGGCAAGGCGGTCAAGCGAATCGCGGATTTTAGCAAACTCTTCTTCTGTGTTGAGCTTGCCCGTGCGCAGGCGCCACGCATCCACGCGCGATTCTGCAGCAAGCATTCTGTCAACAAGTTGTTGCGAGCTCATTTCCAGCGAGAAAATTGCCACTTTTGTTTGGTGAAGCGTGGCAGTATGACGCGCGATGTCAAGCGCGAGCGATGTCTTGCCCATAGACGGTCGCGCGGCTAGGATAATCAAGTCCGACTTTTGCAGTCCGGAAAGCTTGGAATCAATTTCTTTAAACCCGGTTGGTATGCCGCGCAATCCTTCGCCTGTTTTGTGTAATTTGTCCAGCCGTTCCCACGCTTCTGCCAGTGTGTCTTTCAGTTCCAAAAACGAATGCGTGCCTCCGCGTTTTCCTATTTCCAAAATCCGTTTTTCCGCAGCGTCTAACAGCGCATCAACCTCGTGTTCTTCGCTATAGCCAAGCCCTTCAATATGCTCTGCCGCCAAAATGAGCGAGCGCATAATATCTTTCTTATCAATAATCTCCGCATAATGTCGCGCGTTCGCAGCAGATGGGACACTTGACGAGAGTTCGGCAAGGTATGATGCGCCTCCAGCGGCTTCCAGTATTTCTTTTTCCTTGAGGCGCGAGGAGAGCGAAAGTAGGTCAATCGGCGTATTTTTTGCAAAGAGTTCAAGCATCGTCTTCCATATAAGACGATGTTTCTCAACATAAAATGCAGAAGGGGAGAGGATATCTATAACATCCGAGAGCGCGTCGGGGCGGAGCATTACGGAGCCGAGAAGCGCCTTTTCAGCGTCTATATTTTGCGGCGGTATTCTTAGCGCGGTTGCCATAGCGTGAAGAATTGTATCACGCGATGGTATGAGGTACGCAATGTACGCGCGTTCATTTCGTGTGGGTAATAAGTGGAGAACTATATATGGTATAGTAGCGAGAATTATGGGAAGTCCTGTTGAAGAAATAAAATCGCGGTTGGGAGTGGAAGAAGTTGTTGGTTCATACCTCAAGCTTGAGCGCGCAGGCGCGAACCTAAAGGCAAAGTGTCCATTCCACCACGAAAAAACCGCGTCGTTTTTCGTGTCGCCCGCGCGCGGCTCTTTCTATTGTTTCGGGTGCGGTGCGAAGGGCGACATCTTTTCATTTGTGGAACAAATGGAAGGAGTGGATTTTAAGGGCGCGCTCCGCGTACTCGCGGAGCGCGCCGGCGTACACCTCTCCCGTTTTCGCAAAGAGGAAAGCGACAGCAGAGACCGTCTCTTTGCAGTGCTTGAAGAAGCAACGCAGTTTTTTGAAAAAGAATTGGGCGCGCGCGCAGACGCGCGCACCTATCTCGCGTCGCGCGGGCTATTGCCTAAAACAAGCGAAGTGTGGCGCGTCGGGTTTGCGCCTGATGAATGGCGCGCGCTTCGCGCGCGCCTCTCTGCAAAAGGATTTTCCGACACTGAAATGCTTCGTGCGGGGCTCATAAAACAATCAGTCGAACGGAAAGGGGAGCCGTATGATGTATTTCGCAATCGCATTATGTTTCCGATTTTTGATTCTGCCGGGCGCGTGATTGCGTTTTCCGGTAGGATTTTTGGAAAGGAAGATGAAAATACTCCGAAGTACCTTAACACGCCGGAAACGGAGCTGTGGCGCAAATCGTCTGCGCTCTACGGCATCCACCTGGCAAAACACAAAATTCGCGAGCGCGGCTTCGCGCTTTTGGTTGAGGGTCAGATGGACTTGCTGATGTGCCATCAAGTGGGCTTTGAAAATGCGGTTGCGGCATCCGGTACCGCGCTTACTCCGGAACACTTGGACATCCTTTGCCGCTTTTCGGAAAATATTTTGCTTGCGTATGACGCGGACGCGGCGGGGGAGAAGGCGGCACTACGCGCGGTGTCCGCAGCATTGCAAAAAGGTATGGCGGTAAAAATTGCCGCGTTGTCGGACAAAGGTAAAGACCCTGCAGACATTATCGCGAAAAGCCCTGCGGAGTTTGCAGACGGGCTTAAAAACAGCACGCATTTCGTTAAGTTTCTTCTTGAACGCGCTGCCGCTAGAGGGGAGACGGTGCGTGAACGAAGCCGCCTTGTACGCGCCGAAGTATTGCCGTTTGTGCGGGATGTGAAAAGCGCGATTGAGCGCGCGGAGTTCGTGAAGGACATCGCGGCGCGCCTTGAAGTGCGCGAGGATGCGGTGTGGGAGGACTTGGAGAAGATAGAAAGTTCTCAACTACCAACTACCAACTACCAACTACCAACTAATAAAGCACAAAATAGCGCGCTCCGTATGCTTACAGGTATTATATTTTGTGCTTTATTACTTACAGAAAACGAACGAAAAATTGATACAGAAAAATTAAGAAAAGCTCTTGGTGCGATTGGGGCGGAGTTTCTTTTATACATTTCGGCAATCAGCGCGGACGAACGCGACACGCATATTTTTGAGGCGGAAGCGCGGTTTGGCGGCGGAGAGGAGATTCCGAAAGAAGTAAGCGTGCTCCTCCTTCACCTTGAAAAAGAAGAATTGGAAAGAAAATCTGTAGAAATACTGAATGCGCTCACGGTTGCGGAGCGTGGCGGAGAAAGCGAGGCGAGGCGAAAAGAATTATTGACGCTCTTGCAGTCCATCCGTATGCGAATTGAGGAGATAAAGCGGTTGTTGGCGGAATAATTTTTGTTATACTGTATCAATTATGATTAAAGAATTTAGAATGCCGTTTATCGTTGCGCTTATTTTAGTCGCCACCGCACTCGGGCTTTGGTGGTATTTTGCGGACGGTGCGAAAGAAATGAAACAGGCGATAGAGGAAAACGACGCGGCGCGTACTGTGCAAGAATGGGAAGGCGCCACACTCAAAACCAACTATGGGTCTATACAAATTGCGTTTTTGCACGACAAGGCGCCGAAGACGGTTGCAAATTTCATTGCGCTTGCCGAGAATGGATTCTTTGACGGCACAAAATTCCACCGCGTGATTGAGGACTTTATGATTCAAGGCGGCGACCCGCTTTCCAAAGACGATGCGAAGCAGGACTTTTGGGGCACGGGCGGTCCCGGCTACCAATTCGGAGATGAAATAAATGACGAGAAGTTTGCGCGGGGTGCTGTCGCAATGGCGAACTCTGGTCCCGATACTAACGGGAGTCAGTTTTTTATCATTACAGCGAAAGAAACTCCATGGCTTCAAGGCAAGCACACAATTTTTGCAAAAGTAACAGGCGGGCTTGATGCCGCGCTCGCCATAAGTCATGTGGATGTAGGCGACCGCGACATTCCGAAAGTGTCGGTTGTGTTAGAGAGGGTGATTCTGAAATAAGGGTTCGCTCTGAAGATCACACGGGACAAACCGGAAAAATCCCCCAGCATGGGATTTTTCCTTATCCGCTCGCCTCGCTCATCCACTCTCCGACACCCGATGTTGATGGGCGGCAAACATTGGGTGTCTCGGTGGATACCATGCCCGCTCGGCTCCTCGCCGTCTGTCCCATACGACTTCCTCGCTTTCGTGTTTTTATGTTGTTAAATAAAGGTATTTGTGTATATGGGCGTTGTCCACAGTTTTTTACCTTTCTGTAAGAATATCTTTGATAGAATGAGTATGCTAAATGAAAACTCCACTTAATTATACGGGCAATAAATCAAGGTTGATAGATCAATTCATAAACCATTTTCCGGATAATGTTGGTGTTTTTGTTGATTTGTTTTGTGGTGGTGCGACAGTTGGTTTAAGTGTAAACGCAAAAAAAATAATCTTCATAGACAATATCTCAGGTAATTAGGGCGTTTCGTAACCATATGGTACTAAAATACACATATGGCGCAAGGACGAAAGAATGTTTTTGGGTGCGTAGCCAACTTTTTGAGGGGCAGGAAGTGCATTTTCTGCGGTTCGTTCAAGGTATCGAAGACGGGTCGTGGATATGTCCGGTGTCGGCACACGGGCTGTGGAAAACAGAAATCCTTGAAGCGCGTCAAAACAGAGATTGCAATCGTACAGGGGTTCTATCAACAGCAGCCGGCATACCGTCTTTCGAATGATTGGGGTGTGGACTACAAAACAGTAACGCGTGTATATCAGAGAATCCGAGAAGCAATCTATCATACTGCGGAACTTGAGGGAGGCAAATTGAACGGCGAAGTTGAAATGGACGAGAGTTACTTCGGCGGCAGACGAAAGGGACGGCGCGGAAGGGGTGCAGCCGGTAAAAACATTGTATTTGGCCTTCTGGAGCGCGACGGCAAGGTGTATACGAGAGTGGTGGAGCATGTGTCCAAAGAAGAATTGATGGCGGTTATTAGGAAGAAAACGAGAAAGGGCTCGGTCTACTACACCGACAAGTTCCGAAGTTACAACTCTTTGAAACGTTTAGGTAAGCATCATATGGTGTCGCATGAAAAGAATCTGGTCGACAAGCGCACCAAGAATCACATTAACGGCATTGAGGGTTTTTGGAGTTTTGCTAAACATATTTTGTACAACTATCGCGGGGTTTCCAAATATCACTTTCCGATGTATCTTAAAGAGGTGGAGTACCGCTTTAATCACCGAAAGGATAATTTATTCAAACTCTTTATCAGCATCTATTTTGGTTACATTTCGCCCTAATTACCTACAAAATGAATCTTAATAAATGAAATCCCGAAGAACGAAAACTATTAGGATTTTTTTGATTTAAACCCGCGTTTCTTTTTTTCTTCTTTTAAGATTTCAAGCGCGCGGGGAAGGGTAATGTCGTACGGGTTGTCGGGCGTTTTGAGCGAGCGGAAGTCGCCGTTGTGTACGATGTATGGACCGAATCTCCCGCGACTCGCCGTAATTTCTTTGTTAGTTGTTGGATGTACTCCGAGTAACCGTGGGAGCGAAAGAAGTTTAAGCGCGAGTTTAATATCCACGGACTTCGGCTCAATATCTTTTGGAATACTTGCTAGTTTAGGTTTATTTGCCGCGCCTTTCTTTTTCTCTCCAAGTTGCACATACGGTCCAAACCTGCCGATTTTTACGAAAATCGGCTCCTGCGTTTCTGGATGCGCGCCAATCGGCACATCCGGCTTCTTTTCTTCTACCACACTGCCGTCCAGCGAGCGCGCGCCTTTGCACTCAGGAAACTTCTTGCACGAAAAGAACGCGCCGATGCGCGAAAGCTTTTTCTCCATTGGGCTCTCGCATAGTGGGCACAACATACCGCTCGGCGCGTCACCCAGCGAAGTTATTTTTTCCGCGTCTTTGGATTGCTTTTTTACTTCTTTATTAAACGGCGTATAAAACTCGCGCATTGTCTTTTCATATTCGCGAGTACCGCCCGCAATGTCGTCCAACTTGTCTTCCATCTCTGCGGTGAATGAGTCCGAAATGTACGCGCCAAAATATTTTTCTATAAACGCGCTCACTGCTTCGCCCGTTTCCGTTACACGGAGCGCGCGGCCTTCCTTTTCCGTATAGCCGCGCGCAAGAAGCGTATCAATAATTGAAGCGTAGGTGGACGGCCGTCCGATGCCGCGCTTCTCAAGCTCTTTCACAAGTCCCGCTTCACTGTAACGCGCAGGCGGTTCGGTCTGCTTTTCTTCCGAGCGGATATCGCGAAGTGTGAGCGGCTCATTGGTTACCACTTTCGGCAATTCGTTTTCATCGCCCTTTGCAGTAGGGTCGGCAAGAAGCCAGCCAGAATACACGATACGGCTCCCGTTTGCGGAAAAATCCGGAATCGTTCCGTTTTTAATATTTGCGATAATTTTTGTGCGTAGGATTCCGGCGTCGAGCATTTGAGATGCGATAGTTCTCCGTCGGATAAGTTCATACAATTTCTTTTGGTCGGGAATTGCGCCCGCCGACTCGCGCGCGACATCAGTTGGGCGAATCGCTTCGTGTGCTTCCTGCGCGTTCTTCACATTCTTTGCGTAATGGCGAAGTTCTATATTCTCCTTTCCGAATGATTTTTCAATAACCGCCGCGAGCGCGCGACGCGCATCTTCCGACAAATTAGTTGAGTCGGTGCGCATATAGGTGATAAACCCGCTTTCATAAAGTTTTTGCGCGAGGAGCATCGTTTTTTTAGGCGAAAATCCAAGGCGCGTGGACGCGACTTGCTGAAGCGTGGAGGTGATGAAGGGCGGGCGCGGGCTTCGTTTCGCTTCTGTTTCACTTACTTCTTTTACAAACCACTCACCCTTTTTTCCTTCCGCTAGGATGCGCTCGTTTTCTGATTTCTCTCGCGGCTCTTCTTCACAGGTAAGCGCTAGCGCGGCTTTCTGTACAGTATTAGTGTCCGCAAAAATACGCCAAAATGTTTCCGGTACAAACGCTTTTATCTCGCGCTCGCGCTCGGCAAGTATGCGCAAGGCAGGGGATTGTACGCGGCCTGCCGAGAGTCCGTAGCGGAGCTTCTTCCAAATGAGCCCAGACAGGTCATAACCAACCAAGCGGTCCAGCACGCGCCGCGCTTCCTGCGCGCGCCGCAGATTCTGGTCTATCGCGCGCGGGTGCGCGAGCGCGTCTTCAATCGCGTGCTTGGTAATTTCGTGATACACGGCGCGCGTAATCGGCTTTTTAATTCCGGCTTTTTTCAGAAGCTCGGCAATATGCCACGCTATCGCCTCGCCCTCGCGGTCGGCATCGGTTGCGAGAATGATTTCTTTCGCGCTCGCCGCCGCCTCCGCTATGTCCGCGACCGTTTTTTCTTTTCCTTTAGATATTTCGTAATGCGGCACAAAACCCGCCGCTATGTCCACGGCGTTTTTGCTGGATTTCGGAAGGTCTCGCACATGCCCGACGGACGCCTTGACGGCAAAATCCACACCGAGATATTTTCCGATGGTCTTCGCTTTCGCGGGCGACTCAACAATCAAAAGCTTTTGCGCCATTCGGTTAAGTATTACACGGTTTTGTTTTTTTGAGCAAACTACATCCTATGATAAAATACTCTTATGCAAAAGAATTTTGACGAATGGAATGAAATAAAGAAAAAGACAAACGCTGATGATGGCTACTTACCTTTATATCACGAGCGTCAAATAAGATGGTGCCGTCTTGGTGCGAATGTGGGTTTTGAGCAAGACGGCACGGGTCAAGATTTTTCCCGTCCAGTTTTGATACTCAAAGGATTAAGTAAAAATGTATGTATTGTTATCCCATTAACAGCATCAACAAAAACAAATGAGTATCGTGTTTCCGTTGGTATTGTCGGAGACATAGAAGCAGTTGCGATTATCTCACAAATTCGTTTAATTGATACAAAACGGCTTGATAAGCAAATTGCAACACTTGAAAAAAAGACATTTCAGCGCATACGAAAAGCCGTCAAAGATTTACTCTGACGGCTTTTCTATTTTTCTCCCCCTTGCGGGGGCCGGCCCGAAGGCATTTGTAGTCACATACTAGCAAACTCTATCTAACCGCGCAATCTTGACGGATTATGTGTGTTGTGCTAGGGTATTCTACGGAATGAACTACTACCACCACCACAGTTGGAAACAATGGAAGGCAAAAAAGAAATGAAAAATAAAAAGACGATAACTCTTACCAAAAAAGAGTGGGAAGCCATTATTGAGTTGGTTGATATTGGCATTGATGAGGCTTCTGTTACATACGATGAAGAGAAAGGCAAGAAGATTCTTGCGAAACTAAAAAGCCAATTAGTGGAGTAAGAAATCCCATTTCCGCGGCTGTAAAACACAGTCGCGGGTTTTTTATATGATTTTGTAATCCAGTGTTTTGCGCTCCGTATCGGCACCGATAATTTTGAAGCGCACTTTGTCGCCGAGCGAATACTTCTTTCCCGTGCGCGCGCCTTTAATGCAATAGTGCTTCTCGTCCAGCGCGTAAAAGTCGTCGCCGAAGTTGCGGAGAGCCGCCATTCCTTCCGATTTTGTTTCCCTCTCTTCTATATATATACCCCATTCGGTAACGCCCGAAATGACGCCATCAAATTCCTTCCCGACGCGCTCCGACATATATTCAACCTTTTTCATTTTTACCGATTCGCGCTCTGCCTCCGCAGCGCCGATTTCCTTTTCAGTAATATGTTCTGCAAGCCGTTCATACTCCGACCATTCCTGCTCCTCCATTTTTTCCCCGTGCAAATGCCCTGCAAGCATACGGTGTATCAGCAAGTCCGCGTAGCGGCGAATAGGGGAGGTGAAGTGCGTATAAAACGGCATCGCAAGCCCAAAGTGCCCAATGTTCTTTGTAGAATACACGGCCTTGGACATAGAGCGCAGCGCAGTTGTTTTAATCAGCGCCTCTTCCGCTTCGCCTTCTATTTTCTTAAACAATTGCTGGAGGTCTTTCGCCGTCACGCTTTTTCCTGTAATCGGTAGGTGATGCCCGAGCGCGCGCACGAAGAGAGCAAGTTCTCCAATTTTCTCGCTATCGGGCAAATCGTGAATGCGGTAGAGGACTGGCGGCGCGTTTTTTTGTTGTTTTTCCCGCGCGTGCGATAGGAACTCTGCAACCTCGCGGTTCGCAAGGAGCATCCACTCTTCAACAAGCTTGTGCGTTTCTAAATGCGGCTTTTTATACGCGCGAATCGGCCATCCGTCTTTGTCCAACTCAAACTTCACCTCGTCTTGCGCGAAATCAATCGCGCCCGCCGCGTTATTCCGCGCTTGCATAATTTTCGCAAGGTGGTTCAATACCAAAAGTTCTTCTGATAATGCTCCTTCTTTTTTATTTATAATTTCTTGTGCGTCTTCATAAGTAAACCGCTTGTCCGAACGGATTACCGTGCGTCCGAACCAGCGCGATAGCACTTCCGCCTTATCGTTTATTTCAAACACCGCAGAAAACGCAAACTTATCTTCATTGGGGTTGAGCGAACACAGGTCGTTTGAAAGCGTCTCTGGAAGCATCGGAATCGTGCGGTCTACCAAATACACAGAGAATCCGCGTTCGCGCGCCTCCGAGTCCAACACTGTCTTCTCGCGCACAAAAAAAGAAACATCCGCGATGTGTACCCCTATTTCGTAAGTTGTTTGCTCTGAGCCGTGTCGAGTGGGTAGTTTCTTAAAAGAAAGCGCATCATCAAAATCCTTTGCGTCCACAGGGTCAATAGTAAAGGTTGTAACGCCACGAAAATCCTTTCGTTTCGGAATTTCTTCCGCGAAAATTGTTTTTTCGTTTTGCTTCAACAAACGCGCTTCGCGTTCTACGACATCGGGGAACGAAGACGCAAAGCCGCGCGCGAGCGCGAGCGCTTTCATTTCCGTATTGTGCTCGCCGGCTTTGCCGATTACTTCTATAATATCTGCTTCAGGCGAGCGCGAGGCATCATTCCACGGAAGCATTCTTATTAACACTTTATCGTTTTCTTTTGCGCTTCCAATTTTCTTCGCGTCAATACGAAAATCAGCATAACATCGCCAGTCGTCGGGTTTTACAAAAAATCTGCCGTCTTCTTGTTTCAACACGCCTACAAACTTATCTTTCGCGCGCTTCACTATTTTTGTTACCGCGCCGAGGCGACGGTCGCGCTGGCTTTTTCCACCCGTCAGGCGAACCCCAACCTCATCTTTGTTCATCGCGCAATTTAGATTTTCGGTAGGAATTTCAATATCGTCTTTACCGCTTTCGTCCGCCACAAACCCCACCCCGCGCGAGTTGATGGATATAATTCCTTGTATTGTTTTCACTTGCGCCTGTTTTTTATGCATTGAATTGACACTATAACATAAGTTGGCTATGATGGCGCGTATGTTAAAAATTCGGCTACAGCGCGTGGGGAGGAAGCATATGCCCGTCTTTCGGGTAGTGCTTACGGACGCGCGCAACTCTACCAAAAGCGGCAAGACAGTTGAAACGCTCGGCACATGGAACAACACGACGCACGAACGAAAAATTGATGCGGAACGGGTAAAACACTGGATTTCCAAAGGCGCGCAAATGTCGGATACGCTACATAACTTTTTGATTACGCAGAAAATA
>Ga0209211_10011933_pt1 | contig 11022 bp, 7 predicted proteins | sample RifGroA2_FD_183992 | JGI IMG/M metagenome (GOLD analysis project Ga0209211, IMG submission 183992) | Groundwater microbial communities from Rifle, Colorado, USA - Groundwater A2 (SPAdes) (version 2) | ecosystem: Environmental > Aquatic > Deep subsurface > Groundwater | place: Rifle, Colorado...
CGGCATCGCGCGACCCGACCAGGTCCGGGCGGTCGGCCGGCTCGCCGACGGCGTCATCGTCGGCTCGGCGCTCGTGCGGCTCGTCGAGGAGCGCGCGGGCTCGCCGACACTCGCCGCCGACGTCGAGCGCTTCGTGGCCGAGCTGAAGGCGCCGCTGCGGGAGCGCCCCGGGGGGTCTGGGGAGGATCGCCCGACGCGGATGCGGCCGGGGGGGTCTGGGGAGGATCGCCCGACGCGGATGCAGCCGGGGGGGTCTGGGGAGGATCGCCCGACGCGGATGCGGCCGGGGGGGTCTGGGGGGGGTCGCCCCACCCAGGACGAATAATTGCCCTGGTTCAAGCGCAAGACCGACGGGTCCGAGGGCAAGGCGAGCACGGTCCAGATCGCCGAGGGCCTGTGGATCAAGTGCGACTCGTGCAAGGAGATCATCTACCGCGCCGAGGTCGAGCGCGCGGGGCGCGTCTGCCCGAAGTGCCACTACTGCTTCCGCATCGGCGCGCGCGAGCGCATCGCGCTGCTCACCGACCCCGGCAGCTTCGAGGAGCGCGACACGCACCTCGAGACCACGGACCCGCTCGGCTTCAAGGACACGAAGCGGTACCGCGACCGCGTGCGCGCCGCCGCCGAGAAGACGCGGACCGACGAGGCGGTCGTGACCGGGCTCGCGCGGATCGGCGGCCTGCCGACCGTGCTCTGCGCGTTCGAGTTCGGCTTCCTCGGCGGCAGCATGGGCTCGGTCGTCGGCGAGAAGCTCGCCCGCGCGATCGAGCTGGCGATCGCCAAGCACCTGCCCGTCGTCATCGTCTCCGCGTCGGGCGGCGCGCGCATGCAGGAGGGGATCCTCTCGCTCATGCAGATGGCGAAGACCGCGGCGGCGCTCGAGCGGCTCGCGGCCGAGCGGCTGGCGTACGTCTCCGTGCTGACCGACCCCACGACGGGAGGCGTGACGGCCAGCTTCGCGATGCTCGGCGACGTGATCCTCGCCGAGCCGCGCGCGCTGATCGGCTTCGCCGGGCCGCGCGTGATCGCCGAGACAATCCGGCAGCCGCTGCCCGAGGGCTTCCAGCGCTCCGAGTTCCTGCTGGCGCACGGCCAGCTCGACGCCATCGTGGAGCGGCGCGAGCTCCGGGAGACGCTCCGGCGGATCCTCGCGTTCTTCGCCGACCCGGCGCCCACGGCGGGCTCGCCGCCCGGATGACCTACGCCGAGGCGGTCGCCCGCCTCCTCGCCCTGCGCGGCGGCGAGCACGCGGGGATGCGCCCCGGCCTCGAGCGGATCGAGACGCTGCTCGCGGCCCTCGGCCATCCCGAGGAGCGCTACCGGATCGTCCAGGTCGGCGGGACCAACGGCAAGGGCTCCGCGGCCGTGATGCTCGCCGCCGCGCTGCGGGCCGCCGGCCGGCGCGTGGGCCTCTACACCTCGCCCCACCTCGTCTCGTTTCGCGAGCGCATCCGGGTGGACGCGGCGCCGATCCCGGAGGACGCCGTCGCCGACGGCGTGGAGGCGCTCGGCACGCTCGTCGCCCGGCTCGACGCGACCATGTTCGAGACGACGACGGCGCTCGCCCTCGACCACTTCGCGCGGGAGGCGGTCGAGGTCGCCGTGCTCGAGGTCGGCCTCGGCGGGCGGCTCGACGCGACGACGGTGGGCGTGCCGGCGGCGACGGTGCTCGCGCGCATCGACCGCGACCACGAGGCGGTGCTGGGCGCGACGCTCGCCGAGATCGCCGAGGAGAAGGCGGCGATCATCCGGGCGGGCGTGGCCGTGGCGGCGGCGCAGGCGCCCGAGGTGACCGCGATCGTCGAGCGCCGGGCGCGCGCGGCCGGCGTGCCGCTCCTCCTCGAGGGACGCGACCTGCGCGCGGCGGTCGCGCGGCGCGACCTCGACGGGCAGTGGATCGACTGCGCCGGCCCCGGCTTCGCGCTGCGCGGCCTCCGCCTCGGGATGCTCGGGAGCTTCCAGCCCGCGAACGCGCTGCTCGCCGTGGCGGCGGCGCACGCGCTCGGCGCCGACGAGGCGGCGATCCGGGACGGGCTCGCGCGCGCGCGCTGGCCGGGGCGCTTCCAGGTCGCGCGGCGGCGCGGCGGCTGGCTCGTCCTCGACGGCGCGCACAACCCGGCCGCAGCGGCGGCGCTCGCGGCGTCGCTGCGCGACGCCTTCGGCGCCGAGCCGGTGACGTTCGTGCTCGCGATCGCGCGCGACAAGGACGCGCGCGCGATCCTCGCCGCCCTGGCCCCGGTGGCCCGGCGGCTGATCCTCACGCGCTCCTCGAGCGCGCGCTCGGCCGACCCCGCGGCGCTCCGCGCGCTGGTCCCGGCGCCGGGCCCGCCGGTCGCGGTGGCGGCGTCCGCGGCCGAGGCCCTAGCGCTGGCCGGCCGTGAGGCGGACACCCCCATCCTTTGTGTCGCCGGCTCCCTGTTCCTCGTCGGCGACGTCCTGCGCGCGGCGCTCCCGGGCGATAAACCTTGCTGCGTCGAAAAGGGGGCTGATAGCATAGAGTTCCTTTTCTGACGAGGACTTTCGTGACAGTCACGGTGCGGCGGTGTGCGGCGATTCTCCTCTTCGCGGGGACCTTTCTCGCGAGCCCGCCCCAGTCCATCGCGCAGGCGCCCGCCCCGGTCACGGTGGGGACGGCGGGGGGCGACGTCACGGTCCTCGCCGACCGCATCGAGCAGGTCGGACCCGACGACCTGACGGTCGCGACCGGCCGCGTCGAGATCACCCGCGGGACGGCGCGGCTCCTCGCCGACCGGGTCGAGATCAACCGCGCGACCGGCGACGCGACCGCGCAGGGCAGCGCGATCTTCTACGACGGCGAGGACCGTCTCGCCGGCGAGCGCATCGACTACAACATCAAGACCGGCACGGGCGTCGTCCATCGCGGCGAGGCCCGCGCGGCGCCGTACTACCGCCTCGGCGGCGAGCGCCTGGAGCGGCTCAGCGAGTCGGTCTACCGCGTGCGCCGCGGCATCTTCACCACCTGCGAGGACGACCCGCCGGCGTGGTCGTTCCGCTTCGGCTCGGCCACCGCGGACCTCGACGACATCATCTACGGCACGAACGCCTCGTTCTGGGTCAAGGGCGTGCCGCTGATCCCGCTCATGCCGTTCTTCGCCGCGGCGATCCGCCGCGAGCGGCAGACGGGCTTCCTGCCGCCGGTCCTCGGGACCTCGAGCCGCAAGGGCGTCTCCGTGGAGGTCCCGTTCTACTGGGCGATCTCGGACAGCCAGGACGCGACGCTCGCGCTCGAGGTCTTCGAGCGCCGCGGCGTCGGCGCCGCGGGGGAGTACCGCTACGTGCTCTCGGATCGCCAGCGCGGGGCGCTGAACGCCTTCTACGTGCGGGAGACCGAGCAAAACAACGAGGACCGAGGCTGGGCGGCTTTCAAGCACGAGTGGACGCTCGCGCCGGGCCTCGCGCTCAAGGCCGACCTCAACGGGGTGTCCGACGACGGCGTCCTGCGCATGTACGAGGACTCGCTCGGCCGGCGCGCGACGCAGCGGGCGGAGTCGAACCTGTCGCTGACCCGGACGTGGGAGAACTGGAACCTCGTCGGCCGCCTGTTCTGGTACCAGGACCTCACGACGCCCGGGCGCGTCGAGCTCCAGCGGCTGCCCGAGCTCGCCCTCCAGGGGACGCGCCAGGCGGTCCCGGGCCTGCCCGGCGTGCTCTACCAGCTGGACGCGAGCGCCGTGAACTTCGTGCGCGACCTCGGCTCGGAGGGCGCGCGCGTCGACCTGCACCCGCAGGTGTCCCGCCCGATCTCGCTCGCCGGCTACGCGACGCTCACGCCCTTCCTGGGCGGCCGCCTCACCGCGTACGACCGGACCGTCACGGGCGTGCGGCTCGTGGACGGCGAGAGCGTGGAGGTGACGGAGCGCGACGCGCGGGTGCGGCGCCTGCTCGAGTTCGGCGGCGACCTCGAGAGCCGCCTCTCGCGCGTGTACCGGCCCGGGGGCGCCGGCGGCTTCGAGTCGCTGCTCCACTCGATCGAGCCGCGCCTGCGCTACACGCGGCTGGTCGGCGACAACTTTTACGGCCTGCCCGCCTGGACGACGCGGGTCGACCGGATCCCCGAGGGGAGCTGGCTCGAGTACTCGATCACCAACCGCATCCGCGGCAAGACGGTGAGCCCCGTCGGCACCGAGGCGGTGCGCGTCGATCTCGTCCGCTTCGTCGTCGCCCACGCGTACGACGTCCAGGAGCGGCGCGTCGGCAACGTCGCCGCCGACCTGATCGTCCAGCCGACGGAGCGCCTGCGCTTCCGGGCCGACGCGAGCTACAATGTGCAGGGCGCGGGGTTCCAGTCCGTGACGAGCGATCTCGCGTTCAGCGTGCCTTACGTGACCGCCAGCATCGGGACGCGCTACACCAAGCAGCAGCTCGGCGCCGGGCCGACCGCCGGCATCGTCCCGGAGTTCGTCCAGGTCCCCGGCACCTACAACCTCGGCGGGCGCGAGCCCAACCGCGCGACGGTCAGCTTCCTCACGGCGGGGCTCACGTCCGAGCTCACGCGCAACCTCGCGGTCCGCGCGCACACCTTCTGGGACGTCCGCTCGAACACGTTCGTCGAGAACCGCTTCGGCGTGGACCTCCGCTTCGACTGCTGGGGGCTCCTGCTCGAGTACGTGGACCGCGCCCAGACGGGCGGCAGCGGGCGCGCCGAGGACGAGTTCCGCTTCGCGATCAACCTCCTGGGCATCGGCCAGGCGCTCAGCAGCCGCCTCGGGACCGGCACGGGCTCCGCGGGGCCGCGCCTGAAGTGATCCCGCTCATCGACCTCCCCCGACAACACGCGGCGATTCGCGAGGAGCTGCTGCGCGCGATGGCCCGTGTCGTGGACTCGAGCCAGTTCGTGCTCGGCGAGGAGGGGCGCGCGCTCGAGGCCGAGCTGGCGGCCCTCTCGGGGGTCCGCCACGGGATCGGGGTCGCCTCCGGGACCGACGCGCTCCGCCTCGCGCTCGGCGCGGCCGGCGTCGGGCCCGGGGACGAGGTCATCACGCCGGCGTTCAGCTTCGTCGCCTCCGCGTCGACGATCGTCATGCTCGGCGCGACGCCCGTGTTCGTGGACATCGAGCCGGACACGTTCGCGCTCGACCCGGACGCGACCGAGCGCGCGCTCACGCCGCGCACGCGCGCGATCGTCGCCGTCCACCTGTACGGTCACCCGGCGGCGGTGGACCGGATCCAGGCGCTCGCGCGCGCGCGCGGGCTCGTCCTGATCGAGGACGCGGCGCAGGCGGTCGGCGCGGCGTGGCGCGGGCGGCCGGTCGGCGCCTGGGGGGACGCGGCGTGCCTCTCGTTCTACCCGACGAAGAACCTCGGCGCCTGCGGCGACGCGGGCATGATCGTCACCGACCGCGATGACCTGGCCGAGCACGTGCGCCGGCTGCGGCACCACGGCGACGCCGGGCGCTACCGGCACGTGGAGCTCGGCTACGCGAGCCGCCTCGACGAGCTGCAGGCGGCGGTGCTCCGCGTCAAGCTCCGGCACCTCGCCGCGTGGACCGAGGCGAAGCGGCGGATCGCGGCGCGCTACCGCGCGCTGCTCGACGGCCTGCCGCTCGGGCTCCCCGTGGAGCGCCCCGGGGCGCGGCACGTCTACCACCTGTTCACCGTGCGGCACGCGCAGCGCGACGCCTTCGTGAAGGCGCTCGCCGACCTGGGCGTGGGCACCGCGGTCCACTACCCGCTGCCCGTGCCGGGCCAGCCCGTGTTCGGCGGCGGCGGCGAGCGCCGGTTCCCGGAGGCGTGGCGCGCGGCGCGCGAGGTCTGCTCGCTGCCGTGCTTCGCCGAGCTGACCGACGCCGAGCTCGAGCGCGTGGCCGCCGCGGTGCGGCAGGCCTGCGAGCGCGTCGCGTGACGACCGCCGACGCGCTCCGGGAGCGGCTCGCCGCCACGCCGACGGTCGGCATCATCGGCCTCGGCTACGTCGGGCTGCCGCTCGCCGTCGCCTTCGCCGAGTCCGGCGCGCGCGTGCTCGGGGTGGACCGCGACGCGCACCGGGTCGAGCATGTGCGCGCGGGGCGGAGCTTCGTCGAGGACGTGCCGGCGGCGGCGCTCGCCCCGCTGCTCGCGTCGGGGCGGCTCGCCGCCTCGACCGACGTGGCCACGCTCGCCCGGGCCGACGCGATCGTGATCTGCGTGCCGACGCCGCTCGGCAAGTCGAAGGAGCCCGACATCTCGTTCATCGTCGGCGCCGCCGACGCGGTCGCGGGCATCATCCGGCGCGGCCAGCTCGTCGTGCTCGAGTCGACCACGTACCCGGGGACGACCCAGGAGGTGCTGCTGCCGCGCTTCGCCGCGCGGGGGCTCCGGGCGGGGGAGGACTTCTTCCTCGCGTTCTCGCCCGAGCGCATCGACCCCGGCAACCGGACGTACACGCTGCGCGACATCCCGAAGGTCGTCGGCGGGCTCACGCCGGCGTGCCGCGACCTGGCGACGGCGCTCTACGCGCGGGTCGCCGCCCAGGTCGTGCCGGTGTCGGGGCCCGAGACGGCCGAGATGGTGAAGCTGTTCGAGAACACCTTCCGGTCCGTCAACATCGCGCTGGTCAACGAGTTCGCGATCATGTGCCGGCGGCTCGGCATCTCCGTCTGGGAGGTGATCCAGGCGGCGGCGACGAAGCCCTTCGGGTTCATGCCGTTCTACCCGGGGCCCGGGCTCGGCGGCCACTGCCTGCCGTCGGACCCGCACTACCTGTCCTGGCGGGTGCGGCTCGAGGGCTACGAGCCCCGCTTCATCGCCTTCGCCGACGAGATCAACCGGCAAATGCCCGGCTACGTCGTCGGGCTGGTGGCCGACGCGCTCAACGAGCGCGGCCGCGCGCTGCGCGACGCCCGCATCCTCGTGCTCGGCGTCGCGTACAAGCCGAACGTGAGCGACACGCGCGACTCGCCGGCGCTCGAGATCCTCGAGACGCTCGCCCGCAAGGGCGCGCAGGTGGAGTACCACGACCCCCTCGTGCCGGCGGTGCAGGTGGGGACCACGACGCGCGAGTCCATCGCCTGGAGCGCCGCCGACCTCGGCGGGCGCGACGTGGTGCTGATCCTGACGCCGCACGACGGGTATGACTGGAAGGCGATCGTCCGCGACGCGCGCCTGGTCGTGGACACGCGCAACGCGACCGGGAGCCTCGCGCCCCTCCCGCCCCACGTCCTCCGCCTCTAGGCCGCCGATGTCGACGGCCGCCGCCGTGCTCGTCTCGCTGCGCCCGCGGCAGTGGGTGAAGAACCTCTTCGTGTTCGCGGGCCTGATCTTCGCGCAGAAGCTCTTCACGCCGGCCGTGTGGCCGGCGCTCGCCGCGTTCGCCGTGTTCTGCGCCCTCTCCGGCTCGGTGTACCTCCTGAACGACGTCGCCGACCGCGAGCGCGACCGGCTGGATCCGCGCAAGCGTGGGCGGCCGATCGCCGCCGGCCGCCTGGGGGTCGGCGCCGCGGTCGCGGCGGCCGCGGCGCTGATCCTCGCGGGCCTGGGCGCTGCGGCGCTGCTCTCGGGCGCGTTCCTCGCGACCGCCGTCGCGTACGTCGTCCTGCTCACGGCCTACTCCGCGTGGCTCAAGCACCTCGTGATCGTGGACGTCCTCGTCGTGGCGGGCGGCTTCGTGCTGCGCGCCGTCGCGGGCGCCGTCGTGATCCGCGTGGAGATGTCGGGCTGGCTCCTGATCTGCACGATCCTGCTCGCGCTGTTCCTCGCGCTCGGCAAGCGGCGCTTCGAGTACCTGTCGCTCGGGGGCGACGCGGCGGCGCACCGCCCGATCCTCGCCGAGTACAGCCCGGGGCTGCTCGACCAGATGATCGCGGTCGTCACCGCGTCCACCGTGACCGCGTATGCGCTCTACACGATGTCGCCGGAGACGGTCGCGAAGTTCCGCACCCAGCTCCTGCCGGCCACGCTCCCGTTCGTGCTCTACGGGATCTTCCGCTACCTCTACCTGCTCTACCGGCGGCAGCTCGGCGGCAACCCGTCCGAACTGCTGCTCGGGGACCGGGCGCTGCTGCTGAACGCGCTCGGCTGGCTGCTCGCGGTCCTGCTGATCATCTACGGCCCGGGGCTGGAGTAGAATCGAAGTCCATGGCGAGTCAGGTCGCGATCCTCCGGACCCGTCCCGAAACCGTCGTCGAGGACTACGGGCGGCTCATGCGCCTGGTCAAGTACGATCAGGTGCTGCGGCGCGACCAGGACCTCGTGCTGAAGCTCAACCTGTCGTGGACGAAGTACTTCCCGGCGTGCTCGAGCCAGCCCTGGCAGCTCGACGGCGTGCTCCGCACGCTCCTCGAGGACGGCTTCGCGCGCGCGCGCCTCTTCCCCGTCGAGAACAAGACCGTGGTGACGAACCCCCTCGCGGGCTGCCGGAACAACCGGTGGGAACCCGTGCTGCGGCGCCACGGGCTCCCGTTCATCCCGCTCCCCGACGTCGAGTGGGTCGTCCATCGATTCCAGAGCCCGCTGCTCCGGCTGAACGAGATCTTCCCGGAGGGGATCGAGATCCCGAAGATGTACGTCGGGAAGAACGTGCTCCATCTGCCGACGGTGAAGTGTGTGCACCCCGACACCGAGATCGTGCTCGCCGACGGCAGCCTCGTGCGCGCCGAGGCGCTGGTGAAGGAGTGGCAGGTCCGTGAGCCGACCCGGGACCTTCCGGACGGCGATCGGGTGAGCGAGGGGGAGGTTCGCATCGTCTCGCTCGATGGCAGCTCGCTCACCTCTGGCCATGCGACACACTTCTGGAGGACTCCCGTCGGGGACGGCACGGTCTGGACCGTGCGGACACGGACGGGACGTGAGGTGACGACCTCTCCTCAGCACCCCTTCCTCACGCCGGAAGGCTGGACGCCGGCCGCGCGCTTGAGAGTCGGTGACCGGATCGCCATCGCGCGGCGGATCCGCGTGGCAGGCACTAGTCAGCCCCTTCCTCGCGTGGCACGGCTCGGTCACGAGGTGATCGATGTCGACCGTCTGCGATACAGAAGGAGACCGTCGTTCGACCTCGCGACCCAGAAGCGCATCGTTCACCTCTATCTCCGGGGAGCATCGGTCAAGAAGATCGCGGAAGCGCTGGAGCGACCTTGGTCATCCATTCGTAACATCCTGAGGTCATCTGGTGTCCCTGGCCGTGGACAGCGGAACTGGGTCATTGCGCCGGACGTCACGTCAACTGAATTTTGCCGTTGGCTCGGCTATTTCACGGCGGAAGGCTGGGCGCGCGACAATCACTCGAGTCTCGACGTATCGATGGCGAACGGTGATACAGGGATCCAGCGAGACTACACGGCTCTTTGCCGTAGGCTATTCCGCGCGACTCCCGTGCGCCGTGGGATCACGATCGGGTTTTGCGCACAGAATCTCAGGCCGTTCTTCGAGAGCCTCGGTTTCAGTCTTCCAACCAGCGCCGCGACGAAGGCGGTTCCGGACGTCCTATTCCGCTGTCCAGACGCCGAGATCGCGGCGTTTCTCCAGGGCTACCTCGATGGCGACGGAACCGTCTGCAGTGACGGTGTTCACGTCACGACGAAGAGCCAGAAACTCGCTCGACAGGTGCAGATGCTGCTGGCCCGGTTGGGAGTTGTCAGTTTCATCAGGCACGTGCGGTGTAGCCAGAGCAATCGCAGGAGAGGTTGGACAGCTGTATACGCGAAGGTTTCGATTCACGGCGATGACGTTGTTCGGCTTGCGCAATGGATACAGTTGAAGTCCAGGCATAAGCGGCGACGCCTTGCTGGGCACGTGTTCCGGCGAAAGGGAGGGAGTCAGCCGAGTCATTGGGATACAGTGCCGCTTCCACCGGCACTCTTTCGAATGGTCCGTGAGGGGTTGGGATTCACACATGCATCAACGGGGATGCCGGCCGGTGTCAGCAATATCGAGATCCGCCGGACAGAGGCTACGCGGCGTATTCTCGCGAGGTTCATCGGCCTATTCTCGGGAGCCGATTCAGATGGGCGATTCGCGAACGAACTGGCTTACATGCGTCTTCTCGCAAGCGAGGACATCGCTTGGGACCGTGTAGACGATGTGTATTCCCAGTCGGCGGACTCGCCATTTCTCTATGACCTGTCCGTTCGTGATACTCACTCGTTCGTCGGAAATGGCATCATCCTCCACAATACCCACGGTCATTCGACGACAACCGGCGCCATCAAGAACAGCTTTGGCGGTCTCCTCAAGGAAGTCCGGCACTACGCGCACGAATACATGCACGAGGTCCTTGTCGATCTGATGTACATGCAGAGAGAACTTCATCCGTCGGTGCTTGCGGTGATGGACGGCACCGTGATGGGCGACGGCGCGGGCCCGCGCACGATGGTACCGCGCGTGGGCAACCTCCTGCTCGCCTCCGAGGACCAGGTGGCGATCGACGCGATCGCGGCCCGGATCATGGGCTTCGACCCGCTCGCGATCCCTTACCTCCGCATGTGCGCGGAGCGCGGCCTCGGCACCGCGGACCCGAAGCGGATCGAGCTGGTCGGCGACACCGACCTCGCCGAGCTGAACCTGGGCTTCAGGACGCGACGGAGCCTCGTGATCTGGGGCGACCAGCTCATCCGGCGCGGCCCGCTGCGCCCGCTGAAGCGGCTCCTGCTCCACTCGCCGCTCGTCGTCTGGGCGCCGTTCGCCTCGAACGTCTACCACGATCTCCTCTGGTACCCCACCGTCGGGCGGGCGCGGATCCGCGCGTTCGCGGCGACGCCGTGGGGGCGCCTGTTCGCGACGTACTGAGATGGACGTACCGGGATGACGTCCCCCGTGCGCGTCCGCTTCGCGCCGAGCCCGACGGGCCACCTGCACGTCGGCGGCGCGCGCACCGCGCTCTTCAACTGGCTCTTCGCCCGCCACAGCGGGGGCGCGTTCATCCTGCGCATCGAGGACACCGACCGCTCGCGCTCGACCGACGAGAACATCGCGTCCATCGTGGACGCGCTCCGGTGGCTCGGCCTGGACTGGGACGAGGGCCCGCCGGCGGCGGGCTACCGGCAGACCGAGCGGCTCCCGATCTACCGCGCGCACGCCGAGCGCCTGCTC
>Ga0209211_10011938_pt1 | contig 11020 bp, 8 predicted proteins | sample RifGroA2_FD_183992 | JGI IMG/M metagenome (GOLD analysis project Ga0209211, IMG submission 183992) | Groundwater microbial communities from Rifle, Colorado, USA - Groundwater A2 (SPAdes) (version 2) | ecosystem: Environmental > Aquatic > Deep subsurface > Groundwater | place: Rifle, Colorado...
ATCAAGGTCGAAGTTACAAACAGATATATCGTGGAACTCTATCCTTGTTTCAGGGTATCGAGTAACCACGACATACCTCGCAGCTCTGCTGCGGGGTAGTTGATTAGTTAGTATATAATTTTCGCATTATGCATGACGATATAAAATGGTTGTTCGGTCTTCTGATCCTCTTCGGCATTTTTTGGTTTGCGGCGGGAGGTTTGCATAGCCCCAGTTCAAAAAAACCGCTGATTGAGTCGGGAGACCGAGGTGTCAACAATAGGGTAAATTCAAGTTACGCCCACATCGGCAATAATTCCGCCGACACAAGCCGTTACACTTCTTATCAAAACAGATCATCCGGCAATCCGCAGGAGACAAAGAGGTTGACCGCCTTAGAAGAAATTGAACAGGCTATCCGCGAAGCCGGAATAAAAGCGAGCGAGATACAAAGAGAGCTTGAAATACTTGAAAAGGCCAGTCACGCTTCACCTCTGGTTGGTCAAATTTCCATTGCCGGCAGAACATCTGCCGGAAACGTCGCCGGTGAATATATTTTGTTGCGGGCGTCGCCCAAAAACACGGATAAAGTATTGATTACCGGCCTGAGACTTCAGAGCTCGGCGAGCGGCCACGGTATCAACATTCCAAAAGCCGTTCCGCTTATATTTCAAAACCAGCTTAACAAAGAAGAACCTATTTTTCTTGGACCCGGCGACAGTGCCTACATAATCACCGGCAGATCTCCCTTGGGCGCCTCTTTCAGACTCAACAAATGCACCGGTTTTTTCAGCCAGTATCAAAAATTCAGTCCGGGTTTACCCAATCGCTGTCCGAAACCAAAAGAAACCGATTTGCCGTCCGGTCCGACTCTCTATAATGACGCTTGCCGTAACTATATCAACTCTCTACCAAGTTGCCGGGTAATCGTAAAACCACCAACCTCAATTTCTCCGGAATGTAATCGTTATGTCACTAACGAAATCAATTACACCAAATGCGTTGAGCGTTACAAAAATAATTCTGATTTTTACGATCCGACATGGCGTGTTTATTTAAACCGCGATGACGCGTTGTGGAAAAAAAACCGAGAGCTTGTTCACCTGCTTGACCAAAACGGAAAAATTATTGACGCCATCACTTATTAATATTTGCCCGCCCAAAAAAACTTTTCCGGTTGTGTTTTAGCGATTAAGCATTCGAGCGATGGCGATTCCAACGGCAACCGACACATTCAAGGATTCTTTGGAACCTCTCATGGGAATTTCAGCGACCGCGTCGCACTTTGCGAGTATGGCGCTTGGGACACCTTTGACTTCGTTGCCAAAAATAAACGCAACGGGGAAAGTAGGTTTAACTTTTCTGTAATCTTTAGCGTTTTTCGTTTGCTCAAAAGCCACAATAAAAACCTTCCGACTTTTCAGAAACCATATCGCTTCTGAAACTTTTGGAAAATGTTCCCACGCGACGGCGGTCTCGGCTCCCAAAGCGGTTTTTGAAAAATCTTTACGCAATCTGCCAAAACGGTCAATCGGCGTCGGAGTATAGCCGACAAGAAGGATTTGCGAAACGCCCAAGCAGTCGGCGGTACGGAAAATAGAAGCGACATTGTGGACGCTTCTGATATTATGGAGAACCGCATAAACTTCATGTTGAGATTTCGTATTCATAAGGCGGGTTATTGTTTGTTTGGTAATTGATTATTCAGTATGCTAACATATTGTTATGTTAAGCGTTTTTCCCACACTGTTTTCATATGTGATGTTCGTACCTCTAGTTTTCCGTCTCATCGTCGGTCTGACATTTCTTTGGTTCGGTTTTTCAAAGTTGATTCGTGATCGAAAGAGTAAAGTAGAAATGTTTGAAAGTTTGAACATGAGACCGGGAGCGTTGTATCTGTGGGTCATAGCAGTTTTGGAAATAGTTGCCGGTGTGGGGCTTGTTATCGGATTTCTGACCCAAATAGCTACATCGGTTCTTTCCATTTTAATCGTTGGCGCGATTGTCATTAAAAATAAACAGCCCGGCGCGATTGCCAGCAGTTTTGGTTTTCTGTATTTGCTCCTTGCCATCTCGCTTTCGTTACTTTTCTTAGGCCCAGGGGTTTTCTCGTTTGACTTGCCGCTCTAGGATAGGTCAGGAATTACGATTCATAATTCAAGAATAGATAAAATAAAGATACCAAAAGGCTTGAATAAAACAGTTTTTTCCAGTATCTTAGTCTTCAAGCTGTCAGCCAGTAGCTGATAGTCATTAGCTTCATGACGCGCCCATAGCTCAGCTGGTAGAGCAATCGCCTTTTAAGCGAGCGGTCGTTGGTTCGAATCCAACTGGGCGCACCAGATAGAAAAATCTCAACTGCTTGAGATTTTTCGATACTGGTGCGAGCCGCAGTCATGTTTTTTCAGCAGAAAAAACAGACGAGGCGGGTGAGAAAGTAAAAGTCTTTACTTTCGCAAGACCTTGAATATTCCGTCTGCGGAATGTGAAAGGTGTACAGATTCTGTAAGAATCGCGAAATTTTGTTTGCGACGGCAAACAAAATATTTGTGACCACAAGCAACCGAGAAGGTGCGAGCCACAGTCATGCTTTTTCAGCAGAAAAAACAGACGAGGCGGGGTCGCGACCGAACGAGGCGACGACCGAGTGAGAGCCGTGACCACAAGGAAGATTTGTGCGAAGGGGGTCGCGAGTTCCGAGCCCGACGGGGCGAGGAAACTTGCGACCATAAGATTAAATCCGCACAGCTTGAGATTTTTAAGGACTTGCGCGTGCCGGAAGTATGTTTTGTCAGCAGACAAAACAACCGAGTTTTGGAATAGCAAGAGACTCCTTGATACTGTCCCGCTCAACACATACACAAGTAATAGCGGTCGCGTATTATTTGTGTATGTGTTATTTATACCACTCAGTAGCTTATCCGCCTTCAGGCGAATCTCACCGAAAAAATTGGGGACTCTATAAGGCACCTAACTTTAGTAGCCGAAGCTACTTCGGTGGAGCAGACTAAGCCCGTGGGGTTCCACTCATCTTGCGCGTTACTGTATATACAAAACAAGATTTAAGCGGATATGTTTGAACAAAATTACGGCAAAAGACCGATTTTTTTAATTTTTATCTTTGTGTCTTTTAGAATTCTAAAGGACAAATAAAAAAATACCAATTTTGGGATTTAAAATTAAGAACTTTCTAAAAGACATTTATAAATCGTTGACAGGAATAAGCTTGCGTTTCGTGTTACAAAAACGACTCAAATAAAACTTGCGTCAAACGGTTGAGTTCACTAGAATTCTGAATGGAACTGGAAGCGCTCTATATCTAGAGCCTGTCTAAAAACCTGATTACGCTTGAAAGCGAAACGGGATTTTTGACAGGTTCTTCAATGATTTTAGAGCGCGTCAAAATAGGCGCGATTTTACTCTTGAGGCGGGTCGATTTCTTGGCCGTGAGAGGGAAGAGCGGAGTTCTTTTTTGTTTATTGTTTTGTTTTTACGCGGTTAATATTATTAATTATTAAAATTTATTATTTGAATTATGAAAAAGATATTACTAAGTCTAAGCATGATAGGCGCAGTGGCGATTGTTGCGGTTGGAGCGACGGGTGCTTTCTTCAGCGATACGGAAACATCAACCGGCAATACTTTCACTGCCGGCGCGATTGACCTTGGTGTGGACAATGAATCTTATTACAATGGACATGCAAATGCAGGGACTTCTTGGGATTTGGATTTTGACATTGATACCACAGAGTTTTCTGGAGATAACCAGGCTACAACGGAGGTAGAAAATGGTTATTCTCTCCCAATAGTTCGTCAATTCTTTAATTTTCTTGACTTGAAGCCGGGCGATTACGGCGAGGATACCATCTCAATTCATGTCAATAACAACCCGTCATGGCTCTGTGCTGATGTGAGACTTGTGACCAATGATGACGCTACCTGTAACGAGCCAGAAAATGATGTTGAAGGCACGAACTGTGCTCTTGGTTCTGAGCCCGATAATGATTTTGCTGATGGAGATCTAGCACAAAACATTGATTTCTTGTGGTGGAATGACGACGGAGACAATGTTCTTGAGATAGGTGAACAAACTCTTTCTGCGGGTTTGCTTGGGAATCTTGGCGTAGGCAATACGGCGAGAGTTGCGTTGGTAGACTCTGATGAGAATATTTTCGGTACACAAGGTCAGCCATTTCCGGGAGCTACAACCGAATATATCGGCAAGGCGTGGTGTTTTGGAGATATTTCTGCTTTACCACTTTTACAGAGCTCCGCTTTTCCCAATGTTCGGGCTACTACTACGCCAGCACAAGATGGTGACGGAAATGGGACTGCTGGACAACCTACCGACGGTGGTTACACTTGCTCGGGTGCATCAAGTCTAAACAACGCTTCACAGACTGATTCAACAACCCTTGATATTGGATTCAGAGCCGTTCAGAGCCGAAATAATGTCGGTTTCCAGTGTCAGACCCCACTACCATAATAGGTTTATTAATTAATGAGCCAAAATCCACCGCCAAAGCTAAAGCTTTGGCGGTGGGGAGGGCCTTTATAAACCTATGAAAAAAATTCTGTTAAGCCTAAGCACAATTGCGGCGACGGCGGTGATTGCGGTTGGCGCCACGGGAGCGTTCCTAAGCGATACCGAGACCTCGGTCGGAAATACCTTTACCGCTGGGGCGATTGACCTCAAGGTAGATAACGAAAGCTATTACAACGGAGCTGTATCAGACCATACCACCTTCGGGCCTTCTGACTTGGATGATGGGAAACTCCTCATTGATTTTCGGGATATGAAGCCCGACGACGAGGGCGAGGACACAATCTCGCTTCATGTGAACAACAATGACGCGTATCTTTGTATGGATATGTCGCTCACGACTAATAACGACATTTCGTCAAACGAGCCGGAGCTTGACGCGTCGGATGACCCGGAAGACATTAACGACAGTTGGGACGGCGAGCTTGGAGGCCTCGTTGAGATGGTTTGGTGGGTGGACGATGGCGACAATGTGCTTGAGACCGAAGAAACTCTCTTGAGCAACGGCGTTCAGAATGTTCTTGATTTCTTTGGTCCCGATAAAACCTTTACGGCCGACCTTGCTGACGCTACGACCAATGTGTGGAATCCTAGTCAGCCAGGACCGGTGGCGGGCGGGGAGACCCGTCACATTGCCAAAGCGTTTTGCTACGGCGATATGACCTTGAATCCGCTTGCCCAAGACAGTATTGGTACGGACGGTCCTCTTACTCCTGGACGAGTAGGCACTGGTTTTACTTGCGACGGGCAGACCCTCGGCAATGAAAGCCAAACGGACGGCGTTACGATGAACATTGCGTTTAGAGCCATGCAATCGCGGCACAATCCGACCTACACCTGCGGACAGGAACAGCGTCTTGCCACCATTACGGTAACGAAGCAAGTGGTTAACAACAACGGTGGAAACAATGTTGTCGCTGACTATCAGCTCAACATCTTTGACGGGGTGAATACTCTCCCCGTAACCTCTGGCGTTCCTACCGTTGTGCCGGTAGGCAACTATACGGTTACTGAAACGGGCATTCAAGGATATGTAGCGTCTTTCACCGGACCTAATTGTGACGCAGTGGGGCAGATAACCCTTCTTGAGGGTGATAATAAAGCATGTACCATCGTGAACGACGACTTGCCGCCGAACATCACGCTTGTGAAAAGCGTGACTGGCATTCCGCCTCTCGCGAGCCCGACAGTTTTCGGACTCAAGATCGATGGCGGTCTTGTGTTGCACAACACATCAGTTGCGGTGACGGCGAACGCGTCGCACACAATCACTGAAACCGGTCTTGGAGGGTATACCTTCACCGGACCTATCACCGGCACTTCAAACTACGGGCAATCCTGTCCGACAACGCTTGGAGGGTCGATCACTCTGGCTGAAGGCGAGGCGATTGTTTGTACTATCACGAACAACAAAAACTAACTCTCAGTTTTTGTTTCTTGTTGATTGATGCCTTTCACTCAACCTTTCGCCCAAAGCGGAGGGTTGGGGACTAAGGCATCAATCGCCGTACTTCTCCCCCCGGAACTTAAGGAATAAGTTCGGGGGTAAATACCAACAATAAGAATAAAATTAGCGGATGAAAATCCTAACCTACATATTCGGCACATTCGTGGCGACAATCGCGATTCTGTTGATAATTTCCAGTTTTCCAATCAAGGGTAATTACCAAATTCTTATCGTGCAGTCGGGTTCCATGGAGCCGTCAATCAAAACGGGGAGCATCGTGATTGTAAAACCCTCTCCAGAATACAAAGTCGGAGACATAATCACCTTTGGTCCGGTACCGAAAGGCAAAGTGCCGACCACGCACCGTATTACGGATGTTCGTCTTCAGACGGGAAGCCCTGTTTTTGTGACAAAGGGTGACGCGAACGAAGAAAGCGACACTAAAGAGGTGTCTTCACGCGACGTTATAGGCAAAGTGCTTCTTGATGTGCCATACATGGGATTTGCCTTAGCGGCGGCGAAAAAGCCGATTGGATTCGCGGTTCTTATTATCGTACCGGCACTAATAATTCTTTTTGACGAGGGAAAGAAAATTTATTTTGAAGTGAAGAAGATGAGAAAACCTAAAACCGCGGACCCAGATGTTTCCGCGTCTGGTGAGTCGGTTGAGTAGAAAATGGCCCTAACTAAAAAGAAAAATAAAAAAAAGGCTAGAGCCGGCGCGCGCTTGCGCGCGCCGGCGAAGAAGGCTGTCCGAAAAACAACGGCTGTTTTGTCTGTTTTGAGATTGGCCAAAAAAACGAAGGTGATAAAAGTTAAAATGAAAATCAGAATTTCAAAATCGGTTACGAAGACAGTTGAAGCTCTTACCGTCGCGTCAAAAAGAAAAAGAAAACCGGTCGTACGGCGGATACGGAAATCAAAAAAGTTGGTACTCCTTAGACTGGAGAGGAGAACGCGACCAGCCCCAACAAATTTTTCTGAAAATTTGTTGGGGCTGGTTTCCCCTCTCCACGCCAAAAGGACGGAGCAACCCGAACGAATTTTGCGAAGCAAAACTCAAGCGAATAAGCCCAAACCAAGCCCGTTCATCTTCTCGCGCGCCATGCGAAGTTTTGCCACGCGAACCGTAGCAGTCATTCTGATGGTCGCTTTAAACATAGGCGGATTAAGAGCTGTGGGCACAACCGCCGCCTATTTCAACGACAGCGAAACTTCTACCGGTAATACCTACAAAGCGGGGAGCGTGGACTTTACCCTATCACAAACGCCATACAGCTTACCTCAAACCGCCGTCAGTTTCATGTCCGGAGCGACAGCCTCAACCACAATCAAGGTTATCCCCGAAGCTAGTTCAAATCCTTTTTGGTACCATGCTTCCTCAACCAACTTCGGGGTTGACCTTGATTTTTGCCAGACTCTTTCTTTGCAATCTTTTCTTGAAGGCGCGCAAAATTATTCCGGACCACTTTCAAGTTTCATTTCACCCGCTACGACAACCTTGGACGACTGGCGCTTTGATATTTCCACAAACATAAATTCGTACAATAAAATTTGTACCTTTGATTTTGACTACAATGCTTGGCAGGAGAGGCATAACCTCCCGAGCTTTAACGAAATGGGTTTTAGCGATAAGGAAATCACGCACAACAAAATTGCCTCAAAAGGATTCCGAATAAATAAAGTGTATTATGACGTGGCGCCCGACCGAGGAGAGGAAAACGACAACGAGTGGGTAGAAGTTTATAATCAAACCGACAGCGCGCTTGACCTGTCAGGCTGGAAAATTTGCGATAATACTTCATGCGACACGATTCCCGCCAGCACCCCTTTGGTGCCATCTCTCGGCTACGCGTGGATTACCAATAATCCGAACACTGCTTCATCCACCGCTCCGGCGCCGTGGTACCTGCCGAGCGGCGTAGTGTACATTCCTTTGAATTCGGCTATCGGCAACGGTCTGGGCAATGACGCAGACATGCTCATTCTGAAACGCTCCGACGACGTGATTGTTGACCAGATGAACTGGGGCACACCTGATTCCGGCTGGACCAATTACAACGCGGACGTCTGGAACCCCGGCGCCATGGATGCGGCGGAAGGCAATGTTCTCGCTAGAGTGCCTTCCGGTTACGACACGGACCAAGCTTCCGACTGGAAGGAGCTTAAACCGCCTTCGGTTGACCTTATCTATCCCGATGAGGGCGGTTCATATACATGGTACTGGGGTTACAGTTACAACATTAGGTGGATTGCCACAAACCACAACGGTCCTGATAGCGCTTTGAAAATCAGCCTGTATTACATAATGGACGTTAATCACGACAATGTCATAAGCGTCGGTGACACGACAAATACTATTGTCGCTTCCACCACAAACGACGGCTCTTATATCTGGACGGTGCCGCCCAATTTTATCGGTTACATCTGGATTAAACTTGTCGCCACCGGTCCGGAAAATCCTTTCCTTAACACTGCGACTGTGAGCGGTTCAATTTGGGACCCAATACCTTTGTTTATCGGACCTTACGGAATAGACCCGAAAGACCTTGATATGGAAGCGCCGGTCATTACTCCAAACGGCAATAATCCGGCGCTGGTACCCATGGGTTCCGAGTACAGCGACCTTGGAGCGATTGTTACTGATAATGTGGATGATAATCTCGGCTACCAAACTGAAGGAGAAGTGGATACGGGAACTTTGGGACAATACAATATCACTTACGAAGCGACTGACCAGATGGGCAATGTCGGTACGGCTGCGCGGCTCGTGATAGTTTATGACCCCGCTTTGGGCGAGCCGGATCTTTCTAACGGCAACCAATCGGGAAGCGCGCTGACCGACAGTTCCGGATTGCCGTCCGAAGCACCGCCTGCGCCGGAGGAAACTTCCTCAACCGAAGAAAGCGATGTAACTGTAGCGACAAGCACGGCAAGCACGGGAGATGTTTCAACCACCATGGCAAGCATGGGAGAATCAGTCATTCTGTCCGTTTCAACCACCACGGCAAACACGGAAGATTCTAACTCCCTTGTTTCCACAAGCACAGAATCCATCCTGCCCGTTTTGGAAAATCAGGAAAATGGCGCGGTTGATAATGAGGCGGCATCCAGCACGGAGGGGACAATTGCTGTTTCAGTTCCAACAGATGAAAACAATCAGAGTACCGCGACCAGTACACCGTCTGTTGAACAAACCGCGACAGACATTCTTTCTGATGCTTCAGATACGCCCGACAATGATGAGCAAGCAGGCACATCATTGATTGAAGAAAACACTACGACCGACATTCCAGAATCTGCTCCGGGAAATATGGTGGAAGCGAGTGAACCCGCAACCTTGCAAGATGACAATAAAATAGAGCCCAGCAAGGAACCAGAAACCGTCATCCCGATTTCAACCGATATTGCCGGCACAGAAGAGAAAAATATTGAAGATGTTGTTGCGGCGATTATTCCGGAAGTCGCGCCGACAATTTAAAACCATGAATTACAAAACTTTTTCTAAAAATAAGTTTTTTGGGACGCTCTTCATGTTTTCTATGGCAGTTGCTTTTTTGGTGACGCCTCAAGAAGCCAAAGCATCTATTCTTACTGTTAATTTCACGCCCAATCCTCTTTTTAACTCCGGCAACTTTCTTCCCAAAGATGAAGTGACCGGAACAGTTGAAGTTTCAAATACGGATACAATCAATCATGAAGTATTAACCGAAGCGATAAATGTCAGCGATAATAACGGATTCGGCGATAAATTACACCTCGTTGTAAAAGACGCTTCCAACGCGACATTTTTTGACGGCGGATTCGGAAGTTTTTTGACCAACGGCGTTCCTACGACACTAGGAACAATTTTGCCGGCAGAGACTAGAACTTTTACCTACACCGTTTCTTTTCTGGACACCACCAACGACAATTCGTATCAGGGGAAAACTCTTGGTTTTGACCTCTGTGTCGGTTTTGCCGGCGGAGCCAGCCAATGCGGAGATACGCAAATAGGTCCGGAGGATACTGGTGGCATCGGGGGCGATGGTGACGGTGCGGGCGGTGGTGGCACGATTCAAGGTTCCGGTTCTGGCGGAGGCGGAGGCGGAGGCGGTGGAGGGTCTTATGTCTCAAATCTTCAAATCAATAATGAGGAAACGACAATTACTAATCCCGAAGATGGAGAAGTTGTTATTGAATGGGACACGAATTTTTATGCCACAAGCCAAGTGATTTACGGACCGGCATCGGGCACTTATGTTCTAGACCTTACTGTGCCATATGCGCCGTTTTACGGTTATCCATCCGGCACAACGGAAAGTACCATAAAGGTAATCCATCATGTTGTTACCTTAAGCGGACTTACTCCCGGAGAAATTTATAAGTATAGAGTAGTTTCGCGCGCTTCTCCCCCAACTATAAGTTTTGAGAGACAATTTACCGTGGCTCAAGGAGGATTTGCCATATTATCCGGGTCTTCTCCACGCGGCGGAGCCGGTTCGTTTGGCGGGAGCGTTTCTGGCGCGGGTAATTTAAATAATCAGAGCGCGGCTCCGGCATCCGGAGGAAGCGCGGCGGATGATTCTACATTGAGCGAAGCTAGAAAATCGCAAGGAGCTGACGCCACTATAGGAAGCGGGGGAAGCGCGAAAAATCAAACGAGAGCGTTGCGGATTCCCGGTTTTGGAAGCAATTTGGCGGCGACTTTGACCGGCATCCCCGCGTGGCTTGGGGATAATCTTGATTACATCGCTTACGCCGCCGTTTTATTTGGAATTATTCACTTACTGCGGGTACTTATAGCGCGCGGACGCAAAAAAAATCCCGTTTGATTTTACGGTACTGGAAACGGAGTTTAAAAACCCGCCATGTTGTCTATTACTCTCTTCTCCCATCCTCCATCCATTTTTAATTACGCTATAGCAATCTTATAAATGGATGTGGAAAACAAAAAAAGTGACCTTTACCCCGCGTCTTAAATGTCCCGCGTTTGTAGACAGGATGCGGATGTTTCTGCCGCAGGGTTCAGCGCCCCGCGGTCAAGGTGCGGGGGAGAGAGTTTACTTCCT
>Ga0209211_10011940_pt1 | contig 11020 bp, 10 predicted proteins | sample RifGroA2_FD_183992 | JGI IMG/M metagenome (GOLD analysis project Ga0209211, IMG submission 183992) | Groundwater microbial communities from Rifle, Colorado, USA - Groundwater A2 (SPAdes) (version 2) | ecosystem: Environmental > Aquatic > Deep subsurface > Groundwater | place: Rifle, Colorado...
TTCATCAATCTTGGAGGGGGATTGGGCATACCGTATAAACCCGAAGAAAAAGAGTTTGACTTAAAAGTCTTTTCAGGCGGCGTGAAAAATGCATACGAGGAAATTTTTGGCACCCGCCCTGTTCCGTTGAAAATCTTTATGGAATGCGGGCGTTTTATAACAGGACCTTTCGGATACCTTGTTTCCAGAGCCCGCCATGTAAAAGATTCTTATAAGAAATATGTCGGATTAGACTCTTGTATGGCAAACCTTATGCGGCCGGCGATGTATCGCGCGTATCATTCCATCACCGTGTTGGGAAAAGAAAACGCTCCGCAGGACACCACATACGATGTTGTCGGCTCTCTTTGCGAAAATAACGATAAATTTGCGATTAATCGGCAACTGCCAAAAATTGAACCCGAAGATATCATAGTTATTCACGATGCGGGCGCGCACGGGCACGCAATGGGATTCAATTACAACGGAAAACTGCGCTCGGCGGAATTCCTTCTCCGCGCTGACGGCTCGTTCAAAATGATTCGGCGCGCGGAAACTGCCGAGGACTATTTTGCGACCCTGGATTTCTAGTTTCGCGTGTGTCCCTAGCTCCCCCCGTTGTTGCTAAGTTGCTTAACGCGTCCTATAGGACGCGTTAAGCAACATGGCATTTTTGCCCTAAGAACCGCCGGTTTTAGCCGGTGTGCGCGTTTTTCGCAGTTTCCTCGGCTGGTTTTTCTTCAACTGCTTCGGTCTCCTCGGCAACTTCCTCTTTTGTTTCAGCGGGAACCTCTGCGGCTGTCTCGGATTCAGCCCCTGCGCCAGCCACTTGCTCGCCGCCTGCGGAGCGGATGTCTATTTTCCATCCTGTGAGACGCGCGGCTAGGCGCACGTTCTGCCCGCCGCGGCCGATGGCGAGCGGCTGCTGGTCTTCAGCAACTTGGACAACCGCGCGGTTCTCATCCTCAAACAATTCAACGCCGAGAACTTGCGCCGGCTTCAGCGCCTCCTGCACGTAGTCGGCTGTTTTCTCCGACCACTCAACCACGTCTATCTTCTCGCCTCCTAGTTCGGAGGTAACGACGGCGACGCGCACGCCGCGCTGGCCGACCAGTGCCCCAACAGGGTCCACATGGTCGTCGTTTGAAAACACCGCGATTTTCGCGCGGCTGCCCGGCTCGCGGACGATTGCCTTAACTTCAACTACTCCGGAAGCCATTTCCGGAACTTCGGCTTCAAAAAGTTTCACCAAAAAGCGCGGGTGCGAGCGCGAGAGGCGTATGAATGTCCCGCGCACGCCCTCGTCAACGCGCAAGAGGAGCGCGCGCACTCTCTCGCCCTGCCGGTATCGCTCGCCCGGGATTTGCTCATCGTATGGAAGTATCGCAGTCGCGCGGCCGAGGTCTACATATAGATTGCCTCGTTCAAATCTTTGCACATGGCCGGTTACCACATCGCCCTCCCTCTCTCCGAATTCAGAAATTATTGAGGCGCGTTCTGCTTCGCGGACTTTTTGCATCACTACTTGCTTGGCGGCCTGCGCCGCGATGCGCCCGAAATCCTCGCGCGTCTCAAGCGGGAAAGAAATCTCTTCGTCCAGCTGGGCGTCCTTTTTGATGCGGCGCGCGTCTTCCAGCATGATGTGCTGTTCGGGATTAAAACGCGAACGGTGATCATCTTCACTCGTCGCTTCCTCGCCTTCTTTGCGGACAAGAGATTCATCAACGACGATTTTCGCCTGGCGGAATTCCATGTCGCCTGTTTCCGGATTGAATGATGCGCGGATAATCTGCCCGCGCTTGCCGTATTCGCGCCTGTAGGCGGCGGCGAGCGCGGTTGAGAGCGCGTCAATTACAGACTCGCGGGAAATGCCTCGCTCCTGCTGGAGCTCGTCAAGTGCTGAATTAAGGGTTTTTAGGTCAAGTAATGACATAGGTTCTAGGGACTAGCTTCTAGTTAATTTGGTAAAACTTCTAAAAAAAGCGTCCGGCGAACGCCGGAACTTATATAAGCAGTGTATACCAACCAGATTTCCTGTCAAGAAAAGTGGGCGGGGGTTATACTCACGAAGTATGGTTATCTTTCTTATTGCCGTTGCGGCTTTCTGCTCCACGCTTGTCGGTGGGTTTTTCGCACTTAGACTAAAGGACCGGCTCCACTTAATTTTGGGCTTTAGCGCGGGTGCCATTATCGCGGTGGCTTTCTTTGACATTCTTCCCGAAGCACTTGAACTTGCGGGCACTGCCTACTCTGCCTCCGCAATCCTAGCGGTTACCGTTATCGGATTTGGCGCGTATCTCGTGCTGAACCGGCTCGTTTTACCGCATGAGCACCATATAGATGAAGGACAGCCGCTTCGCGGGGGCGTAGGTGCCGGCAGTATCTCATTGCACAGTTTTCTGGACGGGGCCGCTGTCGGTTTGGCTTTTCAGGTTTCCACCGCGGTAGGCGCGGTTGTCGCAGTCGCAGTCTTGGCGCACAATTTTTCTGACGGAATTAACACGGTCGGCATGGTTCTTAGACACGGAGGGGACAGGCGCGTTGCTTTAAAATGGCTTTTTGCAGACGCGGCCGCGCCTGTCATAGGAATCTTATCCACACTATTTTTTACAGTTCCCGCGGAAATTCTCGGGCTTCTGCTCGCGCTATTTGCAGGGTTTTTCCTTTACATCGGGGCTTCCGATTTGATTCCAGAAAGCTATCACGCGCATCCTGTGCGATGGACTACGGCGGCGACGATTGCCGGAATGCTCGCGCTCTATATTGTTATACATCTGGCGGGAGTTTAAAACTTGACACAAGAGCTATTCTTATCGTATAATCTCCGTCGCTGAAGAAAGTCGGGTTTGCTCGGCTTTTTGATTCAGCTCCTTGATAACCAGGAAAAGGAACAGCCACCATGAGTGGAACAACCTTTGATTTAGGCCAATTCACGCAGGTGAGTTCGGCCGTGGAAAAGGCGCTTCCCCAAGCGCTGGCAGGACTCGACCCAAAGAAAGTAATCAATTCGCTCGAGGGGAAGGGCGAACAGCTGGAAGGTCTGTTGCATGGCATTTTTGAAACCATGCTTACGCCTCCGTCAGTCACGGAGGAGGCCAAGATCGAGCCGACTATCATCGAGCTCGGCGAGTTCACCGCGAACTACGGCGAGACGATCGCCGAGAAACTCGCGGGCAACGACGACCCGAAGCGTATCAGCTGGCACAACCGCGACTGGGCAACGGATGAAAAATTCCCGGATGTCCGAACCGGCAAAAAACGCTATAAGGCCAGCGCCGTCTGCTTCCGGAAAGCGATGCCCGACGAGGATGTCGCGGGGTGGTGCGTTGACAACAAAAAAGTCCGCGCTACTCCGAAGGAAGGAATTGGCCTGGCATTGGTATCACCGCGTCCGAAATTGGACAACGTGATGCCCCTCGCGCTCGCAGGCCAGTTCCTCGTGGGCGCTGGCGGCGACCGCGACGCGCTGTACTTCCACCGGAACGGTGACAAGCGCCACCTCAACAACGTCTGGCTGAGGATGGACGTGCAGTGGAGTGACGACTGGTGGTTCCTCGTCCTCGAGGAGCTTCCCTCGGGCACTTGAGCACCTTGCTCTTGCACTTCGGTCCCCTGGGACACTTCGGCTTCCGCGGCAATCTTGCGGAAGCCGAATTTTTTTATGCTACGATTGGTGCGGGTAGTAGGCGTATGCGCTTATGCGCGCCGGCGGTTATGGCTTCCGGCAACCGAATCCTGAAATACGATTTGCCAGAGTCGCGGCGGTTACGCCTGCTTGCCGCAGACAAGGCTTTCGCGAGCGCGTGAGTCGCAATTTCTCAAACACAAAAGCTCCTTGGTGCGGGGTGCTGGAGGATTCTCAATCCCACATTCTATACAGGCCGGAGAATATTCAATGGCCAGTGGCAGTGATGGCATTTCGCACATTTCTTCGTGGACGCTGACGGCAACCGCAACGCGCTGTACTTCAACCGGAACGGTGACAAGCGCAACCTCAACAACGTCTGGCTGAATATGGACGAGCAGTGGAGTGACGACTGGTGGTTCCTCGTCCTCGCAACGAGTAAATAGTGTTCAAGATGACGGCGGATGAGTGCGGCTCTCCACATTGCGCACCCATCCGCCGAGCATTCTCCCGATATCGTCAAGCGGCTCGGAGAGCGCGGCGTATTTTTTTGAATCTATGTCTTTCACTTCCCACGCAACACGCAGGAAAAATTTAAGCACATCGGTTCTGCTGATAGCTTTTTGGACAAACGGGAGCTTTTTATCTTTTGAAAGATACCCGGCAGTGAAAACGACTTCAAGGATTTCCACAAATGCGACATCAATCTTTCTCCCAAGCGTGTATCGCGACTTTTTCGGAAAATGATTATGAACCTCCCGCCACAGCGCATAGGTCTTGATGAGACGATCGGAGATTGTCAAATTCCGTTGGGGGGGGGGTCGCTCTAGGAGAATTCAATTCGCTCATACATACGAGAATATCATCTCGGTGGAAAATCTGCTCGCGGCATGGCGCGAATTCATGCGAGGGAAGCGAAAGAAAAAAGACGTGCAAGGAGTTTCAATATCGCTTGATGGATAACATTCTGGAACTTCATCGAGATTTGGAGAATAAAACATATCGTCACGATGGCTACCAGCATTTCAGAATTTCCGACCCGAAACCGCGCGATATTCACAAGGCAAGCGTGCGCGACCGACTTTTGCACCATGCGCTCTATCGCAAGCTCTACCCATTCTTTGACCGCACATTTATTGCCGATTCGTATTCATGTCGGAATGGAAAGGGAACGCACAGGGCGATGAATCGGTTCCGACAGTTCGCATACAAAGTCTCCAAAAATCACACTCGCACCTGCTGGGTATTGAAATGCGACATCAGGAAGTTCTTTGCATCTATTGACCAGAAGATTCTTATGGAAATTGTATCAACATACATTCCCGACGCGCGTATCACTGCGCTCATTGCTGAAGTCGTCGGCAGTTTTCAATCATGTTCCGGTATGACTCTAGCTTGTCCGGCCGGACAAGCTAGAGTCATACGCAAAGGACTGCCGCTCGGGAACCTGACGAGCCAGTTGCTCGTGAATATATACATGAATGAGTTTGACCAATTTATGAAGCATAAGTTGAAAGCAAAATACTATATCCGCTATGCAGACGATTTTGTCATTCTTTCCGCTGGCAAAAAGCGCCTCTTAAAAATAGTGCGATATATCGCACTATTCTTGCGCGAACGGCTCCTGCTTGAATTACATCCTTGCAAAGTTTCTCTCGCCACATTTGCCTCGGGCATTGATTTTCTTTTCTGGGCTGGGTGCATTTCCCGGACCATCGCGTATTGCGCGGGAGTACGAAAAGAAGAATGACCGCGCGTACGCGCGATTGCGACAATGAGAATGTCATCAATTCGTATCTCGGATTGTTGGGACACGGGAATGCGCGCAAACTTTCCTTGACAATATACACGCAGTAGCTATAATAGCCACTATGACTACTAGAACAATACATACGATGGTACCCGCTAAAGAGGCGAAGAATCGCTTCGGGGAATTACTAGAAGCGGTTCAGAGGCATCCTGTAATTATCACGAAGAACAATCGTCCCGTAGCGGAGATTCGGCGTTTTTCGGAGAAAACGCGTTTTGAGGAAGCGGAAGATCAGATTTGGAATGAACGCGCGCTTGAAGCGGAAAAAGAGGGGTATCTCGGTCCGGAAGAATCGGCTAATGCGCTGAAGCGCATGTTGCGCCATGCTAAAACTCGCTCTCGGTAGGCGCGCGGATAAATTTGCGCGAAAACTTCCGCACAAGCAGGAGGGTCAAATCGGTCGCAAGCTTGCAGAACTGCTGACAGTGCCCTTCCCAAATGACTCGGAACGTTTGAAAGGTATGGACTTGTCCCGCGTTGATGTGGGAGAGTATCGGATTATCTATCGCGTTCGTGGCGATATGCTTGATGTGCCTATCATCGGCAAACGCAATGATGACGAAGTATACAAGCGATTAAAACGCATGGGCGGATAATTTGGGGTGTTATAATTGAGAGGCGCATGACCCCCGCTTCGGCTTTTTCTTCTGGCATTCGCTAGAAGCTAGAAGCTAGAAGCTAGAAGCTATGTATATTTCTGACACGCATTTGAAATCTTTTCTTGCCGACGCGGGGCTAGTCTCGCAAAAGGATTTTGACGCGGCGGAAAAAGAGGCGAAAGAAACAGGGAAGCCCATCGGCGATATTCTCGTCGCAAAAAGCGCGATAGGCGAGGACGAACTCCGCAGGACGTACGCGTACATTTTGGGGATTCCTTTCGTATCGCTCGTCGGCACGCACATAAAATTTGACACCCTTTCCTTAATTCCCGAGCCGGTCGCGCGGCACAACAACATCGTCGCCTACAACCGCAAGGACGACGAGCTGGAAGTGGTGATGCTTGATACCGACGACTTGGCGGCGATTGACTTCATAAAAAAGAGGACGCATTTGAAAATACTGCCGCGCCTGACAGATGTTGCGTCAATAAAATTCGCGCTCAAAGAATATCAGCAGTCGCTCAAGGATAATCTGGGCGACGTGATTGAGCGCGAGACCGCCATGCTGGAGAAGGCCGATGCGGGAGGGACGGAAGAAGATTTGCGGAAAGTGGGAGAGGGAGTGCCCGCAGTACGCATGGTTGACACGCTTATACGGCATGCCAACGCGCAAGGAGCTTCCGACATACACATTGAGCCATTGGAAGAATCCCTGCTTATCCGATACCGCATTGACGGAATACTGCGGGACGCGATGGAACTTCCGAAACACGCCGCGAACGCAATCACGGCGCGCGTAAAGGTCTTGGCGAACATGAAGCTGGACGAACACCGCCTTCCGCAGGACGGGAGATTCGGCGCGGAATCGGGAGGCGAGAAAATATCTTTTCGCGTTTCCGTATTGCCGACGTATTTCGGGGAGAAAATTGTTCTGCGCCTTCTTCGCGACAACATTTCCGGCTTCACATTGGAATCCATCGGCTTCCACGGCTCGGGACTTGAGTGCATGCACGAGGCGATGCGCAACACGACAGGAATGATTCTCGCCTGCGGGCCGACCGGCGCCGGAAAGTCAACGACGCTGTACACGCTTCTGGACATCATCAACACTCCGGACGTAAATATTTCCACAATTGAAGACCCGATTGAATACCAGATGGCACGGGTTAACCAAACGCAGGTGCGGCCCGAAATCGGGTTCACTTTTGCCAATGGGCTTCGTAGTCTTGTGCGTCAGGACCCCGACATAATCATGGTCGGCGAAATCCGCGACAAAGAAACTGCCTCGCTCGCGATTAACGCGGCCTTGACCGGCCACATCGTACTCTCCACGCTGCACACGAATTCGGCGGCCGGCGCAATCCCGCGGCTTCTGGACATGGGGGTGGAGCCGTTCCTTCTTGTGTCAACCCTGCGGGTAATCATCGGCCAGCGCCTTGTGCGCAAGCTTTGTCCGGAGCGGGAAAAATACGCGCTTTCCCGCGACGAGCAGGCGCAATTGGAAAAGGAAATAGACACGGGCTCCATACTGCGCGCTCTTAAAGAAGAAAAGGCAATCGCGAAAGACGGGATTTGGAAGAATGTCTCTTTTTGCCGCCCTAAGGAGACCGCGGAATGCCCGTCCGGCTACGCGGGGCGCGTCGGGATTTACGAAGTGCTTCCCGTAACGGCGACGATTAAAGAACTGATTATGGCGAACGCCACTGGAGACGCGATTGAAAAACAGGCCCGCTCCGAAGGAATGCTTACCATGAGCGAGGACGGGATTTTTAAGGCGGTGCAGGGAATTACCACAATAGAGGAGGTACTTCGCGTTATCACGGAGTGATAATTCGAAGTATGGAGTATAGAGTATGGAGTATGGAGGGACAGAAAATTCAAACTTTTAGAGATTTAAAAGCATGGCAAGAGGCTCACAAGTTAGTTCTTGAAGTTTATAGAGTTACAAAAACGTACCCTTCCGATGAGAAATTCGGTTTGGTAAGCCAAAGCCAACGCGCGGCAGTCTCAATTTCTTCCAAATATAGCTGAAGGGTTCGGGCGTTTTTCAGACAGAGATAAGCATCATTTTTATTCAATGGCGAAGACTTCACTCGCCGAATTACAAAATCAATTTATCATTGCACAAGACCTCAAATATATATCTGCGGAAAAGTTTAATGCGCTGTACATACAAAGTGATATTGTCGGAGCTCTTATCAAGGGGCTCATGAGATCTGTCTCCAGCCGCTAGGATTTGTTATCCAGTTTCCGTTTCTGATTCCCGCCATACGCCATACTTCATACGCTATACTTTCTCTCATGTCCCGTTTCACCTACACAGCCGAGAAAAATGACGGGGAAGTCTACAGAGGGGTGGCGGAAGCGCGCGACCGGTTTGAGCTTTATGGAATCGTTCGCGGCGAGGGCGCCCGCATAATTTCTATTTCGGAAGAACGAAATCGGGGAGTCTGGAGCATCTCGTATTGGAACGCGAAGCTGACCTCAATTTCCGAGTACGAGAAAATACTTTTTGCGCGCAACTTGGGCGCTATGCTTTCCGCGGGGTTGGCGCTTGCGCGCGCTCTTTCCGTTTTGGAGAGGCAGATAAAGAATCCAAGAATGTCCGCGACAGTCTCGGAAATCGCAAGCGCTGTCCGGCGCGGGGACCCTCTGAACCAGGGCCTCGCAAAATCGCCGCGCGTGTTCTCAAAACTTTTTGTCGCGATGGTGCGCTCCGGCGAGGAAGGAGGCGATTTGCCCGCTTCTTTGACGATTATCGCAGACCAGATGGAGCGCATGTACAACCTGAAGAAGAAAGTGCGCGGCGCTCTCATATACCCCACAATTGTCGTCATCGCGATGGTAGGAATCGGAGTCCTTATGATGACTAATGTGGTGCCCACGCTCGCGCAGACCTTTGCGGAGATGAATGCGGCTTTGCCGTCCTCAACGCTTATCATCATCGCAATCAGCGATTTTTTGCTTGAATACACTACGCTTGCGCTCTCTCTATTTGTCGGAATCGTCGCCCTCGTTTATTTGGCCATGCGCACGCCCTTGGGAAAGCGCGCCGGCGACCTCTTCGCTTTGCGCCTGCCCTTGATAGGCGCTCTTGTAAGAGAGGTGAATGCCGCGCGCACTTCGCGCACGCTCGCATCGCTTCTCTCGTCCGGAGTCTCGGTCCTCTCCGCGCTTGAGATCACGGGCGAAGTTCTGCAGAACACTTATTTCAAAGATGTCATACGCGATGCGGCGAAAAGCGTAGAGAGGGGGGAGCCCCTATCCGCGTCTTTTGTCCGCCGCGAAGATTTATACCCGGCATTCGTGGGCGAGATGATGGCGGTCGGGGAAGAGACGGGGCAAACCACGGAGATGCTGAAGCGCCTCGCGATTTTTTATGAAGACGAAGTGGACCGGAAAACGAAAGATATGTCCACCGTGATAGAGCCGTTTCTAATGGTCTTTATCGGCGCGGGCGTCGGGTTCTTCGCCGTCTCAATGATTACACCGATCTATTCTTTGTCGCAAAATATCGGATAGTACGTAGAACGTAGTTCGTAGTACGTAGACACAACATGAGAACATCTTTGCGCACACTACGTTCTACGTACTACGCACTACGAACTAGTTCGCGCGGCGTGACCCTCATAGACACGGTAGTCGGAAGCGCCTTGATGCTGGTTGTGTTTGTGGGAATTGCCGGAGTTTTTCAGTTAAGCATTGATGTTGTTACGAACAACAAAGCCCGCACCGGCGCGATTGCGCTTGCGAACGAGCGCATAGAATATATTCGGTCACTCGCTTACGCTTCAATAGGCACGGCGGGCGGCATTCCTTCGGGCCTCATCGCGCAATCGGAAACAGTTTCTTTAAACGGGGTTTCATATACGCGGCGGACACTCGTGGGATATGCCGACGACCCTGGCGACGGACTCGGGGCCTCGGACGCAAACGGAATAACTCTAGACTACAAAATAGTCAGAGTTGATTTGGCATGGAGCTCGCGCGCGGGTACGAGGCACGTCGTGCTTGTCGCGCGGGTGACTCCGCCGGCCGGAATGGAAACGGCGTGTCCCCCCACAGCGCAGTGCGGCACGCTCGCGATTTCCGTTTTGGATGCCGCTCTCCTGCCCGTTTCAAACGTGCAGGTTCGCGTCGTGAACACGGCGACCTCTCCGCAGATAGACCTCACGACTTTTACCAATACCGCGGGTAATGTTTCTCTTGTGGGCGCGCCTGTTGCGACCGGATATAAGGTAACAGTGACGAAAACAGGATACAGCACAGACCAGACATACGACGCGACTTCGGAGAATACGAATCCGACGCCGGGGCCGTTTACGGTTTCCGACAGCCAAACGACCAGCTCGGTATTCCGCATTGACCTCCTCTCAAGCATGGCAGTGAGCACGTATTCTCTCTCCACAAACACATGGACGGATTCCTTCGGAGACGACAGCAAAATCGGCCCATCTGTGAATATTGAAATAAGCGGAAACCGCGCGCGCTTTGCAGGCATCCAGCCGTGGACGGCTCCGGCCGATTTGCGCTCGCAGACGATTAGCCCCGTGGCGCTCTCAAGGTGGGGAGTATTCAGCTGGAATGATACGCGGCCGTCGGAAACGACAATCACGTATCATGTCTATTATCCGGAGGGCGCCGCGCTCGCGCTTGTGCCGGATTCCGTTTTGCCGGGGAACAGCGCGGGATTTGGAAGCGGAACATCCATTGATTTGAACGTCATTCCCGCGGCCGCGTATCCGAGCCTGATTCTTGAGGCGTACATGGTCGCGCTAAATCCGAATGCGCCGAGCCCGTCGGTTGAGGACTGGTCGCTGATGTATCAAAGCGGGCAAGGAATCGCGATTCCGTTTACCATGACAGGCGCGAAAACAATCGGCAGCGGACCCAATGGAACCATCTACAAATATAGACAGTCTCTGACCACAAATTCTTCCGGAGTACTTACGATTCCAAATTTGGAATGGGATTCCTATACGATGACAGTTTCTTCCGGAACCGGAT
>Ga0209211_10011944_pt1 | contig 11018 bp, 12 predicted proteins | sample RifGroA2_FD_183992 | JGI IMG/M metagenome (GOLD analysis project Ga0209211, IMG submission 183992) | Groundwater microbial communities from Rifle, Colorado, USA - Groundwater A2 (SPAdes) (version 2) | ecosystem: Environmental > Aquatic > Deep subsurface > Groundwater | place: Rifle, Colorado...
CTCAGTTTTGAATCCAGGAAAATTATTGCACATGAAAATCTTGTAATAGCAATATGTTATTATCAGGCAAGATCCAAAACTACGGGTAAGCAGTGGGAAACCGATTTTGTGGAAGTGTGGAAGTTAGAAAACAATAAAGTCGTTGAATTCCAGATATTTAAAGATTCTGCCGCAGAGCTTCTGGCATTTCAGCCAGAAATAATTGATAAAGTTATATAGAGTGCAACAGAATGATCAACAAGAAAAAAAAGGAGTTCGTTATGTCATCAGGAGAAACAAATGATGAATTTCGGTTTTGATTTTTATTGAATGACCATAATTATAATTTACAAAAGGAGTCTATATGAAAAGCTTATTCATTCTTTTCAACTTAACCTTATTGTTTATCCTTAATGGGTGTACTCAAATAAAAGAAGCGGACATTGAAGCTGAAAAATCAAAAGTGAAAGAAGTTGTTGACCAGTTTGAGCAAGTTTGGGAACAGGAAGACATGGAGTTGTTCTCGATAATTATTGCTCATGATCCCGGCTCGGTCTTCTACGGAACGGATGCCGCAGAACATTTCGTGGGATGGGACGTATTAAAAAAAGCAGCAGAGACAATGTTCCCGGCATTCGAAAACATTAAAATCACCGTCAGAGACCAGGTCATCAAGGTTCATTCTTCCGGTAATGTAGCATGGTTTTCACAGATATGGGATTGGGATCTAATAGCTGAAGGGCAGCCTGTTAGCGTACCGGACTGCAGGTTTACCGGAGTTTTGGAGAAACGAAATAACAACTGGGTGTTTGTGCAATTTCACAATTCTGTTCCTGTATCTGGACAAGCAGCCCAATATTAACAATTAATATCAATCACTTAATCAAAGGAGTAAAAAATGTTAAAACGATTCTTGTTCCGCAGTCTTCTGGTAGTACTTTTTGTAGGTACAAACTTTAGCCAGGAAAAAACCCTTTATGAGCGACTTGGCGGCGTAAAGCCAATTTCATTAGTTGTTAACGATTTTATTGATCGCCTTGTTGCCAACGACGTTCTGAATGCAAATCCGATGATAAAAGCAGGGCGCAATCATTCACCAGATGCCTATCTTAAATTCCAGGTAACAAATCTTGTTTGCCAGGTAACCGGTGGACCTTGCGTTTACACAGGATTAGGAATGAAAGAATCTCACCAGCACCTTAATATTACGGAAAATGAGTGGCAGGTGATGCGGGACGAGTTCAAAAAATCCCTTGATAAATTCGGAGTTCCTGATAAAGAACAGAAAGAACTTTTTGATATTGTTGAAAGCACAAAAAAGGATATTGTAGAAATGAAATAACAACTCGCATTATTGCAAGCAAGTTCAGCATGACAAGTGCGTAAAGTAAATAACTAATTAACAAATAATAAATAAAAAATTATTCGGAGGTATAACATGTCGGTTCAGGAAAACTTAAAAATAGCAAAAGCATTTTACGATGAATTTAACAACCGTAATTTTGCTAATGTTCAAAAATTGGTAGATGATAATGCAGAACTCAAGCTAATTCCTTTCAATGCAAAATTCACCGGCAAGGAAGGTTATTTGCAGCTTTCTCAGGGCTGGGCTAATGCTTTCCCTGATGGACGTTGCCATGTTACTAATATTGCAGCAAGTGAAGATGGGGCTGTTGCTGAGTTCGCAGGTCGTGGTACACAAACGGGAACCTTCATGTCCCCTGGAGGAGATATAATGCCTACAGGGAAAAGAGTTGATGTTCCTTTCTGTGATGTATTCAAAATTAAAAATGGAAAAATCGTTTCTTATAATTCTTATTTTGATTCTGCTACTTTTATGAAGCAGCTTGGATTAATTCCGGAAAAAGTTTAAAATAAAACTTAATTAAATTCTTTCCGCCTGTATCCGGCGGAATATATTTGTAGAGCAACGGTAATCCACTTATGCAAAAATCACTTTTTAAAGAGGTATTAATGTTTGCAGTAAACCATCTCCTTTTTTCAAAGCCTGTCGATGAATTTCGCCTGGTTGTTGAACAAGAAGGGTTACCTTTGCTCTCAGGTTATCAAGGCTTCAGGGATTTTTATTTCGCTACACTGATTTGATATAATTAAACTTTTAATTTAAGTTTATTAAAAGTAATTAATAACTCCCCTATTTTCTTCTAAATTTGGGTGGGGAAAAAGGATAAATATGAATATTGGGACTATCCATATAACACTCTTAACTGTCGTGAGCGATATGCATGATAAAACTTTAACTATATTCTCCAACGATAATCGTTCAGTCAGTATATAGTGCAATGTGCCAGAGGCATAAGAAATATCTTAAAAGTTGTGGGTTAAAATTATGAAACCGTCAGAAAAGAGTATTAAAAAAAATGATGATATTCTTGAAAATTTTAACATTAAACAAATTGAGATAAATCGTAAAGAAGCAGCAGACGTCAAAAGCTGTTTTACTACTCAAGCTCATCAGACTTTAATAGCATCTGCCGCAATTTTAGGTATAGGCGTTAATTTAATGCAAAGTCTTTCTTCAAATTACTATTTTTTAGCATTAGCGGCTTTTTTAACAATAGTACTATGTCAAACAACAATTCACGTTGGTTGCCATAAATACAATACTGCTAATCGTACAACAGCATTTCAAATTCATTTAGCACGTGTGATTGATTATGATGAGAATAACAAAAATGGAGAAAAACTTGCCTTAGAATTACGAAGAATTGATTGGGAAGAGGCAATGTTCGCCTGGAGGATAGTTCAACCAGTTATATTTGAATACTTTTATAAAAAAAATATTTTCGGCTTTTGTTTTAAACGCTTTAAGCTGCCAAAGTGGATAATTTCCAATAAATACAAAATGTTCGTTGATAATATTAAAAAATATCCATGGTACGACAGTAGAGAATTATTAAAAGAACATAATTTGAGTAAATACAAAGAGAATAAAGGAAATCCTGATATTTGTAATCAGAATAAATCTGTCATAGCTAATTTTTATCCCGGTACCTATCTTAGAAGAATGTTGATGCAATTATATATTGTTACATTAATCGGTCTAATATTGTTTTTATACTCATCAAAAAAAATCTTACCTACCAATTTTAGTGGCTCTATCAATGAGCTATACATATTGTCAATAACATTTATTGTTGTAGTTTTCTCTATTTGTAGCAGTTTAAATAGTTGGTGGCGATGCAGGATATTAGAATCAGGTCTTTTATCAATTCAAACAAGTGCATTTGTTTGGAGAGTAGTATGTATATCTCACCTTACAGCAAAATTAAATGCTATTATTGCTAATAGAAAGGCGAATTCAAACAATCAAATTTATAATGGTTATACTGTTCAATTGGCAAAAATTGCATCTAGCGGTCTTTTTAATGAATTACATAAGATTCATAGGTGGCTCAATAAAAAGGAAAAGTATATCTTAAAAAATTTAAACAATAAACAATAAAAAGTTTATAAACACATAACAAATGATAAATCTAGATTTGATAAATTGGAGAATACTTGAGGCCTATGAGTAAAAAGTCCTACGACAAGTTGCGATTTTAGATAACTTTCCATCTGGAATCGGGTATCCATCATCTAATTTCACACTGCCCCTTGCCATTTCACATTTTACATTTTCCATCTTTTACTTTAAGTTTACTTCAATATTAAAACAACTCCCCAGTTTTCTTTATTTGGGTTGGGGAAAAGGATAAAATGAAAGTCGGGACCCTTCATATAGCAATCAAACAATTTTGTATTATACTTAATAGTTATCCACTAAATTTATGTATTTAAATTAATTTGTTTTTAGGAGGATTGATATGAAAAAAAGCATAGTTATTGAAAAAGCTTTCAAATATACACCTGGAACTATTGGAGATGATATTCCGAACGTATACATATATGATGAGGTCCAAGGATATTGGATTAATTCTAAAAGTAAAACTCCAATGATGTTTGATAACAATGGACCTCGTCCTCAAACAAAAAAACAAGATGTCGAAACGGGAGAAGATCAAAAAGGTGAATAAAGTAGATATTTTAATAATCTCCAATCAATATGATTATACAACAGACTATGTCTGTATTGAGCTAAGCAGGAGAAATACTAACTATCTTAGATTAAATCGTGATAGTTTCACAAACTATCAAATTAAATTTAATGTGAATCTAGGTGAGCTCTATATAACTTGTAGTGGTAATAATTATCTAATCGATGATAGCTTAAAATCGGTCTATTATAGAGCTCCAACACATTTTCGCGAAACATTTATCAAGAAACATACTAGTGAGCAACAGTTGTATAATTCGCAATGGATGTCTTTTGTTAGAAATCTCACTTTTTTTGAATCAGCCAAATGGATGAATAATCCACTAAATACCTTCAAAGCAGAGAATAAATTATTACAATTAAAATATGCGAGCTCACTTGGCTTTCAAATACCTGAAACAATAGTTGCTAATGATATAAGTAATTTAGATTTAAAGCCTGGTTCCCAACTTGCTGTTAAAGCATTGGATACAGCTTTATTTACTATTGGTCAAAAAGAGGCTTTTTTTTATACAAATATTGTTGAATCGGATGAGATTATAAAATATAATGCGAAGTCTATACCTCTTGTTTACCAAAATAATTTACATCCAAAGATTGATTATCGGGTAACTGTCGCAGGGGAGGACATCTATTGTGCAAAAATATTGAATAAAGGTAACGGTATTATCGGAGATTGGAGAAAACAAAAATATAAGTTAGACTTTATTGACTGCAATTTGCCTTTAGATGTAAAAACTAAATGTTTTGATTTAACCTCAAAGTTCAAATTACATTTTGGTGGGATCGATCTTATTGAATCAAAAGATGGATTTTATTTTATTGAAATTAACCCAACAGGAGAATGGGCTTGGCTCGTTGATGCTGCAGATCATAAAGTTTATAAAAGTATTGCAGGATTTTTGATATGAAAGACTTTCTAAGGAGATTAAGAAATATCTTTCTACCAATTTTAATTTTTTATTCCGCCAATAAAAAAATTTATGATCGGATCAAAAAAATAGACAAGGGAGAATATGCTAATAATTTGAAATATATCTTAGATTATAAACAATATTCCTATGAAGAAATTCAACCTTTTTATAAAAAGTCAATTGAAATAAAAAAAACACTTGAAGATAAAGCCAAAATTTCAGCGGTGGGTATAACAATATCAACCTCAATAATTGTTGGTCTTACAGGTTTATTGCTGAATCTAAATTTAAACTTCTTTGATTTCTCCTTAGCAAATATAACACTCCTCATTTTGTGTATCTTAGTTATTTTACACATAAATATTTCTGGAATTTTAGCCCTTTTGGTTATTGGCAACAAAAATAAAGTTTATCAATTATTTCCAGAAAATTCTAAGTTAGATCAAAAAACTAAGTCTGAATATTTGGCAATTTACACAGAACAAAATACAAATATGAATATAGTCAGACAAAATTATGTTTACAGTAGTTTTATTCATTTAATATATTCTGTCGTACTTATGAGCTTAATATTTATTTTTGTTACATTTAATTTTAATAACGATAATAAGAACAAGATGAATTTGGATACACTAATGAAGAAATATGCACCGATGATTGATAATTATATTAGTGAGCATCATAGTATGAACCAAGAAATAAATTCTTTAAAAGATTCGCTAGAATTTTATAAATCTTTGCTAAATCAATTTGAGCAATCTTCAAAACAAAATAATACTAATGACACTAGTAATGCTAAAAATTAGTTCCTAACAGCCTAACATCTTTAATATGACAAAGACACACAAGTAAGTAAAAAATCAATCAGAGCCCTTCCTTCCTAATTAAAAAAACAAACGGTATTTTTAATACAGTACTTTTTCAATTTACAGAAATACCGGAGTTATCTTGAAAATACAGTTTTACGGAGCCGCACAGGAAGTTACAGGATCTCAACATTTATTATCAATAAATGGGAAAAAGATTCTTCTTGACTGCGGACTTTACCAGGGAAAAAGAAAAGAAGCATTCGAAATAAATAAAAACCTGCCTTTTAATCCTGCGGAGATAGACATTATGCTTTTATCTCACGCACATATAGATCATTCCGGTAACATTCCGAACCTTGTGAAAAGCGGGTTCAGGGGAAAAATCTATGCAACTTCTGCAACCGTCGATCTCTGCCAGATTATGCTTCGCGACTCAGCTTACCTGCAGGAAAGAGATGTCAAATTCGTAAATAAAAAAAGATTAAAACAAAATAAGAATCTTTTTGAACCGCTTTATTCTAGTGAGGACGTTGAGGAAGCGATGAGTAATTTTATTGGAGTTCAATATGATAAAGCTGTTGAAATAGCTCCCAATATAATCGCAACTTTCAGAGATGCGGGACATATACTCGGTTCTGCCGGAATCTCTATCGAATTAAAAGAAAATGGAAAACTTACAAGGCTGGGATTCACTGGTGACATCGGAAGAACCGAAATGCCAGTACTAAGAGATCCTAATATTCTTACCGATCTCGATATACTGATTATGGAAAGTACTTACGGGAACAAGCTTCACCCGGTTATTCCCGAAGTGGAAGAAGAAGTTGCATTGACAATAAATGAAATGGTTGAAAGTGGCGGAAAAATTATTGTCCCGGCTTTTGCTGTCGGAAGGACGCAAATGCTGGTTTATGTTTTACACAAGCTCTTTAACGAGAACCGTATCCCGCTATTCCCAATTTATGTCGATTCCCCACTTGCCGTAAATGCAACCGAAGTTCACAGGCTTCACCCCGAATGTTTTGACAGGGAAACATACAGAGTTTTCATAGATAATCACGAGGATCCTTTCGGATTTAACAGGCTTACTTATATCAGGAATGCAGAAGAATCAAAAGCATTAAACGATAAGAAAGGACCCTGTATGATAATTTCCGCTTCAGGTATGGCAGAAGGTGGAAGAGTTCTTCATCACCTGAAGAATAATATTGAAAACAAAAATAATCTTATACTTTTTGTCGGCTATGCGGCAAAAGAAACTCTTGCAAGAAAAATTAAAGACGGTGCTGCAGAAGTAAATATTTTGGGAGATTCACACAAGATTAACGCAAAAATAAAAACTATGGATTATTTCAGTGCCCATGCCGATCAGAAGGGACTGCTGGATTACCTGAAATTTTCTTCACCACAAAAGCTGAAAAATATTTTCCTGGTTCACGGTGAAGAAGAACAGTCTTTACCATTAAGAGAAAAAATATTAAGTAAAGGTTATGAAAATGTTTATTATCCTAAAAGAGGCGACGCCTTTGAAATATCTTAGGAATTTTTGAAAAAAGCGATATGAAAATATTTAAGAAAATTTTATTTATCGGGTTGAGTGTTTTATTTCTGGCAATTTTCTTTTCCGGATGCAGCAAAGAAGAATCGTCGCCAACAGAAACTCCGCCGGATCAAATTACTAAAAGTCCTAAACGCGGGCTCGCATACAACTTAACTAACCCGGCAGATCATGATACTCTTAAAAGCGGTGTTTCCTGGTGGTACAATTGGTATTTAAGTACAAGTGCCCCGTCGGATTATTATTCTGAATACCAGATGGAATTCATACCAATGCTTTGGGGAGGCAATACAAGTTCAAATGATATGGCTATTGTAAAGAGTTTTATTCTAAGTCACCCGGAAATAAAATACCTTTTGGTAATGAATGAACCGAATCTCACTGATCAGGCAAACCGTACTCCTGGTGAAGCGGCAGTTGATTGGGTAAAATATGAAAAGGTAATAAGCGATCTTGCAGCACAAAACCGGACTGTTTATTTGGTAGGACCTGCAATGAACTGGGGAACTATGACAAATTACTCTGATCCGGTAGTCTGGCTCAATGACTTTTACACTGCATACAAATCTATGAATGATGGAAGGGAACCTAAAATAGATTATCTTGCTTTTCACTGGTATGATTACGGGCTTGCTGCACAATTAGATCGTTTACAAAAGTATGGTAAGAAAATCTGGATAACCGAAATGGCTAACTGGAATCCTCAAATAAATTCATACTCGAAGCAAGCCGAGCAGATGATAGAAATGGTAAACATTTGCGAAACACGCGACGATGTATTCAGATATGCATGGTTTATCGGCAGGGGGAGTTACCCGGATTCAAGATACACATACTTATTTGACAGCGATCCCGGTCAGTTAAATTATCTCGGTAAGCTATATATCAGTCTGCCGTATTCTGAATAATGGCTAAAAAATATTTTCCTGGTTCACGGTGAAGAAGAACGGTCTTTACCATTAAGAGAAAAAATATTAAGTAAAGGTTATCAAAACGTTCATTATCCTGAAAAAGGTGACGGCTTCGAAATACCTTAGGAATTTTTGAAAAAAGCGATATGAAAATATTTAAGAAAATTTTATTTATCGGGTTGAGTGTTTTTATACCGGCGGGTTGTGACCAGGCATCAAAAACATTTAGATAAAATTGTAATGTAACTGCTACTTCCCCCTATCCCTCATTCCCCTTTCCGACTCCCAATTCCATTTGATATAATTGAACATTTAACTTAAGTTTAAACTAAGTAATTAATAATTCCCCTGTTGTTTTAATATGGGCGGGGATAAGGGATAAAATGAATAATGGGACTTTCCATATAGCTCTTCCTGGTATCCGGAATGATAAAAGGAAGTATCTTTTACAAATCATCGATAACAAAAGTTTAATTGTAAAAAAAAATGTTGTTTTCTACCGGAGTGATATGCGGAATTTATTTCCGTATAACACTTTGGAATCAGGTTCTATTTTTTGAATAAATATTACGAAATGAGTTTGTTTTTGTGGTTTTTTAATTAAATAAACACAGCAACAGACTGAGTGATATCACGAAAGTATTTCCGCATAGCAAACGGGTACTGTGAGTGATATGACGAAGTGATGAGTGAGTGGAGTATGAAAAATGGAATACAGGAGTGAGGATGCCTCAAGAATCAGCTTTAAAAGTTAAACACATTTATAGTAATTTTTCAGCAGGCAAGCCGAAGCTTTTAGTGCAGGTTAGCAATGTCTTAAGATTAAAGCATTACAGCAAGAGAACCGAGGAAGCATATATTAACTGGATAAAACGTTTTATCATCTTTCATAATAAAAAACATCCTCTTGAGTTGGGAGAAAAGGAAATTAATCAATATCTAACTCATCTTGCAATAAAAGAAAATGTATCTGCTTCCACTCAAAATTTAGCTTTGTGTGCAATTATATTTCTTTATAAACAAGTTCTGAAAAAGGATATTGGAGAAGTAGAACTAACCCGTGCAAAGAAAGCAAAAAAATTGCCCACAGTATTCTCGCGCAAAGAGGTAAAAGCGATTATGGATTTATTAACCGGCGTAAATTGGATAATGGCTTATCTGTTATATGGTTCGGGTTTACGTTTAATGGAATGTGTCCGGATTCGTTTAAAAGATATAGACTTTGCAAATAACAGAATAATAATAAGAGACGGAAAGGGAAAAAAAGACAGAGTAACAATTTTACCTGAAATATTGAAAGAAACATTAGAGCGACATATAGTAAAGGTAGAAAAGCTGCACAAAAAAGATTTGGAGCAGGGTTTTGGAACTGTTTACCTGCCTTATGCCTTAGATAGAAAATATCCCAATGCAAATAAAGAACTAAGGTGGCAATACTTATTCCCGGCTTCTCAAATATCTTTAGACAAAAGGACTGGAATAAGACGGAGGCATCATACTGACGAATTTGCCAGCTTTTTTCATCTACAATTATTTCAACAGTCGTTATTTTTTTGTTTAGCTTTTCGTCGTATCTGTATCTTACACATACTAAATCTTTGCCGTACTTCTCAATCCAGTATTTTGTCCCCGGTTGATCTGGCAGTATTGTTCTTTTTATTTTCATTATAATATATTTTTTTATGCTTTATAACTTGTCCGCAGGGCTTTTTACCCCGAGCCCGCCTTTTTTCATTACGTGCGTGTATATCATCGTTGTGTTTAAACTCTCATGACCAAGAAGATCCTGGACTGTGCGTATATCATATCCATCCTCTAAAAGATGTGTTGCAAATGAGTGACGAAATGTATGGCAGCAATGGTTATGGAATTATTGGCAGCCAAGTATAGAAACTGAAGATAGATTGGAACGAGCACTTGCTGGTGCAACTAGTGGAGTTTTATTTGTTTTAGCTATTATTGAGGCAACTAGAAAATATCATATTGGTAACACAATGACAGTTCAAACGCGAGATGGCTGGGAAGATGTTGGAGATTATATTATTCTGCACGGAGCAAACTGGGGCGGTGCATTTATATTATTCATATTTGCTATAATTGCTTTCTGGTATAGCATTTCAAAGCGAGATAGTGTTAAAAAGAATTAATGTTAAAAAACTATGTCTGAATTTTTTCAACAATATGTTATATGTAATATCCCTGAGTGGCTATCTGCAATTGGCACATTGTTAGCAGTTATTGTTGCCTTATACTTTTCGAGGAAAAGAAGAAAAATAGAATGTGATTTTGAATCAAAAGTTTCAATTATATATAACCAATCTGGGTCTAAGTCTTTTAAAGTAATTTCTATATCAATAGTAAATGTTGGAACACGTGCATTTACTGTAAACAGTATTTATTGGCAATATGGTTGTTTTAAAAAAAAATTATATTATCAAAGAGCCGACCTTATAGAATTTTCAACAATACTTCCCGCAAAAATTAATGATGGTGATGAAGTGAATATATACATACCAATAAATATATTTAAAGAATTCATTAATAATGAATTGAAGAAATATTTTTTAAAAAAATTTATTATCAAAAAATATTTTCTAAAAATTATAGTTTACACTTCAACAAAAAAAGAAATAAGTAAGAGAGTAGGAAAAAATATTAGAGATGCAATCAAAGTAATATTAAAAACTGCCTAACATCTTTAATAAGTAAAAAGTCAATAGATAAAAAGAAAAAATAGTTCTTCGGTTCGATCGAAAAAAGTTCTTTGAAAACTTGTCCGCCTAAGACGGA